>Ga0208589_1000675_pt1 | contig 15636 bp, 7 predicted proteins | sample NGESurshal092012_2_FD_184486 | JGI IMG/M metagenome (GOLD analysis project Ga0208589, IMG submission 184486) | Arctic peat soil microbial communities from Barrow, Alaska - NGEE Surface sample F53-2 shallow-092012 (SPAdes) | ecosystem: Environmental > Terrestrial > Soil > Wetlands > Peat ... | reverse complement strand
TTGTCGGCGACGCAGAAGCCTATCGAGGAGGTTGCGCGGTTTCTGTTGGGCGGCGCCGTAACTCCTTCTCCCCATCGGGGAGAGGGTGGGGGTAAGGGGCCGGAGTCGCAGGAAAGTACAAGCGAAGCCACTCGCACTGGCCACTTCCCCGCGAGCGCCCGTCCCTCTCCTCAATCCTCTCCCCGCAGGGGAGAGGAGGCGAACGCCAAGAGCGACGTTACTATCATTGATACGGGCCACACCCGTCCACGCGACCTCGCCATCGAAGTACCGCCGGTGCCGCTGGAAGCGGTGATGTCGAACGACAGCTGGGAGCTGGTCTATGACCGGCTCGCCCAGCTGGTGCAGGCGCATCGCACCACGCTGATCTTCGTCAACACGCGGCGGATGGCCGAACGCGCGGCGCGGCATCTGTCCGAGCGACTTGGCAAGGAAACGGTGGCGGCGCATCACGGCAGTCTGGCGAAGGAGTTGCGGCTGGACGCCGAGCAGCGGCTCAAGCGCGGCGAGTTGTCGGTGCTGGTGGCGACCGCCTCGCTCGAACTGGGCATCGACATCGGCGACGTCGACCTGGTCTGTCAGCTCGGCTCACCACGTTCGATCGCCGCGTTTCTGCAGCGGGCCGGCCGTTCCGGTCACAGCATCGACGGCACGCCGAAAGCGCGACTGTTCCCGGCGACGCGCGACGACCTGATCGAATGCACAGCGCTGCTGGATTGCGTGCGTCGCGGCGAACTGGATGCACTGATCCTGCCGTCACAACCACTCGACGTGCTGGCCCAGCAGATCGTCGCCGAGGTCGCCTGCCGGGAATGGAGCGAGGATGCGCTGTACGCGCTGGTACGTCGTGCCTATCCGTATCGCAACCTGGCGCGCGCCGATTTCGATGCGGTGGTGCGCATGCTGGCCGAAGGTTTCACCACCCGTCGCGGTGCGCGGGCGGCGTACATCCATCGCGATGCGGTACACGGCCAACTGCGAGCACGGCGTGGCGCGCGGCTGACCGCACTGACTTCGGGCGGCACCATTCCCGACACCGCCGATTACAAGGTGGTGCTGGAACCGCAGGCAATCATCGTCGGCACGGTGAACGAGGATTTCGCGGTCGAAAGCATGGCCGGCGACATCTTCCAGCTCGGCAATACCAGCTATCGCATCCAGCGTGTCGAGCGCGACCGCTTGCGCGTGGAAGATGCGCATGGCGCGCCACCGAGCATTCCGTTCTGGCTGGGCGAAGCACCGGGGCGCAGCAAGGAGCTGTCGTTCGGCGTCTCGCGGCTGCGCGACGAGATTTCCGCGCAACTGGATGCCGGCGGCATAACGACCGCACAAGCATGGCTGATCGATCAAATAGGCTTGAACGAAGCCGCCGCACAGCAGCTGGTCGATTACCTGGCCCGCGCGAAGGCCGCACTCGGCGTGTTGCCGACCCAGCACACGCTGGTGCTGGAACGCTTCTTCGACGAATCCGGCGGCACCCAGCTGGTGCTCCACACACCGTGGGGCAGCCGCATCAATCGCGCCTGGGGGCTGGCGCTGCGCAAGCGCTTCTGCCGCCAGTTCAACTTTGAATTGCAGGCGGCCGCGACCGAGGACGCGATCGTGCTGTCGCTGTCCACCAGCCACAGTTTTCCTCTGCAGGAAGTCGCGCATTACCTGCATTCGAACACCGCCGAACACGTGCTGATTCAGGCCCTGCTTGATGCCCCACTGTTCCCCGCGCGTTGGCGCTGGAATGCCGTGACGGCGCTGGCGCTGCCGCGCTTTGCCAGCGGCAAGAAGGTGCCGCCGCCGCTGCAGCGCATGAAGAGCGAGGATCTGCTCGCCGCGGTGTTTCCCGACCAGGTCGCCTGCGTGGAAAACCTCGTGGGCGAGCGCGAAGTTCCCGATCATCCGCTGGTCAACCAGACCATGCACGACTGCCTGCGCGAGGCGATGGACGTGGATGGCCTGCTGCAGATCCTGCGCGGACTGGAGAACGGTGCGATTGAAGTGATTGCGCGCGATCTTACTGCGCCGAGTCCGCTCGCCGCCGAAGTGCTGAATGCCGCGCCGTATGCATTCCTCGACGATGCACCGCTGGAGGAACGCCGTACCCAGGCGGTGCAGAACCGCCGCTGGAACGAGACCGACAACGCCAACGATCTGGGTCGGCTCGATCCCGCAGCGATCGTCGCCGTGCTCGAGGAAGCTTGGCCACAGGTGCGCGACGTGGACGAAATGCATGAAGCGCTGGGCTTGCTGGGCTTTGTCACTCTCGAAGAAACCGCCACGAATCCCGGCTGGGAAGATCGATTGCAGATGCTCGCCAAATCACAGCGGGCGACGCGGCTTTCACTCCCTTTCCCCCTGCCTGCGGCAGGTGGAGAGGGTTGGGGTGAGGGGGAAGCCTCTGACCTTTCAAGCAACCCCCTCACCCAACCCTCTCCCCCGGCTGCGCCAAGGGAGAGGGTTAAAACGGGCTCCGCTTCCACTACTTCGCAGATCGTCTGGACTTCTGCCGAAAAGCTGCCGCTGTGGCAGGCCGTGCATCCCGGCGCGCCGATGCAGCCTCCGATCGCTGCTCCTGCCGAGTACGCCAGCCAGGCATGGACATACGACGATGCCGTTCTGGAACTGATACGCCACCGCCTCGGCGGTCTTGGCCCGATTACCGTGGCGGTACTGGCGCAATCGCTCGGCGTCGCCTCCAGCGACGTCGAACTCGCGCTGACCCGACTGCAGTCCGAAGGCTATGTGATGCAGGGACGCTTCACCGCCGACGCTGCCGACACCGAGTGGTGCGAGCGGCATCTGCTGGCGCGCATCCATCGCTATACCCTGGGTCGCCTGCGCCGTGAAATCGAGCCGGTCAGTCGTCGCGAGCTGATGCGCTTCCTGCTCGACTGGCAGCACGTCTCAGCAGCCACCCGATTGAGCGGGCCGGATGCGCTCGGCGCCACGCTGGCACAACTGGAAGGTTTCGAGGCGGCAGCCGGCGCATGGGAGTCGGAAATCCTTCCCTGTCGCATCGAGGACTATTCGATCCACTGGCTGGATGACCTGTGCCGTGCCGGCCGCATCGGCTGGAGCCGGCTGCGTGCCGGCAGCGGTGGCGGCGGTGGTCCGGTGCGCAGCACGCCGATCGTGTTGCTGCCGCGCCGTGACATGGCCGTCTGGGCGTCCATCGCTACCAGCGATGATCCGCAGGAAATCCTGTTGTCTTCGCGCGCGCAGGTCGTGGCTGACGCACTGCAGGCAGAAGGCGCGCTGTTCTTCGATGAATTGCTAGGAGTCACCCGGCTGTTGCGTACCGAGCTGGAGGATGCACTCGGTGAACTGGTTGCGTCCGGGCGCGTCAGCGCCGACAGTTTCGCCGGTCTGCGTGCACTGCTGCTGCCGGCGGCCAGGCGCGATGGCGGTCGTCATCGGCGCCTGCGCCGGCATCAGCTCAATGGCATCGAGGATGCCGGACGCTGGTCGCTCGCACGCAGCACAGCCAAGAGCCCCCCACCCTCCCACGGGGATTCCCTTCAGTCACAACTCTCGAACAGGGGAGGGAGCCCGGGTGCTGCTTTTGCTCCTCTCCCTGCGCGCAGGGGGAGGCTGGGAGGGGGTGAAGCTCTTGACCCTGACGCCATCGAACATATCGCCCGCACTCTGCTGCGCCGTTATGGCGTGGTGTTCTGGAAGCTGCTGGAACGCGAAGCGCCGTGGCTGCCCTCGTGGCGCGAGTTGCTGCGGGTGTATCACCGGCTGGAAGCGCGTGGCGAGATTCGCGGCGGACGGTTCGTCGAAGGTCTGGTCGGCGAGCAGTTCGCGCTGCCGGAAGCGATCGCGCCATTGCGTGCCGTGCGCCAGCGCGCGGATGACGGCGAATGGGTCTGCCTGAGCGGCAGCGATCCGCTGAATCTGGTCGGCACCGTGCTGGTGGGCGACAAGGTGCCGGCGCTGGCCGGATCACGGGTGCTCTATCGCGACGGCATGCCGGTGGCCGCGCTGATCGCCGGCAAGCTGGTACCGCTGATCGAGTTGTCGGGCGCCGAAACGCAGGCCGCGAAACATGCCTTGCTGCGGCATGTACCCCCGTTGCCGGACAAGCTGGCAGCGGCGCAATAGAGCCTCGAGGTCAATCGATGGGATGCCTGCCGCTGTTGCTGCTGTTTCCGCTGGGTTGCGGCGTCGGCTACCTCGTGGCCGGGCAGACTGGTGCCTTGTGGGGCGCCGTTATCGGTTTGCTGCTGGGCCTGCTGGTCATGGGACTGTTCATCAAGGCGCTGCGTGGACGCCGATAACCCGGGTGGCGATCGGCGTTTCAGGCAGCAGCTCCGCCACGGTGCAACCACGCAGCGCATCGAGCGAGTCGAGCCGGTGCGGTGGCGTATTCTTCCATCATTTCACCGCGGCCGGCACCAGCGCGGCGCGACCCAGCGCGTACAGCGGACCATCGATCGGCGCGGTGAAGATCAGGCATAGCGAGTGCTCGCCGTGCTGCGCCGGGAGTGACGCATCCAGCGTGAAGCGGCGGATGCTGTGCGCCGGATCAGGCAATGGCAGCGTAGCCAGCACCTGGCCATCGCAACGATCCCGATGCACCACCAGCTCGCCGAACGGCGTGCTGTGCGGTCGCGACACCACCAATTTCTGGTCGTGCGCCAGCGCGTAGTTGCGTTCCAGCCGCACGACATCGGCATGGATGGCCACCACACCATCCAGCCGCGTGGCCGGATACAGCTGGCAACTGTCGAACACGTTGATGCTGTACACCGGCGCCAGCGAGGTGGCATCCGGCATCGGCTGCACCCGCAGGCGGAAATCGCTGCCCGGACAATTGGCCATTTCGTTGCCACTCAAGCTGAGCAGGCTCGCATGAGCCAGCACGCGCTGACGCGGCGCAGCCAGTTCGCTGCCGTCGGCGGCGAAGGTGGCCGCGCGCACGGTCACCGGCAACTTCGCTACAAACGGCATGCGATACAGCGGCGATTGCAGATCCGGCTCGCTGTGATCGAGCGTGTAATGCAGTGCGCCATAACCGGCCTGATCGGACAGCGTGACCTGCGCCGTGCCGCTGGCCAGCGCGGCGTTGCGATCCAGTTTGATATCCGGCGCGAACGCGCTGTCGGCATAAGCGATGTCCTGCACGCGATAGCGTGCGAACTGCGCCGGCAGGCGGGCAAGGAAGCTGCGCCAGTCGCGTGAAGCCGCCGGCGACCAGTCCACCTCGCTCAGCGCATCCAGCCGCGGGAACACCGCATGCTCCACGTGCTGCAGCGTGGGCATGTGCTCGGTCCACACATTGGCCTGCGCACCCAGCACATGCCTGGCCTGCGCCGCATCGAGCGCCTTCGGCACCGGTTCGAACGCGTACACGCTGGCCAGATCGCGTACCGGGATGCGCCCGGCGGTCTCGTCGGCGCGATCGCTCTGCAACTGATCGAAATACAGATCCGGCGCGGGCGACAGCACCACGTCGTGGCCCTGCTGCACCGCCTTGATCGCGCCCTGAGTGCCACGCCACGACATCACCGCGGCATCGGCCGGCACACCACCGTCGAGGATCTCGTCCCAGCCGATCAGGCGACGACCATGTCTGGTGAGGTACTGGCCGATGCGGTCGATGAACCAGCCCTGCAGCGCATCCGCGTTCTTCAGGCCCAGCGCATGCATCTTCGCCTGCACGACGGGCGAGGCCTGCCATTGATCCTTGACTGCCTCGTCGCCGCCGACATGGATGTACTTCGACGGAAACAGCGCCATCACCTCGTCGAGTACATGGTCGATGAACTCGAACGTGGCATCGTCAACGTTGTACAGGTAAGGGTTGACGCCCCAGTCCACCGATACCGGCGGACGCTTGCCGGTGACGCCGATCTGCGGGTACGACGCCACCGCGGCTTGCGCGTGGCCGGGCATGTCGAGTTCCGGCACTACCGTGATGTAGCGCGCAGCGGCATAGGTGACGATCCGGCGGATCTCGTCCTGCGAGTAGAAGCCGCCATAACGCAAGGGTTCGCCATCGTGTTCGGCATCGGGCGGCGTGCGCCACGCGCCGATGTCCGTGAGTTCCGGATAGCGTTTGATCTGGATGCGCCAACCCTGGTCATCCGTGAGATGCCAGTGGAAGACGTTGAGCTTGTGTTGCGCCATCTGGTCGAGCAACTGCTCAATCCCGGCCACGGACTGGAAGTGCCGCGCGGAATCCAGCATCAGGCCGCGCCAGACGAAGCGTGGCTTGTCGCGGATGTGCAGCGCCGGCATGTGTACTGCGCCCTGCTGCGCATCCGGCGTCAGCAGCTGCCACAACGTGATTGCGCCGTAAAACAGGCCGGTCTCATCGCGCGCGCTGATACAAATACCGTGCGGCGTGACGTCCAGCGCATAGCCTTCGCGGTTCACCACCGGCGCGTGCGGATCGCGCTGCAGGACAATGGCATTCGCCATGGCTGCGCCTTGCGTCACGTGCAGATGCAGCCCACGGGTGCGGCCGAGCAGCGCAGCCAGATAATCCGCGATATGTCGAGTCGATGCATGGTGGCCGGCGACCACGATTGGCGTGTCCGCATCCACCAGGAAGCTGCCGCTGGCCTGATCGAGATGCGCCGGCAGCGGAATAAGTGAAATCGGTGCCGTCGACGCGCAGACGATCGGCGTGATGCCGCACAGGGCCACACAAAGGACAAGACGTGCAAAGTTCATGGCGTGTCCCTGCGGCGAAGTTCCACGAGAAGCGGCTGGCCGCGCCGCCTGCATCGCAACCGATACCCCGAAAAAAAAGGGACCTGGCAAGGGCGCCAGGTCCGATGGGGAAGGAAACATGATGGCGAAAACGTGAATCGGGATCAGAGTTTGAAGTGAGCCTCGAGCATGAACTCACGGCCACTCGCGTACTCATCACCGAGTTGCGTATCGCTGGGGCCGTAGTACTGCCTGTATACGGAATTCAAAAGGTTCAGCATGTTGAAGGACAGGGAGAAGTTCTTGTCGAACTGGTATCCCAGCGAGGCATCGAGCTCCTTGTAACTTGCGGTGTATGTGTCCGGCGCACCGGCCACGTAACCGCCCGCAAGGTATTGGCTGCGCCAGTTGTAGGAAATACTTGCGCTGTAGGGACCCTGCTCGAAGTAAGGGGCAATCGTGTACGAGTTCTTCGAGTTGTAGGGCAGCGGGCCACCGGCCACGGTGTTCGAATCGGAGTAGGTGTAGTTGGCGCGCAAGCCGAAACCACTGTCGCCAAAGGCCTGCTGATAACTGATCGCCGCGCCCTTTACCGTTGCGCGGCCGCCGTTGATGGGCGCCGTCACGTCGTATTGGCAGATACCCGAAGCCGTGCATTGACCCGAATTGACCAACATCTGACCCGTCGGGCCGGCGCCAATCTCCAGCCACGAGCCATTTTGTCTGGTCTGGGTGCTCGCCGCATTGACGACGTAGTTCAGGACGTTCTTGTAGAAGCCGGAAAGCGCGATTACCGACTGGTCGTTGAAATAGTACTCAGCCGAAACATCCCAGTTGACGGAACGATAGGGCTTTACATTCGGGTTGCCAGCCGTCGCGGTCAGCACCGTATCGTTGGCTTCGAAGTATGGAGCCAGCTCGTTATACGGCGCGTAGGCGACGGTTTCCGAACCCGCTCCGCGCAGGATGAAGTCAGGGGTGATATTCCACGCGACGTTGAGGGCCGGCAGCCAGTTGTTGTGCGTACTCGTCTGGCCTACATAGCCGAAACCGGACGGGAAGTCGCATGCATAGGATCCGGTATTCGCGGCATTGGCGGCACATGTACTGGGGATGTCGTAACCGAAGGCCGTCGTTACCGTGTGTACCCAGCGCACACCGATGTTGCCATGCAGGTTGTCGGCGCCGAAATCGACCTGCCCGTACGCAGCGCTATTCTTCTGCTGCACGTTGAACGTGTTGTTCCAGGTATCGACCGGATCGTTCGCTTTGAGGGGGCCATTGTTGAGCACGGCGTTGTAAATGGCGTTGTAGCCGCTCGTCTGCACATGCTGCACCGTGCCGCCACCCAGGCCGATGCTCGATGCGCCCTGGAGATTGCTCAGCCCGCCGTAGCCGATCTGATCAAGCGTCATGTTCGGAACGCCGGTGAAGATCTCCAGACTCTGGCTTTCCCAGTGCGACGCATAACGTGCGCCAAATTCCAGTTCGTTGAAGAAGCCGTCAAGATCCTTGGTGAAATCAAGTTGGGCGTAGGAATCCTTCGCCTTGTAAGGCTTGTGGCCGATGTTGCCGCCATAATTGTTGTCGGCCCAATAGGCCGGATTATCGGCCGTCGCCAGATTGGTGAAGTTGAAGCCTTTGTTGATGTTCCAGTTGAAACCGCCGCCGTAGTAGATCTCCTTGAACGCTTGCGAAATATTATCGGCCGACGTACTGACGCCGATCTGGCCGCCAAGACTCCAACCGTCGCCGCGGTACGTCCCGCGCCAATCGACACCTCGGGTCGCCACGAAAGAATGGCGTGCGTCATTGTCTTCGTAGGTATCGGCGGTGCTGGTGCACGGGGTCGCCGTGGTGGCGCTCAGGCAAGCCGCACCCACCTGGGTACCGGACTGGATGATCCCGTTGGCCGCCGGCCCCAGATGGCTGATCCCCGCGTAATTGAACGACTGAATCGGATACAGCGATGTGTTCAGATTGTTCAAGCTGTCATTCATGTACATCAGGCTGAGCGTGCTGTCGAAATGCTCGTTCGGCTTGTACTGAAGATTGATGAATATGCTGTTGCGCTTTTCCGTCTGCTGGAAATTGGCCGAGTTGAGCTCACTTGGAAACATGTCGCTTCCCTTGATCGCCCCGGATGCGACTTCGGAAGCGATGGCCGGATTGACTGCAGCAACGGCCGACACCGGTGTATAGCTGAAGACCTCCTGCCCCTGACGCGAGGTGATCTCTTCGTAATGCTGCGCGGAGATGTCCACGCCGAAGGTCTTGTCGTCGTTGTGCCAGCTGTAGAACACCGACCCGTTGGGACGAGCGTTCTCGGTCATGTCGTTGTAGTTCACGCCGAAAGAACCGCTCAGCGTATTGGAAGGCACATCGAGCGGCTGCACGGTGTGCATGAAAACGGTACCGCCCAGGCTGCCTTCCGGCAGACGCGCCTCGGGACTCTTGAAGATCTCTAGCCGGCCAAGGATTTCCGGCGGCAGCAGCGAATAGTTGAAACCGCGATTCGGGCTATCGCCATAAAGCCACATCGCCTGTGCCACCGGGTGGCCGTCGAGAAAGGCCAGGTTGAGGCTGGGGTCGATGCCGTCGATGCTGACGCGCTGGGTCGCCCCGAGCAGATGATCAAGCGTTACACCGGGCACCTGCGCCAGTGCCTCGGCAACGTTGGTGGCCGGAAACCTGCCGATGTCCGTGGCGGTGATCGCGTCGACGATCGCGTCGGCATTGCGCTTGGTATCCAGCGACGCCTCCAGACTGGCGCGAATGCCGGTCACGGTCACTCCGACCAGATTGACGGCATTCTTGGTGCTGGCGGCATTGGTCTGCTGGATCGTGGTTGTGGCCTGGCCGGTCGTGCTGGTCGTGGTCTGGGTTGTCGTCGACTGGGTTTGTGTGGTTGGCGGCGGCGTGCTTTGCGTGCTGTCCTGGGCAAAAGCCGTGGCAGACACGCACAGGCTGGTGATGATGCTGGCGGCTAGCAATGTCTTGCGGTAATTCATGATGTCCTCCCCTCAGAGGTAGCTCGAATCAGGATCGGCATGGCGCGGCCCTGGACTGTTGTGATGGTTGGCTTGGCGCCATGTCGCTGGATCGAGGTCATCTCACTCTCCCTGCAGCTCGTCCAGAAACCAGCCTGCGGCGCCAATGACACCAAGCTGGCCGTGCTCGATCAGTCGAACCGGAACCTGTTGCAGATACGCGCGCATCACGCCCTTGTCGAAGTAGCGCGCGGTGAACGTGCTCGTCAGCAGGAGCGGCTGGATCTGCGGCAGGATGCCGCCGGCCAGATACACCCCGCCGCAGGCGCGATACAGCAGCACCAGATCGCCGACGAAGCTGCCGAGCAGGCCGCAGAACACCTGCAGTGCCTCCACTGCCGCGGCATCGCGGCCAGCCAGCGCCGCACCGGTGATTTCGACCGGCGTGATCAGGCTGACCGGACTGCAGCGCAACTCGCACAAGGCCTGATAGAGCTTGAGCAGGCCCGGCCCGGACAACGCGTCCTCGAACGACACATGCGAACGCTCGCGTCGGAACAGGCGCAGGATTTCGATCTCGCGCTCGGTGCCCGGCGCCAGCGAAATCTGCCCCGCTTCGGTGGCCAGTACCTGCGCCCGAGGCTGGCCCGGCAACAACACCGCCGAACCCAGACCGGTGCCCGGGCCCATCACCAGTACCGGTCCGTTCGGCGGTGCTTGCGCCGCTTCGATGATCGGCCGGCCCTCGCCCGCCGCGATGAACTGCGCGGCATAGGCCACGGCTTCGAAATCGTTGATCACGGCCAGATGCTTGATCGCCAGGCTGTCGCGGATATCGCGGATCGATACCGGCCAGGGCAGGTTCTCGTTGACGATGGCGTCGTCCAGCACGTAGCCGGCACACGCCACCGCGCAGCGTTCGATGCGGTTGCGCGCTGCCGCATGCGGCGTGCCGGACAGCTGTTCGACAAAGTTGTGCAGCATCGCGGTGAGACTGGGCCAGTCGGCACAGCTGTAGCGGTGATAGTGCAGCACGTTGACCGGGCGCTTGCCGTCGGCGTTGCCGATGACCAGACCAATGCGCGCATGCGTGCCACCCACATCGGCGGCCAGGAAAGGCTCATTCAAGGCCGGCCCGTTCGACACCGGCGCACCCGCAGGCGCCGTCCCCGACGGCTCCGCTGCATGACGCTGCTTGGCGCTTTCCCCCACTCCGCTCTCCCGTGACCGACATCGCCCTGACCCGACGGCGACAAATCACTGCCGCTCCCATGGCCTGATGAAGGCGGAGTCTGGAATTGAAATGACAACGTTGTCAATAGCGTTGGCGGCGATTTCCCGAACAATCGATATGGCGCCGCAACATACCTGTCATGACTGCTTTAGAGACAACCTGAGCAATACGGTATTTTGGCTTTGTATGGCTTGTTAAAGCCGAATGTCGTGGCATGGACAGGTCGTGTCGCAATGCCGCAAAGGTGATCCGGCATGGCCGTATGGAAGGCCATCTTACCGTTGACGGGTCAACCATTGCGCCATAAAAATTGACAACGTTGCACTTTACGGCGATTAAGGAGACATTCTACGGTGCCCCGGTCAGTCGGCCGGTGCCGGCACGACCGATCCTCGGGGAGAGCAATCCATGGCAACAACGCTGGCGGCGGCGCCGTCCGATCGCACGAGTCGCAGCAATCTCGGGCCGATGATGATCATCGGCGTGCTGTTCTTCATCTTCGGCTTCGTGACCTGGTTGAACGGGCCATTGATCACCTTCGTCAAGCTTGCCTTCACGCTGGATGACGTGAACGCGTTCCTGGTGCCGATGGCGTTCTACCTCTCGTACTTCTTCCTGTCGCTGCCGTCGTCGGTGGTACTGCGCCGCACCGGCATGAAGAAAGGCATGGCGCTGGGCCTGTTCGTGATGGCGATTGGCGCGGCGCTGTTCGGTCAGTTCACCACGATGCGCATCTACCCGGGCGCGCTTGCCGGACTGTTCGTGATCGGTGCCGGGCTGTCGCTGCTGCAGACGGCATCCAATCCGTACATCAGCATCCTGGGCCCGATCGACAGTGCGGCCAAGCGCATCGCGTTCATGGGCATCTGCAACAAGTTCGCCGGCTTCCTCGCACCCTTCGTGTTCGGCGCACTGGTGCTGCGCGGGCTGGACAATTTCGAGCAACAGGTAAAGAACGCGCCAACAGCGGAAGCGCGCGAGACACTGCTCAATGCATTTGCCCACCAGGTGCATCTGCCCTACCTGATCATGGCTGGGCTGCTGGTGCTGCTGGCGATCTGGGTCGCGCGCTCCTCGCTGCCGGAGATCAAACCCGCGGGCGCAAACAGCGAGCAGGCCATCAGCCACGACCAAGGCAGCATCTTCACGTTTCCGCATCTGTGGCTGGGCGTGTTGTGCCTGTTCCTGTATGTAGGTGTGGAGGTGATGGCCGGCGATGCGATCGGTACCTACGGCATCAGCTTCCATCTGCCGCTGAGCGTGACGCGGTTTTTCACCTCGTGCACGCTGTTCGCGATGTTGCTGGGCTATGTCGCCGGGCTGCTGCTGATCCCGCGCTTCGTCTCGCAGCAACGTTATCTGGCGGTCTCCGCCGTGCTCGGCGTGCTGTTGACGATCGGCGCGTATTTCACCCATGACTACGTATCGGTAGGCTTTGTCGCCGCGCTGGGCTTCGCCAACGCGATGATGTGGCCGGCGATCTTCCCGCTGGCGATCAAGGGACTGGGTCGCCACACCGAAGCCGCTTCGGCGTGGCTGATCATGGGCATTGCCGGCGGTGCGGTGGTGCCACAGCTGTTCGTGCACCTGAAACAGCACATCGATTTCCAGCTGGCGTTCCTGTTGCTGATGGTGCCTTGTTACCTGTACATCCTGTATTACGGCATGCGCGGTCACCGGATCGGCCAGGAGCATCCCGGATGAATCGCGCATTCGCTCCGGGCATGACCATACGCTAGGATGCCTGAGGCGCTGCCGGCGCCCTGTATTTTCGATGCATGAGGTTCAGCGGTGCGCAGTGCCACCATCAAGGATGTCGCAGAACGGGCAGGCGTCTCGCTGAAGACCGTCTCGCGAGTCATCAACAACGAACCCTCGGTGCATGCCCGCACGCGCGCGAAAGTGCAGCGCGAGATCGACGCGCTCGGCTATCAACCCGATCCCTCCGCACGCAGCCTGCGCAGCACGCGTGCCTATGCGCTGGCGCTGGTCTACGACAACCCGAACGCGCACTACATCATCAACCTGCAGCGCGGCGTGCTGTCGGTATGCCGCAGCAACGGCTTCGGCCTGCAGATCCATCCGTGCGATGCGTCCTCGCCGCAGCTGGCCGCTGAACTGTGCGAACTGGTGCGCCGCTCGCGGCTGGCCGGTCTGGTACTGGCGCCGCCGATGTCCGAACAGCCGGAGCTGATCCGCACGCTCAGCGAAGCGAAGATCCCGTTCATGCGGATCATCTCGGCGCGCGAGGATCCGCAGGATGGCTATCCCTGCGTCTATGTGGACGACCGCGACGCCGCCTATGCGATCACCGAGCACCTGATCCAGCTCGGTCACCAGCGCATCGGCTTCCTGTGGGGCGGCAGCGAACACCGCTCCAGCGTGGAACGCTATCAGGGCTACGAGGACGCGCTGAAGGATTACGGCATCGCGCTGGATCGCAAGTTGATCGTGCCGGGCGACTTCACCTTCGACGACGGCTTCCGCGGCGCACGCAAGCTGCTGGCGCTGAAGGATCGCCCCAGCGCGATCTTCGGTTCAAACGACGAGATTGCCGCCGGCGTGCTGGCGGCGGCGCATTCCGACGGCATCCACGTGCCGTACGACTTGTCGATCGCCGGCTTCGAGGACAGCCCGTTCTCCAAGCAGTCGTGGCCGGCACTGACCACCGCGCGCCAAGCCACCGAGGAGATCGCCCGCCACGCGGCGCAGCGGCTGATCACCGATCTGCAACGCGACGCCAATGGTGAAGCGGTCAACAGCAGAAACGAAGGTTTCAGCCCGGAGCTGGTGGTGCGCGGCTCGACCGCGCCGCGGCATACCGCGCCGCCCAGACGCTGAGTGCCGGGGCGGCATCCAACGATCGACTCAATGCTTGACGTTGTCGGTCTGCTCGATGAAGCGGGCCACGTTGTCGTGCAACTGCTTCAATGACGCCTCATGGGCATACACCATGTGCCCGGACGGGTACCACGAATAGCTGATGTTGCCGTCGAGGCTGGCAGGGATCGGCAGATGGTGCATCTCGTAGTCGGCGGCGAAGAATGGCGTGGCCAGATCGTAATAACCGCCGTTCAAGTACACCTTGAGGTTGGGGTTGGTCTTCATCGCGGTCGCCAGGTCCGGCATCACATTGGTCGAGGACTGCAACGCCTCGCCGTGCACGCCCGGCGCCTTGTGCGAGAAGTCCCAGTGGTCGATGTCGGCATACTCGCGGTACTGCTGGCCATCGCCGAATTTCAGATCGCGCCGAACGTAGTCGTTGAACGCGGCGATATAGGCCGAGCTGATCGCCGAGGACTGCGGATCGTATTCGGAATCCTTGCCCATCGGATCGAGCGATGGACCGGAGAAACGGCTGTCCAGCCGGCCGGTGGTGTCGTCGTCACCGATCAGCAGTTCATGCTCGAACATGCCGCCGCTCACGCGCAGATTCGCCTTCAGCAGATAGGCGACCGGCAGGCCGGTGTACTGATGCAGCTTCTCCGCCACCGCCCGCTTCTGCGCGTCGCCCAATCGCGAGCCGGCCATCAACGCCTGCGTGTAATCGCCCAGCGCGTACTGCTTCACTTCATCGAGGAACGGCTCCAGCGCCGCCGGCTGTTGCGGCAGCTTGTGGTGATAGAACGCGGTGGCGGCGAACGTGGGCAGCGCCAGTTCATAGGGCAGATCGATGCCCGGATTGAATTCGGGACCGTCGATGCTGGTGTCGAAATTCAGAATTTGCGAGAGCAGGATCACCCCGTTCAGATCGACGCTGTCCTCGTTTTCCAGGATGTTCGACAACACGGCCGAGCGGGTGGTGCCGTAGCTTTCGCCGAACAGGTATTTCGGCGAATTCCAGCGGCCGTACTTCGACAGAAATCGCGTGATGAACTGCGCGAACGCATGGGCGTCGCCGTCCACGCTGTAGATCGCCTTGCGCCGATCCTTCATCTGTTCGGCGCGTTTGGACTTGTCGGCGTCATCCGCAATCAGCCGGCTGAAGCCGGCGCCGGGGGCGTCGATGAACACCACATCGGAGGCGTCCAGCAGGCTGTAGTCGTTGTTGACCAGGCCATACGGCGCGGCCGGCGTGTGGGCGTCGTCGGAGGTCACCACGCGCCTCGGACCGAACGCGCCCATGTGCAGCCAGACCGTGGCCGAGCCGGGGCCGCCGTTGTAGATGAAGGTGATCGGACGCCTGGTGGCTTCCGCGCCTTTCTTGAAATAGGCGACGTAGAACATGCTGACTTCCGGCTCGCTCTCCTTGTCGCCGCTGCCGTGCAGCACCAGCGTGCCGGCCACGGCCTTGTAGCTGATGCTGTGGCCTTCCACCGACACCGAACCCTCGCTGGTCGACGATTGCGGTTGCAGCAACGCGGCATCGGGCTTGGGCTCGGACTTGCCCTTGTCGTCTTTCTTGTCGGGGCCGGCGACGGCAACCGTGCTGAGCAGCAGCGCGGCAAGCGCCACGGCGAGGGGAAGTTTGCGCATGGGTGGAAGCATCCTGGATGGCTGAGGCGCAGGCCGCCTCGGGGAAGGTTGCAGCATAGGCACCGATGCCATGGGCTTTCATATCCCAGAAGTCATTCTCGCCGATGCGCTCAGCCGCGATTGATCACCACGACCGCCAGCAGCGAGATCGACAGCGACAGCCGTTGCACCCGGCGCTGCGCACGATGCCCGACAGTGCATGGATCACCCCGCGACTCCCGTCATGCGTCGCTCACCCGCGCAGATTCTTGATCAGCATGAACACGGCCACGGCAACGATCG
>Ga0208589_1000674_pt1 | contig 15645 bp, 12 predicted proteins | sample NGESurshal092012_2_FD_184486 | JGI IMG/M metagenome (GOLD analysis project Ga0208589, IMG submission 184486) | Arctic peat soil microbial communities from Barrow, Alaska - NGEE Surface sample F53-2 shallow-092012 (SPAdes) | ecosystem: Environmental > Terrestrial > Soil > Wetlands > Peat ... | reverse complement strand
TCGATCACTTCCAGACCCTGTCGCCGGCACTGCGGCTGTTCGTGTTCACCGGCTTCCTCGGCGGACTGACCACGTTCTCCACCTTCTCGGCCGAATCCGCCACGCTGTTGCTGCGGCAGCAGTACCTGTGGTTCAGCGGCCACGTGATGGCGCATGTGATCGGATCGCTGGCGATGACGGTGATGGGTATCGCACTGACCCGCAGCCTGCTGCGCCACTGATCAGGAAATCCCGATGACTCATGAAACCGCGCAACAAGGCGTGCATCTGTATTTCTACTGCCATCTGCGCGCCAGGCATGACGGCATGCTGCTGTCCGAATGGCTGCTGGAGCAGGCCAAGCGCCACGACCTCGGCGGTGGCTCGGTGTTCCGCGCGATCGCCGGCTTCGGCCGGCACGGGGTGCTGCATGAGGAGCAATTCTTCGAACTGGCGGACGACCTGCCGATGAAAGTCGAGTTCCTGCTGCGCGAGGAACAGGCCGAACTGCTGCTGCAACTGGTGCGCGCGGCCAATATTGACGTAGTGTATGCGCGCTCGCCAGCATGCTTTGCCGTGCTCAGCAAACAGCGGGGAAAAGCATGAATCAGGAAAACCTGAAGGAGCGCGCCAGCGGAATGCTGGAACAGGCCGGCATCCACATCAACGGCAACGCGCCGATCGACCTGCGCGTGCATGACGAACGCCTGTACAACCGCGTGTTCGCGCACGGTTCGCTCGGTCTGGGCGAGGCTTACATGGACGGCTGGTGGGATGCCGACGACCTGCCCGGACTGTGCACCCGGCTGTTGACAGCCGGTCTGGATCAGGAGCTGAAGACCCTCGACACCCTGCTCGCCCATCTGAAGGCCCGCTTCATCAACCTGCAGCGTGGCGAGCACGCATTCGAGATCGGCAAGGTGCATTACGACCTCGGCAACGATCTGTTCCAGGCCATGCTGGGCAAGCGGCTGGTGTACTCCTGCGGCTACTGGGCAGTGGCCGACAATCTCGACGATGCACAGGTGGCCAAGCTCGACTTGGTCTGCCGCAAGCTGCAGCTCAAGCCGGGTCAGCGCGTGCTGGACATCGGCTGCGGCTGGGGCGAGGCATTGAAGTACGCAGCAGAACACTACGGCGTCGAAGGGGTAGGCATCACCGTATCGCAGCAGCAGGTCGACTACGCGCGCAAACTTTGCGCCGGGCTGCCGATCGAGATCCGCCTGCAGGACTACCGTGAGATCGAAGAACCGTTCGATGCAATCTACTCGATCGGCATGTTCGAGCATGTCGGCGGCAAGAATTACCGCGCGTATTTCGAATCGGTGCGACGTTGCCTGAAAAACGATGGCCTGTCGCTGCTGCACTGCATCGGCAGCAACAGCACGCCGGCGCAAACCGATCCGTGGATCGAGAAGTACATCTTCCCGAAGTCGATGATCCCCGCCGCCAGTCAGGTGGCGGCCGCACTGGAAGACCTGTTCGTGGTCGAGGACTGGCACAACTTCGGCGCCGACTACGACCGCACGCTGACGGCCTGGCGCGCCAATGTCGAAGCCGCATGGCCGACGCTGGCAGCGAGCTACGACGAACGCTTCCGGCGCATGTGGCGCTACTACCTGGCGGTCTCCGCCGCGGTATTCCGCAGCCGTCGCGATCAGCTATGGCAGCTTACGCTGAGTCCGCGCGGCGTCCCCGGCGGTTATCGCGTACCGCGCTGAGAGCCTGCTCCTGATCCATCGCCGCAGCGAGCGCATCGCGCCAGCATCGACGGCCACGCACGCCGCCGGCAGGAAATGCATGTCTCCGTTTCGCCACATTCGCCGCTGCGCAGCCATCGCGCTGCTCAGCCTGCTGCTGGTCACTCCCGCGCTTGCCCAGCCGGCGCTGTGGGTCGTGAAGAACGCACATGCCACCATCTACCTGTTCGGCACCGTCCACCTGTTGCCGAACGACACCGAGTGGCGTTATCCGGCGCTGGAAAAAGCGTTGGCCGCCAGCGATTCGCTGACGATCGAGCTGATCGACGACGACCCCGCGAACGTGCAGGCGCTGGTGCTGCAATACGGGCTGGACCCGGGCCATCCACTGTCGGACAGGCTCGACGCCGCTGAAAATGCCAGCCTGGCGCAAGCCGCGCAGGCTGCCGGCCTGCCCGGCGGCATCCAGACCCTGCAAATCATGCGGCCATGGCTGGCCGCACTGACACTGGCCGTGGCGCCGCTGCTGAAAGCCGGCCTTGATCCCGAGCATGGGGTGGACAAGCTGCTGAAGGCGCAGATGATCCAGGCCGGCAAGCCGGTGAACGGCATGGAGACTTCCGAGCAGCAGATCCGCTTTCTCGCCGACCTGCCGCCGGATATTCAACTGGATTTCCTGCGCTCGACCCTGCGCGACCTCGACAAGGGTCCGGCCGAACTTACCGAGCTGATCAGCGCGTGGAAGAATGGCGACACTGCCACCATCGCGCGGATCGAGGACGCGGATCTGCGCCAGCAGTCGCCCGCGTTGTATCAACGCCTGCTGGTGCAGCGCAACCAGGTCTGGGCCGGCAAGATCGTCGCCATGCTGCAGCAACCCGGCACCATCTTCATCGCCGTCGGCGCCGCACACCTGGCTGGACCGGACAGTGTGCAGAAACAGCTGCGGAAGCTGGGCATCGACGGGGTGCGCCAATAAATTGGCGCCGGCGTCTTTGTAGGCCCACCTTGTGGGCGATAGCTCTTCTCCATTTGCAGCAGAAGCCTCGCGCACAGGGTGCGCTCCTACACGAATTCGGCGCTTTCTGGCACCATCGTCCGGTTATCCGCGCAGCCTGCGCGCTACCAGATTGACGCAAGCCCATGAACCTGCAAGCCAATTACGAACAGATCCCGCTCAAGGAATACGCCGAGCGGGCCTATCTGGACTACTCGATGTATGTGGTGCTGGATCGCGCCCTGCCGTTCGTGGGTGACGGCCTGAAACCGGTGCAGCGGCGCATCATCTATGCGATGAGCGAGCTGGGCCTGGCGGCCACTGCGAAGCCGAAGAAATCCGCGCGCACCATCGGTGACGTGATCGGCAAGTTCCATCCGCACGGCGACAGCTCCTGCTACGAAGCGATGGTGCTGATGGCACAGCCGTTCTCGTACCGCTATCCGCTGGTCGACGGCCAGGGCAATTTCGGCTCGCCGGATGATCCGAAGAGCTTCGCGGCGATGCGCTACACCGAATCGAAACTCAGCCCGATCGCCGAGGCATTGCTGGGCGAACTCGGCCAGGGCACGGTGGACTGGGTGCCGAACTTCGACGGCACCATGGACGAACCGAGCTGGTTGCCGGCGCGCGTACCGCACGTGCTGTTGAATGGCTCGATGGGTATCGCGGTCGGCATGGCCACCGATATCCCGCCGCACAACCTGCGCGAACTGGCCAGCGCCTGCATCCGCCTGCTGGACGACCCGGCAGCCACCGTCGCCGACCTGTTCGAGCATGTGCGTGGCCCAGACTATCCGACCGAGGCGGAGATCATCACCCCGCGCGGCGAGCTGCTGGCGATGTACCAGAGCGGCGGCGGTTCGGTGCGTGCCCGTGCGGTATACCAGCGCGAGGAAGGCAACATCGTGATCACCGCGCTGCCGCACCAGGTCAGCCCGTCGAAGATCCTCGAGCAGATCGCCGCGCAGATGCGTGCGAAGAAACTGCCGATGATTGAGGACCTGCGCGACGAGTCCGACCACGAGAATCCGATCCGCCTGGTCATCGTGCCGCGTTCGAACCGCGTCGATGCGGACGAGACCATGCAGCACCTGTTCGCGACCACGGATCTGGAGAAGAGCTTCCGCGTCAATCTCAACATGATTGGCCTGGACGGCCGTCCGGCGGTGAAAGATCTCAAGCGCATCCTCGCCGAGTGGCTGGCGTTCCGCACCAGCACAGTCATCCGCCGTCTGGAGCACCGCCTGGCCAGGGTCGAGCGCCGGCTGCTCCTGCTCGAAGCGTTTCGCATCGCCTACCTCAATCTGGACGAGGTGATCCGCATCGTACGCAGCGAGGACGAGCCCAAGCCCGTGCTGATGGCGCGCTTCAAGCTCAGCGAGGAACAGGCCGACTACATCCTGGAAACCCGTCTGCGCCAACTGGCACGGCTGGAAGAGATGAAGATCAATGCCGAGCGCGACCAGCTCGAAGAGGAGCGCGCGAAGATCAGCGTGCTGCTGAAATCGCCGGCCAAGCTGAAGAGCCTGATCAAGGACGAGCTGCGCGCCGATGCGGCGAAGTTCGGCGACGACCGTCGCTCACCGCTGGTGCAGCGCGACGCCGCGCAAGCACTGGACGAAAGTGCGCTGGTGGTCAGCGAACCGGTGACCGTGGTGCTGAGCCAGAAGGGCTGGGCGCGCGCGGCGAAGGGACACGACATCGATGCCGAGGGCCTGAATTACCGCGAAGGTGATGGTCTGCTCGCGGTGGTGAAGGCACGTACCACCCAGCAGGTGGCGTTCATCGATTCCACCGGCCGCAGTTATTCCACCCCGGCGCATACCCTGCCCTCGGCACGCGGCAACGGCGAGCCGCTGACCGGTCGCTTCGGCCCGCTGGCAGGCGCCAGCTTCGACGCCGTGATCGCCGGCGACAACGACACGCGGCTGATCCTCGCCACCGATTTCGGCTACGGCTTCGTCACTCGCTTCGAGGCGCTCACCGGGCGCAACAAGGCCGGCAAGCAGATCATCAGCCTCAGCGATGGCGCGCATGTCCTTGCGCCGCAAGTCAGTACCGACCCGGCGCGCGACCGCATCGTGGTCGTCACCACCGAAGGTCATCTGCTGATGTTTTCGGTCGCCGAGTTGCCGGAACTGGACAAGGGCAAGGGCAACAAGCTGATCGAGGTACCGAAGGCGAAACTCGTCAGCGGCGACGAGCGCGTGGCCGGCATTGCGGTGGTCGCCGAAGGCAAGGGCGAAGTCACGCTGTACGCAGGCCAGCGCAAGCTCACCCTGAAATGGTCGGATCTGGTGGAATATGGCGGCAACCGCGCCAGCCGCGGCGGTCTGTTGCCGCGCGGCCTGCGCCGGGTCGAGCGGATCGAGACGACGGCCTGACACGCGCCGACAGGAACTTCCTGCCGTACCATGCACACATACAGTGATGTGCACGCGTCGCGGATTCGCGCGTTGCTTACGTCATGTCCCCGGAGCACGCATGAACATGAAACGGCAAATCTGTGCATTGGCGGGCGCCCTGCTGGTCACTTCCGCGTGGGCGCAAACCACCCAACCGTTGAACCTGAAGCTGCCGCCCGGCAACAACGACGCGCCGGCTTCCAGTTCGAGCGCAGCCAGGCCCGCCAGCTCCAGCTCAACCACGAATCCCGGCTCAACCGCCAAACCCGGCTCTGCCGCCGGCTCCGGTTCAACCGCAGCAGCAGCGAGGCCGGCACCGGGCGTGTATTACGGCGATACCAGCGGCAGCATGGGCAACAGCACCGCCGATACCCAGACCTGCGATGACTCCAGGTTCAACGATGCCCAGGTGCATGGCAGCGTCAGCACCGGCGTGGTCAGCGGCAGCCATGTGGGCACCGGCGTGTGGCAGGGTGGCGAGGTCAACGTCACCAAGGCGTTCGGCGATTGCGACCATCCGACCGGCGGCATCGGCTTCTCCATTGGTGTCAGCCAGGGCAGCTTCCATGGTGGCCACGGCTACTGATCGCAAGCACTACAGCTATTCGGCGCACGCCCAGTAACCGAGCGTCCGCCTCAGCGTAATTACAGCCGCGTATACGACCACGACTGCATGCGGCCATCGCGATATGGCATCACGCCATGGAACGGACGCGGGTCGGCGTCGAACACCAGCGGCAGGAAGTGGCGATCGCCCTCCCACATCGGCAGCGTCAACAACCGCTGCAGCGCCACCCATTCCAGCGTGCCTTCGGCATTCGCCTGCAGAGGCGTGCCGGCATAGCGTTCGATCAGGAAGATGAAGCCGAGCCAGTCCTCGCCATGCTTGCCGAAACCGGGCCAATTCAAGCTCCCGCGCAACTGCATCGACTCGCAGGTGATGCCCGCCTCTTCCAGAATCTCGCGCTGCATGCATTCGACGATGTCCTCGCCCGGCTCCATCTTGCCGCCGAGGCCGTTGTACTTGCCCAGGTGCTGGTCATCCCGGCGGGCATTGCGATGAACCAGCAACACTTCGCCCCGATCCGGCGACAGCACATAGCCGAGCGTGGCCACTATCGGGGTGTAAGGCATAAACGGGACCATCGACAAAGAAATCCAAGTCTAGCGGCACGCTGCGATCCGTGCCCGGTAATGACCAACACGGGCCGCCCGCGGACTTGCGCAGGATCGGCCGGCCGGCGACCATCAACCGATGCGACCATCGACTTCACTTCTGCTTCACCTCCTTCCAGGCCATCGGATGCTGCGCTGGCTGCTTCCGCTGGCTGTGCTTGCCGGTGTGCTCGGTTGCAGCTCCAGCGCGCAGGCGCTGGCCAGCAGCGAGCTGACGTTCGACGGCCAGATTTACCGCGTGGTCCATCTGGATCTCAAGCGTGAACGGTTGAGCCTGCACTGGCGCGACCCGCAGAGCGGCCAGCCGTTCGGCAGCATCGAAACGCTGCGCCAGTGGGGTCAGGCGCACGGCCAGCGGCTGCTGTTTGCCGCCAATGCCGGCATCTACGACAAACAGTCCGCGCCACTGGGCCTGTACGTGGAAAACGGCAAGACCGTGATCCCGTTGAACCTGTCGCACGGCAATCCGGCTTCCGGCAATTTCTCGCTGCTGCCGAACGGCGTGTTCGCGGTATATCCGGATGGCCATGCCGCGGTGCGCACCAGCGGCGCGTTCAAGGCGGATGGCAAACCCGCGCTGTGGGCCACCCAGTCCGGCCCGATGCTGCTGATCGACGGCAAGCTCAACGAGCAATTCGTCGACGATTCGGACAGCCTGAAATGGCGCAGCGGCGTGTGCATGAAAACGCCGACCGAGGCGGTGTTCGCGGTGAGCGAGGCGCCGGTGAACTTCCACGCGTTCGCTCGGCTGTTCCGCGATCAGCTGGGTTGCCGCGACGCGCTGTACCTGGACGGCAGCATCTCCCAGCTGTATGTCGACGGCGAGGGTTATGCCGGCGCGCCGCCGTTCATGGTCAAGCCCTACGCCGGCATCTTCGCCGTGTTCGTGGCGCAATGACGATCCGCCGCCGGCGCGTGTGGCGCGGTCTGCTGGCGCTGCTGCTGGTTCTGCTGTTGATCGCGTTCGCCACCGGCTGGTGGTTGCTGGGCGGCAGCCGCGCCCGACTCGACGGCCAGCGCCAGCTGCCCGCATTGAATGCCGATGTGCGCATCAGCCGTGACGCACTCGGCACGGTCACCATCGAGGGGAAAAGCCGCGTCGACCTCAGTTACGCGCTCGGCTACGTGCACGCGCAGGAACGCTTCTTCGAGATGGATCTGATGCGCCGCATGGCCGCCGGCGAACTGGCGGCACTGATCGGCCCGGCGACCCTGCCCGCCGACCTCGACCACCGCCGCCATCGCCTGCGCGCCGTGGTCGAGGCTGCCTACGCGCAACTGCCGCCGCCGCAGAAACTGCAGCTCGACCGCTATCGCGATGGCGTCAACGCCGGCCTCGCCGACCTGCGCGTGCGGCCATGGGAATACCTGCTGCTGGGCACGAAACCGCAGCCGTGGCGATCGGAAGACAGCGCGCTGGTGATCGCCGCGATGTACCTGGATCTGAATGGCGACGGGCAGAACCGGCGCGAGCTGCGCCTGGCGCAGATGCGCGCGGTGCTGCCCGGCCCGCTGGTGGATTTTCTGCTCGCACCCGATCCCGACTGGGAAGCGCCGCTCAGCGGCCAGCTGTCGCCGGTGCCGGTGCTCCCGGCTGCCGAAGTATTCGACCTGCGCCATCTTGTGTCCGCGAAAAAATCCGCCGCACTGGCCGCCGCGCTGGCACCGGCCATCGACGCACCGCGCCCGGGCAGCAACAGCTTTGCGGTCGCCGGCGCGCTCACCGACAGCGGCGCGGCGATGCTCGCCAACGACATGCACCTGGGCCTGCGCGTGCCGAACATCTGGTTCCGCACCCGCCTGCGCTATCCCGATCCGGACGCGCCGCACGGGCAGCGCGATGTCAACGGTGTCAGCCTGCCGGGCACACCGGCGATGATCGTCGGCTCGAATGGCCAGATCGCGTGGGGCTTCACCAACAGCTACGGCGACTGGTTGGACTGGGTACGCGTGCTGCGCGATCCGGCCGACCCCACCCGCTACAAGGTGCCCGAGGGCTGGGCCAAAATCGAAAGCCACGACGAACACATCCAGGTCAAGGACCAGCCGGACACCATCCTGAAGGTCGAGGACACCCGCTGGGGCCCGATCATGGCCAGCGATGTCGACGGCACCCCGCTGGCGCTGGCGTGGACTGGCGATCAACCGCGCGGCTACAACGTCAAGCTGATGCAGTTCGAACACACAGCGGATGTGCAGGCCGCGCTCGATCTGGCGCCACAGCTCGGCATGCCGGTGCAGAACCTGCTGGTCGCCGACAGTGCTGGGCATATCGGCTGGACGCTCGCCGGCAACGGCATTCCGCTGCGCGCCGGTTTCGATCCACTGCTGCCCGCCGACTGGTCCAGACCCGGCAGCGGCTGGCAGGGTTGGGCTGCTCCCGCGCAATACCCGCGTATCGAAGATCCCGCCGAAGGCCGGCTGTGGACCGCGAACAACCGCACCGTGGACGGCGATGCGCTGGCCCTGCTCGGCGATGGCGGCCACGACCTCGGCGCACGCGCGCAGCAGATCCGCGACGATCTGCGCGGACTCGGCATCTTCCGGCCCGGCGACCTGCTCGGCATCCAGCTGGACAACCGCGCCATCTTGCTGACCCGCTGGCAACGCCTGCTGCAGGACACGCTGGCTGATACCTCCAATCCAGCGTTGCGGCAACTGCGTCTGCTCACGGCGCAGTGGCGCGGCCGCACCGACGTGGACAGTGTCGATTACCGCCTCGTACGCGCGTTCCGCACGCGCGTCACCGATAAGGTGCTGGCGCCGTTCGCCGCGCTGGTGAAGCAGCGCTACAGCGACTTCGCGTGGCCCGGCGAAAACAGCGCCGAAGGCGCCGTGTGGACCATGCTCCTCGCCCAGCCGGTCTATCTGCTCGACCCGAAATACCACGACTGGCACGCCTTGCTCATCGATGCCGCCACGCAGGTAGCGACCGAACTCGGCCGGCAACCCGGCGGCCTCGCCGCACGCACCTGGGGCGAACACAATCCCAGCGAGATCAATCATCCGATGTCCGCCGCCCTGCCCGGCTGGCTCGGCCATTTCCTCGACATGCCCGACCAACCGTTGCCCGGCGACAACAACATGCCGCGCGTCGCCGCCCCCGGCTTCGGCGCCTCCGAACGCCTCGACGTGGCACCCGGCCACGAAGCGCACGGCATCCTGGAAATGCCCGCCGGCCAGAGCGACAACCCGCTGTCACCCTACTATGGCGCCGGCCACGAGGACTGGGTCGAAGGCCGTCCCACGCCGCTGCTGCCGGGACCGGATCAGCACACGCTGACGCTCGAACCTTAGGATGCCGCGCGAGGTTGAAACACTCCTCCGCAGGTGAGCTGGCCCGCTTTGCTCCTCCCCCTGCTCGCAGGGGGAGGCTGGGAGGGGGTGAAGCTTTTGAGACTTTGAAGGCCGAAGAGCAACCCCTCCCCAGCCCTCCCCTGCTTGCAGGGAGAGAGCACAGCTGTCTATTCCACGTCTCTACGGGTAGGTAGATAGGCACATCTGCAGAGCGTCGGCAAAGTCGCCTCTCTTCGATCATGAATATGATGCGCGCCAACCTTTGCTGCTATCGTAATGAGCGGTAGGCACGCACCACGGCGCTTCGGTTGACCGGAGCTTGGTGTCTGGCCGAATGGATGGGGACTTCCCGGCAAGGGAAGAGCTTGACCTCTGCGGGAGTGTGGTGCGTCATGACGCCAGCCTCCGCGATACCGGCGTTCCGGTACCGCGCCTTCATCAGCTACAGCCACCAGGATCAGTCCTGGGCGGCCTGGCTGCACAAGGCGCTGGAAACCTACGCGATCCCGAAGCGACTGGTCGGCCAGATCACTACCGCCGGCGTGATCCCGAAACGCCTCGCGCCGATCTTCCGCGATCGCGACGAACTGGCCAGCGCCACCGATCTTGGCCGCAAGGTCAACGAGGCGCTGGCACAATCGGCGAATCTGATCGTGATCTGCTCGCCGCGCTCGGCCGCCTCGCACTGGGTCAACGAGGAAGTGCTGGCGTTCAAGCAGCTCGGCCGCAGTGAGCAGATCTTCTGCCTGATCGTCGACGGTGAACCCAACGCGAGCGCCCTGCCCGGCCGCGAAGCCGAGGAATGCTTTGCCCACGCCTTGCGCTTCACCGTCGATGCCGATGGCAAATTGACCGACCGGCCCACCGAACCGATCGCCGCCGATGCACGGCCCGGCAAGGACGGCAAGACCAACGCCAAACTGAAACTGATCGCCGGCATGCTGGATATCGGTTTCGACAAGCTCAGGCAGCGCGAGCAACAGCGACGGCAGCGACGCATGGTTGCGATCACTGCGCTGGCTGTACTGATCACCGCAATCACTACCACGCTCGCCGTAGTGGCGTTCCGCGCCCAGCGCATCGCGGAACACGAACGCAACCAAGCCGAAGGCCTGATCGGTTTCATGCTGGGAAATCTGCATACCAAACTGGAAGCCGCCAACCGACTGGATATCCTCGACGATGTAGCCGACAAGGCGATGGATTATTTCAGTGCCCTGGACGATTCCGAGGTGACCGATGATTCACTGGCGGAGCGTGCGAAGGCGCTTCAGCTGATCGGTCGCGTGCGCGAAGAACAGGGAAAACTCCCCGAAGCAGATCGCGCCTTCGCCGAATCGCTGCAGCTGATGCGACCATTGGTGGCGCGTCATCCGCGCAACGCCGAATGGCGCATCGCGCTTGCCGACAGCTATTCATGGCTCGGTATGGTGGCTTGGGATCGCAGCGACCTGCCGCAGGCACTCGTCCAGTTCCGTATGGCGGCGCCGCTGGTCGATGGCGTGGTACGGGAACACCCGGAAAAACTGGATTGGCTCAAACACCTGGGCTGGCTGCACAACAACATCGGTCATGTGCTGGAAGCGCGCGGGCTGCTGTCGGATGCGCAGAACGAATACAGAACCGTGTTGCAGATCTATCGGAAGCTCGTCGGATTCGCGCATGGTGATCGCCGTTACCGCATCGAACTCGCTCACGCCTACGACAACCTCGCCGGCATTTCCTATTCACTAGGTGATCTGGCTGCCGCGCAAGACGATGCAGCGCAGGAGCTGACGCTTTGGCAGTCCTTGGCTCAGCAGGATGCAAACGACAATTCAGTGCAGGTGTATCTTGCCCGCGCCAGCGCCATGCTGGCCTCAGTGATGCAGGCGCGTGGCCAAGGACCCGCATCCGTTACTGCGCTCGAAAACTCTCTGGATATCGGCAATCGGTTGCTGACTGCTGATTCAACCAGCACGACCAGTATTGGCGACGTGGCCGCTTATAGTCGCAACCTCGCGCATCTGCTGCGCCTCGACGGCGACCCCGCACGCGCCGAACAATTGCTGCGCAATGCAGTGACGCTCTACACACAACTCATCGCCAAGGTGCCCGATCAACCTGCTTGGCAGGCATACCTTGCCGAAAGCGATCTTGAGTCTTCGCGTCTGGCCTGGAAACAGGGCGATCTCGCCAAGGCGCGCACGCGCGCCGAAACGGCACGCGCCCTGATCTTGGCGATAATGCAGAAACACCCCCACTATTCCCGGGCGCCGCCTCTCCTTGCGGAAAGCGATATCGTGCTGGGACAACTGCAGATGGCGAACGGTGAGTTGTCCGGTGCAACCGTGCGGTGGGAAGCGGCGCTCAAGACACTCGAACAAGCGACCGTATCAACATCAGACCCCGGACTCGAGTTTCTGCAACCGCGCGCTGAAGCGCTGTGCCTGCTCGGCAAAATCGGTGAGGCGAGTCCGCTTGTCGTCAAGTTGGAGAAGCTCGGTTATCGCGATGCCCAATACCTGAAATCGATCGACACGACCCGTTGCCGTTCGCTGCCCCAGAGTCGCGATATCGCCGTGTCGACGGATACGACAACGCATTGAATTGATGCTGTCCCGGACACGGCCATGCCGGCCGCATCCGCAACTACTGCGAGGAGATCCACATGTCCACGAATATCACTGTCACGGTTACCGGCAGTCCGAACAATTACAGCGTTGCGGTATCGCCCAACAAGCTCAAGATAGATAGCGACGGCAGCATTGTCTGGCAGGCCGGCACTGGTACCGGCACCGTTGCTTTCACTTTCGATACCACCGCCCCAGTCTCGTTTGTCGGCAGCCATGCGCCGCTGACGAACCCTGTCTATGTTGCGGGCAACACAGTCAGTTGCACGGACACCGTCAGCGGTGATGGAACCTACCCCTACGTGCTTACTCTGTGGGTCGGCACCGAGAAAATAACCTGGCCCTCGGTCACTCACGTCGGCAATGGCGATCCGGAGATTCATAACGACCCCAAGTAACCGGGCACTAAAGCACCGCCAGTGCACTTATACGCAGTAGATAGACGCATACCTTGCTCGTTAAAAACGCCCCTTCAATCGTAATAATGTGATGTGCATCACATTATTACGTGTTATCGTTTTGGCACCGTAAGCGCCCGCCAGGCCGCTACGGCTGGCCGATGTCTGATCTGTGGCCGAGTGGAATTGGGGATGTCCCGGCAAGGGAATGCGCAACTTCGTGCGGGAGTGCAGTGCGTCATGACGCCAGCCTCCGTGATGCCGGATTTCCGGTACCGCGCCTTCATCAGCTACAGCCATCAGGACAAGGCCTGGGCTGGCTGGCTGCACAAGGCGCTGGAAACCTACGCGATCCCGAAGCGGCTGGTCGGTCAGAGCACCGCGGCTGGCGTGATCCCGAAACGCCTCGCGCCGATCTTCCGTGACCGCGACGAACTGGCCAGCGCCACCGATCTCGGCCGCAAGGTCAATGAGGCGCTGGCGCAATCGGCGAATCTGATCGTGATCTGCTCGCCGCGCTCGGCCACCTCGCACTGGGTCAACGAGGAAGTGCTGGCGTTCAAGCAGCTCGGCCGCAGTGAGCAGATCTTTTGCCTGATCGCCGACGGTGAACCCAACGCGAGTGCCCTGCCCGGCCGCGAGGCCGAGGAATGCTTTGCCCACACCTTGCGCTTCACCGTCGATGCCGATGGCGAGTTGACCGACCGGCCTACCGAACCGATCGCGGCCGATGCACGGCCCGGCAAGGACGGCAAGACCAACGCCAAATTGAAGCTGATCGCCGGCATGCTGGATATCGGCTTCGACGCGTTGAAGCATCGCGAGCTGCAGCGGCGCACCCGGCGCATGGCGGCGCTGGCCACGCTGGCGCTGATCGTGATGGCGGTGACGACCACGCTGGCGATCATCGCCGTCATCGCCCGCCATGCCGCGGTGGTCGCCAGCCACGCTGCCGAGCGCCGGCAGAAGCAGGCCGAGGCTCTGGTCGGCTTCATGCTCGGCGATCTCAATGACAAGCTGGCGCAGGTGGCGCGTCTGGACATCATGGAAGCGGTCGACGATCACGCGATGGACTATTTCCAATCGCTGCCGACGACCGATGTCACCGACGAAGCGCTGGCGCAGCGCGCCAAGGCGCTGGAAAAAATCGGCGTCGTGCGTATGGATCAGGGCCATTTGTCGGCGGGCATGACATCGTTTCAGGCGGCCTCGAAGCTCGCCGCCGCACTGGCCGAGGCAAAACCCGCAGACACGAAGCGACAGCTCGTTTATGCGCGAATCCTGGCCTATATCGGCATGACCCATTGGGATCAGGGACAACTCGATATGGCACAACAGAGTTTCGAATCGGCGCAGACGGTTCTGCTGCGTGCCATGCCGCATGCCGCGAATGACCTGTCATTGCAGTACGAGCTGGCGACGGTCGACAACAATATCGGTCACGTGCTTGAGGCACGTGGCCGGCTCGACGAGGCGCTTACCCCATACCGCAGTACGCTGGCGCTATCCCGGAAGCTGGTTGCAGCCAGGCCCGACAATGCCGAGTGGGCGGATGAATTGGGGGATGCGCACAACAATCTCGGCAAACTGGCGCTGATGCGCGGCGATCTTGCGACGGCCATTGCCGAGTACACGGCCGATGACGCGATCGAGACCGCGCTGGCCGCGCGCGATCCCCGGGACAACGACAAGCGCGACAACATGGTCAAGGTTCGCGCCATTCTGGGGCGCACACAGGCCCTGACTGGCGACCTCGAAACGGGCATGCGTGATCTGCAGCAGGCGTCCGACATGTCCAGGCAATTGACCAAGGTCGATCCGAGCAATACCGATTTTCAGGAAGATCTTGCGCTGTATTCCTCGCAGTTGGCCCGGCTGCGGCGACTCAGCGGCGATCTTCCTGCGGCCCAGGCGTTGACCGCGCAATCGCTGCCCATCTTTCGTGTCCTGACGAAACAGGATCCGGCAAACGTTGGATGGCAGCGCGAGTTCGCCGAGGCACAGATTGAGCAAGCCGCGCAATCGCGCGCTGCGGGCCAGGCCGACGCGGCGAGCAGGCAGGCGCAAGCCGCACTGGCCATACTCGACCCGCTGCGCGCCAAACAACCCGACGATCGCGCGAACCTGCTGGCAGCCATGGGCGCGAAGCTGTTGCTGGCGACGGTGGCCGGTGACGCGCAGGCAGCACAGCAACTGCGCAACGACGCCTTGAATACGATGCAGGCGATAAAAAGCGGCAGCGGCGATCCGCGCGTGCTGGCACTGCGGGTCAAGGCGCTGCTGGCGCTGGGCAGAAAGACCGAAGCGCAGTCAGTGACCCGGCAATTGTGGAACAACGGCTACCGCGATGCGGCGTTCGTCGCCGTCTTGCAGCGCGCGCAGATCGCCTACCCGGTCAATGCAGCCTTCCAGCAAAAGTTGCTGGCGGCGACCGGCCGGAGCGATCGCAAGCAAGAATGAGCACAGCGAGCAGGGGCAATGGCAGTACGGACCAACAAAGTCGTCCCGACTCTCACATCCACAGGAGCACACCATGCCAAACAATCTTGACGTCATGCTGAGTGTCACCCTGAACAAGAGTGGCGCCCACTGGTCTCTGCATGTCAATGAAATCGGCAACCCGAACCACCTGAACGCCGGCCCGAATCCGCAGGGCATCGTGTGGACGCTGATGGGTGACGCCGCCACGGGCTCGTTCGTTGCGCTCACCGATCCCGAACCCGGCTTCGCATGGGTCGGCACGCATCCACGCACCGGCATCTTCGAGGCGCCCACCTTGCTGGCGAGCAATCAACTGCGGATTCTTGATCGTCACAGCGGCCCCGGCACCGCGGGAACCTGGACCTACATCCTGCGCGCCAGGATCGACGGAACGGTCTATTCGACAACAGCCGTGTCGGTTATAGCCCAAAACACGAATCCGAGGATCAAAAACAATTAGAGCATTTTTGGTGCAACTGCTTACCACTGCGTTGTCTTGGGATGGTATTGCCAAAATGGGATCCGTTCGGGCTGAGCGTAGCGCCGCAGGCGCGCACGCGGGGAGCGACCAGGGACGGTCGCGGTTTTGAGGAGCGA
>Ga0208589_1000672_pt1 | contig 15675 bp, 12 predicted proteins | sample NGESurshal092012_2_FD_184486 | JGI IMG/M metagenome (GOLD analysis project Ga0208589, IMG submission 184486) | Arctic peat soil microbial communities from Barrow, Alaska - NGEE Surface sample F53-2 shallow-092012 (SPAdes) | ecosystem: Environmental > Terrestrial > Soil > Wetlands > Peat ... | reverse complement strand
TTTGGCCGCCGCCAGCGACTGGGCGTCGAGCCGCTTGGAGATGTCGTCGCGTTTGTGGGCCGCATCCGCATCGCCCTGCGCCGCCGCCAGGCTGAACCATTTGAAGGATTCGGCGAGGTTCTGTTCGACGCCGATGCCGCGGGCGTAGAGGATGCCGAGATTGAACTGGCTGTCCGCCACGCCGCGATCGGCGGCCTTGCGGAACCATTGCGCCGCGCTCTTGTAATCGGCGCCCTTGCCGCCGCCATCGGCGTCGAGCACGGCGAGATTATGCATCGCCTTGGCGTTGCCGCGCTCGGCGGCCTGCTGATAGTAGCGGCGGGCGATATCGGTGTCCTTCTTCACGCTCAGGCCCTTTTCGTAGAAGGTCCCGAGCCGGAAGATCGCCGGTACCACGCCGGCTTGCGCCGCGCGATCGTACCATTTCGCCGCTTCGTCGAAATTCGCAGCCACGCCTTTGCCTTCGGCGTAGCGCAAGCCGATTTCATAAGCCGCGGTCGGATCGCCCTTCAGCGCTGCCGCGCGCAGCACCGGTCCGCCGATCGCGTCCGGCAGCCGTTCGGTCGGCGGTATCTGCACCACGCCAAGCTTCTTCCCGGCAGGCGCCATCGGCGCGACCGGAATCGTGCCCGTGATATCGTTGGCCGAGATCGGCGAACCCGTCGCCGGGATCGCCACCGACGCGCCGCCGGAATAGTCGGATGGCGAAATATTGTAGGATTGCTTGCCGATCGGCGTCGGCGCGGTCATCGAAGGCATTGCCGGCGCCTGGCTGTCGGGCTTGGCGTCGGAATTGGCGGGCGCCGGGGCCGGCGTGGCCGAATTCTCGATCGCCGGCAGTTGCGGCGCGCTGCCGCTGTCCAGCAGCGACATGGCCATCTTGAAGGTGCCGAGCACGATCACCACCACGCTCGCGCCAACCAGCAGCGAACGAATCTTGGAGGTAATGGTCGATGACTGCTTGTCGCCGGCCGCCGCGGCAGCACCAACGGTGCCAGCGGGGGCGGCCTGGGATTTGACCGATACCCGCTTGGCGGGCTTGGCGGCCTGCTTGCCGTTGGCCGGCGCGGCCGCGGCCGCCTGGGCGGCGCGGCGGGCGGCGGCAATGAAGCTCGACGTGCTGACGGGTTCGGGCTTGGCAGCCGGAATTTCGCTGATGGCCTCTTCGGAAGCCGCGATGCGCTCGGAGGGCGAGGACGGTCGCCCCGTAGGCCGCGTTCCCGGCTCGAGCGGATGGTCCGGCGGCAATTCGGGTTCGATCGCGGCGCGCGCCGGCGCGGTATGCGGCTCGAGAATCTCGCTGATCGCGCGCGGCGCGACAATGGCTGCGGACGCGGCACGAAATTCGCGCGGTGCGGCTTCGAAATGCGCTTCAGTCGCGACCGGATTGGGCAGCTCCGGCTTGATCTGCGGCGGCATCGCAACCTGCGGCGGCGATGCTTGCGGCGTGAAGGATTGCGGAGCGGCTTGAGGCGCGGCGGGCCGGGGCTCGGGCCGTGCTTCCGGCGGCGGCGCGACGGGTGCCGCGCGTACCGAGCGCAGATCGCCTTCGATCATCGCCAGCCGATCGACCACATGGCCGAGCGTATTGTGAACGGCCTCGAGCGAGTCCTGGGTGTGACGGTCGCGCTCGGTCTGGCTGAAGCGGATGTCGGTCAGTTCGCGCTTGACGATATCGGCGAGGCCGGAATCGGCCAATCCGGAATCCCGCGGCGCCCCGCCGTTGCGGGTGCTCTCGGCCAGCGCGGCGAAGCTCGCGTGCTGGTTTTCGAGATGGCGCAGGATATCCTGCAAGCCGTCCTCGACCCGTCCGAGATTGCCGGAGCGATGGTCGCTGGAGGATTCGAGGCGTTCGAGCAGATACGACACGCGCTGTTCGAGATGGGCGAAGGCCGAGGCGCTGTCGTTGCCGACCGGCATGCGGTCGAGGCGATCGGACAACGCCCGCAGCGCGCCTTCGAGATGTTCGGTGCTCTCAGCGGCGGCCGGGCGTTCGCGGGTTTCCAGCGTCGAGGTCAGCGCCGCGATGCGCTGTTCGAGGATCGAAAACGAATCGCTGCTGTCGCCCGCGCGGGAAAGCTGGTCGACCTTGGATGACAGCGTGCGGATGTCGTCGGTCAACCGCACCAGCGCGTCATTGGAGGCGACGTTGGAGACGATCGAGCGAAGTGCGGCGATCGCGGTTTCGAGCTGATGCACCGTCGAGGGATCGTCATTGGCGCGCAGGATCAGATCGAGCTTGGCGCCGAGATTGCGGATCGCGTCGTCATAGCCGGTGAGCTGCTCGGCCGGGGTCAGCGAGCGCAGCGCTTCGCGGATTTCGCTCAAAGCATGCTCGATGCCGGCCAGTGCCTGGCCGTCGGTGCCGCTCTGGCGGGTGTCGTCGATCCGGCGCGACAGCGAGCGGATTTCGTTTTCGATCGACTCGATCGCCCGGCGCGGCATCGCCTCGGTGAGGGCGGCGCGAATCTCGGCCAGTTCGCTGCGGAACGCCGATATCGATTGCTCGATCCCGTCGGGACGCTGCAGCGCCTCGATCTGGCTGGTGATCTTGAACAGATGACGCTCGAGCGAGGAAAAATCCGGGCCCGAGGGCATCGCAGGCGCAGGTATCGGCGGCGGCGACATCTGCGGCGCGAGCGGCGGGGCGCGGCGCGGCGCAACCTGTCGTGGCGCGGAACTGTCGAGTTCGTTCTGGCGGGCGGCGATTTCGGCGATCGCGGAATCGAACGAGGCCGGACTGATCGGCGGCGACGGACGGTAGACCTGGGTTGCCGCGCGCTCGACCATCTCGGTCTGGCGCTGCTTGTCCTGCTGGGTGTTGCGTGCCGCTTGCGGATTGGAGATCTGCGACAACCGCGCGTCGAGGCGCGAGATCGCGTCGTTCAACTGCCGCGCCACGGCAGGCTCGTTTCGTTGCGCGCCGTTGCGCGGCGAATCGTTGCGCGGAGCGGGACGAGAAATCTGGTCGATCTGGCGGGTGATGGAATCCAGCCGCTGATGGATATCGGCGACGTCCCGGGTCTCTTGCGATGGATTTTGCGCTACCGGCCGTTGCGGGGCCCCGCGAAAATCCGGCGGGGCGGAATCGCCGAGTGTGGAATTCAGCCAGTCGTTCAGCGACATACCGGCGCGGCGCGCGGCGGCCTCGGCCCTCTCGCGCACGGATGGATCGATGCCGTCAACACTCCACGATACGCGCGAATTCATGCTCTGATCCGGTTTCGACCCCGGCGCTGCCCTAGCGCCTTCAGTCTCCCCGCGCGTCCCAATTGAAGAGACAATCCAATTGCGCGCAGGTCGTCTGCCTCACACACCGACTTTTTCGCGTTACGGTAAATAACCGGTTAAGGAATGGGGCCGCCGGGTCTTAAAGTTACCGTAGCGTCCGCCGGCGTGCCGATTCCGGAGCCATTTCTGCGCTGTAGAGGCTATCCGCAGATTCTATCCGGCAGTCTCGCGCCGGTCGCCGGCCAGCGGCAGCACCTTGGTGCCGTGCGAGATGGCGGACAGGGCATCGATCGCCTCATCGCACCATTCCGCCACCATGCGCTCGTGGCGTAGCCCGATGCGAAGGCCAAGCAGTTTGCCGGTATCCGCTGGCGAAGCTGCGCCGTCGGGGAATCGCTTGTTGAGAATGCGCTCATAGCGCAGGGCTCGGTCGCGATGACGTTCCAGCCGCGCCATCAGGTCGGTTCGCAACGGCTCGATGTCGACGCTGTCCAGCGCGTAAAGCCGCACCAGAAGGTCGTCCTTGATCGAAGGCGGGCTGCTCGGCCGCGCCGCCCAATGCTTCAGCGCGGCACGGCCCCCGGCTGTCAGGGTGTAGACCAGCTTGTTGGGCTTGCCGGATTGCACCACTTCGCGACCCTGAATGTAGCCGCGGTCGCGCAGCCGCGACAATTCGCGGTAAATCTGCTGGTGGTCGGCCTTCCAGAAAAACCCGATGGACGAATCAAACGTCTTGGCCAACTCATAGCCGGTCATCGGACGTTCGGTCAGGCATGCGAGAATTGCGTCGCCAAGCGCCATGTCTCCAGTGTCCTTCGTCAGTGTCCTTTTCGACCGCCTGTCCTTGACTTTATGCGCATCGTTGCATATGCGTCAATATGCATATTAAAGTCTGGAACCGGCTCCCTTAGCCCACAGGAGGCGTACGGTGACCATCAGCCCGCTCGACAAATGGTACGGCTTCATCAAGTCGCATGACCCTGCGGCCTTGTGGGATTTGCTTCATCCCGACGCCGTTTTCGAAAGCCCGGTCGTGCACGCCCCGCAGCGCGGGCGCGACATCACGTTCAAATATTTGTCGAGCGCCGAGCAGGTATTGGGCGGCGAGGGATTCGCTTATGTCGGCGAGTGGCGCAACGACCGCGGCGCGGTGCTCGAATTCGAAAAGACCATCGACGGCATCACGATCAACGGCGTCGATATCATCACGTTCGATGACGATGGCCGGATCACGCATTTCAAGGTGATGGTGCGGCCGCTCAAGGCGATGAACCTGCTCCATCGATTGATGGGCGAAAAACTGGCCAAGCCGTGACGCGGTGGCTCAACCACGATAGATGCTGACATAGATGCAGACTTGGACCTCCGGAAACGGTTAAGGTCCATTGCTCTGCGGGAGAATCACGATGCCGACCTACAAGGCCCCCCTCGAAGACGTCAGTTTTCTGCTCAACGACGTGTTCCAGATCGACCGCTACGACAATCTGCCCGGTTTCAGCGACGCTTCCGCCGACGTGCGGGAGGCGGTACTGGGCGAGGCCGCGAAGCTCAGCGAGGAAGTCCTGCAGCCGCTCAACCGGACTGGCGACCTCGAAGGCTGCGTCCGCCATGACGACGGCAGCGTGACCACCCCGAAAGGCTTCAAGGAAGCGTTCAAGCAGGTCGCCGAAGGCGGCTGGCTCGGGCTGTCGGCGCCGACGGAATATGGCGGGCAGGGACTACCGGTGACGCTCAGCCAGGTCGTCACCGAATTTCAGTCGGCTGCCAACATGGCGTTTTCGATGTATGGCGGCCTGACCATGGGCGCGACCGCGGCGCTGATCGTGCACGGCAAGCCCGAACAGCAGAAGGTGTTCGTGCCGAAAATGGTGGCGGGCGAATGGACCGGCACCATGAACCTGACCGAGCCGCAATGCGGCACCGATCTGGGTCTGTTGCGCACCAAGGCGGCCAAGCAGGCCGACGGCAGCTACAAGATATCCGGCACCAAGATTTTCATCTCGGCCGGCGAGCACGATCTGGCCGCCAACATCATTCATCTGGTGCTGGCCCGGATCGAAGGCGCGCCCAGCGGTATCAAGGGCGTGTCGCTGTTCGTGGTGCCGAAATTCCTCGTCAATGCCGACGGCTCGCTGGGTGCGCGCAATGGCGTGTCCTGCGGCTCGATCGAGCACAAGATGGGCATCCACGGCAATTCCACCTGCGTGATGAACTATGACGGCGCCACCGGCTGGCTGATCGGCGAGGAAAACAAGGGCATGCAGGGTATGTTCGTGATGATGAACGAGGCCCGGCTCGGCGTCGCGGTTCAGGGACTGGCGCAATCCGAGGTCGCCTACCAGAACGCGGTCGCCTATGCCCGCGATCGGCTGCAGGGCCGCGCACTGTCGGGGCCGCAGGCGCCGGACAAGCCGGCCGACCCGATCATCGTGCATCCCGACGTGCGCCGCACGCTGCTGACGATCCGCGCCTTCAACGAGGCGGCGCGCGCGATGGTGGTATGGACCGCGCTGAAAAGCGATGTCGCGCACCGATCGAGCGATCCGAAAGACCGGGAAGCCGCCGACGATCACATGGGATTGATGACGCCGGTGATGAAGGGCGTGATGACCGATGTCGGATTCTCCAACGCGGTGCTGGCGCAGCAGATGTATGGCGGCCACGGCTACATCGCCGAAAACGGTATGGAGCAGTTCGTGCGCGATGCGCGCATCGCCATGATCTATGAGGGCGCCAACGGTATCCAGGCGCTCGATTTGGTCGGGCGCAAGCTGCCGCGCGGCGGTGGCCGCGCGGTGATGGCGTTCTTCGGCGAGGTCGCCTCCTTTGCCAAGGAGCATGGCGCCGACGAGGCGATGAAGCCCTATGTCGCACCACTCTCCACCGCGCTCGGCCATCTCCAGCAGGCCACCACCTGGCTGATGCAGAATGCGATGGCCAAACCGGACAACGCCGGCGCCGCCGCGACCGACTACATGCAATTGTTCGGCCTCGTCACTTTCGGCTATATGTGGGCCAAGATGGCCAAAGTCGCGCAGGACAAGATTGCAGGCTCGGGCGCCACCTCCTATCTGACCACCAAGCTCGTGACCGGCCGCTTCTTCATGGAACGGATGCTGCCGGAAACGACGGTTCATCTCGCGCGCATCCAGACCGGAAGCGCGACCACCATGGAATTGCCGGCGGAAGCGTTCTGACTGGCGTTCTTCCGCCGCCACCGCAAGACCCGCGACATCGTCGCGACTCGCCGATAAAGAATTCGCCTATATATTATGATCCTCATACCAGGAGGGCGTCATGCCTGAGGCATATATCTACGATCACGTTCGCACGCCGCGCGGCCGCGGCAAGGCCGATGGCGCGCTGCATGAGGTGACCGCGCTGGCGCTGGCCACGGTGCCGCTGAAAGCTCTGAAAGAGCGCAACAACATCCCCGCCGACGTCATCGACGATGTGGTGCTCGGCGTGGTCGATCCGGTCGGCGAGGCCGGCTCCGACATCGCCCGCTTCGCGGCGATCGAGGCGGGCCTCGGCGAATCCGTGCCGGGCGTCCAGATCAGCCGCTTCTGCGCTTCCGGCCTCGATGCGGTGAATTTCGCCGCGGCCCAGATCATGAGCGGCCAGCACGAACTCACCATCGGCGGCGGCGCCGAATCGATGAGCCGCGTCGGCATCGGCGCTTCCGGCGGCGCCTGGCCGATGGATCCCTCGATCGCGGTGCCGGCCTATTTCATGCCGCAGGGCGTCTCGGCCGATCTGATCGCGACCAAATACGGTTTTTCGCGCGATGACGTCGATGCCTATGCGGTGCAGAGCCAGCAACGCGCCGCGAAAGCCTGGGACGAGGGCCGCTTCAAGAACTCGGTGGTTCCGGTCAAGGACGTCAACGGCCTGACCATCCTCGCCAAGGACGAGCACATGCGTCCCACCACGACGATGCAGTCGCTCGGCCAGTTGCAGCCGTCGTTTGCGACTGTCGGCCAGATGGGTGGTTTCGATGCGGTGGCGATCCAGTCGCACCCGGAAATCGAGCGCGTCAATTACGTGCATCACGCCGGCAATTCTTCCGGGATCGTCGACGGCGCCGGTGCGGTGCTGCTCGGCAGCAAGGAAGCCGGCGCCAAACATGGCTTGAAGCCGCGGGCAAAAATCCGCGCCTTCGCCAATATCGGCTCGGAGCCGGCGATGATGCTGACCGGCCCGGTCGACGTGACCCGAAAATTGTTCGAACGCTCGGGCATGAAGAAATCGGACATCGATTTGTTCGAACTGAACGAGGCGTTTGCCTCGGTGGTGCTGCGCTTCATCCAGGCCTTCGACATCGATAATTCCAAGATCAACGTCAATGGCGGCGCCATCGCGCTCGGCCATCCGCTCGGCGCCACCGGCGCGATGATTTTGGGCACCGTGCTCGACGAACTCGAGCGCACCAACAAATCGACCGCCTTGGTCACGCTGTGCATCGGCGGCGGCATGGGCACCGCGACCATCATCGAAAGAGTCTAAGAGCGTAGGGTGGGCAAAGGCGCTCTTGCGCCGTGCCCACCATTCTTCTTCGTTCGCGTTTCTGGTGGGCACGCTTCGCTTTGCCCACCAACGATTTACGAGACCGAGATCACTGGCAACCGCCGCGCCCGAGATTGGCTGCCGGCACCGAGGGAGCGACGACATGGCCTACAAGAATTTCAAGATCGAGACCGACGCCGACGGCATTGCGCTGGTTACCTGGGACATTCCCGGCCGTTCGATGAACGTGCTGGATGAGACCACGATCACCGAACTCGAGGCGATCGTGAAGCAGACCTCGGCCGACGCCGCGGTAAAGGGCGTCGTCGTCACCTCGGGCAAGGAGGCGTTTTCGGCCGGCGCCGACCTCTCGATGCTCGAAGGCATGAACCACAAATATACGGAGTTGCTGCAGGCCAAGGGCGAGGTCGCGGCCAACCAGATGCTGTTCGACGAGAGCCGCAAATCATCGCTGGTGTTTCGTTCTATCGAAACCTCGGGCAAGCCGTGGGTCGCCGCGATCAACGGACTGGCGCTCGGCGGCGCGTTCGAACTGACGCTGTCGTGCCATTACCGCGTCGCCGCGCAAAATCCCAAAACCCGTCTCGGCCTGCCGGAAGTGAAGGTCGGGCTGTTCCCGGGCGCCGGCGGCACCCAGCGGGTGCCGCGCATCGTGGCGCCGCAGGACGCGATGACGTTGCTGCTCAAGGGCGAGGCGCTCAATCTCGACAAGGCCAAGGCGCTGAAGCTGGTCGATGCGGTGGTACCCGCTGCCGACATGATCAAGACCGCGAAGGAATGGATCAAGGGCGGCGGCAAGGCCGTGGCGCCCTGGGACGAAAAGGGCTTCAAGCTGCCGGGCGGCCCGGTCTTTTCCAAGGCCGGCATGATGATGTTCCCGGCCGGCAACGCGATCTACCGCCGCGAGACCTACGATAATTATCCGGCGGCACGCGCCATCATGCAGTGCGTCTATGAAGGATTGCAGTTGCCGATCGACGCCGCCCTGCGGGTCGAGTCGCGCTACTTCACGCAGATCCTGCGCAGCAAGGAAGCCGCGGCCATGATCCGCAGCCTGTTCCTGTCGATGCAGGAACTCAACAAGGGCGCCCGCCGCCCGCCGAACGTGCCCCCGACCAAAGTGAAGAAGCTCGCCGTGATCGGCGCCGGCTTCAAGGGCGCCAGCGTCGGCTATGTCTCGGCGCGTGCCGGCATCGACGTGGTGCTGATCGACCGCGACCAGGCCAGCGCCGACAAGGGCAAGGGCCACGCGCAATCGGTGATCGACGATTTGATCAAGAAGGGCCGCGCCAAGGAAAGCGATCGCGACGCCATCATGTCGCGGATTTCGGCGACCGCCGATTACAGCGTGCTGAAAGATTGCGATCTCGTCATCGAAGCGGTGTTCGAGGACCGCAAGGTCAAGGCTGAAACCTACGCCAAGGCGCAGCCGCTGCTGAAGGGCGATGCGATCTTCGCCTCCAACACCTCGACGCTGCCGATCAACTCGCTGGCGGAAGAATTCAAGGACCAGGGCAAGTTCATCGGCATCCATTTCTTCTCGCCGGTCGAGAAGATGATGCTGGTGGAGATCATCGTCGGCAAGAACACCGGCGACGTCGCGCTTGCCACCGCGCTGGACTATGTCCGCGTGATCGGCAAGACGCCGATCGTGGTCAACGATTCCCGCGGCTTCTTCGCCAACCGCTGCGTGCTGCGCTTCACTGCCGAAGGCCTCGAAATGCTGATGGAAGGCGTGCCGCCGGCGATGATCGAGAACACCGCGAAAATGGCGGGCATGCCGGTCGGGCCGCTGTCGTTGTCGGACGAAGTAGCACTCGATCTCGTGCTCAAGATCATGAAGGCGACCGAGGCCGATCTCGGCGCCAATGCCATCGACCAGAGCCAGAAAAAGCTGCTGGTCGAAATGGTCGAAAAACAAGGCCGCTTCGGCCGCAAGAACGGCAAGGGCTTTTACGACTATCCCGAGAAGGGCAAGGGCCAGAAGAGCCTGTGGTCGGAGCTCGGCGGCTTGCAGCCGAAACATCTCGACCCCGATACGCTCGATATCGAGGAGATGAAGCAGCGCTTTTTGGTGGTGCAGGCGGTGGAAGCCGCGCGCACGGTGGAAGATCACGTCATCACCGACATGCGCGAGGCCGATGTCGGTTCGATCCTCGGCTTCGGTTTCGCGCCGTTCACCGGCGGCACGCTGTCCTATATCGACTTCATGGGCACGAAAAAGTTCGTCGAGTTGTGCCACAAGCTCGAGGCCAAATACGGCTCGCGCTTCACGCCGCCGAAGCTTCTGGTCGAGATGGCCGCCAAGGGCGAGACGTTCTATGGGCGCTTCCCGCCGAAGAAACAGGCCGCGGCTTAGAACGGCGCCTCTTTCATCAAGAGGACGTTGAGTTCGTCGCGGTCTTGCTTTTTGACGAACTTGACCGCGAAGCCATTGGGCAGGTGCCTGATCGCGCGGCCGACGCAAGCGCCGACGGCAAGTGGGGTTCCGATCGGCGGCTGGACCTCGGACGACACGGCAATGCCGGACAGCGAGACGTCGATGATGAAGCACGCATAGACGCTGCCGTCGGCCAGCGTCACCCTCGAGTGAGGGGATTTCGGCACGAAGCGCGCGTCCTTCCGGGCGTCGATGATCTCGGCATTCTTGTGCTTTTTTTCCAGCCAGACCAGCTTGTCCGCAAGCTTCGCGCGCATCGGTTGCGTCATCTTGAGTTCCAGCAGGAACCCGCCGGTCATGACGTCGCTGATCTCGCCCTCCAGATTGCCGAAATCCTGGAAATAGGACGTCAGCGTATCGCCGATCTTGCCGACCACCGGCACGTCGACGATCATCCGAAATGGGGAGACGCGGGTGGTGCGGCAGGCAAAGGTGCGAAGCTTGCCCTGCGGGTCGTACCAGTTCGGAAGCACGTAGCTACCGGCCGTCTTGATATCGACGGCGCGCTGCCTGCGAAATCTTTCGATGGACACGACGAATCCCCGCGGAAAGTTCACCTGTTTCGGAAAATGGAACCGAGCACAGTGCGTGCCCAGCAGATGAAGCACCTGCGTTGAGCGGGTAACCTAATGGGGAATTGCTAAAAAGTGATAAAGAACCGGGTACCGGCGGGCAAGCTAACTGACTGATACTCCAAGATTAATTTCAGGTTTAAGGGAACTGCACGTTGCGGTTGAGGCCGAAGCATCGGCAACCGGATTTTCGAGAAAGCAGACCGCGCAACAACAAAGGGGCCAGATCGACGATCCGGCCCCTATCGATTTTTCGCGAAGTGAGAAGCTTACGCCGCCTTCATCAGGCCTTCCTTGGTCAGGGCTTCCTGCACTTTCGGGCGTGCGCTGACGCGTTCCTTGAAGGCCATCAGGTTCTTCAGGCCTGAGAGATCGAACTTGTGGCCGTCGGCCCAGCGCAGCATCGTGTAGAGATAGCCGTCGGCGACCGAGAACTGCTTGCCCATCAGATAATCGCGGCCGGCCAGCTGCGCGTCGATATATTTGAACTTGCTCATGATGCGATCGCGGAAAAGGTTCTTCACTTCATCGGGGATTGCCGGATTGAACAGCGGGCTGAAATTCTTGTGCAGTTCGCCGGTGATGAAGTTGAGCCATTCGAGCAGCTTGTAGCGCTCGGCGCTGTCGCGGGCCGGCGCGAGGTTCTTGCCTGGCGCCTTGTCGGCGATCATCTGCACGATCACAGGGCCTTCGGTCACGAGCTCGCCGCTGTCGAGGCTGAGCGCGGGCACCTGGCCCTTCGGGTTGATCTGGAGAAAATCGTCGCCATTTTCGAGCTTCTTGGCGCGCAGGTCGACCTTGACCAGGTCGTAGGGCAGGCCGGCTTCCAGCAGCGCGATATGGGGGGAGAGCGAGCAGGCTCCGGGTGAGTAATACAGCTTCATCGGGGTTTCCTCCTGGTGGATGGCCTGGTGGTGCGTGGCAAGGCTGACTATAGCGTTTTCGAGCGAAGTGGCCGCCGGTTCGCGTGAAGAAAACGCGTCAGAGCTGGAATCTAGGGTTTCGGTTCTGATTCAATCAGAACCGAACCTCCAGGTGAAACGGTTTAAATGCATCTGCATGGAATAGTCAAGATTGATGCAGCTGCATTTATTGCGGTACAGTGACGTCAGACCATCTATGGACCCGGCCCTGAAACGCCAATGAAACGCAAACCATCCACCGAGGCGACCGCCGCCTGGATTCGCCTGATGCGGATCCAGAGCCGGGTGCTCGATACGGTCGAGCAGGAGCTGAAGAAGGCCGGCTTCCCGCCGCTCGCCTGGTATGACGCGCTGCTCGAATTGTCGCGCGCGCCGTCCGGCGAGATGCGCCCGGTGGAGCTGGAAAAGCACATGCTGATTCCGCAATACTCGACCTCGCGGCTGATCGACCGGCTGGTGGACGAGGGGCTGGCGGCCCGCCGCGAATGCAAGATCGACAAGCGCGGCCAGTTCGTCGAGATCACGGAAGCCGGCCGCGAATTGCAAAAGAAAATGTGGAGCGCCTATTCGGCCGCGATCGAAAAGCATGTCGGCTCGAAACTGTCGGACGCCGACGCCGTCAAGCTGTGCGGCCTGCTTGACCGGCTGGGCTGCTCGTGTGACGAGGCGCATGCGCTCGCCGCCAGAGATGGCGTAGCCGTACGATGAACATATATCCCTCTCTCGCATCTGCGGACCGACCGGTCCCGGATACCCCCTGCCACACGGCGCGTTCGGTCGAATCGCCCCACCTCCGGAATTTGTATGGCGCGTGACCAGATCGATATGACGCCGCTGCAATCGCGCGACGAATTGGTGGCGTGGCTGGCGGCCGGCGTAAAGGATCCTTCCGAATTCAGGATCGGCACCGAGCACGAGAAGACGCCGTTCACGCTGCAAGGCCACCACCCCGTGCCGTATGAAGGCGCCCGCGGCATCGGCGCGCTGCTCGACGGCATGAAGCTCTTGCTCGGCTGGGAGCCGATCATGGAGCGTGGCAACATCATCGGGCTTTACGACGTCACCGGCGGCGGCGCGATTTCGCTGGAGCCGGGCGGTCAGTTCGAATTGTCGGGCGCCCCGGTGGAAACCGTGCACCAGACCCAGTCCGAGCTGATGGCGCATCTGGCACAGGTGCGCGAGATCGCCGCCCCGCTCGGCATCGGCTTCCTCGGGCTCGGCATGACGCCGTCATGGTCGCGGGCGCAGATCCCGGTGATGCCCAAGGGCCGCTACAAGATCATGACCAATTACATGCCGAAGGTCGGCCAGTACGGCCTCGACATGATGTACCGGACCTGCACGGTGCAGACCAATCTCGATTTCTCCTCGGAAGCCGACATGGTCAAGAAACTCAGGGTGTCGGTGGCGCTGCAGCCGATCGCCACCGCCCTGTTTGCCAATTCGCCGTTCACCGAGGGCAAGCCCAACGGTTTCCAGTCGTTCCGCTCCGAGATCTGGCGCGACACCGACAATGCGCGCTCCGGCATGATCCCGTGGGCGTTCGAGGACGGCATGGGGTTCGAGCGCTGGGTCGACTATGCGCTCGATGTGCCGATGTATTTCGTCAAGCGTGGCGATGACTATATCGACGTCGCCGGATCGTCGTTCCGCGATTTCTTCGACGGCAGGAATGCCGCGTTTCCCAACGAGCGCCCGACCCTGTCGGACTGGGCCAACCATCTGTCGACGATCTTCCCCGAGGTGCGGCTGAAGCGATACCTCGAAATGCGCGGCGCCGACGGGGTGCCGTGGGATCGGCTGCCGGCGTTGCCGGCGTTCTGGGTCGGCCTGCTGTATGACGACGTCAGCCTCGACGCGGCCTGGGACCTCGTCAAGAACTGGAACGCGCAGGAGCGCCAGGCGTTGCGCGACGACGTGCCGCGTTTCGGCTTCAAGGCCCGAATCAGGGACCACTATCTGTTCGAGATCGCCAGGGAGTGCGTGACGCTGGCGCATTCGGGGCTGCGCCGGCGCGCCCGTCTCGATCATTTCGGCCGCGATGAGACCCGCCACCTCGAGCCGCTGCAGCGGACCATCGAAGCCGGACACACGCCGGCCGAGGAGATGCTGGAAAAATTCCACGGCTCCTGGAAGGGATCGGTGGAACCGGCCTATGACGAGTACGCGTTCTAGATAGGCCGGCCATCTGGTCGTGCTTCGTTCATCTGCCGTACAGGTTCATGGCGATCAAATGGCAGACCCCGCGCACTCCGCGGGTCTGGTCCAGCTAGCCGAGAGCCATCTAGGCAAAAGTTATGGGAATGTGGCGTCGCTTGCTCAGGGCGTGTTGTCTGACATCGGCGTTCCTGCTGGCCATCCATGCCGCGCAGCCGGCGCAGGCCCAGACCAATTTCGACCGTCCCGGCGGCGACTACCAGAACGCACCGGTCGCCTCGGGCGACCCGGCGGATTGCGCGCTGACCTGCGAGCGCGACCGGCGCTGCCGCGCCTGGAGTTTCAGCTACCCGACCGATATCACCAGCAGCGCCGTGTGCTGGCTGAAGAGCAGCGTGCCGGCGCGGGTGAAGGATAATTGCTGCGTGTCGGGCGTGCGTGGCGCCGGCGTGGTCGAGCCGCGCAACAACGCGGTCGAAACCTCGATCGACCGGGCCGGCGGCGATTACCGCAGCTTTGAAATAAAGAGCGGCGAGTCCGAGGAGGCCTGCCAGAGCGCCTGCACCGGCGACAACAAGTGCCGGGCCTGGACGTTTGCCCGCGCCGGCTATGTCGGGCGCGAGGCGCACTGCTTCCTGAAAAAGGAAATCAAGCCGCCGCGGCGCAAGGCCGGGTTTACCTCGGGCGTGGTGCGGTAGCGTTACGCCTCCGCCGCCAGCACCGTGATTTCCGGCCAAAAACTTTTCCAGCGCGCGGCCTTGGCCGCATAATTCGCCGCCGAGAAATTCGCTCCGGGATTGGGACGCACGATCAGGTCCGCGATGTCCTCAAAACCGTGCGGCGCATAGACCTCGTAACCATCGACCGTGCGGCGGATTCCCACCTTCGTATTTTTGGTCAGGAAGCGGTCGATGCCATCCGTTGAACAGGTCAGCGGCGGGTAGGGCAGGCCATGCTTTTGCGGATACCAGAGATGGACTCGCGCCTGGTTGCGCGCCTCGATCGTCACGCCTGAAGCGGCGAACGCCTGCTGCAGTCGCCGGATCACCGCATCCTCGGCCTGCCACGAGACATCGCGATCGAAATAGAACACGTCGTAATCGGCAATGCCGTAGTCCACGGCGCGCCCGGTCCGCACGTTCCATACCGTCTGCACCAGGCACCCCGAGACGATCCACGCATCCGGCAGCGCCAGCCGCAACAGCTCCTCGGCGAGGCGCCGGTTGACCGGATTTTGCAGGGCCGCGTCGAGGAATTGGTTTTGGTTCATCGCGCATTCCCGGCGGCGCCGCGGCGCTATCGCGCTTGACCGGCATCGAACTCCCGCACCGCCGCCTTCGAGGCCAACTCCCGCCAGCGCCACCGCAGCAGCGGTTCGATGCTGGCGCCTTTGGCTTTCGACAACCGGACCAGCACCATCGGATAATCCCTATAGTGGTCGGTGAAGTAAAACAGCTTCGGCTGGCTCTCCACCAGCATGTCGCGCTCGTCGAGGGGAACACCAAGCACCACCAGGCTGTCGCCGTCTTCCTTCAGCCGCGCCAGTAGTTTCTTGCGCACTTTCAAAGCCGCCGTGCCGTAGGAGGTGCCGTCCTCAACCTCGGGCCATTTCAGCGCCAGCTTGCGGATGTCGTCGAAGGTCACGGCCAGGGCCTCTCGTCAAATCGTCATGCCGGGGCTCGTCCCGGGCACCCACGTCTTTCTCGCTGAGATGCACCAAGACGTGGATGGCCGGGACAAGCCCACGGCTGTCCGGCTCATGTTGAACCCCAGTTTAGCATGATCTGCCGCGGGTCGGATGGGGACGGCTGATGTAATTGTCTCA
>Ga0208589_1000669_pt1 | contig 15712 bp, 13 predicted proteins | sample NGESurshal092012_2_FD_184486 | JGI IMG/M metagenome (GOLD analysis project Ga0208589, IMG submission 184486) | Arctic peat soil microbial communities from Barrow, Alaska - NGEE Surface sample F53-2 shallow-092012 (SPAdes) | ecosystem: Environmental > Terrestrial > Soil > Wetlands > Peat ... | reverse complement strand
AGCCGATCGGCCGATCCTGCAGGCGCTGCGGTTGCCCATGAGCTATCCGATCACGCCATCCGAGGTGCCACCGGATCAGTGCGAGCACTGGTTCGAGCGAGTCGCCCAGGCGATCGAGGGTGGCGAGCAACTGTTGCAGCTGCGCCTGCCGCTTTGGCCGCACGAGTTCGTGCGTGAACTGGCTGCCGATCTGCTGCCGCTGGCCCGGTGCCATGGTGCGCAACTGCTGCTCAACAGCGACATGGAAGGCGCGCGCGCGTTGGGCATCGGCGTGCATCTGAAGAGCGCGCAACTGCTGGCGCTGTCCGAACGACCGTTGCCGCTGCAACAGGTGGTCGGTGCGAGTTGCCACGATGCGGCACAACTGGCGCACGCGGTGCGCATCGGCGTGGACTTCGCCACGCTGTCGCCGGTTGTCGTCACCACCAGTCACCCGCACACTTCTGCGCTGGGCTGGCCCATGTTCCAGTCGCTGGCCGAGGCAGCCGCATTGCCGGTCTATGCGCTGGGCGGCATGGACCGCTCGCATATCGCACAGGCTCGACAGAACAGCGGGCAGGGCGTAGCCGGCATCCGCGGATTCTGGCCATAGGAGCGCATCCGTGCGCGAAGGCGCTGTCGTTGTAGGAGCGCACCCTGTGCGCGATGCTTTTGCCGATGGTGGAGAAAGAACATCGCGCACAGGGTGCGCTCCTACGGTTTCGAGGCCAGCGCCAGGTAGCACTGGTGCAGGTTGGCCACAGTCTCGTCGAGCGCGGCCTCGTCGCCACTGTTCTCGATCACGTCGTCGGCCAGGGCCAGTCGTTCGGCACGGCTGGCCTGCTGGGTCAGCATGCGCCGGGCCAGCGTCTCGTCGGTGCCATCGCGGGCCATCAGGCGCGCCAGCTGCACCGCTTCCGGGGCATCGACCACCAGCACGCGGTCGACCCAGCGGTAGTGCCCGATGTTTTCCGCCAGCAACGGAATCGCCAGCAGGCAATACGGCCCCGGATCGGCCAGTGCGCGATCGTGCAGCCAGCGGCGCACGCGTGGATGGATGATCGCCTCCAACATCCGTCGGGTCACAGGGTCGGCAAACACGCGTTGGCGCATCGCTGGACGATCGAGTCGGCCCGAGCTGTCCAGCACGTCGGCACCCCAAGCGTCGACCACGGCAGCCAGCCCATCCGTGCCCCGCTCGATCACTTCGCGTGCCGCCACGTCCGCGTCATGCACATGCACGCCCAGCGCCTCGAAACGCCACGCCACCGCGTTCTTGCCGGCAGCGATGCCGCCGGTCAGCGCGATGACACAGGCGTGTGGCCGCGCGTTCATCGCAAGCCGGTCATGTGCAGGTAACCCTGCAGCAGGTCATCGCCGGCAACGAACCAGACCCAGCCGGCGGCGGCGATGAATGGGCCGAACGGTATCGGCAGCTGGCGGTCGTGCCGCCGCAGCGCGATCAGGCTGCCGCCGACCAGCGCACCGATCAGCGACGACAGCAGGATCATCGGCAGGAGCGCAACCGGGCCCATCCATGCACCCAGTGCGGCAAGCAGCTTGAAATCGCCGTAGCCCATGCCTTCCTTGCCGGTGAGCAGCTTGAACAGCCAGTACACGCTCCACAGGCTCAGGTAACCAATGGCCGCGCCGATGATCGCCGACGGTGCGCTGATGAACATCGGCAGCAGCGCCAGCAGCAGGCCCAGCCACAGCAACGGATACGTCAGCTGATCGGGCAGCAACTGGGTGCGCAGGTCGATGCCGGACAGGGCGATCAGGGTCCAGGTGAACAGCAGCCCCACCACTGCTGGCCATGTCGGGCCGAATTTCCACACGATGACCGCGCTCAATACGCCACTGAGTAGTTCCACCAGCGGATACTGGATCGAGATTCTGGTCTTGCAGTAGCGACAGCGCCCGCGCAGCAGCAGCCAGCCGAGCAGCGGAATATTGTCCCGCGCCGACAACCGGTGCTTGCACTGCGGGCAATGCGAAGGTTCACGCACGATGCCCGGCGGCAGTGGCGTACTGTCGGCCTCAAGTTCCAATACGTCGCTTGCTTCCCGCCGCCATTCCGCCGCCATCCGTTCCGGCAGTCGCAGGATCACCACGTTGAGAAAGCTGCCCACCACCAAGCCAAGTACACCGGCAAAAGCGATCCATAGCGCAAAGGGGAGGTCGGGCATGCGTCGGCCTTGGTTAAAGCCCCTCTCCCGCAGAGAGGGGTTGTGGAGAGGATACGGTCGCGCACGAAATCCAGAATCGCCTCAAGCACCGCCTCGGTTTCCTGCAACATCTGATTGTCCCAGAATCTCAGAACAAGCAAACCTTGGCGCTGTAATGCGTGTGTGCGTGCCAGGTCGCTTTCTGCATCGTGCTGCGAGCCATCGAGCTCGATGACCAACTTGAGTTCGTCGCAGTAAAAATCGGCGACGTACGGCGGTAAGGGATGTTGGCGGCGAAATTTGAATCCGCCCAAGCGTTCCGCTCGCAGGTAATACCAGAGCTTGCTTTCGGCATCGGTGCTGGCGTTTCTCAGCCTCTTCGCTAGGGCCAGTGTATGGGTGGGTAGCAGCGGTTTGTGACCCATCGCTTCGAGTGAACCCTCACCCCAACCCCTCTCCCGCAGGGAGAGGGGCTTTTCTAGATCCAGCTTTAGAACGTTCCGGCGAGCTTGAAGATCGGCAAATACAGGGCAATCACGATGCCGCCGACGATCGTGCCGAGAACCACCATGATGATCGGTTCGAGCAGGGTGGACAGGGTGTCGACGGCGTTGCTGACTTCTTCCTCGTAGAACTCGGCGACCTTGAACAGCATGTTGTCCAGCGCGCCGGATTCCTCGCCGATGGCGGTCATCTGCACCACCATGTTGGGGAACAGGCCGGTCTGTTTCATCGCCAGTTGCAGCTGGTGGCCCACCGCGATGTCTTCACGCATCTGGCGAACGGCATCGCCGTAGATGATGCTGCCGGTGGCGCCGGCCACCGCATCCAGCGCCTCGACCAGCGGCACACCAGCGCGGAATGTCACGCCCAGCGTACGCGCGAAACGGGCGATCGCCGAGTTGCGCACGATATTACCCATCACCGGCATCTTCAGTGCCATGCGATCCAGGAAGTGGGCGAATTTCACCGAACGTTTCTTTGCGAATACCAATGCGACGATACCGCCGACGACCACGCCAATGAACAACCACCAGTAGCTCTGCATGAATTTCGAGGCGTCGACCAGCAACTGGGTCGGGGCAGGCAACTGGGCACCGGCGTCCTGGAAGGTCTTCGCGAACACCGGCACCACGAACAGCAGCATGATCAGGATGACCATGAACACTACCGCCAGCACCATCATCGGGTAGAACAGGGCCTTCTTGATCTTTTTCTTGATGGCCTCGGTGCGCTCCTTGTAGGTGGCAACGGTATCCAGCACGGTGTCCAGTACGCCGGAAGTTTCGCCGGCGTGCACCAGATTGCAGTAGAGCTCGTCGAACTGCACCGGATAGCTGGCCAGCGCTTCATGCAACGCCGAGCCGCCTTCGATGCGCTGTTTAACATCCAGCAGGATGTTCTTGAAGCGGATGTTCTTCTGGCCATCGGCAATGATGTCGAAGGACTGCACCATCGGCACGCCGGAGGCCATCATGGTGGCAATCTGGCGGCTGAAAATCGCGACATCGCCCGGCTTGACTGTGCTTCCAGAGGAACCAAACAGCGGCTTGGAGCGCTCCCGCACGGTTTGCGGGTTCATGCCCTGACGACGCAACTCGGCCTTGACCAGCGCAGCGTTCTTCGCCGGCATGTCGCCCTTCATGCGCCTGCCACGCTTGTCCAGCGCGACCCAGTCGTAGGTGGTCAGCTTGCTGACTTCGGCGCGTTGGGCGCCGAGCGCGCGCGCCTTGTTTGCGTTTGTGGTTGCGGTAGCCGTGGCCATGCGCATCTTCCCCCAGTAATTCAGTCCAGGCGCGCCAAGTTGGCGGCCGACAAGGTATTTATACAGCTTTTGCTGCTTCAGCTTATGCTATTTCCAGCAGATCAAACCGTGGTGCCCGACGCAAGTTCCATGTTGCGGGCGTCGCGGGCCCACCGCTTACTCCTTGGTTACGCGGTCGATCTCGGTCAGGCTGGTGAGCCCGTTTTTCACCTTCAGCAGCGCCGATGCACGCAGATCGTTCACCCCGGCGGCGCGAGCCACCTCGGAGATCTGCAGCGCGTTGCCGCCTTGCAGGATGATTTTCTGGATGTCTTCCAGCATCGGCATCACCTGATAGATGCCCACGCGGCCCTTGTAGCCCTCATTGCAGCCATCGCAACCGACGGCTTCGTAAACGGTCAGCCCAGTGTCGATGTCGGCCTGGCTGAAACCTGCGGCCAGTAGCACGGCCGGAGGCAGGTCCATTGGCTTCTTGCACTCGTGCAGGCGTCGCGCCAGGCGTTGGGCGATGATTAGGGTCACCGACGAGGTAATGTTGTACGGCGCGATGCCCATATTCATCAGGCGCGCGATGGTCTGCGCGGCATCATTGGTGTGCAGGGTGGACAGCACCATATGGCCGGTCTGCGCCGCCTTGATCGCGATCTCGGCGGTTTCTAGGTCGCGGATTTCGCCGACCATGATCACGTCCGGATCCTGGCGCAGGAACGAGCGCAACGCGCTGGCGAACGTCATGCCGCGCTTCACGTTCTGTTGCACCTGATTGATGCCCTCGACGCGGATTTCCACCGGATCCTCCACCGTCGAGATATTGCGCTCGGCGGTGTTGAGCATGTTCAGGCCGGTATACAGTGACACCGTCTTGCCCGAGCCGGTGGGTCCGGTAACCAGCACCATGCCGTACGGCTTGTGGATCGCGTCGATGAAAAGCTTCTGCTGCTCCGGCTCATAGCCGAGTTTTTCGATGCCGATCTTCGCCGAGGAGCCGTCCAGGATACGCAGCACGATCTTTTCGCCGAACAGGGTCGGCAGCGAACTCACGCGAAAGTCGATCGCGCGGGTCTTGGACAGGTTGAGCTTGATCCGGCCATCCTGTGGCACGCGTTTTTCGGCGATGTCCAGCTGCGCCATCACCTTCAGGCGCGAAGAGATGCGGTTGGCCATCTTCAGTGGTGGGCTGGCCACCGCACGCAGCATGCCGTCCATGCGCAGACGCACCCGATACTGGCTTTCGAACGGCTCGAAGTGGATATCCGATGCGCCGCGACGGATCGCGTCGACCAGGATCTTGTTGACGAACTTCACCACCGGCGCATCGTCGATGGCATTGGCGTCGATGCCGCTCTTGTTGTCGGCTTCGTCGTCGCCGCCTTCAAGGTCCAGGTTGTCCAACTCGCTGCTGCCCATGTCGGGCATGGTGTCTCGCATGGTATTGAGCAGCCCCTCGATCACCCGCACCAGCGAGCCGCGCTCAACCAGGATCGGCTCCACCATGCAGTTGGAGTGGAACTTGATCTCGTCCAGCGCATGCGACTGCATCGGGTCGGCGATGCCGACAAACAGCCGCTTGCCGCGCCGGAACAGCGGCAGCGCCTGATGCTTGTTGATCAATGCCTCGCTGATCAGGCCGAGCGGCATGCTTGCGGGATTGATCGCGGCCACATCCATGATCGGCATGCCGAATTCGGCCGAGGCGATCTGCGTCAACTGGGTGCTGTCGACCAGATTCTGATCCAGCATCCAGGCGGCCAGGGTCACCTTGTGCTGTGCGCTGTCCAGCATGGCCTTGCGTACATCCGCCTCCGGCAGCACATCTTCGGACACCAGACGGCGCGCCATGCCGGACAGACCCGCGAGCGACGGTTGCAATTGAGATGACATAACCTGAATCAATCCTGCCCTGTATGTGATTGAATCTACCGCAGTTCAGCCGTCAGGTCATCCATTGCCTGCAGCCTGAATCAAGGCAGGTGATGCAGCACACAAGCTTTCTGCCCGTTTATCCCTTCGCCCATATATCCCGGGCATAGCGGGATATCGCAGGACGCCACCTGTCCCTCAATGTCGTAGGAGCGCACCCTGTGCGCGATTGTGTTGCCACGCAAGGCTCATCGCGCACAGGGTGCGCTCCTACAAAATCAACATAAAAAACAAGCAGTATCCGTGCCACCCGACCCGGCGAAATCGCCCGCCACGCTCTCCGCCTTGCGCAGCGGAGGTCGATACCCAGCAAGGTTACCGTCATTCATATAGGGATGATCGACCCGGCCCGCTGCGGCATCAGCCGGAACAGTTTTTGCAATGACTGGTGAGAGTCTGCGCCTTGCATCCGGCGCGCTGTCACGCAAAAAACATGGAGTGACCGAGTACCTCATCACGTAGGGTGAACGCTATCCGCCGCGTTTGCTCCGCCACCAGAGCCATCAGCTGGCGGGCATTGGCCGCCCTGCGGCTGAAAGCCCTCCCGCGCGATGCGGCATGTTTGCAAGGGGCCCGGGATGCATTGACAGGTGAGCAGCCTCGGCAACCTTCACCAGCCATCACCCGGGCTTCACGCTATGATCCCCTTATCATTTGGGGGAGCCACCCGTTGAACCGCCTGAGCATCATCCTGCCCGCCAAGAACGAAGCGCCCGCTCTGGCCGCCCTGCTGCCGCGCCTGCGTGCGGCGCACCCGGATGCCGAAATCATCGTGGTCGACGACGGCTCCACCGACGACACCCGCAGCATCTGCCGCAACAGCGGCGTCGAATGCCTGTCTTCGCCGTATTCGATGGGCAACGGTGCGGCGATCAAGCGCGGCGCACGTGCCGCGACCGGCGACATTCTGGTGTTCATGGATGGCGACGGCCAGCACGATCCGGCCGATATCGTCCGCCTGCTGCATGAGCTGAGCCGCGGCTACGACATGGTGGTGGGCGCCCGCGACTGGGGCAGTCAGGCCGGCATGGGCCGCGGTCTGGCCAACACCTTGTACAACTGGCTCGCCACGCGCATGACCGGCCATGCGGTCGCCGATCTCACCTCCGGCTTCCGCGCCGTGCGCGCAGACAAGTTCCGCGAATTCCTGCACTTGCTGCCGAACGGCTTCTCTTACCCGACCACCAGCACCATGGCGTTCTTCCGCAGCGCCTACCCGGTTGCCTACGTGCCGATCAAGGCCGCCCAGCGCGTCGGCAAGAGCCATATCAAGCCGCTGCGTGATGGTATTCGTTTCCTGCTGATCATTTTCAAGATCGCCACGCTGTATTCGCCGCTGAAGCTGTTTGTGCCGGCCAGCGCAGTGTTCTTCTTGACCGGGTGCGCGAACTACGCGTGGACGTTCATGCACGATGGCCGTCTTACCAACATGAGTACGCTGCTATGGAGCGCGGCAGTGATCGTGTTCCTGATCGGGCTGGTCTCCGAACAGATATGCGTCCTCACCTATCAGCGGACGACGTCGGCATCCGCGCTCGTCGATGAGCATGGCTTTAGAAAGTGAGTTGGGATAGTTCAACTGCCATTGCGTTCTGGCTTCAAGCACGGCTCCGCCGTTTGGGGCTGGTTCTGTCCCTGACTCCATTACATCCTCAGTGGTTTTCTTTTCGCGCAAAAAGGTACGCTGCAGACTCTGTTGTCGATTCTGCAAGGGGTTGCCTGCTGGATGTCGGTTGTGCGGATGGTATGTTGCGTGGTCGTGTTAATGGACGTTCCAGTTATGTCGGACTGGATTATCCGATTACCGGGCGGGCGCTCTACGGAGCGATGCCTGACGTATTTGCTGACGCTGCGATGCTCCCCTTCAATTCAGATGTATTCGACGTTGTCGCGTTGCTCGATGTGCTTGAGCATCTGCTGGAGCCAAGGACAAGTTTGTGCGAGATCGCAAGAGTCCTCAAACAAGGGGGAAGGCTCTTCGTGAACGTGCCATGTTTTTATCCCCTGCATGATGAACCACATGACTATCAGCGTCCCACAATGCACGGACTTTGTTATTGGTTGCAGCAGGCGGGGTTTCGGGTCGAGCACATACGATCGCAAGGTGCACCCGCTGAAACGATCGCGCTGCTGACGAATATCATTCTGGCACGGACTATCGTCCGGGCGGCCCGGTTCTTTCCCCCGATTCTCGTACTCCTCGCACCCCTTTTGTTTATATTCGCGCTGGTGAATCTGGTCGGTTGGGGCTGGGGTTTGCTGGATCGGAAAGATAGCTTCATGCCTTTCGCGTATTGGGCGATAGCAAGTCGCGAGAGTCCGGTTGCTGTCGATGATCGCACATGAGTACTTACCGTCTGCTTGGCCTGAGCACGTCATTTCCGCTGCGTGCTGATGGTTGTGCCGGCGTGTTCGTTCGACGCCTGTATCAGAACCTGCCTGCGCACTGGCAGGTGGATGTCGTCTGCCCGGATGACAGCGAAACCAGACCCACAGGTGGGCGGGGGCCTGCTGAGGATGCCTCTTTGCACATTCATGCGGTGCGTTACGCGCCTCGCGCCCTGCAAGTACTCGCGCAGGGATCCGGAGGCGTGGTGGCCGGTTTGCACCGTGCGCCCTGGCGAGCGGCCTTGGCGCCGGTGTTGTTGCTCTGCCTTGCCTGGCGCTGCGCGCGCACTGCGCGCAATGCCGACCTGATTCATGCGAACTGGGCGATATGCGGTGCCATTGCCAGTGTGGTTGGAAAAATAATTCGGCGCCCGGTGGTGACCACGCTGCGCGGAGATGACGTATCGCGAGCAGGACGATCCTGGCTGGAGCGCAGACTACTGGATGCCGCTGTAAACGGTAGCCACAGCGTAGCCTGTGTCTCCGAGGCGATGGCCATCCAACTTCGTGCCAGCTATCCCGAACGGGCATGCGATATCCATGTCTGCTTGAATGGCATCGACGATGCCTTCCTGCAGGTTGAGCAATCAAGCCCCTTAGCGGGCTGCTTGCGGATTGCAGCCGTTGGAAGTCTGATTCCGCGCAAGGGCTACGATTTGCTGATTGATGCTGTTGCGAGCATGCAGCACCGCGATGCAGTTCGAATCAGGATCGCTGGCAACGGTCCCCAGAGATCCCAGTTGCTGCAGCGGGCAACTGCCCTGGGTATTGCCGACCGCTTCGATTTCATGGGAGAAATCGCTCCTGAACTGATACCGCAGTTCCTCGCCGATGCCGATGTCTTCATACTCACCAGTCGGTCGGAGGGTCGCCCCAACGTGGTGATCGAAGCATTGGCTGCCGGACTTCCGGTCGTGAGTTCGGCGTTGCCGGGCATCGATGGGCTGGTCAGGCATGGTGAAAACGGCTGGGTGGTCGAGATCGGCGATATCGCAGGATTTGCGTGCGCACTGGATGAGGCATTTGCCGATCCCGACGCGCGAATGCGCCGGGCTGCATCTGCCCGTGAGCATATGCACGACAAGGAGCGCAGCTGGGCCACGACCGGACAGAGTTACGACAGACTGTTCATGAATGCACTGCTCAAACAGCACGAGACAACCCCCTGATGTGCGGACTGGCATTCTTGCTGGCTCCTGATCTGCCGTCGGCCGTGCGTATGGATCGCATGGGTGAAGCCGTGCGCCGACTGGATCACCGCGGTCCTGACGGATCAGGTTTGATGCACGGAGATGACTATGCAGTCGGGCATGTGCGGCTCGCCATTGTCGATCTGGCAGGTGGTCAGCAGCCGATGCGTGATCCGAGCGGACGCTGGACGCTGGCTTTCAACGGAGAGATCTACAACTTCCGCGCGCTGCGCCAGGCCTTGAGTGGGCGCTGGGATTTCAGAGACTCCAGCGATACAGAGGTCCTGCTCGCTGGTCTGATCCTCGAAGGTCGTCGATTTGTATCGCGCATGGAAGGCATGTGGGCATTTGTGCTGCACGATGCTTCAACCGGGCAAATACTTCTGTCGCGTGACCGCTTCGGCAAGAAGCCTCTGTACTACCGAAGTCATGGGCAAGTATTTGCCTGTGCCTCGGAACTCCCGGCACTGAAGGCGCTCCTGCCCGAAGCCGGCTGGGTTGAAGATGCCGCGGGTGTTTCGGATTACTTCCGCTACGGATACACCATGCCGGGTACGACCTGCCTGGCAGGTGTGAATGAGGTGCTGCCGGCGCACTGCATCACACGTACCGAAGATGGACGACTGACCCAGGAACGATATTGGCTTCCATCGACAGAGCCTTGGCATGGCTCCTTTGATCAGGCTGCCGACGAAGTGAGGGAACGTCTTGCGGTGGCGGTTGCCAATCGTCAGCTTGCGGCCGATGTCGAAGTAGGAGCCTTTCTATCGGGTGGCGTGGATTCCACGGTGGTTTGCGCGCTGGCCCAGGGATCCGGGTTTGGACGTCTGCGTACTTTCACGGCGGGTTTTGCCGAGCCAACCTACGACGAGCGTGGCCATGCAGCACGCGCTGCAGCGGAACTCGGCACCCTGCATACCTCGGAAGAATTGTTCCCCGCGCTCGCCGCCAGGTATGCCGCCGAGATGCCGGCGCGGATTGGGCAGCCGTTCGGCGATGCGTCGCTGATACCCAGCGCCATGGTCGCTGAAGTCGCTGCACGCCAGGTCAAGGTGGTTCTGACCGGCGACGGTGGCGACGAGGTATTCGGTGGTTACGCCCGCTATGCCGGAAGGTTGTTGCGTCAGCGCTACAACCGATTGCCGGGATTGCTGCGTTCGGGAATGGAGCGCGCGGTTCTCGCGTTTCCGGAACCGATTGCGCACCACAGTGGCAGCCTGCTCAAGCGGGCGCATTTGTTCGTCGCCCTGGCGCGCGAGGGTTCTGATTCCTATGTGGCGCCACCTGCGATAAGAGCCGAAGTGTTGTCGCAGATGGTTCCCGGTTTGCCAGTTGGCCATCAGTCGCCCGACTTTCCCTGGCCAACCGACCCGGATGAATTGCGGCACATGATGCTGATGGATTGGCTGGTGTGGCTTCCGCAGGACATTCTGGCGAAAGTGGATCGCGCCACGATGGCCTTTTCGCTGGAAGCGCGCAGTCCCTTCCTTGATCGGGAACTGATCGAATTTGTGATTCGCTTGCCGTGGCATTGGCATTTCGCGGGTTATCGCGGCAAGCGCCTGCTGCATGCTGCGATGAAAGGTCGTGTACCGGATTTCGTCTGGTCGCGGCGCAAACAGGGTTTTGCCTCTCCAGTGGCGCACTGGATGCGCAGCCACCTTGGCGATGAGTTGCTGACGCTCTCGCATGGCGAAGACACGGGCATTCTTGATGCGGTCGCCCTGCGTTCGCTGCTCACCGAGCATCGTGCCGGTCTTGCCGATCATTCGCAGCCGCTTTGGCTCGCCTATACCTATCTGCGCTGGAGAGCCCCTTCCGGATGGTCGCATGAATGAGGCCAGGAGCCACATCGCGCTGGTACTGCCTGACCTGCGGCTAGGTGGTGGTCAGCGCGTTTTCCTGGAGCTCGCGCGCCAGTTCGTGGCGAGCGGCCATCGCGTCGATGTCGTGAACCTGACCGGAGATGGAGAGCTCGTCGCCGAAGTGCCCGACGGAGCGTGCTACAAGCCGTTGATGAAGGGTCGAGCCCATAGCGGTATCCGGCTTGCGTGGAAGGCGTTGCCGGCACTGACTCGCTATCTTCGCGATGCCCGGCCTGACGCCATTCTCAGCAGCATGACCGGTGCCAATTTGCTGACCGTGCTTGCCCGTGGCCGTGCGGGTCGGCAAGGGCGACTGCTGCTGCGTGAGGCCGCCAGTCTGAGCAATACCGGCAGCGTCATGACGCGTTGGCTCATGCGGCTGTTTTATCCCCGGGCGGATGCACTACTGGCGGTTTCAGCGGGTGTGGCGAAAGATCTTGAGCGACTCGGTCTGGATCCATCGATCATCCACGTCATCCACAATCCCGTTGATGCCGAGCGCGTGCGGGCTCTGGCAGCTCAAGTGAAATCGCTGCCATCGTTCTGCGATACGCCCTACATCATCTCGATCGGCCGCCTGACCATCCAGAAGGATCATGGCACCTTGCTGCGCGGTTATGCGGCGAGCGCCTTGCGCCACACCCACCGGTTGATCGTTATTGGTGAAGGTGAGCAACGGCAGGCGCTTGCCGATCTGGCTGGCAAACTGGGTATCGAGGATCGGGTTGAACTGGCGGGCTCCTTCGTCAACCCCTATCCGATCCTGGCGGGCGCATCGCTGCATGTACTGTCGTCGCGCTGGGAGGGTTATCCGAATGTGCTGCTCGAGGCACTGGCGCTGAGGGTTCCGGTGGTAGCGACCGATTGCCCGGCCGGTCCGCGAGAGCTTTTGCAGGGCGGTCGTTATGGCCGTCTGGTACCGGTCGGCGACCACATTGCCCTGGCGCATGCCATGGATGACGAATTGCGGGAGCCGACCGGCAATCGGGATGAAGTGATCACGGCCCACCAGCCGCAAGTTGTGGCGCAACGCTATCTCGCTCTGTTGAACGGATTCGATGCGGAGAGTGAGGCATGAGCAGGCGACGGTTTGGGTGGCGTGGAATAACCTACCTGCTGATGCTCGTGGTCGCGGCAATCCTGGTTGCGGTCTGGTGGACGGATTTGGTGAAGATCTGGCGTGAGCAAGGGTTGACCCTTGTAGTCGCGGCAATCTTCATGGTCCTGGCCTTGATAGTGCAGACAAGGAATTTCATCACCTTTCTCGGCGAACCGTTGCGTTTGGGAACATGGGGTTTGTCCAGGGTCTGGGCGACCACGGCATTGGCAAACTACCTGGGTCCGTTTCAGCCGGGGGTGGCGCTACGTGTGGCTTACCTGTCCAGGCGCGGCGTCAAGATCAGCACAAGCCTGCTCGCAACGTGGCGGCAGCTCTGCGTGAGCGTATGGATCTCGTTGGGAGGCCTGGCGACAGGATTATGGCTCACCGGTGATCCGAGGATGCGCTTGCCGGCATTGGCGTTGCTGGTGGCATTCCTGGGATTGGCCATGTTGCGAGGTGTGCTGCTGGCAGTACTTGAACGAGTCGAAAGACCTGCCTGGCTAGCCCAGCGCAAGCATCTGCTACGCAGTGCAATCAGCGGCATTTCAGTTCCAGGCATCATCGGCGTTGTCTTGCAATATGCCATCGGGACGTTGTTGCTGCTGTGGGTCTACCATCGCTTCGGAGCCAACATCATCCTGGGCCAGGCATTGGTGCTGGCCTGTATGGTTTATGTGTCTTCGCTCGTGGCTGTCATGCCAGGCAATCTGGGCATCATGGATGGCATTTACATGATTGGCGGCCATGGACTGGGACTGACCGTGGCCGAGTCTGCAGCGCTCGCGCTGCTGCTACGTGGAGCCCATATCGCCGGTTGCCTGGTGCTTGTTTTTGCCGGCAGCCCTGCTCACGACAAAACCGCAAAAACCTAAGAAACTCGACGAGTGATCACGCCTTGTCCGGTCGGCAGGTGCAGCACATGTACCCCTACCGACAATGCGTATTCGTCGGCGGCAAGCTTGGCCCCAGGGCAGGTGAGAAGGCCGTAGTCATCCATCACGATGACCCCGCCTTGAACCATTCGGGGGTAGAAAAATTCCAGACTGTCGCGTGTGGGCTGATACAGATCCACATCGATATGTACTACCCGGAACTGTCGATCCGCCACTTCGGCGAAGCGCTCGGGAATCCAGCCGGACAGGATGTTGATCCCCTTGAAACTGGCAAGATTGGTACGCAGCTTTTCTTCGCTCGAGCAGAGATCACCCTTGATCCACGGCATCACATCGGTTCGATCGTTTCGATCCCGTGTTTCAGGCGACGATATGCCCTGGAAGGAATCGAAGAGATAGAGCATCCCGCTAGTGGAAGCTCCTGCCATGAAGAACGCCGTTGCTCCCTCGAAGCAGCCACATTCAGCCATGTCGCCGGGCAGGCCATTACTGAGTCGAACGAATTCCCTGAGCGTCCATTTGCGATCCTGCGAATATGGATTTCTGGGCGACAAACGGCGGTAATCAAGCAGGAATTGTCTGTCCTCTCTCCAGACTTTGTAGTCATCGCTTAGAGGGAAGTCACCAAACAGTCCCGCGGATATGCGAGCCATTTCCTGGCGTACGCGGCGGCGCTGGGCAGGTGTGCCAGTCACCAGCCATTGCAACGCGCGAGCGAAACGATGAATCATAGTCTGTGCCGTTGTGATTCGATGGACTGATGGTGCGGATGCAGGGTGTAAATCAACGTACTGCTTCCCAGCATTGAAGCAAGATTTCGCCGTAAACGGGTTGCCATGCTCAAACCGAACAATTCGTTGCCGGTGTAGAACAGATGCGCTGGTATTACGGAATCGATGTGCCAGCCGGTTTCCTCGAATCGCTTATTCCAGCCGCGACGGCTGAACAACCAGTGTTCGCTGAGCAGATTGCCGTGTTCGCCATGGCGTGGCGAGACCAGGCCCATGCGCAGCATTGCGCGGAAACTCGCGTTCCGGATTGAATTTTCTGCGCCAGGTGACGAGCCGTTCGGGCTTGTGCGCTTACCGCCAGCGCCTTTCAGGCGCCATGCCAGGCGTGCCGCGTAAATTGGATGACCCAAGGTCGTCCAGAGGCGCCAGATGGCTGATGGGACACAGTGGATCGCAGTCCCACTCGGACGCAGCACGCGTGCTAGTTCCGACTGGATCTGCGCGAAATCAACGACATGTTCCAGCACATTCGAGGAATAAATGGCATCGAAACTGTCGTCTGCAAAGGGCAGCACTCGACCGTCGTAGAGCGAGACCGGGAAATGCCGGACTATGCCAGGTCGCGCGGCTTCCACATCGATGGCAGTGACATCGAAACCACGCTGTTGCAGTGCCTGCGCCTGCCATCCATCGCCGGCGCCAAGTTCGAGCAGCCTCCCGCTCGGTGGAAGCTTTGATATGGCCTGATCAAGTTCCGCAGCCCGCATGGCATGCGCAAATTCAGTGGCCATCGGAGTTGGCGTTCTTCACCAGGGTGAATTCGCTGCAGCCCCAGCCGCGTGTGAGCGTCTGGTTCTTGAGTGTGAATCCGACGATGCTGAGTCGCTCCAGTACTTCGTCGGGTCGCGCCACTTCGAACGGGAACCCGCCCAGCCAGTCGCGCCAGTCGTGCACGATCGACATGCCGCGCTGACGCGCGTAGCCGCGCATGTACGTGCCGGGAAGTTTCAGTCCGCGCAAGTCCAGCATCACGGCATAAAGTGCGAACAAGGGGTAGAACACGGCACTCACCAGCGTGCGGCCGATCCGGCCGCTGCAGTAGAGATGCTTGACACGCCACCAGACCCTGGATCGCCAGCCTTGATCGTTGTAGAGCGCAATCAACAGCTGGCCACCGGGAACGACACGCTGCTGCGCCAGGTCCAACGCAGGCCACATGGAACCCGTGTGATGCAGCACACCCCAGGCGTAGACCAGATCGAATTCACCAAGTGCCGCCATGAACTCCGCATCGAGCACGGAGCCTTGCAGTACCTGCCACGTGCTGCTTTCGCCATCGAACCGGCGGCGAAGTTCGGTGGTGCAGGCCACAGAATCCGCGTCGTAATCGAACGACACCACGCGCGCGCCCAATCGGCGCATCGCCAGACTGGACAAGCCGCTGCCCGAACCGATATCGAGTACACGCAAGCCGGCCAGGCTGCTGCAGCCAAGCGACGCGCACAATGCGCGTTCAGCCTCCGTGATTCGATTCTCGTCGAGAACGGAGAGGAATGAGCGCCAGTTTTTACCGAATGCAAATCGCATGGACTATGGGCTCTCAGAGTGTGGACAAGGTCGACCCCACGCCAGATGGTACTGACCGGGATGCAGGGTGCTTCAGGATCTGGTTTGTCCTTGAGAAAATCATCGCAGGTACGAAAGGGTTCCA
>Ga0208589_1000667_pt1 | contig 15732 bp, 2 predicted proteins | sample NGESurshal092012_2_FD_184486 | JGI IMG/M metagenome (GOLD analysis project Ga0208589, IMG submission 184486) | Arctic peat soil microbial communities from Barrow, Alaska - NGEE Surface sample F53-2 shallow-092012 (SPAdes) | ecosystem: Environmental > Terrestrial > Soil > Wetlands > Peat ... | reverse complement strand
CGGCGGCGCGACAATCACCGTTCCGCTGGTGACCAACTACAACTCCGACACCACGCAGCCGACCTTCTCGGCTTCGGGCGCCGGCAGCAGCGTGAGCTTCCCCGACCTGATCACTCTCAACGGCTGTACCTACAACTTCTTTGGCCCAGGCACACTCACACTCAGCGCGGCCGGCGGCGGCACAATCCTACTGCCTGCTGTTCAGTCTCTGTCATCCGGCAATTACACCATCAACGCCACGGGCACGGGCAGCCTGATCAGCCTGCCGCTCGTTGGGTCGTTTATCAGCACGAACGGCGAATCGCATCTCACCGCCTCCGCCGGCGCCAGCATCGTCACCGCGCCGGCGCTCTCCGTCACGGCGGTCGAGGTCACCCTCTCGCCCACCGGCACAATCGATCCAAACTCCCTCACGCTCAACGCCGCCTCCATCCTTGACGGCAGCGGCACATTCAGCGGCAGCGTCTTCAACCTCGCCGGTAATGTCAGCCCCGGCGGAGCCAACGCCGCCGGCGGGATCAACATCATCGGCGTTTACACGCAGGGTTCGGCGGCCAGCCTGTCGGTGGATATCGGCGGCACGACCCCGGCCTCCAGTTACGATCAGCTTGTTGTCAGCGGCGCGGCCACCATTGACGGCTTGCTCGCGCTCGACCTGATCAGCCCCTTCACTCCGGCTGCCGCGAGCAGTTACACCGTCATTTCCGCCGGCTCGCTCAGCGGCGTGTTCGCCTCCATCACCGGCGCTCTGGCCCCCAATAACATCGAACTTGATCCGACGTACGGCGCGGCGAATTTCACGCTTACCGCCAATCAGGTGGTCGGGCCGTTTGTAACGGCTTCGTCGCTCGGCTCAACGGTCAGCAGCCCGTTTGGCTTTATCGATCTGACCTTCAACAAGGCGATCAATCCCGCCACGTTTGTGCCCGGCGACGTGGTGTTCACCGGCCCCGGCGGGGCGATTACCGTTGCGTACATTCAACAACTTTCCAGCACGGTCTTCCGCATCGGCTTCAATACGCAGAGCGCCGATGGCTCCTACTCGCTGGTGGTCGGCCCCAACATTCAGGATTTCGCCGGCAATCAGATGGATCAGAACATGAACGGCATCAGCGGAGAAGCCGCCGATGCTTACACGCAGTCGTTCACGGTTCTCCTCCCCGACCTTACGACGCAAATCACCAGCACCGCGCCGAACACCGCGCAATTCGGCGACGGCGTCACGCTCAACTGGACTGACAAAAACATCGGCAACGCCGCCACCACCGGCGGCTGGGTTGATGAAGTCTTCTTCTCGACTTCGCCGACTCTCAACGGCTCGAACTATTTCCTCGGCTCCGTGACCGTGGCGAACAATCCGCTGGCGGTGAATGGCACGCTGAATGAGTCGCTGGCGGTGAATCTGCCCGCCGCCGCGGCCGGCCTGCCGCCGGGAACCTATTACCTCGTCGTTGAAACCGATGCGAACAACAACCTCGTTGAAGCCAATGAGCAGAACAATCTCTCCGCCACGTCGGCGATTCAGGTTGCAGAGCCGCCGCTGCCTGACCTGGCGACCAGCGCCGTCAACGCTCCCCCGTCGGCCCAGCCGGGTTCGGTGGTGACGGTAACGTGGATGGTTGCCAACAACGGCACCGCCGCCGCCTCCGGGCCATGGTCGGAACAGATTTTCCTCGCCACCGACGCCGCGGGCGACAACGCGATTCTCGTGGGCAATTTCTCCTTCAATGGCACGCTCGGCGCCAACTCAACAACCGCCCGCTCCGCGAACATCACCATCCCGCCGACGGCGCTGGGGAATTATTTCGTCATCGTGAAGGAGAATCTCAGCGGCCAGGTCTTCGAGACCAACACCGCCAACAACACCGCGGCCAGCGCTTCGCCGCTCAATGTGATCGCGGGCCTCACGCTTTCGCTGGCCAATCACTCCGAGCCAAACACTGCCGGCCCGAATGCCACAACCGCGACGCTCTCCCGCAACGGCGACACCAGCCAGCCGCTGTCGGTGACGATTTTGAATTCCGACCCCACGGATGTCTCCGTGCCGATGACGGTGATCATTCCCGCCGGCCAGAATTCCGTGACCTTCCCGGTCGGCATCATCAACAACAACCTTGTCGAGCCGTCCACGCTGGTCGCCCTGACGGCGACCGCGTCGGGCGTCGCCTCCGGCGGCGACACGCTGACCGTCACGAACAACGTGACCGCGACGCTGACGCTCAATTTGAATCTCACCACCATTCCCGAAAACGCCGCCAATCCCGCGGCGATGGCAACCCTCAGCACCAACGATCCGTCGGATACGCCGCTGGTCGTAACGCTGGCGAGTAATACCACCGGCAAACTGACCGTTCCCGCGCAGGTAACGATTCCCGCCGGCCAAACTTCGGTGACTTTCCCCGTCTCGGTGATTGACGACATGCAAATAGTCGGCGACGCCAATGTCACGGTGAGCGCCACCGCCCCCGGCTTTGTCACCGCGCAGGCTGTCGTTGACGTACTCGACGTTCACGTGCCGACTCTAACGCTGAGTCTGGCCGATTCGTCGATCAGCCAGAACGGCGGCCCACAAGCCACGACGGGCACGATTACCTTCAGCAAGCCGGCGATCGCGCCGTTCCAGATTCTGCTGCACAGCAGCAACATCGGAGCGGCCACGGTTCCGTCGATGATCCTGGTCACGCCAGGCGAGTCGTCGATTTCATTCCGAATCGCCGCGGTCAACAACGGCTCAGCTTTGAATCAGAACGTGACGATCACGGCGATGATCGTCACGATCCAGGGCGGCTATCTCAATTCAACCCAGGTCGCGACAAACCTGACGGTGGTGTCGGTGAACGGCCCGGCGCTGGCCATCACTTTCCCCGTCGCCGCGATCTCCGCGACCGGCACGGCAACCGCAACCGTCACGCGCAACAACGACACAACCTCGCCGCTCACCGTGACGCTGGCCAGCAGCGATACCACTCATGCGACAGTGCCGACGCAGGTGACCATTCCCGCCGGCAGCGCCAGTGCGACGTTCACCATCACCGGCGTGGACGATATGAAAGCAGATGGCGAGCAGTATTCCCAGATTTCCGCCTCCGCAAACGGTCTTGCCGAAGGGCTTGCCACCATCGGCGTAACCACCGTCGATCTCCCGGACCTGACCGTATCTAATGTCACTTCCCCGACTGCGGCCAACGCCGGCACTCAGCTTCAATTGAGCTGGACCATAACAAACTCCGGCATGTACGCGACGGTGGGAAGCTGGAGCGACCAGGTCTTCCTCGATCCGATTGGCGGCGCGCCAAGCACAACGCCCATCGACACGGTTGCCTACACCGGCAGCCCGATTCCCGCCGGGCAGAGCTACACGCAATCGGATACGATCACGCTGCCCACAACCACGGGCGCGTATGTCGTCCGCATCGTGACTGATCCCGCCCAGACCGTTGAGGAATTGAGTTACAACAACAATTCCGGCGCAGCCTCACTGCCGCTGAACATCAACGCTCCCTATCACGCGACGGTTACGACCAGCATCACCGCGCCGGTTCCCAACGGCACGCTGATCCCGCTTTCCGGCCACGCCACTTTCACCGGCACCGGCCAGCCGGCGGCCAATGTGCAGGTCGCCGTGTGGGTCATGGTCAACGGCACCCGCCGGCAACTTCTGGTCACGACCGATTCCAGCGGAAACTACGCCACAACATTCCAGCCGCTGGAATTCGAAGCCGGCCAGTATTCGGTCTCGGCGGATTATCCGGGCGTGCCCAATAGTCCGACACAGACGACGTTCACGATTGTCGGCATGTCCGCCAACCCGTCGATAGGTGGAACCGTTCGCGTCGTCCCCAACACGCCGCTGACCGGCCAGTTCACGCTGACGAATCTCACCAACTTCGCGCTCACCGGCCTCACCGCCACCGCCGAAGACGTCCCCAGCGATATCCAGGTGCAATTGAACGTCCCGCAGACTCTCCCCGGCTCCGGCCAGGTGACATTCTCTTATTCCATCACCGCCGATGGCAGCCGGGGCGCTCAGAGTAGCGCCTTCCTGCTTGAAGTGACGACGGCCCAGGGCGCGTTCGTCGCCATTCCCATCAACGTGATCGTGACGCCGTTGCATGCGCAGCTTGCCGCCAATCCCGGCTTCCTCAATGCCGGCATGTTGGTCGGCAGCCAGACGCTCGTCTCATTTACGGTCACTAACAATGGCGGCGCGCCGACCGGCCCGTTGCAGGTTCTGCTGCCCGCCGGCGCGACGTTCCTCTCGGCGGCCTCGCCGACCTCGCTTCCCTCGCTGGCGCCGGGCGACAGCACCACCATCAGCCTCCTGCTCAGCCCCGCGGCCAGTCTGGCGCTTGAGCAGTACACCGGAACGGTCGTCGTTAATTTCACCGGCGGCGGCCTGACCGTGCCGTTTACTTTCAAGGCCATCAGCGGCCAGACCGGCAATGTTCAGGTTCTGGTTGACGATTATTTCACGTTCAATACGCCCGGCTCGCCGCGCGTGGCCAACGCCAACGTCAGCCTGCTTGACGCCTACGATAACTCGATCGTCATCGCTTCCGGCACGACCGACTCGACGGGCCAGGTTACTCTCACCAACGTCCCCGCCGGACCTTATGTGGTCCAGGTGCAGGCCGCCGGACACAATCCGTACAACGCCAACTACAATGTCACGGCGGGCATCACCAACACCGACGAAATTATTCTGCCCAATCAATTGGTTACTTATAGCTGGAAGGTCGTCCCGACGGAGATTCAAGACCAGTATTCGATTAAGCTTCAAACGACGTTCGTTACCAACGTCCCCGCGCCGGTCGTCACCATCACCGCGCCGGATGCGGTTCCCACGCTTCCGCCGGGCGGCAGCGCTCAGATTGAAATCACGCTGACGAATCACGGCCTGATCGCCGCCAACGATCTGTCGCTGAATCTTCCGGTTGATCCGGAATACACCTTCACCGCGCTCACGACCAACCTGGGAACATTGCCCGCCCAAAGCTCGGTGACTGTGCCGGTGCTCGTGACTTACCATCCGCTCTCGTCTACGTCCGGCACGATCGCGGCATCCGCCGCAATCGGCGGTTCCACGATTGTCGCTGCCGATGGCGGCGGCGGTTCATGCACCGACTTCATCAGTGCCCCTTATGATTTCATCTGCGACAACCTGAAGATTCACCTCGCCGCCGGCGCGGCGATGTCCGTCGGCGGGCGCGCTTGCGACGCGAACGCGGTCATCTCCGGATTCGGCGATGAAGTTGTCCCCGGCGGTCCCATTTTCGGCGGCGGCACTCCCGCGTCCGTCGCGACCAACTTCAATTGCGTCAAGTGTCTGCAAGCCGCCGGCGATCTTGCCTTGAACACGGCGCTGGGCCTGATTCCCGGCGTCGGACCGGCTCTGCAGATCATTAATAATCCCCCGAAGACTCCCGGAGATGTCATCATTACCATCGGCGGGCTTGTTCCCGGCCCGATCGGCGCGGCCTTCGGGCTTATCGGCAACGCCAACGATATCGCCGGGCTTCTGCAAGCCTGCTTCGGCAGTGAGGGCGGCGGCGGTTCCGCTTCCGGTCCGAAGGCCGCCGCCATTCAACTCATCGGCGATTCGGCAGTCACAGAGGTCGAAGCGCTCAACGCCGACATTATCGCGGACTCCGCCTCGGCCCAGACGATCATCAATTACTATTCCTATTTCTTCGGCAGTTCCGATTGGCTCGCCACCACCACGCAAGGCGCCACCGAGCAGCAATGGCTCCAGGATTTCGTCACCGACACCGCCCACACTTCCGACGGCTCCATCAACGCCGCCGACCAGGCGAAACTGTTGGCCACCAATCTGCCCACCGCCGTTTCGCTGGCCGACGCGCAGGAATTCCTCAGCCGCTGGAATCTGACCGTCAGCTATTATGCGGAAGGCATCACTTCGGTCGGGCAGGTTCCCGCCGGCCAGAGCACCGATTTCATTGATTCGAACGTTGTGAGTCAGGATGCCGCCGCCGCCAATAACGCGATCATCGCGTCGCAGGCCAATGGCTTCACCGATCCGGTCGCCCAGTTGCAATCAGCGATCAGCGCGCTTCTCAGCGACGCGGAAAACCCGGCGGTTTGCGCATCGGTCATATTGCAGATCAACCAGACCGCCACGCTGACGCGCGAGGCTTTTGCCGGGTCGCTGACCATCAGCAACAACGAAGGCGCGGCGCTGACGAACATACAAGTCACGCTGAACATCACCGATGCCAGCGGCAAACCCGCCAACGGCGAATTCTTCATTGAAACACCCGGACTCAGCGGCGCGCTGACCGCCATCGACGGGACCGGCTCACTCGCCGCCGGCACCAGCGGCGCGGCAGCCTTCACCTTCATCCCGGTCAATGGGGCCGCCAATAACGGCCCAACCTCTTATCTCATCGGCGGCACGATTACCTTCACCGACCCCGCAGGCGGCGTCGTGACGCAGACGATTTATCCATCCTCCATCACGGTCTATCCGCAACCGAATTTGAAGATCAACTATTTCCTGCAGCGCGATGTGGTCGGGGAAGACCCGTCTACTCCCACCGTCAACATCCCCAGCGAGCCTGCCGTGCTCGGCTTGCTCGTCACCAACACTGGCGCCGGTGAGGCGACCAATTTGTCGATCACCACGGCCCAGCCGCAAATCGTCGAAAATGCGAAGGGCCTGCTCGACACCTTCCAGATCATCGGCACGCAAGTTGGAAATCAGCAGGTCTCGCCGTCGCTGACGGTTGATCTCGGCAACATCGCCTCCGGCCAGACTGCCGACGCCGATTTCCTGCTGACCTCCGCCCTGCAAGGCATCTTTACGAATTTCTCCGCCACCTTCACTCACTCTGACGCGCTCGGCGGCTTGTCCACGAGTTTGATCAGCAGCATCAGCACGCACGATCTCGTGCACGCCGGCGATTTCAATTTCCCCGGCAGCACCGGAGCCGTCGATTATCTCGTCGATGACACAGCCAACTTCAACAACACGCCGGATACGATTTATTTCTCCAACGGCACGACCGCGCCGGTGACCGTCGCTGTCAAGCCGACGGCTAATGGCACGATCTCCAACGGCAGCGTGCAGGTGACCGCCAACGTCACCAGCGGGTGGGATTACATTCAGCTCCCCGACCCCGGCGCCGGCTTTACTCTATACAAGGTCGTCCGATCCGACGGCGCGGCCATCCCCGTCTCCGATCAGGCGTGGCAGACCGACCGCTCCTTCAGCCCCGACGGCAAATCCAGCGTCGATAATGAACTTCATCTCCTCGATTTCAACAGCACCGGCTCGTACACACTCTTTTACAAGCCGATCAATGCCGTCCCGCCGAAGTTGGTATCGCTGACGAACATCACCAGCCCGCAGTCCGGGGCGGTCTCTTCGATTGATGTGACCTTCAGCGAGCCGATTGATCCGACAACGTTCAGCACTGCCAATCTCTCGCTCACGCTCAACGGCGGCGCGAATCTGATCACCAACGCCGTGACGATCATTCAGGATACGCCCACTACGTTTACAATCAGCGGTCTGGCGGGTCTCACCGCGGCTGATGGCAACTACACGCTGACGGTTTCCGCGGGCGGCGTCAGCGATCCGTTCGGCGATGCCGGCAGCGGCTCGCTGAGCGAATCATGGGCGACGGGAATAGACCGGCCGGTGGTGGTCAGCGTCACTGGCATCACGACTCCGCGCAATACTTCGTTTGATATCGCCAACGTGACGCTGAGTGAGCCGATTGTCGCGTCTTCGTTTACGACGGCGGCGCTTTCGCTCTCGCTCAACGGCGGATCAAATCTGATTGGCAGCGGCGTTTCGATCACGCAGACCGGCGTGAACACGTTCCAGATCAGCGGCCTGGCTTCGCTCACTGCAACGCCGGGGACTTATGTCCTGACGGTGAACCCCGCGACGCTCACCGACGCCGGCGGCAACAGCGGCGTCGGCTCGCTGAGCGATTCGGTGGTTGTTGATACAACCGCGCCGACCATCCTCAGCCTCGGCCCAACGCCGCAGACGCCGCGCAACGTCATCGTGCCGGTGGTCGATGTGACGTTCTCCAAGCCCATCGACCCCAGCACGTTCACGTATCAGAATATCCTGTTCAGCAACGACGGCGGGCCGAACCTCATCCTGCCGACGATCACCATCACGCAGTTGTCGCCGACGGAATTTGAGATCGGGAATTTTGAGAACCTGAGATTGCCGATCGACGGGACATATACGTTTACCGTGAGCGCCGTTGGCGTGCATGATTTCGCGGGTAACGTCGGAACCGGCACGGCTTCGGAAAGCTGGACGCTCATCACCAGCCCGCCGGCCGCTCCGTCCAATTTGGCCATTACCCCGGATACCGGCGTATCCAGTTCCGACGGCGTCACAGATACCCTCAGCGTGGTGCTTAGCGGCTCGGTCAGCCAGCCGGATCTGATTGTCCATGTCTTTGATAACGGCGACGATCTCGGCGACGCGCTGGTTACCGGGCAGACGTTCAGCCTGCCGCTGACGCTCTCCCCCGGCTCGCATAACCTGACGATTTACGCGGTTGATGCCGCGAACAACGTCTCAACGACGACCGATTTCAACATCTTCTTCGACGGCGTCGCGCCGACGGTTTCTGTTACGAAAGCGCCGCCGGCCACCAGCGCCCACCCGACCGACAGCGTTCAAATCACCTTCTCCGAGCCGGTTGATTTGAGCCACTTTGATTTCCACTCCCTCACGCTTTCGCTGAACGGCGGCGAGAATCTCATCACCAGCGGCGTGAGCTTAAGCCTGGTTTCCGGCAACACCTACGCCATCAGCGGATTGGCCGCGCTCGACGGCGCGCTCGGCTCGTATCAGTTGACGATCGACAATACGGCCTTCAAGGACATCGCCGGTAACGTCGGCGTCGGCGCGTCGAGCGCAAGCTGGAGCGTGGTGGTCTCGCCGATTGATACGTTTACCGGAGCCATCAGCAGCGACTTCAATAATCCGGGCAACTGGGATCAGGGTTTTGTGCCAGGTTCTGAAGACACCGCCGTGATCAATTCCGGCATCGTCGATGTCACCAGCGGCTTTGGCGTTACCACGCTCAACCTGAACGGCGGCACGATTTTCTGGTCGGGCGGCAATCTCGCCGGCAACATCAACATCGCCGTGGGCGCAGCCATCGGCGAAACCGGCTCCGGCTCGCCGACGATTTCCGGCGGCACGCTCACCAACGCCGGCGATTTCCAGATCGCCGGCGGAACCGTGGTTGATAGCGATGCCACCACCAACACCGGCCTGCTCCAGGTTACCAGCGGCGCTACGTTGCAAATTACGCCCGGCAGCCTCGCCAATCTCTCCGGCGCCACCCTCACTGGCGGTAGCTATGAAGTCGACGCCGCCAGCACGCTGAGCTTCGGCGGTTCGGTCAGCGTGAATGCGGCCAACGTCTCACTGAGCGGCGCGGGCGCGAATTTCGTTGATCTGGCCGCGCTGGCCACCAATTCCGGCTCGCTTACATTGGAAAATGGCGCTTCGTTCACCACGGCCGGCGGGTTCACCAATTCCGGCTCGGTTTCAATTGACCCGACCAGCACGCTCACCGTAACCGGCAACTATCTTCAGGCTTCCGGCAGTACGAACCTCGGCGGCACGCTTAATCCCACCGGCGGGCTGACGACGCTCAATGGCGGGTCGATGCAGATCGGCTCCATGGCCGGCGCCGGCACGCTGGAAGGCAACCTCGCCAGCAACGGCGCGGTTTCTATCATCGGCGGCAGTCTCGCTTCGCCGACCTTGCTGAATATTCTTACAGGCAACGGTTCGCTCTCCGTCGGCAGCGCGAGTTCAAACGCGTATCTGCGTCTGGCCAAGCACGGCGGCACCAGCAGCGTATCGTCGCTGACGATCGCCGCCGGATCTACGCTTGATGTCACCGACAATCCGTTCGTCATCAATTACGGCTCGCCCGCCAATGATCCGGTGGCGGCGGTGCAGCACGCATTGTTCACTGCGCACAATGGAGTTCGCTGGAACGGCACGGGCCTGACCAGTACGTCGGTCGAGCAGCAGGTCGCCGATGGCATCGCCAATAACACGGGCCTCTGGACCCTCGCTTATGTGGATGGCAATACGACGCCGGGAGTCGGCGGAGTGCTGGCGAATCAGATTCTGATCCAGCCGGAAATTCTTGGCGACACGAATTTTGACGGCATGGTCTCGATGGCTGATCTGCTGGTGTTTGCTCAGAACGTTAACAAGACCACCGTCAACGGACATCCCGTCGGCCCTGCCGATGGCGACTTCAACGGCGACGGCATCGTCAGCTTCGCCGACCTGCTGATCCTGTCTCAGAACATCGGCAAGGTCGCGTCTCAGTTGCCGCTTGAAGGCAGCCTGCCCAAGGGAACACAGAAGCCGGCGATTGGTACGGTTGCGGCCTCCGCTGCAGCGCCGACGCAGCCGGCTACTGTGGCCCCGGCTAGTTCCACCCCGACTAGTTCCAACTCGTCGAATTCCTCTTCGTCCAAGGTGATGAACTTTGTAGCCCCGATTCCGGCGCTGGCCGTTGCAGCACCGAAGCCGTCGATTGTGGCCGTGACTGACGATGCGGTGCTTGGCGTGTGGAACGGCGCATCGTCGCCGGGCAACCTGTTATTCTCGGACGCAAAGGTGTCTGACATTCTGGGCTGATTATTCCGGTGTTAAGGCGCGGGCAAACCCCTCCGATTGCAATGGGGGATGCGGCGTCATAGCGTAATTAGCCTTACATGGATGACGGCGGCGATTCTGTTGATCGCCTCTTTCCGTGTTCGCGCGCAAACGCTTCCCGCTGATTCCTCATCTTCTTCCACGCCATTCACGCTGGAGCAATTGCTTCCCTCGGACGTTCAGCAGAACACCGACATCAACGCCTGGGGCTGGTTTTCCGACCTGCACGACAGCCTCCGTGACACCCATTTTTACTGGGAAACCGATGTGTCCCTGGGCGTTACCCAGCGATTCAGTGACCAACTCGCGGGCACGGCTGATGTTCACTTCATCGGCGAGGCAACCACCGCTCGCGGATTTCTCGAGCAGGCATTTCTTACCGCCAATGTGCTGCCGAAATCACAAACGCTCCTGACCTTCGGCAAGTTCAACGCCAACTTCGGCATCGAGCCGCGAAACGAATGGGATCGCGTCGCCGGCACGACGAGTCTGCTCTTCGGCGCCCAGCCGCAGGATTTGGTCGGCCTGCAAATGTTTCAGCCGCTGTTTGATGACCGCCTGACCGTGCGCCCGTTCATCGCGACTCAATTCCAGGGCCACGCCGATTTCCAGGGCGCGCCGATCGGCGGCATAGGCCTTCAATACAAGGCGTCCGACTCGCTGAATTTCAACTGGACGAGCCTCGTCGGACCCGGCCTGCTGCCGAATTACGACAAATATTTTTATTACTACTATCAATACTATCCCCTGGAAAACTGGCAGGGGACGCGGCTTCACGCCTACCAGGGCGGGATGTTTCTGTTCTCCGACGCCAACGTCTCCTGGACGCCGACGCGCGATCTAACGCTGGCCGCCGAGGGACTAATCGCGGGCAATGGCGCTTCCGCCGGCTCGCTCGCCTGGAGCGGGCTGATGTTCCTGGCCAACTATGACATCACCGACCGCTGGCGTGTCTTTGCCCGCTACAGTTACCTCAATGACCAGCAATGGATCGTCACCGGCGCCTACCAGACGCGGCAGGAGGGAAGCGGCGGCGTCGCCTACAAGTTGTTCAGTGGCGTCGAAATCCGCGGCGAATACCGCCACGACTTCGCACCCAGGCAGGATATTGACAGCTTTTCGGCGCACCTGACCTTCAGTTTTTAATTGCAATGGAGGGGAAGATGATTCGGCATATTCTATATCCCGCGATGTGCCTGGCGGCGATGCACCTCGCCGCAGGCGCCATCCGCGCGGCCGATGCGCCGGCGACCCAGCCGGCGGGGTTTATCCTTCGGGGCCACGTCGCCATCTCCGGCGGGATCGATCTGGCCAAACCCGATCTAACGCGCGCGGTGGTCTATCTTGATTCCGACCCGGCGCTGGACGCGGCGCCCTTGCCGCCCGGCAGCGCCACGGTGGCTCAGAAGAACAAGGCGTTCGTGCCTGATTTCGTGGCCGTCCCGCGCGGGACGCAGGTGGAGTTTCCGAACTGGGATCATATTTCCCACAACGTCTTCAGCCGTTCGGCGGCGGCGCCCGCGTTTGATTTGGACCGTTATCCGTATGGTCAATCCAAGACGCAGACGTTCAGCAAGGTGGGAGTGGTGCAGATATTCTGCAACATTCATCCGTATATGAAGGCGATTGTTTTTGTCACGCCAAATGTCTACTTCACGCGGGCCGCGGCTGACGGAAGTTTTCAGATCAACAACATTCCGGCCGGCCGCTATCAGGCCTCTGTCTGGCAGGAGCGCTGCGGCACGCAACACCAGGCCGTTGAAATCGGCGGCGCAACGCCCGCGGAGATCACATTCAATCTTTCCGAAGACCGCGACAGCATTCTCTCGAACGATCCTCCCGCGCGCGGCGGAGCCTATGGTGTGGAGCGCGGCCTGGGCATCAAGCGCGAAAAGCTGGGCTTGCCGGTGAATACGGAATCACATCCCGCGCCGACGACTGAACCTTGTCCGCTTTGTCCTTAGAAAAGAGTTTGAAGTTTTCAATGTTCAGTGTTCCGCTAATACAAGGCAGGCCTGTTTTTGGCTGAAACTGAAAGCTGAAAACTTCAAATCGAGTGCAAGGATTTCCGCGATGCGTTTTCGCACAAGATCATTCATCACTTCCAGCCTCATCGTGCTGCTGCTCTGGGCGGCGACGCTGTGGCCGATTGAGCGAACGATCTCCTCCAGCTTTCAGCGCCAGGCCGCCGCCGATTTTGAAGCCGCGCGGCAGGGGCTGCACGCGCTGCGCATGGAGCGGGTCGATCGCATGGGGCAGGCTGGGCGGCTGGTTGTGGAAATCCCGCTTTTGCGCGCCCTCATCGCCGACAGCAATGCTGAATTAACCGCCGACAATCTGCAGAGCCTCCAGGAACGCCTCGACAATCTCGCCCATGTGCTCGGTGTGGAATTTATCTGCGCCCTCGACGAACGCGGCTCGGTCATCGCGCAGAATTCCTCCTCGCCGTGGGCCGCAGTTCCCGATTTGCGCGATTACATCGTTCATTCCTCGCAGGCGTTGCCGCTGGTGCGGCGAATCTACGCGCCGCGCGCGGCCGGTTCAGCCGCGGATTCCGGAGATTACGGATTGTGGGTGTTTCACGACCGCCTTTACCAGGTCGTCGGCCTGCCGCTGGTATTCTCCAGTCAATCCGATGCCGGCGCTCGGCCCGACGGCGCGCTCGTGATGGCGACCCAAATGTCCGACAGCCTCGCCCAAAGCCTTGCCCCCAACGACCGCTGCGACATCACCTTTCTCAGCGATAGCGCGTCGATGGCGTCGAGTCTGCCTCCCGCGCTGCGTGATCAACTTCTGTCCGCGCGCAGCGAGGCAAAATGGCCCATTTCGCAGCCGTTCGATCTGGCGATGTCCGGCTCGCATTACCGCGCCTACCTTGAGCCGCTGGTTGATCCGTGCTCGCGGGAAGTCGTCGGCGCGACGATCTATCAAAGCAGTCTCGCCGGCGGCGAGGCATTGCTGCGGCAGATATCGCGCGGATTGCTGGCGATCATGTCGGCGGGCCTGCTGCTGGCGGCGCTACTCAGCTATCTCCTGAGCGGCGCCATCACGCGGCCGGTGCGTGTGCTTGTGGCTGGGGCGCGACGGGTTGCGGGCGGCGATCTGAATTCCTCGATTGAAATACGCGGCGCGGGCGAATTCAGCGAGCTGGGGGCGGCGTTCAATGACATGGTCACGCAACTGCGCACCCGCCGGGACCTCGAACGCCTCGTCGAGAAGTCGGAGGCGGCCAGCCGCGCCAAGAGCCAGTTCCTTGCGAACATGAGCCACGAAATCCGCACGCCGCTGCACGGAATCACCGGCATGACCAACCTGTTGCTCGGCGCCGGACTTGACCCGCGCCAGCGGCATTACGCCGCACTCATCAAGTCATCATCCGAAGTATTGGCGACGCTCATCAACGACATTCTTGATTTCTCCAAGATCGAGGCCGGCAAACTTGAAATTGAGTCGATCGAGTTCAATCTTCACACGGTGGTGGAGGATGTACTTGAGCTTTTGTCTCGAAAGGCATTTGAAAAGGGCCTGCAGGTCGCGGCCGATATCGCGGGCGATGTGCCGGTCATTCTTCGCGGCGATTGCAATCGCGTCCGCCAGATTCTGATGAACCTGGTTGGAAATGCGGTCAAGTTTACCAAGACTGGGCAGGTTATCGTGCGCGTGCGGCGCGACCAGGCCGCGATCGACCGCGTCGGCATCCATTTTGCCATTGAGGATTCCGGCATCGGGATTCCGCCCGATCGCATGCACCGCTTGTTCCAGTCGTTCTCGCAGGTGGATGCAAGCACCACGCGCCGTTATGGCGGCACGGGGTTGGGCCTGGCCATCTGCAAGCAGCTTGTCGAACTCATGGGCGGAAAGATCAGCGTTACCAGCCAGCCGGGGCGCGGGTCGGAATTCAGCTTCACAATTCCATTTCAGCCCGCCGAATCTCCACAGCCGCCCGCCGATCAATTGCTCGCCGGCGCCTGCATCCTGGTGGTGGAAGATAATGACGCGGTTCGGGAAATTCTTTGCCGGCAACTGGAACAAGCCGGGGCGAGGTCGCGCGGCGCGACGAATATTGCGCAGGCGTCGTTACTCCTAACCGAAGCGCCAGCGGCCGTTGTTTTGGTGGATCAACATGTCGAAGGGGCGGCAGGTTTTACACTGGCGTCGGAATTGGGAGCCAAGCGGGTTTTACTTATCAGCGCCGCCGATGACCTGAACGCCGTTCACGAGGAAGTCGGGTACGACGGCGCGATCGTGAAGCCGGTGCGCAGGGGACAGATGCTCGAAACCCTCGAATGGATTTTGGGCAAAACGCCCCATCCGGCCCCAAGCCCCGCAGCAAACCCCGGCGCAAATTGCGCCGCTGTTCCCGTCGCCGCCGCGCAGCGCGGCGTCCGTATTCTCGTCGCCGAGGACAACGAAGTGAATCAACTCGTCGCCCGCGAAGTTCTCGAAGGCGCGGGGTTCAATAGTCTGGTTGTGTCCGATGGCGGGGAGGCCGTTGAGGCGTTCAAGACCGGGCGGTTTGATCTGGTGCTGATGGATTGCCAGATGCCCCGCATGGATGGCCTCGAAGCCACGCGCGCGATTCGTAACATGGAACGCCAGCGCCGGGCCGCGGGCGAAACGATTCAACCGGTGCCGATCGTCGCTCTAACAGCCAACGCATCCGGCGCCGACCGGCAGCGCTGCCTGGAGGCGGGAATGAATGCCTATCAGGGCAAGCCGTTCGTCGAGCGCGAGTTACTTCAGACAATCGTCGAGCTTCTGTCCGATAATCCCGTGGCCCCGGCGAAATCCGGTGCTCCTGCGGCTGCGGCAGTGCAGAAGCAGGGGGCGCGAGAAGCCGATAATCCTGACGAGGGCTTGGCTCCGATCGACATTGACGCGCTGCTCAGGCAATGTCGCGGCAAGGGGGCGCTGGCGATGATTGTGCTGCAGAAATTCCAGAAGCAATCGGAATTGGTTCTGCGGGGTTTGACTGAAGCGTTCGAGAAGCGTGACGCGGCCGAACTATCGCGCCTCGCGCATTCGCTGAAAGGGGCGGCCGGCGCGGT
>Ga0208589_1000666_pt1 | contig 15750 bp, 18 predicted proteins | sample NGESurshal092012_2_FD_184486 | JGI IMG/M metagenome (GOLD analysis project Ga0208589, IMG submission 184486) | Arctic peat soil microbial communities from Barrow, Alaska - NGEE Surface sample F53-2 shallow-092012 (SPAdes) | ecosystem: Environmental > Terrestrial > Soil > Wetlands > Peat ... | reverse complement strand
GCCTGCCTGACCACGAGCTCGTCCAGACCGCCGCGCCGTCGCCCGCTAGTCCACTGCCGCCAGGCAGTGAGCCCGGCGCCCGAACGACGACTGTCTCGGGATGAGCAACGGTTCCACCTGATCAACGGTCTCGGGCCACTGCCACACCGCAGCCGGCCAGGAAGCCATCAGCGCCTCGCGTCAGCCCGGACGCGGCCCGGTGAATTAGGGCCGGCTGGATGAAGTGCCGGGCCTGAGCTGCGATCTTTTCCCGCAGCCAGTCAGGCGGAAGCCTCTGATTGAAGCCCAGATCCACGGCCGCCTGCTCTAGCCGAAGCATGGTCCTTCGTCGAGTGCCCGCTCGACTGTCCCGACGACGTTCGAGCCGGCCTTGCTGAAGAGGGTGAAGAACTTCAGCAGACGATCAAGGGAAAGGAGAGTACACACTCCTCTCCACTTTCAACATATAGCGCACCGGGGGGCTTGCGGCAAGCCCCGGGTCGTGCCGCATAATCGCTGGCCGAGGCAGAAACCACGGAAATCGGAGTCACGAAATGCGTGTGCTGTTGTCGGCGACCGGGTCGCGCGGGGACGTCGAACCACTGGTGGGACTCGCGGTGCAGTTGCGGGCACTCAGCGCGAAGGTGCGGGTGTGCGCGCCGCCGGACAAGGAGTTCGCGGAGCGGCTGGCCGGGTGGCCGCCGTCGTGCACCACGGCGGCGCAGGCACAACGATCCGGCTCCGACCGTCCCTGTCAGCCGCGCTCAGGCCACTCTGACCCTCGAGACCCGCGCGCGAGCAACAGCCGTGGCCGGCACGATCCGCAACGACGGGACGACAGTAGCCGCGACGCTGCTGCTCGACACGGTCAGCCGGGAAAGCCGCCAGTGTCCGCGTGAACCACGCCGGATCATCAGGCCAGGACCCAGAAGACGAGAACCTACGAACCCTGGTGACCTGAACCGACAACGGCCACGGGGTCGACGTCAGGCGGAGCGTTGCTCGTCATGGCCACCAGGTCGTCACGCCGGCCCAGGCGCCTTGCCGCGCGCAACGGCTGCCAGCGACATCAGATCGGAGCTGATGACGTGAACCCCCTGACTACCAGCGCGTTTGACCTTCCCGACCGTCTCTCCCCCAAGGCCGACCCGACGCTGATCGCCGTCGACGAGCAGCACTTCGCGGCCATCGCGGAGAGCCTTGAGCAGTCGATCGCCGACCTGTCCCACCGCCTCGATGCCGAGCGCAAGGCACCCGGCGGCATAGGCCAGCAGGCGATGGACCGGGACATGGAGATCCACCGGCTGACCGCTCGCCTGCGCGCCCTGCTTCGCTTCGGTCTGGAGCTGTGCCTCGGGCACATGGTCAGCGCAGACAACCCCGAGCCCGTGTACGTCGGACGACTTGGCCTCACCGACAGTGGCGGTCGTCGGCTGCTGCTCGACTGGCGCTCCCCCGCGGCTGAGCCGTTCTTCGGAGCGACCCACGCCAACCCGATGGGTCTGGCCAGCCGCCGCAGGTATCGCTGGACCCGCGGCCGGATCAGCGACTACTGGGACGAGGTGTTCACCGCGGACGGGTTTGAAGGGCACGCCGCGCTCGACGACCAGTCCGCCTTCATCGCCAGCCTGGGCAGCAACCGGTCGGCCCGGATGCGCGACGTGCTCGGCACCATCCAGGCCGACCAGGACGCCATCATCCGCGCGGGATCCCGCGGCGCTCTCGTCGTCGACGGCGGTCCGGGTACGGGCAAGACCGTCGTCGCTCTGCACCGCTCGGCCTACCTCCTCTACTCCGACCCTCGTCTCGGTCACCGCCGGGGCGGCGTGCTGTTCGTCGGTCCGCACCAGCCCTACCTGGCCTACGTCGCCGACGTCCTCCCCAGCCTCGGAGAGGAGGGCGTGCAGACCTGCACCCTGCGGGACCTCGTCGCCGAGGGAGCCGCGGCAGCGATCGAGGCCGACTCGGACGTGGCCCGCCTGAAGTCGTCCGCGGACCTGGTGAAGGCGATCGAGACAGCCGTCAGGTTCTACGAGGAGCCGCCCGCTAAGGGGATGACGGTCGAGACCCACTGGTCCGACATCTGGCTGAGCGCCGACGACTGGGCCGAGGCTTTCGAAGCACCAGAACCCGGTACCCCGCACAACGAGGCGCGCGACCAGATCTTGGAGGAACTGCTCACGATCCTGATGGACTCCCACGACGGCGACGTCTCGGCTGACCTGCTCCGCGAGTCGCTGCTGCAGAACAGGGAGCTGCTCACGACCTTCAACCGCGCGTGGCCGCTGCTCTGGGCGGCTGACCTCGTCGGAGACCTGTGGTCGGTACCCGCCTACCTGCGCAAGTGCGCTCCCTGGCTCAGCCCTGGCGACGTTCAGAAGCTGCAGCGCGCGGACGTACAGGCCTGGACGGTGTCCGACCTGCCGCTCCTGGACGCAGCACGGCAACGCCTCGGCGACCCGGAGGCGTCACGACGTAAGCGCCGGCATAACGCCGCTGTCGCCGCCGAGCGCGAGCGCATGGCCAGGGTCGTCGACGACCTGATTGAGGCCGCCGACGACGAATACGGCGTAGGCCTAGTGACGATGCTGCGCGGCGAGGACTTCCAGGACGTCCTGGTCGACGAGTCCGCACTGCCCAGCACCGACCGGGACCTGCTCGCCGGCCCGTTCGCGCACATCGTCGTGGACGAGGCTCAGGAGCTGACCGACGCGGAGTGGCAGATGCTGCTGCTCCGCTGCCCGTCCCGGAGCTTCACCATCGTCGGGGACCGCGCCCAGGCCAGGCACGGGTTCACGGAGTCGTGGCAGGAACGGCTTGAGCGGATCGGGCTCGACCGGATCAACCTGGCTTCCCTGAGCATCAACTACCGGACGCCGGAACAGGTCATGGCGGAAGCCGAGCCGGTCATCCGGGCCGTGCTCCCGGACGCCAACGTGCCGACCTCCATCCGCAGCAGCGACGTCCCCGTCGTACACGGATCTGCTTCGGATCTGGGCTCGATCCTCGGCACCTGGCTCGCCGCGCACCGCGACGGGATCGCCTGCGTCATCGGCAGTCCCGCGTTCCGGGCGACCTCCCGCGTCCGGTCGCTGACCCCGGAGCTGTCGAAGGGGCTCGAGTTCGACCTGGTCATCCTCATCGACCCGGAGGCGTTCGGGAGGGGTATCGAAGGAGCGGTCGACCGCTATGTCGCAATGACCCGAGCGACCCAGCAACTCGTCATCCTCACGAGCTCCTGACGTCGGCCAAGGCCGGGCTGCACCGCCAACTCGGCATGCTCGAAGAGACTGGCATACTCGGCGGCGTTCCGCCGGCGGCAGCCCGACGCCGTACTCACCGGCGAGCAACGGCATCGGCTTCCCGAAGATCATCTGTCACCCAGATGCCGCCGGGGCGGCGGCCCAGATGCCGCCGGGGCGGCGCGCCGGCAGGCGACATCGTGCGTCCCTGGATGCCATCGCCAGGTGCGGCCCGGCTGGGACTCCCGGCTGCGGATGAACACAGATGCGCCCCTGGAGAGGAGAAACGGACGCGGACGCGCCTGTTATTGGAGTCTTCAGCCGCTCCTGCGTTACAGTCGCAGGATGCCAATTTTCCGAATCAAGGAGACCGCGGGTCTCCTCGGGGTCAGTGCCGACACCTTGCGGCGCTGGGCTGATGCGGGCCGCATCGAAACGACCACCGATGCCTCGGGACGTCTCGGCGTGGACGGGAAGGCGCTGGCCAGCTTTGCGCAGGATCGGGCCGCCGCAGCTGATCATGGTGAGGGCCAGATAGTGGTGGCTCATTCTGTGCGGAACAGGTTCAGCGGCCTGGTCAGCCGGGTTGTCCGCGACACGGTGATGGCTCAGGTGGAGATCCAGGCCGGACCGCACAGGTTCGTGTCGCTGCTCAGCCGCGAGGCTGCGGACGAACTCGGCCTGGAGCCGGGGATGCTCGCTGTTGCCGCCGTCAAGGCCACTAACGTCTCCGTGGAGATCCCCAAGATCAGCTGATATCGGCTCACGGAGAGATTCAACCTAGGAGATAGAAATGCGCCGTTTCGCCGTTATCACAGCTGGGCTGGCGGCAGTCGCCCTGGCCGGCTGTTCTAGCAGTTCCAGCAGCAGCTCGGGTGCCGCATCCGCGAGTAGTTCCGCGTCCTCGTCCGCGTCAAAGGGATCCATAACCGTCTTCGCCGCGGCATCGCTGATGGGCACCTTTACCCAGCTCGGGAAGCAATTCGACAGCGCCCATCCAGGCGATACGGTGAAGTTCAGTTTCGGGCCGAGTTCCGGCCTGGCTACGGAGATCATCAGCGGTGCCCCCGCTGACGTGTTCGCTTCCGCATCCTCGACGAACATGGAAATGGTTGTCAAGGCGGGCGACGCGGCGAACCCGCAGACCTTCGCCAAGAACACGATGGAAGTCGCCGTCCCGCCGAGTAACCCCGGGAAAGTGACATCCGTGAAGGACCTGTCGAAATCGGCTGTCAAGGTGGCGCTGTGCCAGCCGCAGGTACCGTGCGGGGTCGTGGCCGCGGAGATTTTCAAGAACGCCGGGATCACAGTCAAGCCGGTCACCCTGCAGCCGGACGTGAAGTCCGTGCTGACCCAGGTCGAGACGGGCAACGTCGATGCGGGCATGGTGTATGTGACCGACGTGATGGCGGCTGGGACCAAGGTCAAGGGCGTGACCATCCCGGCCAGCGAAGAGGCCTCAACGCTTTACCCGATCGCTACTATCAGTAACAGCAAGCAGAAGTCAGTCGCCCAGGCCTTCGTTGCCTATGTGCTGTCACCCACAGGCCAGCAGGTGCTCACAGCCGCGGGGTTCGAGAAGCCCTGACCTACTATCCGGAGCTGCCACGGTGACCTTCACCACGCCGTCGCACCTGACAGCCCGGGAACGAGCCAGGCGGGCCGCGCGCGGCGGTCCTTCGCGGTCAGTGCCGGTGCCGTTGCTGGTGCCGGCACTGATCGCGATCGGATTCCTGGTGCTGCCCTTGGCCGGGTTGCTGATCCGCGCCCCCTGGGGTGATCTCGGAGCGGCGCTCAGCGGGGCCGATGCGACCCAGGCCCTGATCCTTTCCCTGTGGACCGCATCCGCGAGTACCGCGATCTCCCTGGTCATCGGGGTGCCGCTGGCGTGGGTTCTGGCCCGGAGCAGCTTCCCGGGACAGCGGCTCCTCCGTGCTCTGGTGACGCTGCCGCTGGTACTCCCGCCGGTGGTCGGCGGAGTTGCGCTGCTGCTGGCGTTCGGGCGAACCGGCTTCCTCGGCCAGTACCTGGACGACTGGTTCGGGCTGACGATCCCCTTCACCCCGATTGCCGTCGTCATGGCCGAGACTTTCGTTGCCATGCCCTTCCTGATCATCACCGTGGAGGGGGCGCTGCGATCCGCAGACCAGGGCTTCGAGGAAGCGGCGGCCACGCTGGGCGCAAAACGGATGACGGTGTTCCGCCGGGTCACGGTGCCACTCGTCGCCCCTTCCCTGGGGGCGGGCGCGGTGTTGTGCTGGGCGCGGGCCCTGGGCGAATTCGGGGCGACGATCACCTTCGCCGGCAGTCTCCCCGGCCAGACCGAGACCATGCCCATCGCCGTGTACTACGCGCTGGAGACTGATCCGGACGCGGCGATCGCACTCAGCCTGGTGCTGCTGGTGGTATCGATCACGGTGCTGGTGTCCCTGCGTGACCGCTGGATCCGGCGCGGCCCGGTCTCGTGACATCCGGCGACAGTGACGGCCTCGTCGTCGACGCGGAGGTCAGGCGCGGCAGTTTCGTGCTCGCGGTCAGCCTCACCGCGGCTCCCGGTCAGGTCCTCGGTGTGCTGGGGCCTAACGGGGCCGGGAAGTCCACTTTGCTCAGCGCGGTGGCCGGCCTGACCCCGGTCGCCGCGGGGCGTATCACGCTCGCCGGGCAGGCCATGGACGACGCGGAGGCAGGGGCCTTCGTGGAGGCCTCGGGACGGCCGGTGGGTTTCGTGTTTCAGAACTACCGGCTCTTCCCTCACCTGACCGTGGCCGAGAACGTAGCGTTCTCGCCGCGTGCCCGGGGCCTGGGGAAGCGGGCTGCCAGGTCAGCTGCCAGCTACTGGCTCGAGCGGCTCAGGCTGAGTGACCTCGCCGACCGCAAGCCTGACCAGCTGTCAGGCGGCCAGGCGCAGAGGGTGGCGCTGGCACGCGCGCTGGCCGGCCAGCCAGCCCTGCTCCTGCTGGACGAGCCTCTGTCAGCTCTGGACGCCGGGACCCGTCTTGATGTCCAGACTGAACTCAAGCGCCATCTGGCAGACTTCGCGGGGCCGTGCCTGCTGGTCACCCATGACCCGCTCGAAGCACTCGTCCTGGCTGACCAGCTCATCGTCCTTGAGGGCGGCCGCATCGTCCAGGAAGGCACACCCGCGCAGATAGCCCGCCGGCCGGCCACCGACTACGTCGCCAAGCTCGTCGGCCTGAACCTGTACGAGGGTCATGCCAGCGGCTCCCAGGTCTCGCTCAACGGAGGCGGATCCTTCGTCATCCCCGACCGGGACCAGCACGGCGACGTGCTCGTCGCGGTCCGCCCGTCGGCGGTGGTCGTCAGCAGTCAGCCACCCGTGGCCAGCAGTGCCCGCAACATCTGGCCCGGCAGGATCGCCGGCCTCACGCTGCTGGCCGACCGCGTCCGGCTCGACCTCGAAGGACAGCCGGCCGTCCTGGTGGACGTCACACCAGCAGCTGTCGCAGAACTTTCGCTGGACCGAGGCAGCGAGGTGTGGCTCACCGTCAAAGCCACCGACCTTGAGGTTTACCCGCGCGCCGAGAGGGAGCCCGCCTGAGCGGATAACCCCAGGCCCGGAGCCTCCGGTGTTGCATCGGTCGGCCGTGACGGAGGTCACCTCTCGGCACGCCGGCGACCTGGTCTAACCACCGGGCACTGGCGGGTCCACGGCCAGGAGGCCGGCCAGGATGCGCGCGAGGATGCCGGCGTAGGGGTCCGCGGGGCCGGATGCGCCCCCAGCGGAACCGACCGCCGCCGGCGCCTCCGGCGCGAGCAGTTCGGCGAGGCGCGGGTGGCGGCCCGCGGCCAGTACGTGCTGCAGGTAGGCGGCGTTGCGCTGCTGCCGGGCTGAGCCGCCGGCGAGCTCGTTCTGGACGAAGAGCGCGGTGACGGCGTTGAGCAGGGCGAAGGCTTCGAGCTTGGTGGCAGTGCTGGCCGGGCGCGGGGCGAGCGCGTCGAGGACGTGCTCGAGCAGGACGAGCCCGTTCGGTCCGAGCACGGACTGGGTGATGAGCAGGGACGGCAGCCACGGGTGGCGCCGCATGATCGCCCGAGCTTGCCGACCGATGTCGAGGAGGTCGGCGAGCCAGTCACCGGTGGGCGCCGCGAACACGTACTCCGAGCCTGTGGAGTCGATCATCAGGTCGAGCAGGTCCTCGCGGGTGTCCAGGTAACGGTAGAGCGAAGCGGCACCGGTCCCGAGCTCTGCGGCGAGTCGCCGCATGGACACCGCGTCCAGGCCCTCCTGATCGGCGATGGTGACGGCGGCGGCAGTGATCTCCTCGCGGGAGTGCTGCGCCGGGCGCCCGGTAGCCGCGCGCTCGGGGCGCATCCAGATGACATCGCCCAGTGGCTCCGGTGTCATTCCCGCCTCCAGGTGACTCGGTTCGCGAACGACGTACCCGAACAGCTAGCCTAATTTGCGAACACCGTTTGCGATCCGCAGGAGGCGCGACGATGGTTCGATCACCGCGAGGGGACGGGGGCTCCGTGATCGCCTAGGGCAGCCGACGCCGTCGCAGCCACTGCCAGAAGGTCCGGCGCGGCGGACGGGACATGATCGAGCTGCTCCTGGCCCGGCCCGATACCTGAACGCGCAGGATGACCGGTACCTCGGGACCCCACGGCGCCCGGGCTTTCAGGGAGCTGCTGTCGGCTGCCACGTCATCGGTGTCGACCACCACGCCAGGCCTGGGCACTAGCCTCAGGCTGCTACTGCGCAGATCCACGTCGATCAGCAGCGACGGCTGCGAGATCACCGCCTCGGTGAAGTCCAGCGTCACGCTGCCGCTGGTGGCCCGCAGTTCCATCCGCTGCGGCACGAGCCAGCGGCCGCCGCGCGAGGCGGTGCTGCTCTGGCACTCGATGCGGACCAGGTCCTTCGGCCTCAGATCCGGAACGCCGGCGGCCAGGCCGGGCGCGGCCGGCAGGTCCCTGACCACGACTGCAAGCTCGCCGTAGGTGCGTGCGGTCAGGGCATCTTCCAGCCGCTCGTCGAGCTCGTCGGCGGTCAGCCGGCCATCACCGGCAGCGACCCGCAGGACCTCGACCACCCGCTCCCGGTCCTCGTGCGACGCGCGCAGGCCATCGTGAGATGCCTGCTCGTCATCGTGCCCCAGCGGCGCCACCTCACCGGCCATGAGCACACTCTAAGACTGCAGCGGCTGGTACGCGGCACTGCGTCGGCGGGTCTGCAGCACTGCGCAGACTGGCAGGCAGCGCAGCGCCGGCTCAGTAAATCCGGCCGCGCGGCCCCGATGCGACTAGGGCGTGTTTCAGAAGTGGGTCGGGTGGCGGCCTGGAGGCGCCGACGTGTCGCTGACCGGTAACAGGCGAGGTCTCCGGTAGATGGTTCATCGACGAAGAAGACCATCAGTACGGAGACCTCGTGGCCACCTTAGCGGTGACGGAGCGGGCGGACCTGACGGACGCGCAGTGGGCGATGCTGGAGCCGTTGCTGCCCGCGCGCAAGAGACTGGGGCGCCCGCCGAAGTGGACGAAGCGGCAGCTCATCGACGGGATCCGGTGGCGGGTCCGGGTCGGATCGCCGTGGCGGGACGTGCCGCCGCAGTACGGGGCGTGGCAGACCGTGTACGGGTTGTTCCGGCGGTGGCAGCGCGACGGGACCTGGCAGCGGCTCCTGTCCGGGCTGCAGGCCCGCGCGGACGCGGCCGGGCTGATCACCTGGGACGTCAGCGTGGACTCCGCGATCGCCCGGGCGCACCAGCACGCAGCGGGCGCGCGGAAAAGGGGGATCTGCAGAAGGAGCCGCCCGGCGGGGTGGCAGCCGAGCCGGCCGATCACGCGCTGGGCCGCTCGCGCGGCGGGCGGACCACCAAGGTGCACCTGAGCTGCGAGCAGGACCAGAAGCCGCTGTCGATCGTGGTCACAGCCGGGCAGCGCGGGGACAGCCCGCAGTTCGCCGCCGTCATCGAGGCCATCCGGGTACCCCGGCCCGGCCCGGGCCGCCCCCGCACCCGCCCCGACCGGGTTCTGGCTGACAAGGCCTACAGCTCGAAGGGGAACCGGGCTTACCTGCGCCGCCGCGGGATCAGGGCCACCATCCCGGTCAAGGCGGATCAGGCAGCCAGCAGGCGCAGGCTGGGCCGCAAGGGCGGCCGGCCCCCGGCCTTCGACCCGGGCTCTACAAGCAGCGCCACGCCGTGGAATGCGGCATCAGCCGCCTCAAGCGCAACCGCGGCGTAGCCACCCGCTTCGACAAGCTCGCCGCCCGCTACCAGGCAACCGTCACGATCGCAGCGATCAGCGAATGGCTCCTGCCCGACATATGAAACACGCCCCTGGCGCCGACCTGGCGCTAGGCGCCGTCACCGGGTGGCCGATCCTCGCGCAGCCAGCGGCCGATCCGCTCGACGGCCTCGTCCGCCTCCGGCAGCAGCCCGGCGAACGCGTGCCAGACATGCGGCATCTCCGGCCAGATTTCGAGCGTCACGTCGACCCCCGCGGCCTGCGCCGCCGCGGCGAACCGGAGGGAGTCGTCGCGCAGGATCTCGGCGTCCCCGGCCTGGATCAGGACCGGCGGCAGGCCATGCAGGTCGGCGTAGAGCGGCGAGGCGTAAGGGTGCCGGGCATCCTGCCCGGCGAGGTACCAGTCCGCTGCCTCCCGCGCGCCATCCGGCGTCAGCATCACATCGACCGCCGCCCGGCTGCGCAGCGACTCGCCGCCCAGGTCCAGGTCGGTCCACGGCGAGATGACAACGGCCGCGCCGGGCAGGGGGTCGCCGGCGTCGCGCAGCGCCACGAGCGCCGCGAGGGCCAGGCCGCCACCTGAGGAGTCGCCGCTGATGACGACCTGCCGGGCGCGCGTGCCGCCGGCGATCACCCAGCGGTAGGCGGTCAGCGCGTCCTCGACGGCCGCCGGGAACGGATGCTCGGGGGCCAGGCGGTAGCCGGCGCTGAGCACCCGCGCCTGCGCCGCCGCCGACAGCAGCGCGAGCAGGCCCCGGAGCCGGGCGGGCGAGCCGAGGTGGTAGGCGCCCCCGTGGAAGAACAGCACCACCCGCTCGCCCGTCACCCCCGCCGCGACCACCCACTCAGCCGGAACGCCATTCGCGTCGACCGGATCGACCTGCGTGCCCTCGGGCGGCGGCGCGCCGGCCGATCCCATCAGCGCACGGCGCTCCTGGAGCGTCAGGGTGCCCAGGTCAACGCTGCCCACGAGCTCAAGCACGGCCTTGAGCTGCTCACTAGCCATCTGGCGTCCTCCGTCGGCGGCCCCGTCGGAATCCTCACAGCCCCGGGACCCGGCCGGCAACCGAATAAACGCCCGCCGCCGGGCTGGCCCGCACGCCGCTAGCGCCCGGAACTTACCGGCTCCCAGTTCACCTCGCCGGTGAGCTCGATCAGCTGGCCCAGGGCGTCAAGCCGGGTACGCAGCGAGCCGTCGAGCGCCAGCGAAGGGTGCTGACGCCGACGCCTCCAGGCCACCACCCGACCCACTTCTGAAACACGCCCTAGCCGGGGAGCGTCCAGGCCGAGCCGCCGCCGCTCGATGATCAGGCAGCGATCCTCCACGTACAGCAGGCCCGCGTCCTCGGCGATCGCGCGTGCCTCCGAGGCGATGCCGAGCTGCAGCCACAGCGCGGTGGCTCCGGCGGCCACGGCCTGGCGCGCGATGTCCGGCGTGGCCGGCGACGGCCGGAAGACGTCGACCAGGCCGACCTGCCCGGGAACGCCGGCCAGCGTGCGGTAGACGCGCTCGCCGAGGATCTCGTCCGCGTGCGGATTGACGGGGATAATGCGCCAGCCAAGCTGCTGCACGTGCGCGGGCACCGAGTGCGCCGCCTTCGCCGGGGCTCCGCTCGCGCCGACCACGGTGATGGTGTCGTAGGTGGTGAGGATGCTCTCCACGATGGCGTCGGTATCGACCATCACCCCACATTAGTGTCAGCGGAATGCTCTTACGCCGGCTGCGAAAAGTGCTTCTGCGTCCGGGGCCGTTATCGGTACCGTGACCCGATCCGCCGGGTGAACTACGGCCCTTGCTGGCACCGGAAAGGGAGCGGCGATGCAGGATCGGGCGCAGGCCTACCCCCGCGACCGCGACCGGGACCGGGACCAAGACCGGGACCGGGACCGGGAGCAGCGCCGTGGCCGGGGCCAGGAGCGGGCCCAGCGGGCCCGGCCGCTGCTGCGGACGATGCTCGGTGATGTCCTGCGCCGGACCCGGCTGGAGCAGGGCCGGACCCTCGCCGACGTAGCCCGGCACGCCAGGGTCTCGATGCCCTACCTGTCCGAGCTGGAGCGCGGCCGCAAGGAGGCCTCCTCCGAGGTCCTGGCCGCCATCTGCAGCGCGCTGCGCCTCGAGCTGGCCGACCTGCTGGCCGAGGCAGGACGCGCGCTGGCCGGCGATCGCACGCGCCGCGCCCCGGTCATCCCGCTGGAGATCATCCGCGACCGCCCGGCCCCGCCGCAGCAGCCCGGTGGGCAACGCCCCGATGCGCAGCGGCCGGGCCCGGGCGACATCATGTGCCGACTCGCGGCCTAAGCACCGCGCCCGAGCACCGGGCACCTGATTAGGGGGCGCCGGCAGGCTCCAGCGGCGCCGCCTTGCGGCTGGTGATGACCTGGTCCGCCAGGCCGTACTCGACCGCTTCGCGGGCGTTGAAGGTCTTGTTCCGGTCGGTGTCGCTCCTGATCCTGGCCACCGGGTGGCCGGTGTGCCGGCTGAGGATCTCGTCCATCTCGGCCCGGACCCGGGCCACTTCCTTGGCCTGGATGGCCAGGTCGGGGAGGGTTCCCTGGGCCTGGCTCGACGGCTGGTGCAGCAGCACCTTCGCGTGCCGCAGGACCGACCGCCGGCCCGGCGCCCCGGCGGCGAGCAGCACGGCCGCCGCCGAGGACGCCTGTCCCATGCAGATGGTGGCGACGTCGGGCCGGATGTACTGCATCGTGTCGTAGATCGCCGTCAGCGCCCCGTAGGAGCCCCCGGGCGAATTGATGTACAGGCCGATCTCCAGGTCGGGGCTGGCCGACTCGAGATGCAGCAGCTGGGCCATCACCACGTTGGCGACGCCGTCGTCGATCTCGGTGCCGAGGAAGATGATCCGCTCGGACAGGAGCCGGGAGTAGATGTCGTAGGCGCGCTCGCCGGCCGCGGTCTTCTCGACCACGGTGGGAATCGTGTACTGGCTCATGATCACAGCCCTGCCGCGCGGCTGGCGAGGGCGGGACGGACGTCATCGAGCCGCTCCACGATGTGATCGACGATCCCGTAGTCGCGGGCCCCCTCGGCGCTGAACCAGCGATCCCGCAGGCTGTCGCTGCGGACCCGGTCCTCCGGCTGCCCGGTGTGCCGGGCGATCAGCCTGATCAGCATGGCGCCGGTCCGCTCGAGCTGCTCGGCGTAGATCTCGACATCGGCCGCGGTGCCGCCGAAGCCGGCCGAGCCCTGGTGCATGAGGATCTGGGCGTGCGGCAGGCTGTAGCGCTTGCCGGCCGTCCCGGCGCACAGCAGGAACTGGCCCATACTCCCGGCCAGGCCCATCGCCAGGGTGCGGACGTCGTTGGGGATCAGCTGCATCGTGTCGTAGATGGCCAGCCCGGCCGTGACGGAACCGCCGGGCGAGTTGATGTAGAGGCTGATGTCGCTGCGCGGATCCTCGGCCGACAGCAGCAGCAGCTGGCCGCACAGCCGGTTGGCGATCAGGTCATCGACTTCGGTGCCGAGCACGATGATGCGCTGGTAGAGCAGCCGGGTGGCCAGCTGCTCATCGGGCGCGGCAGCGGTGGCGGATTCGGTGACGGCAGTCTGCATGCTCGGCCTGCTTTCGGGTCGGGTGCCGGAAGCCCGGCACGGGGCGCCGGAAGCCCGGCACCCTCAACCCTGGTTCGGCCGGCGAGCGCTGGCCAAGACAATCTGCTGGCAGCAGAGGAACGGGCCCGCGGCTGGCGCGGCGGGCATCAGATCGAGAAGTCCTGCTCGTACCAGACCTCGTTGGTGGCCGGGTGCGGCACCGCGTCCGCGTCGGCCACGCTGATGCCCGCCACCTTCGCCTCCAGCTCCTCGATCCGCACCAGCAGAGCGTGCAGGCTGACCCCGACCAGGTCGGGCAGCACGGTGTGGTCGAGGTCGGGCGGCCCGCCGGCCTCGCGGGGCAGCCTGCGGTGGATGACCTGGCCGGGCACGCCGACCACCACCGAGTCGGGCGGCACCGGCTTGACCACGACGGCGTTAGCGCCGATCCGGCTGTCGTGGCCGATCGTGATCGGCCCGAGGACCTTGGCGCCTGCCCCGATGGTCACCCGGTCGCCGACGGTGGGGTGGCGCTTGCCGCGCTGCATACTGCTGCCCCCCAGCGTGACGCCATGGTAGATCGTCACGTCCGAGCCGACCTCGGCGGTCTCCCCGATGACGACCCCGATGGCATGGTCAATGAACAAGCCCGGGCCCAGCACCGCGCCGGGGTGGATGTCCACCCCGGTGAGCCACGCGGTCAGGGCCGAGCAGAGCCGGGCCAGCAGCTTGCCTTCCTCCCGCCACAGCCAGTGGCTCAGCCGGTGGCCCCAGACCGCGTGCAGGCCCGGGTAGCAGAGCACGAGCTCCAGGGTGCTGCGGACGGCGGGATCCCGGTCCCTGGCCGCCTGAAGATCTCGTCGCAGGGCCCCGAACACGGGCTACTTGGCCAGGTCGGCGAACAGCGGGGTGCTGAGGTACCGCTCGCCGAAGTCGGGAATCACCACGACGATCAGCTGGCCGGCGTTCTCCGGCCGCTGGGCCACCTGAACCGCGGCCCAGGCGGCCGCGCCGGAGGAGATGCCGACCAGCAGGCCCTCTTCCCGCGCCAGCCGGCGCGCCATCTCGAACGCCGCGTCGTTCTCCACCTGCACGATCTCGTCAATGAGGTCGACCTCCAGGACGGCGGGCACGAAGCCGGCGCCGATGCCCTGGATGGGGTGCGGGCCCTTGGCGCCGCCCGACAGCACCGGCGAGGCGGACGGCTCGACCGCGACCATCCGCACCGATGGCTTGCGCTCCTTGAGCACCTCGCCCACGCCGGTGATCGTGCCGCCGGTGCCGACTCCCGCGACGAAGATGTCGATGGCGCCATCGGTGTCCTGCCAGACTTCCTCGGCGGTGGTCTCCCGGTGGATCGCCGGATTGGCCGGATTCTCGAACTGCTGCGGCACGAAGTACCGCTGGTCGCTCTTGGCCAGCTCCTCCGCCCTGGCGATGGCGCCCGGCATTCCCTCCGGGCCGGGCGTCAGGACCAGCTCCGCGCCGAACGCGCGCAGCACCTGCCGGCGTTCCATGCTCATCGTCTCGGGCATCGTCAGCACGCACCGGTACCCGCGGGCGGCGCAGACCATGGCCAGCGCGATGCCGGTATTGCCGGACGTGGGCTCCAGGATGACCGTGTCGGGCCCGATCACGCCGGCGCGCTCGGCGGCGTCGATCATCGCCACGCCGATGCGGTCCTTCACGCTGTGCGCCGGGTTGTAGGACTCCAGCTTGGCCACCACCTGGGCCGGGGCGCCGTCGGTTACCCGCCGCAACCGGACCAGCGGAGTATGGCCGACCAGCTGCGTGACGTCCTCAGCAATCCTCAAGGTCACTTCCTCACGTCGAGCGGATCCCTAACGGCAAGACGCAGCCCGGTCCGGCCCCGGGAGTAACGATTCGCCTCTGCCCGCCACAGTACGCCCGGCCGGCCCGGCCGGGCCGGTCCGGCCGGGGACCCGGCCGGCTCACGATCGGGCCGACGTTGGGTTGCTGATTTCCGGCACGACGAAGCCGGTGACGCCCGAGCGCCGCCGGGCAGGTTCCGCGCCTGCGCGTTCGGGACGTAGCCGAGATCGCGGATCGCCTGCAGCAGCCGGGCCCCGGTGGCCGGCGAGACGTTCAGCTGGCCGGCCAGGTACCGGGAGACCGTCGAGGCGGCCACCCCGGCCGCCTCCTCACCCCGCGCGGGTGACGCCTGGCGCCGCCTGGCGAGAGATCGTGGCCTCTTCTGCTGGCGGGGTGAGGGGAAACCGACGATGGCGGTCATGACAACCAAGGAGCTGCAGCGGCCGTTGCCGCGCTACCAGCTGGACACGGGGCTGGGGCATCTGACGGCGGCGGAGCGGGCGGCCAGGGGGGTATCGGCGCGGGCGGAGGTGCCGCTGGAGGCTCATGCGGGGCTTGACCTGCCGGCTGACCGGCCGGACCCGCTGGCGCTGCTGGCCGAGCAGGGCGAGTCGCGGGTGGCGGAGCTGGTCCCGATCCGGTGGGGCCGGATGATGGTGTCGCCGTTCACGTTCTACCGGGGCGCGGCGCTGCCGATGGCCAGTGACCTGGCCCTGGGCACCCCGGTGTCCGGGCTGCCCGTGCAGGCCTGCGGGGACGCCCACCTGTCCAACTTCGGGGTGTTCGGGTCAGCGGAGCGGCGGCTGGTGTTCGACGTCAACGACTTCGACGAGACCGCCACCGGCCCCTGGGAATGGGACGTCAAGCGGCTGGCCGCCAGCCTGGAGGTCGCCGCCCGGGCCAACGGGCTCACCGGCAAGCAGCGCCGCAAGGTCGTCG
>Ga0208589_1000665_pt1 | contig 15770 bp, 16 predicted proteins | sample NGESurshal092012_2_FD_184486 | JGI IMG/M metagenome (GOLD analysis project Ga0208589, IMG submission 184486) | Arctic peat soil microbial communities from Barrow, Alaska - NGEE Surface sample F53-2 shallow-092012 (SPAdes) | ecosystem: Environmental > Terrestrial > Soil > Wetlands > Peat ... | reverse complement strand
AGAAGAGAGCCTGTTGCGCGACTATGTGATGTGCGTCGGATATCACTGATCACACACGTAGCGAATACACACGTTGCAAGGTCAATGGCGTCGTACTCATCACTGATCCATAGATGGCAATCGATGCAACACAGCCGCTTTCGTATGATCGTATCGTTGGTTCAACCATCACGGGGACTCCACGTCGATCGTCCGATCCTTCCGCGCATGCGGCCATGAAACTGGCTACTGAAATACGTAACACGGACGTCTAGCGAGGGCGATGGGTCGGACCGTTCTCGCCGAGTACGATGCTGCCACTCCACGTGGAAATTTGCGGTGTTGACAGCTATGCATTTGGGCGACTTCGTCTTTGCGGTCACCGGCATACTCGTCGTTCTGCGTATCGCCCGTGGCGGTTGATGATCGCAGGAGGAAGAATGCACTGGAACCGCACCTGATGACATTGAACTAAAATCCAGAGCACCAATTCATCCGGAGCTACGAGGTCCATGATGCACAAACCGGTTTGCGTGGTGGTCGGCGTCGGGCCCGGGAACGGTGCAGCCATTGCCGATCGCTTCACCACTGAAGGCTACGCCGTCGCGCTTCTGGCGCGCACCACGAAGTTTACCGACGACTTGGCTCGCAAACTTGACAACGCTAAAGCCTATGCGTGCGACGTGACGAGCGAATCCGACGTCGCATCGACCTTTGATCGCATCCGCACGGAGCTAGGGGAAGTGGAAGTGCTCGTCTACAACGCCGGATCCAGTGTCTGGGGCGACGTTGAAAGCATCAGCGCTGCGGACTTTGAGTCCACGTGGCGAGTCAACGCTTGGGGTGCGTTGCTGGTAGCCAAGCAAATCATTCAGACGATGAAGCGCAGTGCAAAGGGCAGCATCATCCTGATTGGCGCCACGGCATCACGCCGGGGCGTCGCCCGAACCGCCGCTTTCGCGCCAGCCAAGGCCGCCCAACGTAGCCTCGCCGAATCCATGGCGCGTAGTCTGTGGCCGGCCGGCATCCACGTGGCCCTTGTGATTATTGACGGCATGGTCGATCTTGAAAATACACGACACGTGATGCCGGACAAACCCGACAGTTTCTATGTCAAACCCGCCGACGTCGCCGCCACGGTTCACTGGTTGAGCCAGCAGCCATCCTCGGCTTGGGCGTTCGAGATAGAAGCCCGACCGTTCGGCGAGGCCTGGTAGTGCCGCGCGCCAATCCGCACAGACCTGACATCTTGGGGAACTGACGCCAACAATTTTGGCGCATACAATGTAAGGCTTTTAGAAGAACCTTTTGAATGTCTCTGATACGTACATTGCGCGAAGTTCGCGCTTGTCAGACTTGCTCGGCCTTTCTGCCCTTGGGCCCTCGACCCGTTCTGCAGCTGGCCAGCACCGCCCGACTTTTAATCGTCAGTCAAGCACCGGGAAGCAAGGTTCATCAGAGCGGGATACCTTGGGACGATGCAAGTGGCGATCGCTTGCGAGACTGGTTGCAGCTGGACACTGCGCTCTTCTACGACCCGGCGAGAGTTGCCATTCTTCCTATGGGATTTTGTTATCCCGGAGCCGGAAAAAGTGGAGGGGACAAACCACCACGACCAGAATGTGCGCCGCTTTGGCACGACCGTCTGCTCAACTACCTTCCCAACAATCGGCTTACGCTTCTGATCGGTCAATACGCGCAACGCCACTATTTGGGATCAGGGCGGAAGAGCAACATGACGGAGACTGTCAGAGCGTTTTCAGAGTACTCGCCTCAATTTTTTCCCTTGCCACATCCAAGTTGGCGTAGTGCAGTCTGGATGCGAAAACATCCGTGGTTTGAAGAGTCGGTGATTCCTCAACTGAGAGAAGTCGTGCGAAAATTTGTCTGAAGCTGGCGACCGTCCAGGTCGGCGGTCAGCAAGCCCGATGGGCTCATTGTCGCTTAGCAATGCGCGACCAGCCGACCAAGCTGCTGTTCATGCATTCGCAATGTGGCTACCTCTGATCAAGCAAGCTGACTCTGATGCCATCCATCAAGGACCAGTGTGTTGATCATGCATGGCTAATGCGCGTCACGGACCGGTTTCAGGCCATGCCTGTGGCACCTTGCGGATATCCGCCACCGAATACCCCATCTGCCGCACGCGCGCCACCAGCGCATCGTAGTCAGCCTGCGGAATGGTCGGCGTGCGCGCCATGATCCACACATAGTCGCGCTTGTCGCGGGCGATGATCGTCTCGCTGTAGCTGTCGTCCAGATAGGCCACGAGGTATTGCGCCTTGATCGGCCAGACCAGTTGAACGCCCCAGACAGCGTTGCCGCTGTTCGGGGTCACGAAGCCGGTGGAATGGATCGTCTTCACCGGATTGTCGAACGAACTCTTGCGGTAGCGGAACGAGGTATCGATGCGCCCGTTGGGCAGCAGCTGGTAAGTCTCGATGGCGTTGTAGGCCTTCTTCTCCACGAACGACGGTATGGCGGCGATCACATACCAGCTGCCCATGAAGCGGGGCAGGTCGACATGGGCGACCGGTTTGATCGGCGCCATGTCGCTCGCACAGGCGACCGTGGACACCATCGCGAGACCACAAGCCAGCAACAGTGATTTTGTCAATTGCATTGCATGCTCCCGGCGCTGAAGCGCCGTGTTTTCGAAGTGATTCGGAAATACGTCAGGGGCGCACGAACCGGTAATGCGCGACCAGCCATTCCTGACCATCGGCGTAGCCGAACAACTCCGCGCAGGACATCCAGAACATGCGCCAGCGCTGGAACCACAGCGGTGCCGCCTTGGTGCCGTAAGCCTTGATCAGCGTGGCCATCACCAGATCCTTGCGCGCATCCTGGTTCGCTAGCCAGTGATTGGCGCTGCGCTGGTAGTGCGTGCCGTCGACATGCCAGCGCTGTTCGATCTGCAGGTCGCGCTGGAACCAGAGCAGGGTATCGGAGGCCGGCATCAAGCCGCCGGTGAAGAAATGCCGGCCCATCCAGTTGTCCTCACCCGCCGTCTCGAACGGATACATCAGGGTCTTGTGCGCGAAGATGTGCACGAACAGCTTGCCGCCGGGCCGCAACCAGCCGGCGATGCGGCCCAGCAGGATTTCGTAATTGCGCATGTGCTCGAACATCTCGACCGACACGCAACGGTCGAATTGGGCGGTTTCCAGTTCGAGCTGGTTGACGTCCTGGGTGATCACCCGCACGTTGAACAGCCCGCGCTGCCGGCACTGTGCCTCGATATGCTCGCGTTGCTGATTCGAGTTCGATACGGCCGTGATCCTGGCGTTCGGATAACGTTCGGCCATCCACAGCGTCAGCGAACCCCAACCGCAGCCCAGCTCGAGAATCTTCTGGCCATCGGCCAGTTCCGCGCGCACACCATACAGCTTGAGCATGGCGTCCTCGGCCTGTTCCAGCGACTCGTCGCCGCGCGGGTAATAGCAGCCCGAATACTTCAGACGCTTGCCAAGGCACAGCTGGAAGAACGCCGGCGGCAATTCGTAATGCTGCGCGTTGGCAGCGTCGGTGTGAATCGCCACCGGACTGTGGCGCAGCATGTCGATGCGCTCGGCAAAGCGCGCCGCTTGTTGATCCAGTCCGCCGGCCATCTCCTCGCGCAGACGCTGCGCGCACATGCGTCGTATGCCCTGCCGCAAAAGGGCATCGGGCAGGCGGCCGCGTTCGGCCAGACCGAGCAGCCCGGTAGCCGGATGCTCCTCCGGCAGTTCGTCGCCGACGGCGGCGTAGGTATTCATGGTTCGATCCTCTTCGGAAACCAGGGAAACAGCATCGATGTGCTGCGTTGATAGGCGCGGTAATCGTCGCCGCGACTGCGCAGCGCCTGCGTCTCGGTATACGGGATGCCGCTGATCCAGCGCAGGAACACATACATCACCACCGGTCCGGACCACGCCAGCCATGCGATGGGCGAGCCAAGCGCAAGGCAGACGTAGGCGAACCAGTGGATCCATTCGAAGAAATAGTTGGGATGACGCGAGTAGCGCCACAGGCCATCGCGGCAGGCACGTCCGTGATTCGCCGGATCGGTCCGGAAGCGTGCAAGCTGCGCGTCGGCAATCGATTCGCCGATCACGCTGACCACCCAGATCGCCATCGCAGCCAGCGTCCACGAGCCGAATCCGTGGGGATTGCGCGCCACCGCAAGGAACGGCAGCGCGAACAGCACGATCAGGAATGCCTGGAACTGGAAGAACAGGAAAAACTTGAGCTGATCGCCGTTCCAGTGCGCACGCAGGTTCTGGTAGCGGCCATCCTCCGGCTCACCGCGAACACGAGTCCACAAGTGGACTGCCAGCCGCGCACCCCACAGACCACCGAGCACGGCCAGGATCACGCGCGGCCACGCGGCACCATCACCCAACAGGGCAAGGAAAACGGCACCGCCGCCCACGCCGCTGGCCCACAGGACATCGACGATGCCTGCGTTGGTGCGTGGGCGTTGCCACAGCCAGCCCAGGCTCATCATCAAGGCCGCCAGCGCCGATAGACAGGCCAGCTGGATCCACGGATTCATGGCGCATGACCTTGCAGGGAAATGGATGCCGCAGTCGCAGCGGCCGACCAGCGCTTCGCCAGCCACGCCAGCGCCGGCGTGGCCAGTCCCCAGCCGATTCCCAGCCACAGCAACGCATGCCAGGTGGGATCGACAAAGGTCACCACGTGCCAGCCGCGCGCCGCGCTCAGGTAGGCCAATGGGCCACCAACGGCTCCCAGCAATACCGCCAGCCAGAGGCGCGTCTGCAGATAGGCCAAGGATTGCGAAAAGGTCAGCGAAAAAGTGGCCCACAGCGCAAGAATCCATGCCGGCGCCAGCGCCGCGGATGGCCATGGCGTCGCATAGCTGGCCAGTCCCGCGCGGATCAATCCGCCATCGAGCAAGAACCCCATCACGATCGCTGTCGCCATCAGCGACAGATCAGTCTTGTAATGGCGCACGGCAACCAGCTGACAGGCCGCATACACCAGCATGCCGATCACCCCCGGCCACACCAGCCCGTGTTCGGCGCCGATCACCGCGGCGAACCAGACCAGCTGATAGCCGATGAGACTGATCCAGAACTTCATGCACGGACCCGTTTGGCCGGTTCGATTTCCGGCAGCAGTGCCAGTCGCCGGTTGCCCGGTTTGGCCAGAAGCAGATGCGCCACACCGATCGAGCGCTCGCGGAAACCGCCTTCGCAATACGCCAGGTAGAACTCCCACATGCGGATGAAGTGCTCGTCGAAACCCTGCGCGCGTACCTGCGGCAGATGCGTCATGAAACGTTCGCGCCATGCCTGCAGAGTGCGCGCATAAGACTCGCCAAAGTCCTCCAGCTGGACCAGCGCCAGATCGCTGCTGCGCGTCTTGGCGGCGAGCAACGCGTTGATCGACGGAATGAAGCTGCCGGGAAACACGTGACGCTTGATGAAGTCGACCGCGTTCAAGGCCTGTGCGTAACGGTGGTCTTCGATCGTGATGGCCTGCAGCAGCGCCAGTCCATCGGGTTTCAGCAGCTGACCCAGCTGGCCGAAATACGTGTCGAGGTAGGGTGCGCCGATCGCCTCGACCATCTCGATCGATACCAGCTTGTCGTATTGTCCATGCAGGTCGCGATAGTCTTTCAGCAGCAAGGTGACGCGATCGCTTATGCCGGCAGCGGTGATGCGCTCGCTGGCCAGCGCATGCTGCTCGTGCGAGATCGTGGTGGTGGTGACATGGCAGCCGTAGTGTTTTGCGGCATACAGCGCGAAGCCGCCCCAGCCGGTGCCGATCTCGACCACGCGATCGGTCGGCTGCAGATCAAGCTTGCGACAAATGCGTTCGAGCTTGCGCGTGGAGGCACGCTCCAGCGTGTCGTCGGCGCCGGCCCAGATCGCCGAGGAATACATCAAGTCCGGCGACAGGAACAGTTCGAAGAAATCGTTGCCCAGATCGTAATGCGCGGCGATGTTGCGACGACTGCCACTGCGCGTATTGCGCTGCAGGGCATGCCACGCACGCATCGCCATGCCGCCGAGTCGGGCCAGGCCGGTCTCCATGCCGTCGAGCAGATCGCGGTTGCGTACCAGCAGCTGGATGAGGCCGACCAGGTTGCTGCAGTGCCACTGCCCGTCCATGTAAGACTCGCCTGCGCCGACGCTGCCATTCGCGGCAACGGCCCGGTAGAACGCGGGGTCGAAGACTTCGATGTGCACGTTGAGATCCGGGTGCTGCGCCGCTGGCGTGCCCAGCTCGACCGTGCCCAGCGCATCCTGAAGTACCAGCCGGCCATGCCGAAGTCCGGTCATCTGCGCGAGCAGGCGCTGGCGCAGGAAACGTGCGCCAGCGGAGGGCGCTGTGGCATGCGCGGATTCGGTGGCACCGGGTTTGACGATGGCGTTCATGCGGACCTCAAAGCGGTTGCGGATGGTCGTGGATGGGGTTGCGTTTTAGCCACAGTCGCAGCGCCTGCCAGTGGATGGCGCCGACGATCTGGGCCGTCATCAGCGGGTAGCGCCACAGCACGCGGGCGAGCGAGGCGCTATCAAGGGGTTGCCGCTGCAGGGTGAGGGTGGCGTCGAATTCGCGCTGGCCTTCGCGCAGCACATCCATGTGCACGTGCAAGTCATCGGCCGGCGCGGTGAAGCGCCACTCGTACTCGCGATCCATCGGCATGAACGGCGACACGTGGAAGGTCTTGGGAAACGTCCAGTGCAGGGCGCGTCCATGCGCCTGTGCCGTTTCAATCGGCAGCACATAGGCATGGCGTTCATGCCACGGCATGTTGGTGATCTCCGCCACGATACAGACCAGGGTCACACCATCCTCGGCAAAGCAGTAGTAGAAGCTGACAGGATTGAAAATGTAGCCGAAGTAACGCAGGTGGGTCAGCAGGCGGATCGGTCCGGTTGGCCGCTGGCCGGTGGCCTGTTCGACGCGCTGGCGCACGGCATCGGCCAGCGACAGCTCCACCGGGCCGAGGTAATCCTTGCGGCGAAACTGGGCGACGTTGCCATGTTCGCTGGACCACAGCCAGCGCTGCTTGAACACGCGATCGACTTCGTCCAGATCCAGATAGAGCTGGGCCATCTTGTAATCGAAGACATGCGGATGCGGTGCCAGGCGACGATGGCGCACCACGCCTTCGTACACGGCGCTTGCCAGCGGTGCAGTCACATGGGCCACTTCGACGTTCACGCCGCCATCTCCTGACCACACGACTCCGCGGCATGAATGGATGCCGTTTCCATCGGCCAGCGTATGCCAAGTGCGTTGGCGACCTCGACGGCGCTGCGCATGCCGTCCTCATGGAAACCCCAACCCCAGTACGCGCCGGCGAACCAGGTGCGCTGTTTTCCCTGGATCTCGGCCTTGCGCATCTGCGCGGCCACCGAAGCATGGCTGTAAACCGGGTGGTGGTAAGTCATTCGCGCGAGCACCTTGTCCGGATCGATCGCCATCGTGCGATTGAGCGTGACCACAAAGGGCTCCGGTGATTCGATGCCCTGCAGAACGTTCATGCAGTAGCTGACGGTGCACGCCTCGCCGGGGTCGCGCGGCAGCCATGCGTTCCACGCCGCCCACGCCTTGCGGCGCACCGGCAGGACGCTGGCATCGGTATGCAGCACAGTGTCGTTCGTCTGGTAGGGCATCGCGCCGAGGATGGCGTGCTCGCGCTCGTTCGCGTCGGCCAGCAGCGCCAGCGCCTGGTCGCTGTGACAGGCCAGCACCAGATGGTCAAAATGTTCGACGCCCGCGACGCTCTCCACCACGACGCCATCGGCATGGCGGCGGATCGAACGCACCGCGCAATTCAGGCGTTCGCGTACCGGCCAGTGCGCGCGCAATGCTTTCACATAGCCCGACGAACCCCCACGCACCACCCGCCATTGCGGACGGTCGCTGATCTGCAACATCTGGTGGTTGGCCATGAACTGCACCAGATAGCGGGCAGGGAAGCCGAGAATCTGCGCGGCCGGCGACGACCACAGCGCCGAAGCCATCGGCACCAGGTGCTCGTCGCGAAACGCGGCACCGTATCTGTGCTCGGCAAGATAGTCGCCCAGCGAGGGGCCGTCGCCCGATGACTCCAGCAGCGCCGGCGCCTCGCGATAGAAACGCATCAGGTCGCGCACCATGCCGATAAAGCGTGGCGAGCACAGGTTGCGCCGCTGGCAGAACAGCGTATCCAGCGTGGCCGCGTTGTATTCCAGCCCGCTGGCCTCGTTGTGCACCGAGAAGCTCATCGTGGTGGATTGCGACTCCACGCCGAGCTGATTGAACATCCGGGTCAGCAACGGGTAATGATTCGGGTTGTGCACGATGAAGCCGCTGTCGATCCGATACCTGCGACCTCGCTGCACCACGTCGTGTGTATGGGTGTGGCCGCCGAAATAGCTGTTCGCTTCGAACAGCGTCACATCGTACTGGCGCGACAGCAGCCACGCCGATGCCAGCCCCGCGATGCCTGATCCCACCACGGCAATGCGCATGGTTCAGCTCCTCGCCTTGGTCAGCACCCAGGCGGGTACCGGTTTCAGCCCACGCACCAGGCCCAGCGCGGACATCAACTTCAGTCCGTACCAGGTCAGGTCGACTTCCCACCAGTGGAAGCCTTGCCGGCTCGAGCCGGGGAAGAAATGATGATTGTTGTGCCAGCCCTCGCCGAACGTGAGCAGCGCCAGCCATACGTTGTTGCGACTGTCGTCCTTGGTATCGAATCGACGATTGCCGAAGCGGTGCGCCAGCGAATTGATCGTCACCGTGGCGTGGAACAGCACGATGGTGGATACGAAGAAACCCCACACGAGCATTTGCCCACCGCTGGTGCCCAGTTGCGGCGCCACGTGCTTGAGCAACACACCCAGGAAGTACAGGCACACGGCCAGCACGACCGGCACCAGGGTGTCGTAGCGATCCAGCACGCGCAGCTCCGGGAATTTCGCCAGATCCGGCACCCGCGACAGGTCGGTGCGGAAGTTGCGAGGGGTCAGGAACCAGCCCACGTGACTCCATATGAAGCCGTACACGCCCGGGGAATGCGGATCCCGCGTGGTATCGGCATGACGATGATGGTTGCGGTGATGCGACGCCCACCACAGTGGACCGCGTTGCACGCAAGAGGCGCCGATCAACGCGAACACGAATTGCACGGCGCGCGAGGTCTGGAACGTGCGATGCGAGAAATAACGATGATAAAACCCGGTCAGCGCAAACATGCGCACGACATAAAGCGTTGCTGCCACGATCAGCGCGATCGGCGACACGCCGACCCAGAACACGCACAGGCAGGCGACGTGCATCGCGACGAACGGGGCGGCGCGCAGCCAGTCGACGCGGTCGGCGGTCGCCTCGTCGAGGTCGTCATTCGCGGCGGTATCGATCCAGCGGCGCAGGTTCCGAATCAGCCATGACCCCCGAGTGTCGGGAGTATTCCCTGTGAGGGTCGATGGCTCGGCCTCGAGAGGCAGGGGAATCGAGACCGGTTTGGAGAATGCCATGAGGATGTACCTATTATCAGTGTCATTGATAGGTACGGATGAGAGAACCGTGTGGATGCAGTTCTTGGCCGGCAGTGCGAGCTGTTCAGCGGGACGACTGGATCAATGCGTACGCAGGGCCTGATAGGCGCCCAACGCGTTCTGCCGGGACACGGCCAGGTCCAGCAGCGGTGCCGGATAGCCGCTGCGCGCCAGCACGGTCGGATCCTTCCATGGCTCATGCAGCAGATCGAGCGGGACATCCGCCAGCTCGGATAGCCAGCGCCTGAGGTAGACGCCTTCCGGATCAAACTTCTTCGCCTGGGTTACCGGGTTGAACACACGGAAATATGGCGCGGCATCGGCCCCGCAGCCGGCCACCCACTGCCAGCCCAGCGTATTGTTGGCCAGATCGGCATCGACCAGGGTGTCCCAGAACCAGCGCGCGCCGTGCAGCCAGTGCTGGCGCAGGTTCTTGGTCAGAAAGCTGGCGACGACCATGCGCACGCGGTTGTGCATCCAGCCGGTATGCCTCAGTTCGCGCATGCCGGCATCGACCAGCGGAATGCCGGTACGCCCCTGTTGCCAGCGCGTGATCTGCGCCTCATCGGGCGCCGCCCACGCGAAACCATCGAATCGCGCATTGAAGTTTTCGGTGCAGGACTGCGGGAAGTGATACAGCAGATGGTGGGCGAACTCGCGCCAGCCCAGTTCGCGCAGATACGGCTCGATATCCGGGCGCCGCCGTGCATCCACGCGTTGCGCGTGTTGCTGCAGGGCGAAGTGGATCTGCCGTGGCGAGATTTCCCCGAAATGCAGATGCGGCGAAAGCCGTGACGTGCCATGCCGCGCTGGCAGGTCGCGCGCATGTGCGTAGTCGTTGATGGCGTCGTCGCAGAACAGCTCCAGCATTTCTCGTGCGCCTGGCTCGCCGGGCTGCCACGCGGCAGCCAGTCCGCTATCCCAGCGGATGCGCGGCAGCAGACCCAGTGCAGGCAAAGGCAGGCTGCCGGGCAATTGCAGCCACTCAGGGGCATCGGGTTCCGGTAGTGGCGCAGTCGCAGTCAATTGCGGCCGCAGATTGCGCCAGTACGGCGTGAATACCCGATACGGTTCGCCTTGCTGGGTGCCGATCTGCCACGGTTCCGACCATAACGCGGCGTTGTGGCTGTGCACCTCGAAGCCGTGTTCGCGCAGTGCGGCCTTGGTCCGCGTGTCGCGCGCGATCGCCGCCGGTTCGTACAGGCGATTCCAGTAGATCGCCTGCGCACCGCTCCGCTTGAGCAGATCCAGCAGCACCTGCAGGCTGGCGCCCTGACGCAGATGCAGACTCGCCTGGCGGCTGTGCAGTTCGGTTTGCAGCGCGGCCAGGGCATGGTGCAGCCACCAGCGACCGGCTGCTCCGGCCAGCCACTGGCCATCCTCGGCCGGGGCATGGATGAATACCGGCAGGATTCGCGCATGGGCTGCACACGCGGCCGTCAGTGCAGGATTGTCGGCCAGGCGCAGATCGCGCCGGAACAGCACCAGCGCGGTGGTCATGCTGGAAAGGCCATCATGATCCGATCAGGTTGCCGTGCGCCCGGCCTGACGATCGTAGATGGCTGCCACCTTGGCGCCCTGTGCATCCGGCGCACCGCTGATCGCACCCTTGGCAATGACCGCGCCAGTCGGTTGACCCGTCGGCGAACCGCCGAGTGGCTCCACCGAGACGGCGAGCGCCGCGGTCGGGCCAAGCTGTGCCAGCAGGGCAGGGTCGAGGGCCAGGGTGGTGGGCTTGTCGAGCGCGATCATGCCCACCGCAATGGGTTTTCCGCCGGCCGGAATCAGCCACAGTTCGGGCGCGCGTCCCCGGACGAATGCGACCGGTGTTGCCGGCACCACGACCATCCGCGCGTGCTGCAGATCCATGGTCGCGGTCCAGCCGGTAGCGCCGTTGTCCTGCTGAATGGTGGCGGCCATGTAACCGGCGTTGACCACGGTCGGCGCGGTGGTCAGGTGGGGCAGGGAAACCACGACCACCAGTGCAGCAGCCACGACGCTGGCACCGATACCGAGCCAGTGCCATAGCTGCAGGTTGTTCCACAGCCCCTTGCGCGGTTGGACCCTGGCCGGTGCATCCAGCTGCAGGGCGTCGTGAATCCGTGCCCAGACATAGGGAGCCGGCACGACTTCGTCGATGGTTTCGGTCAGCGGCATCAGGCGCCGCTGCCACAACGCCACGGCTGTTGCAGCCTCGCCGGTGGTCTCGATTTCATGAGCCACCGCGGCGCGCGCGTCGGCATCCAGCACGCCCAGCACGTACTCGGCGTAGCGCAGATTGTTGTTACCGTCGTCGGCTACTGTGTTCATTGATCCACGCCTAACTGGTCCAGGCACGTGCGAAGTTGCATCAGGCTGCGGCGGATCCAGCTTTTCATGGTCCCGAGCGGCACCTTGCAGCGTGTCGCCAATTCGTTATACGTAGCTCCCGTGAAAAAGGCTTCACGCACCGAAGTTCGCTGTTGCGGCTCCAGTTCATCCAGACAGTGCTCGAGGCGGCGGTATTCCTGGCTGGTTTCGGCATCGGCCGCCGGCGTGGGCCGTTCGTCGGCGGTTTCTTCCAGCCTGGACGGGTCGTCCAGCAATTCCTCGCGGTGCTGGCGCAGGCGATCGATCGCCTTGTTGCGCGACAGCGTGACCAGCCAGGTGATCGCGCTGGCCTTCCCCGCATCGAAGCCCGCGGCACGCCGCCACACCGTGGTATAGGTTTCCTGCAGTACTTCCTCGGCCTCGCTGCGGTCGCGCAGCATGCGCAGGCACACGCCAAACAGCTTGGACGAGGTGCGCTTGTAGAGTTCGGCAAACGCCTTCTGATCGCTGCGACCGGTCTGCATCAACAGCTGGTTCAGCTCGTCACGTTCGGCGGGGCTGGTGACACTCATGGGCAAGCCATCCGGTAGTCATGAAGGAGTCGCCCCGGGATCGTGCAGCAGGGCCCGTGATCGAAGATACTTTTCATAGCATGAAGGCGGCGTTGCGTGCTGGCAAGCGGCCGATGATCCCGTATATTCAACCCCGCGCCGCGCATCCGGCGTCAAGCTTGAGGGGAAGCTTCCATGCACAGGCATCGCAAGGGCCGGATAGTGTTGCTCGGCGGGTTGGCCGTGAGCGGCTCCCTGCTGTCAGCGATGGCATCGGCGACCGACAGCAGCGCTTTCAGCACCACCGACAGCGTCATTACCACCACGAACGACAGCAGCGCACCGGCGCTAAGCGACCGCTTGCTGCTGACCGGGGGCGTGTCGCAGGTCGAAGGCTCCGCTGGCGGCGGATTGACGCCATGGGCGGTGATCGGCGGCTACGGGACACAGGACGAAATTGGCGCCAACGCGTTTTACACCCAGGTGAATCTGCCCGATTACCAGCTCAACGATGTCGGCGCATTGATCGGTTTCTACAACCGCGTGGAGCTGTCGTTCGCACAGCAGCGTTTCGATACCGAGCAGGTCGGCGCCGCGCTCGGGTTGGGTAACGGCTTCACCTTTCAGCAGGATGTGATCGGTGTGAAGGTGCGCCTGTTCGGTGACGCCGTGCTCGACCAGGACAGCTGGATGCCGCAGGTCTCGGTCGGTGTACAGCACAAGAAGAACGATCAGGATGCCGTTTTGCAACTGATCGGCGCCAGGTCGGATGAGGGCAACGACTACTACGTCATGGCGACCAAGCTGTGGCTGAGCCAGAGTCTGCTGCTGAATGTCACGTTGCGTTTCACCAAGGCGAACCAGATCGGCCTGCTGGGTTTCGGCGGTGACAAAAACGACTCCTACCAGGCGGAATTCGAAGGCTCGGCGGCGTATATGCTCAGCCGCAACTGGGCGATCGGCGCGGAGTACCGACAGAAACCGGACAATCTTGGCATCGCCAGGGAAGACGACTGGTATGACGCGTTTGTCGCATGGGCACCGACCAAGAACGTGTCGCTGACGCTGGCCTATGCCGATCTCGGCAATATCGTCGGCAAGGACAACCAGCGCGGCCTGTATGCCTCCATTCAAGTCGGCTTCTGATCGTCGTTCTGCCTGCAGGGAACACAGCCATGTTCAAGCATTCGATCCGCGCCGCCTTGATCGCCATGACGATCCTGCTTGCACAAGGCACGCTGGCCCAGGATGCCGCGCCGACGCCTGGGCATTCCGCCGCGATGGCGGCTTCGGCACCGCGCGACCCGGCCCTGAAACCGGTGTTCGCCGAATTCGGCGGCAAACCCGGTCTGGTGGCGATCATGAACGACTTCATGGACAACCTGATGGCGGATCCGCGCACGCGTCCGTACTTCGTCGACACCGATCACGAACATATCAAGGCGGAGCTGGTCGATCAGTTCTGCGTGATCCTCGATGGTCCATGCACCTATACCGGCAAGAGCATGAAAAGCGTGCATCGCAAGCTCGGCATCAACCAGGCGGCGTTCTATGCACTGGTCGAGGATCTGCAAACGGCGATGAACAAGCACAAGGTACCGTTCCGTGCGCAGAACAAGCTGCTGGCGAAGCTGGCGCCGATGCATTCCGCGGTCGTCACCAGGTAGTGCGCGATGAGGCTGACTGCGATGTCAATCGGCATGTGAAAAATCGCAAGTGGCCCTGGTACCTGCAGCAACGCCAGAACGAGGAACGCGTACGGCCGTCCAGCGCGATTTTGACGATCCACAAAACCGTTGATTCCCATCAGCAAAGCCTGCGGACAGACAGTGCCGTTGGTCGGGTATGGTCAGATTACCCAATGAAAGTCAGATGGCCGAGCGGACTGTGAGAGGCTGGTCAGCGCTCCATTGCACGTGATCCAGCCATCCGTGCTCTTTCCCGAAAGCTTCCTCGATTTCGCGAGCGATCCGGTCTCCGATGCGCGTGCTGGATTTTTCCGCCGCGAAACGGCTGACCTGTGCGACTGACTTGCCGAGCAGCTCAGCCAGCATTGCCAGGCCTCCGGCGTACTTTCCGCCACGGTTTGCTTCGCGCTCAAGCTGCTTTACGAGAATGCGAACATTGCGATGTCGAATCTCCTTGATATCCATCTGTTCAACCACGCGACGCCAGCGGGCTTCGCTTTCGGCCAAGGCCTCCTCGAATCTTTTTCGGTCGGTAATGTCCATGACGATGCCGACGTAGCGAAGCTGATTCTTATCATGCTGAGAGACCACTTCGCCTCGACGCGCAATCCAGCGGATTTCGCCCGTCACCGGATCGACGCGCCGGTACTCCGAATAAGAGACTGGATTGGGCAGATCGTAGCGTTTGGGCCCCACGACAGCGGGCCGGTCATCGGGATGGGCAAGGCTGGCCAGAAGGTCATCCGTGACGACGACATCGGCGCTCAGCCCCCATATGCGTCGATATTGGTCAGACACCTCAAGGCGACCGGAATCCGGATACCACTCGAACGTGCCCACTCCGCCAGCCTCCTGAGCGATGCGCAGGCGCTGCTCGGTTTGAAACCGGTCAGTGGTGTTCTTGACGATTGCCAGCACTCCGGCGGGCGTCCCGGTCTCATCGACGACCGGGCTGTAGTTGATATCGAGCCAGAGATCCTCAGGCTCGCCATGGCGTAGCAGCACCACATGCTCGTCGCGGTAATTAGCCGTGTTTCCATCGAGCACGCGTCTCACAGCCTGTGCCCTGAAGTCCGCCACCTCCGACCAGCTATCGCGAATCGTCTGACCAAGCAAAGCGGGATGACGGCTGCCGGCAATTTCGCAGTAGGCGTCGTTGTAGAGCATCCAACCCTCAGACCCCCACTGCACGGTCATCGGCACATCGGAGCGCAGGATCAGTGACGTAACGCTGCGCAGGCACTCAGGCCACTGGCTCAGATCCCCCAATGAGGTTTTCCGCCAGTCGAAGGCTCGAATCAGTTCGCCGGTTTTGGAGCCACCGCCAAGAAATGGAAAGGGGTCTGAAGCGCTCTTGTCTATCATGCAATGCCCGAACAAAGAAGTGAGAGGGTGCGTGCGATCGTTTGAGAGCAGTGCAAGCACACAACCGGCCAAAACTTCGCTGTCGAGCCGCGCCTGAACGTCAGATGTGATCGCGCTCACGCATTTCGATGCTCTCCCAAGGGTGTCCGAAAATAGAGGATGGCATGAGGAAGCATCTTGTGGCCGCTGCTAGGGGTGGCGTGCCTCAATCGCGGCAAGTAGCGCGTAGAGCGTCACAAATGGCTCGACCGAGTTTGTCGATCTCGGAAAGTATGGCGACTACGCACGCGCAAACCGGTGCCAAGCCTTTCCGTGCTTCTGCTGCTTCAATCGTGGCTGCCGAATGTTACGGATTCTCTTCAGAAATTGAC
>Ga0208589_1000664_pt1 | contig 15777 bp, 14 predicted proteins | sample NGESurshal092012_2_FD_184486 | JGI IMG/M metagenome (GOLD analysis project Ga0208589, IMG submission 184486) | Arctic peat soil microbial communities from Barrow, Alaska - NGEE Surface sample F53-2 shallow-092012 (SPAdes) | ecosystem: Environmental > Terrestrial > Soil > Wetlands > Peat ... | reverse complement strand
TTTTGTTTCTGACGAGGACCTTCCTTATTTCTATAAATTAAGTCGTTGTTTTATCATCGCAAGTATTGCAGAACTACTCAGCCTGACCACATTGCAGGCTATGGCTTCGGGGCTGCCTGTTATTTCAGTGAATGCCGGCGCTCTCCCTGAATTAGTAAAGGATAAGATGAATGGTTATTTATACAAGGAAGGCGATATACCTGCCATTGTTCAATTCATTGAAGATATAATTATTCACGATGATGTGTACACGAAAATGAGCGAGAAAAGCCTGGAATATGTTCAGCAACATGATATTAATAAAACCCTCGAATCCTTTGAAAAACTCTACCAGGATCAGGTCAGTCAAACTTAGTTCATATTATTTACCATACACAGCTGGCAGCCAATCTTTCATTGGAAAATAAAAAAACGCTTTTCAAAAATGAAAATAGACTGGTACTTAACTTTTCTTTCATTTTGAATTTCCCGTTTCCTCAAATTTACTCCAGATTCAGTTTATGGCTCAACATTCACTATTCCTCTCAATGGGGCCCAGTACTTCAGAATCAGATGTAAGATGTCCTGTATTCAATCTAAAATTTGATCGAGCATTAGAAAATTGAAACGACATTAAAGCCAGAAATGACACTATACCAAATCGTATATCAGATGTCATAACACCAATGACTGAAAAAAAGGAAGCACCATAAATAATAATTAATATAGCAATAACTATTCCATCAAAAATAACAAACATTTCCTTTTTCCTCTTGTTAAACGACCGTATCACTAATTTAAAATAGAAATCAGGAATTACCAAACTCCATTTTAAAAAGTGTCTTCGGGTTACCCTTTTGTTTTATGAGACTATAGCAACATCTTTTGCTTTTTTATTTGGTATTAATATGACCAAAGAAATAATTCCTATCAATGAAAAGACGGCTCCAAAAATAAAAACCGAAGAATGACTTACTTGGTCCCAAAGCTGCCCTGCCACTACGCTTGCGATTAACCCGGTGATCCCGATCGTGGTAGAATACCAGCCGATGCCGCTTGCTCTTAATTGTGAAGGAATAAAATCTGCAGCCATTGCTTTCCCAACCGATCTGAAAATGCCCTGGTATAATCCATACAAACAAAATAACGAGCCAATGACCCAAAGATTTTTGGTAAAAGCAAATCCGCTATAAGTGATTAAAAAAATCAGGAAGGAGATGAGCAAAATATTTTTTCTTCCATACTTGTCTGATAAATGTCCGGCCGGATAGGAAATAGCTGCGGCCAATAAATTAAAAACCGCGTAAATAAGAATCGTGTTTTCAAAAGAAACACCTATGTCTTTTGTTTACAGAATTAAAAATGCATTGCTTGAATTTCCAATTCCGAATAAAGCGGTAGCCAGTAAATATTTTCTATAGCCAGTAGGAAATTGTTTGAGACCTACATCTATTTTTATTTTTGATTTTACATCCACCTTTTTTTCTTTTACCAATAAGATCATTACCACCGATAAAACACCTGGAATAAATGCGAGATAAAAAACAGAACGGATATTAAATTCCCACATAAAAAGAAGAGCGACAGCAATGAGTGGCCCGATAAAGGCGCCGAGATTGTCACCTACTCCTTCCAGCCCGAAAGCTTTTCCGCGGTTTTTTTCATCTGCTGAAGCAGCAATTAATGCATCGCGGGGCGCAGCGCGTGTACCTGCTCCAAACCTGTCAAGGAATCGAGCACCGAAAACCATCGGCCATGCCATAGCCAGCCCCATAAAGGGTTTTGAGATGGCTGAAAGAATATATCCGAATACAGCAATTCCTTTTCGCTTCTGCCATTTATCTGATAAACTACCTGAAAAACCCTGGACTATATTCTGAGTGGTTCCGGCAACACCTTCAATAAGGCCTACAATGCTTCCGCTCACTTTTAAAGTATGGGTCAAAAAAATGGGAAGGATCGGATAAAGCATTTCAGAAGAAATATCCGAAAAGAGACTCGTCAATGCCAACAAGAAAGTATTTTTTGTAAGGCCTGAAAAAAAACTTTCTTTCTTTATCGGTTCCATATTTTTGTTTTACAAAAGTTGAAAAATCCTTATTTAGTTAAGATGATTTTGATTTCTGTTGCATTTTATAATCCATTGAATTATTACCACCGCCATAGATCAATAAATAGATCAATAACAACGTCATAGCAAAATCCGTACGGTAATCATGAGCCATAAACCAAAACCCTTTCTCCATTAATTCAGGAAATTTTGTAGTAATAAATGAAACGATCATAATGATGAAAAGTGGAATGGCCGCCAATCGTGTGAATAAACCAATCAAAATTAAAACACCACATACTATTTCAAATGTACCTGTGAAATACGCCCAAAATGCAGGATGAGTAAACCCAATTTTTTCAAAACGGGCTGCGCCGGGGCCACTGGGAAATAAATATTTTTGCAACCCTTCGGAAAGGAAAATAAATCCTACTGCCAGACGGCAAAGAAGCGCAGGAATATGATTCGTTTTAGTGATGTGAAACATCGTAATATAAAAGTACAATAATTGTCTGCAAAGGTCATACGCTAATTAATTCTATAATCTTTTACAATTTCTGGGTGACCCTATTTGAATCTTAAATTTATTCCGATATTATTTGCCTGAAGGCCTGTTGTTTGTGAGTAATGCCCATAGCGCAAATCAACCATATTGAAAAAAGGAATATTGAATACTCCTTTTTCAGGAGTTATCCTTACGTTTACTCCAAAGTACTGCGAAGTAAACGCCGAAAGGTTATAATTACTGGTGTAATAAGTATCTGAAGGTGCGTGTTGTTCATACGTCGAAAAATATGAAGAAGCAGTTTGAATATAGTATCTGTAGAAAGGGCTAACCGAAACAAAAGGCGATACTTTATATGGTACTTCAAGGCTTGCAGTATGTGCTTTGATGCCCCAGTCGTCAACATAATATCGATAATAGCTACGCAAAATTATTTTATCTCCCAGGAAATAATTCATGCGTATACCTAGGGGAAGTTTAAATCTTGTAGATGGAAGATTCTCAATTTTCTCACTTCCGTCGTTAAAATATACCCGATGGAAGGGAAGGCCAAGGTATCCATTTTGCGCTATTCCCTCAGCTATTAAAGACAATTGAAAATTCTTATTTACTATCTGCGATAAAGTAAGCGTTCCATCGAATGTATTACGGGGTGTTCTCGGTATGTGGACTTTGATAATTCCTCCTCCGGCAGTAACTATATTCCCGCTCGCGGTTGTATAAGTGGATGGCGATGATTCTACAGGCTTAGGTACAAATTCTGTAGGTTCTATTAAAACAACTTGGTCAAAATAGGCCTGTCCCTTAAAATTGATGTCTGTATTTTTATTTTTTGACGTTTTACCCAGGGAGAAATTGAGGCCGAAGGAGTGATAATTTACTTCAGTAGATAATGAAGTTCCCACCCCAATGGTTACACCGTTGTTTTTTTCTACCTGCCAGTTTACAGAAGGATAAAACCTTGTTCCCCAGGGCCTTGAAGTACCTAAAGGATTTACGTAAGCCTGTGAAGCGGCAGTGTGGTGGTCGTAACCTGCTTCAAAATCCCACGTATATTTATTGTTGATCTCGTTTTGTTTTATAAACTTCAGTTCAAGCACATTGGAAACATCATTCAGTTTCTGTGTGCCGATACCACCTGTAATTGCCGAATGGTCTCCATCCTGGTTAAAATAGCCAGAAACAATGTCCATTTCACTCAGCTTTAGGTTTTGATTTTTATAAGACGAAGTATCTACATTATATTGCTGAGCAAAAGCCGATAAAAGCCAGAAATAGAGGCCTACAACTGTTAAACAAATTTTCTTCATTGTACTTTTTTAGATTCTTATTAATTACTTTTCTGATGTCCCATTTTATTTAATTGCAGCCACAACCGCCACCGACTTTTCCAGCGTTGGCGCCACTTGCACCTTCACGGTAACTTTCAAAATTGAGTTCAGTTATTCCAACTTTTCGTGAGTTCAGTTGCATTTCTGCATCGTTTATTTTATTCTTTTGATACTCTTTCACATTGGCGCAGCCAGCAGTGAGGCAAAGGAAGAATATTCCAATTGCCGCGGATAGAATTATTTTTTTTACCATAATAAAGGAATTAATTGCATTTTATATTATGTGAAGTATAAATTTGGTTGTGGTCATCGATGATCAGGCATTCAACATGCTTTAACTGGTTGATCAAGTGAAGGCCGTGCTCTATACCCATAATCATTACCGGGGTAGCCATCGCATCGCATATTTCTGCATTGGGCGAAATGATCGTCACACTTTTAATTCCTCTAACCGGAAGGCCGGTGTGCGGATCAATTGTGTGAGAATATTTTTTTCCATCGATCATTACAAATTTTTGATAATTGCCTGATGTAGCTACAGCCATGTCACTGATGTTCATGTAAGAGAAAGGGTATTCTTTATAATCAGGATGGACAATCCCAACAGTCCAGGGTTTTCCATCAGGTTGTGTTCCCCATGTGGTAAGATCTCCTGAAGCATTTACTATGCCGCTGGCTACTCCTTTTTTCTTCATTACTTCCTTTGCCATTTCTGCCGCATATCCTTTTCCTATTCCTCCAAACCCAATCCTCATCCCTTTTTTCTTTAAAAAAACCTTTTTCTTTTCCACGTCCAATCCAATATTTTTATAATTGATGAGCCGAACCATTTTCTTAGCTTTTTTTGCCGGAGGCAGCGAAGTCATTGTCTGATCAAAATTCCATAGCCTCTTGTCAATACTTCCATAAGTGATATCAAAAGCACCCTGAGTAATTGAAGAGATTTTAATACTTCTTTCAATGATGTTAAAAGTTTCATCACTGACTGTAACCGGTTGTATCCCCGCATTCCGGTTTATGAGGTTTGTTTCGCTATCATCGCTAAAAGTGGTAAGCAGTTTTTCGATCCTTTGTATTTCTTTCACTCCTTCATCTATCATTTCGTAACCCCATTCTTTAGTATGCGCCACCACAGTCAGTTCAAACTGATTGCCCATTAGTTTCATCGTACGCTTATATGCCTGTGGTTGTGCCATACCTTACTCTTTTACCGCTGTTATTTCATCAATAAAATTATCAGGGCCGTGGCTATAATAGCCATCCCAAACTTTCAATTTATTTCCATTGCTGTCCAGTAAAATTGTAAAAGGGAATTCACCTTCAGGGTTGTATTTTGCTGCAAGCGCGTCATTTTCTTTTTGCTGTTCGTTGGAAAGTTCATCTTTCTTTTTCCTGGGAAAATCAGCATTTAAAAGAACCAGGTTATCCTTAGCGTATTTCATAAAAGCATCAGAATCAAAAATATCAGTACGAAGTTTCATGCAGGGAATACACCAATCCGATCCGGAAAAATTGAGGAGGATGAGCTTATGCTCGCTTTTTGCAATTTGTTTTGCCTTATCAAGATTAGTCATCCAGGACGAAGGTGTAAGAGTAGCAGATAAAAATAAAACTATAGTAAGAAAGAGTTTTGTCATAATAGGGGATGTTTATAATATTTCAACAATTGATATAGTAGTTAAATCTAAATAATTGGTTGGGTGGATATGCAATGGAAAATGTTAAATGACAATATACTCACATGACAGGAAAGTTCCTATGGGAAGAAATTTTAACTGAAATAAACTCTGAAAGAGGTTGGGGAGAGAATACAGAATTAAAATAAAAATTCCATTTATTTTTTTTTACAGTAACTCATTGCGAATATCTAAATCCAAAAAGGAAAAAGGAATTTTAGAAAAAAAGTAAATATGGAAAATCCGTCCTGCCAGATGATCGGCCTAATTTGCATCTTCAGTTTTGCATCAAATTCAGGGTTTAGGTTTGTATAAATTGAATCCCTATTTAAAAATTAAACAGGCATTATAACCATAATCCCCTAAAAGTTAAAATGCAATACAAAAAGGATTCTTCATAATAAAGAAACAATCTATCGCATCAATAAAAGTTTATGGATAACACGAATAAAATGCTGAACAAAGTTCCACTGGTGACTTTATTTTTCTGGATAATAAAAATACTGGCAACAACCGTTGGCGAAACCGCTGCAGACTATCTGAACGTAACGCTCGGTCTTGGGTTAACAGTTACCTCCTACATAATGGGAGCAATATTACTGATTATACTTTTCTTTCAGTTTAGAGCCCGCAAGTATGTGCCGGGGTTTTACTGGGCAGCAGTGGTTTTGCTAAGTATTGTTGGCACACTTATATCTGATAACCTGGTGGATAATATGGGTGTGGCTTTAATGACAACAACCATCATTTTTGGCTCCGCGCTGGTAGTGGTTTTTGTCTGGTGGTATCTAAGCGAAAGAACATTATCGGTACATAAAATTGATACCTCAAGAAGAGAATTTTTTTACTGGTTTGCCATTCTGTTTACTTTTTCTTTGGGTACTTCCGGTGGGGATCTTATCTCTGAAAGCTCAGGGTTGGGCTATGCTTATGCAGCGCTTCTTTTTTTCGGGGCGATCGGTTTAGTGTATCTCGCTTATAAATTTTTGAAGATGAATGCTATCCTCGCTTTTTGGATAGCCTATATCATTACACGCCCGCTGGGAGCCTCTTTGGGGGATCTGCTTTCACAACCAACAACAAACGGCGGCCTTGGAGTAGGCACTACCGCTACAAGCATTGTTTTCCTTTCTGTAATACTTGGCCTGGTAATTTACCTGACCGTTAAACATAAAAAATAGCTTCCTGGTAAATAACCTTGTAAATACAGAATAAATTTTTTAAAGGAAGCTTAATTAAATAAAACTATATCTCACGTTTATTTTAGGTTTTTCTACAAAATTCAATTTCTATTATTGCATCATCATTAAAAAAAATAAAACATGAAAAAAATAAAATTGATTATGCCGCTTCTAATTGGAGGAAGTATCCTTTTGGCGGCTTGTTCGCAAAGGCTTAGTGATTTAAAAGTACCCACGGCAGTAAAATATTCTTTTGCAAAAGATTTTCCGGGCAATACCCCTAAGTGGGATAAAGAAGATTCAAATTATGAAGCCACTTTCAAAATGGACGGTAAAACCATGTCGGCATTATATAATGAAAATGGTAACGGGCAGGAGACAGAAACGGACATTGATATCACTAAGTTGCCTGCTATTGTTACGGATTATATTTCACAAAACTACAAAGGTGAAAAAATAAAAGAAGCCGCCCTAATTACAAAAGCGAGTGGGGAAGTTAATTATGAAGCTGAAGTAAATGGCATGGATTTACTTTTTACAAAAGATGGTAAGTTTATTAAAGAAGCAAAGGATTAGATCTTTAGCGCTCTTAATCCGATAAAAATTTCTCCTTTTCCTCAAAACAGATAATTAGGTTTGTCATTAAAGCAATCCACATGATTTTAATTGAACTGATAAATATCACCATTAAAGATTTATTGAATCCGGTGTTTTACATTAACCATGGCGGATTGTGGATTGTATTGTTTATCATTTTTGCAGAAACAGGATTAATGATTGGCTTTTTTTTGCCCGGCGACAGTTTACTATTTGTTTCAGGGATTTACAGCAACATGCTGGTGCACACTTTTATACACATTGGCCTTGGCAGTGATTTTTTGGAGGTAATTTTCTTGTTATTTTAATTTCTGTTTCAGGTGTATTGGGCAATGAATTAGGTTATTGGTTTGGAAAAAAAACAGGCCCCGTACTTTTTAAAAGAAAAGATACCCTTCTGTTTAAGAAAAAACATCTTTACCAGGCAAAAGATTTTTATGATAAGCATGGAGGAGTTGCGATTGTACTTGCACGGTTTTTACCTATATTGAGAACATTTGCGCCGGTAGTGGCGGGTATCGTAAAGATGGATAAAAAGAAATTCCTGAAGTATAATATTATGGGAAGTTCGGCATGGGTTTTTACGGTATTAATGGCGGGCCACTACCTTGAAAAATTATTTCTAAGCGCCTTCTCTTTTGACCTTAGAAAGCATTTATTTGTGATAATAATTTTTATTGTTTTAATCACTACAGTGCCAGTAATCTATAAATTGATTTCCAGAAAAAAATAAAGAAGTACCAAAATTTTAGCTAACACTTTTTATGATTATTTTCTTTCAACTCTTCAAATTTCAAACAGATTCCCTTTATAGATTTGTACAATTATCCAACTTTTAAAAATTATGAAAATTATGAAAAAGATTTTAGGTTTAACAGCGATTTTATTCGCATTAAGCAGCACCACATTCGCACAGGAAAATGAGGGCGGCAATCATCACTTAAATGTTCCGGCCGTTGTTAAAAACGCGAATATGAAAAAGTATCCCGAATCAAAAATGCACCACATTACCTGGGAAACAGAAAAGGGTAATTATGAAGCTAACTGGGGTGGAAAGGACGGTGAAGCGAACTCTGTAACCTATACTCCATCCGGCACTTTTATAGAAATTGTAAAAGAGATACCAACAAAAGATTTGCCAAAAGGAGTTCTAACTTATGTCAAACAACATTATAAAAGCCCTAAATTTGGTGACGTTGGAAAGGTATTAGATGCTCAGGGAAAAACATCTTATGAAGTGGAGATCAACAGGAAAGATGTAATTTTTGATGAGAACGGTAATTTTGTAAAAGATGAAAAATAGTTGAATTAAATTAGATTTTTTTTTGTTTGGGTACTCATTGAGTGAATGAGGCTATGTAATTGTAAAATCTTCGGAGGTTAATTAAGCATTGTATCATACCAAAAGGATTGGACGTCAACTCAAAAAATTGTTGCCTTTCTTATCATTGTTGTAAAAATCTGTAAAGTTTGTTACTTTAATTTTAATTCTATTTTTGATTCATTTACAAAGTATTCCTTTCTCTTTAACAACAGGTTTACTATCTAGCTTGAAGAAATAATTGCGTCACCATCATTTAGATATCCAATTTCATAAAATCAAAATCATTCTTAATTATTGCTTAACTGGGCTTACCTATGATATTCTCTTGCTAAAAATTGAATAAGTTATATTTTTATTTCTCCCAATTTCCTACAGAATCTCAGAATACCTTTGCACTCTTTTTAATTTCCAATAGTGAAGACAATATTTTTACCCACCCTTTTTTGTATTTTAAGTTTTTCCGCTTTAGCTCAGCAATCTGCAAATACTGGTTTTAAGATTAAAGGAAAACTGATAGACTCAGTTTCACATCAACCAATAGATTATGCTACTATTTCTATTTTTCCAACAGGCTCAAAAAAGCCCGTTAATGGGGCCGTTTCTGATAATAAAGGAAATTTTGTAATTGATAATCTTGCATCGGGCAGTTATAAATTGGTTGCCGAATTTATAGGATATAAAGCACATACATTAAACGATATCATCGTTAGTAAAGATCATCCTATTACCGATGTGAATAATATTATATTACAATCGAAAACTACGACGCTTCAAAACATTACGATTTCAGGGCAACCAAAGATCATTGAAAATAAAATCGATAAATTGGTTTTTAATGCAGACCAGGATGTAACATCGCAGGTGGGTGTGGCGACAGATATATTAAAAAAGGTGCCACAGGTTTCGGTAGATGTAGATGGCAATGTAGAACTGGCCGGTAGTTCGAGCATTCGCTTTTTAATCAACGGAAAACCTTCCGCTGCTTTCGGAAGTGACATTGCAGATGTGTTGCAATCTATTCCAGCCAGCCAGATAAAAAGCATAGAGGTGATTACAACGCCGGGCGCCAAATACGATGCTCAAGGGCTTGGAGGAATTATCAATATCATTTTAAAGAAAAATAATTCACAGGGCATTAATGGAAATTTGTCTCTCACCGGGGGAACAAGAACTGAAAATGGATCGTTTAATTTCAACGCGCGCAAAGGAAGTTTTGGAGTAAATGCCTATATAAGTGGCGATGCGAGATTAAAAACGCAGTCACTCTCTACATCTGAAAGGATAACTAATGATACCGCGGCTAATTATAAGGTGTTGTTAAACCAGGCGTCTTCATCGCAGGATAAAAGAAGCGGATATCAGACAGGGATTGGGTTTGATTGGGATATCAATAAATACAATGGTATTTCAGGGTCTTTAGGTTATGAAAATTTTGGCCATAATAGCACTTCAATGACCCACCAGTTGCAACAAACCATAGACGCGAATTCCTCACTTTTATCAGACATTGAAAATTCAATTAACTCTGATCACAATTTTCATTTTCATAATGTAGATGCCAGTCTGAATTACAAGAAAACATTTAAAAAAGAAGACCAGGAATTAGACCTTGCGGTGAATACAAGCCTTGGTACCCGCAGTATAAGGGACAACAACTATCAATTTTTTCTTCCCCAGGATTCACTTTTTTATAGTACCAAAGGGAACAATCCCGGCACAGAGAAAGAAACTGAAATAAGAGCCGACTATATGCAGCCTTTAAAGAAAAATATTCTTCTTGGAGTGGGAAGCAAGGTGAGCTTTTATGATATCACGAGCAATTCGCAGGTATTAAAATTGAATGGCTCTTCCAATTATATTACGGATCATTATTTATCCGATAACCTGGCGTATCACCAAAAAGTGTATGCCTTTTATAGCGAGCTTACTTTTCCTGTTTTTAAATTATTTGATGCTAAAATTGGCGAGCGATACGAACGAACAGAGATTACTTCTTATTATTCCAACGCGCAACAGCAACTACAGGTGCCCGGGTACAATACTTTTGTGCCATCCATATTTTTCTCCAAAAAAACAAACGAAAATTCGCAAATAAAGCTGAGCTATACCAAAAGAATTGAACGTCCGGACTACAGGGATTTAAATCCATTTATCAACACGAGCGATCCTAAAAATTTATCTACTGGCAATATTCACCTTTCGCCTGAAATAGGTCAACGGTTTGAGTTTGGATATAATAAGGATATTGACAAAGTAGGTTCCTTCATGGTAAATCTTTTCTATCGGATAAACGATCATGACATCCAGGATTACATCGTTTATTATCCTTCGTACCAGGTTGGAGATACTACTTATAAAGATGTTGCAGTGAGCACTAGGCAGAATATCGGGCGTGAAAATAATTATGGCCTCAATCTCTTTGCGTCTGCTAAATTCTTTTCTAAACTTGATTTGAGGATGAACGCGTTTTTCTATGAAAGGCATACCATTAATACTATTGACAAAGGATATAATTACAATAGTTTTAATTATCGTGTTAACCTAAATGCCGATTACCAGTTTTCTAAAACACTGGTCGCCGAATTTTTCGGAAACTTCAGGTCTGCAAGGCATGAGGCCCAAGGAAGTTATCCTTCATTTACTACTTACAGCCTTGCCATCCGGAAACAATTCTGGAATAAAAAAGGAAGCTTGGCGATTACCGCTTCCAATCTTTTTCACAAAGATTTGTTGCAGAAAACAAAACTCTTTGGCCCTGAATTTACCATTAACCAAACGCGCAAAATTCCTTTTCGTTCTATCGGACTTAACTTCACGTGGAAGTTTGGCAAACTCGAATTTAAAAAGGACAAAACGCCGGTAAATGACAATTTAAATGCCCCTTCTGACAATGGAAACGGGTAATCATTTTCATTTAATTTTCTCATTTATTTGTTTTTTTTGAAACGGAGTAACACTGATTTTTTCGTTTTCTCAATGATAACTTGCACAACTTTCTGTATCCAAAAAGATTTCATTACCTGGAAAATTTCACAGAGTATCAGTGTGATGCGCTTCATGGCAGCGCAAACGGCATTTTTTTTCCAATGGCTCTCCATTCATCAGAAAAATCGGATATACCCTTCTTTGGCTTTAGGAGAATATTTCTGGGCAATAAGGGGGGTGTATAAAGTTTTTTTTGAAATGTTTTATTTCTATAAGAACTTGTACAAAAATTATAATTTAATAAAAGGGTAAATAAATTCACGGCTTGAGTCAGACGACAGCAATCACTGGCATAACAGCGGTTTTTCGTCATGGCAGTAGAGGCGCAATTATGAACAGTAGTGCATTTAATAATCTTTGGACGGGGAGACAGTTTAGTTTTTCAAATCCTCCATCTTAGCGCAAGCTTTGAAGCAAAGATTCTGTGAGGTAGCCATGCTTGTGCTTCAATCTGACCCTATTTTCGTTTAACCTTCGTAGTTACACAACAATAGGAAATAGAAAAATGAATTATTTCTTTGTTTACTGATATCATCAATCATAAGGATAATAAAATGATAAATGCGCTGAAGCAATTTTTGAATGATGAGATTGCTTAGCCTGCGGCGGACAGGTTCGACGCCAAAAGGATTTATCAAAACAAAAAAGTTTTTATTGGCTCACAGTAATGACGTATAGTGGCTTCTGGGAATGACGTAACAAGACTAAGGCTATTATCTTCATGGAGCTGAAAATATGTGATTATTCAATACTCCACATATCCTGAAATGATTTACTTGATTTTTAAAGGGTTAAAAATAAAAAAGTTACTTTAGGGATTAAATATTTCGCAGGGGTAATTTTGCAAACACTGTACGAAAAATTGAGTTCATAATTTATTCCAGGAGTTTCACCAATTCACCTGCATCAGGCAATATCCCTTTCATTTGCACCGGTATTTGTTTAACCAAATATTTTAGAGATAGTTAATCAAACAAAGAATCCATCGTTACTTCACTTTGTACAAGGTTTTTATAATAAGTATTTTTTGCAATTCCATAGGTGGTTATCATGGTTAAGAAGATCGTTTTCTTAGTTTTAGATTTATCTATAAACACGGTTCTCTTTTGCAAAAGTTCATCTGCATACTTTTTATTGATGGTAAATTCGCCGGTAGAAAATTTTATTTCGCAAATATTAATACAACGGTCACGACGATCAAGGAGCAGATCAATTTGTGCGCCTGGCTGCCCTTTACCAGGTATATGACGCCAAACAGATTCTTCAGTATATATATTTTCTATGTGTAAAGCCTTTTTTAATTGCGGTAAATGTTTTAAACATATTGCTTCAAAGGCATATCCACTCCAACTTTTAAAGGAATTACCTTCGCTTATACGAAGCCATGTACCTGCGCCGTTTGCCCTACTTCTTTCAACAAACTTCAGATAAAAAAGCGAATACTCATCCATGAGGCGGTAAACAAGCTCTTTAGATGTTTTATCAAAAGGTATATAAGTTGCAACGAAGCCGGACTCTTCCAGTTCGGTAAGTAGATTCGTAGTTGTTCCCCCAGAACTAAGATGTGAACTGCTAATGATTTCATTTCTTGTCATTCCTTTCCCTGTATCATACAGCAACCGTATAACTACTATATGATGTGCGGCATTTTCAAACAACGATTCATACAATATTTTAAATTCCTCTTTTAGCGGTCCATTTGTGGTAAAAAATAAACGGTCTATTGCTTGCGTTGCACTTTCACCTTTTTGAACCCCTTTTAAATATTGCGGTATGCCACCCATTGCCATGTAAAGTTGCACAAGCTGGTAATGGTCAAGGTTTACAGACCTGCTTTTTAAGTATGCATCGGTTTCACTTAATGTAAATGGTAGTAGCCTTATGCGGATAGTTACCCTGTTGTGCAATCCACCTTTGTTGTTTACGATATTACGAATCATCCACGAGGCTGCAGAACCACAAATAACTACAGTAAGATTGGATTGTTTAGATGCCCAGCTATTCCAAAAATGTTCAAAAGCTGTAAGGAAATTTGATTTTTGTGTATGCATCCATGGAAATTCATCAAAGAATATTACAGCTTTTGTTTTTTTAATTATAGGGCTAAGAAGATTCACTAGTGAATGGAAAGCTGCCACCCAGGTTTTGGGCACTGCAATATCAAGCGGACTTTCAATAGCTTTTTTCAATTCAAAACTAAAGCCTTCCAATTGTTCCTGCATGGTAGCATTGTGTACACCGGTAGATTCAAACCTTATGTATTTTTCATATACAGATCTTATCAAAAAAGTTTTGCCTATCCTGCGGCGTCCATAGACGGCTATTAATTCAGCTCCTTGAGACGCAAGAGCATCTTCTAAAACCCTTTTTTCCTGTATCCTGCCGACCAGTTTTTCCATTAATCCTTTTATTTTTAAAGTTACAAAAGAAAGAGTTTTGGCTGAGTATAAATTTTTAAACTCAGCCAAAACATGTTTTTTTAAGGCGATTTGGCTGGGTATATTTTCCTATAGACAGCCAAATCGAAGATTTATTATAATCCTGGCCGATCATCCCAAAGCTTTTTAATCATGTGAGCCTTTTGCACCTGGTCGGCCTTTATATATCTCCTAAATGCCTTTTCTGTTTTATGTCCGCTGATAGCCATGATTAAATTTGTGGGGGTGCCATCAAGAAACTCATTTGTGCAAAATGACCTCCGGCAGGTATGCGACATTATCCAATTGTATTTGGGTCTTGTTTCTTCTATAATTTTATTGCCTTGCTTATGGGTAATCTTAATTATTTCATCAATTCCTGCAAGCTGAACTACTTCCTTTATATAATGATTGAAATTGGGGTTACTTACCTGCGGCATTTGCATGTTATATTTCTCAATTAATATTTTTTTGGCATCATTTCGTAAAGGCACTACTACTGTTGATAACGTTTTCGTTTGATTAACATACAACATGCCGTCTCTTACTTCTTCAGGTTTAATGTCAGAGTAATCACTAAATCTAAAACCGGTTAAGCATCCTAAGACAAATAAATCCCTGTATTTTTCCAGATGACTATTTGCCGTTAAATCAAGGTGGTATATAAGAGATAATTCCTTCCAGTTGAGATAGACAGCATCTACTATTTCCTCCATTACTTTATAATCACCCAATTCCATAAAAGGGATAATCTTCTTCCGCATTCTGTCTTTTAGAAAGGATTTTAAGTGCTTAATGGTTTTGCCGACACTGTTTATTCTTAGTCCTTTAGTAACTTCTTTTCTTCGCAATTGAATAAAATCGTAAGTGAGGAACTTAACAAATTCTTCATAAAAATTCATATCAAATGAATCAAAAGTGATGGGCTCTTTTCTAAAAGATTCAAAACTCTTTAAGTGTGCCTTCATTATATTTATTACGTTAATTGTGCAACGCTTGACCGTGCTTTGCTTGCTCCTAACGTAATCGTCTATGTTGAAGTAAATGTCTAAGTTTTTTTCAGCACCGGACATTTGTTCAAGCTTCCAGTTTTTTTGTAAATGGAAGTTCTCTTTTAAGAACTTCATAGGACAAGTATCTCTTTGCTTTAGTGCATAGGTTACCATGTCTTCGGCTTTTCGTAACTTTTCAGTAATGGCTGCCTCAAGTTGTTGTACATCCCCATAAGTTGCTGGTAAGTCTTTAGATATTCTTCCAGTTTTCCTATTCCAGAACTGAAGCGGTATTCCCACACCCGTACTTAATACAACACGTTGTTCCGCAGAATAACAATACTGCAATGAAATTAAGGCGGTACCATCATTTCGTACCTTCCCTTTTCTGACGATTAATTTAATTGGTTGTCGCATACCTTGGTCTATTTTTGGTCTATAAAAGTGCTACCAAGCTATGTAAAGGTAAGAGTGGTAAAAATGCTGATTTGTTTATAAATAATTAATAAACAGCATCTTACAGTTAAGATAAGTAAAGTGGAGTAAAGTTATGAATCGGTATTATATAGGCTCTAGCTTCCCGTCCGGTCCGCTAAAGTTCTTACAAACTTGTAAGGACTTTTTTGTTTTATGCCATTCTGCCCCTTTATTGTTGATTTCCCTGCATTCGCTTCGATCCTTTCATAAGAAAGAGCAATGAACACACACCCAACATTTGCGTTTGGCTCGTTTCCTTGTCT
>Ga0208589_1000663_pt1 | contig 15783 bp, 13 predicted proteins | sample NGESurshal092012_2_FD_184486 | JGI IMG/M metagenome (GOLD analysis project Ga0208589, IMG submission 184486) | Arctic peat soil microbial communities from Barrow, Alaska - NGEE Surface sample F53-2 shallow-092012 (SPAdes) | ecosystem: Environmental > Terrestrial > Soil > Wetlands > Peat ... | reverse complement strand
GCATCTGCGCCGCGTTGTCCCAGGCCCCGATGTTGGAGCAATACTTCCCCGTCATGAATGAGAGCCGCGCCGGTACGCACAGAGGAAAGTTCGAGTAGCAGTTTTCGAAGACGGTGCCCGCCTGTGCGAGACTGTCGATGTTCGGCGACTTCACCTGTACATGCCCGTAGGCGGGTAGCGCGCCTGCCCCGAGCTGGTCGCACATCACAATGACGATGTTCGGTTGAGTCATTGCCGCAAGCTACGGTGCAGGGCCAGGCCTCGCCTGTCGAAAATCGTCATAATGATGTTGAGATTTTACGGATGCCCCGCCGCCGAAGCGGCTAGCATGCGGCGCGATGCGCAGACTTTCTTGCCTTTGCCTGGCTGTGCTTCTGGGAGTGGGCGCATTGTGCGGGCGGCTGGCGGCCGAGCCGCGCGACCCGCTGAGCTGCCGGACGGTGCGCTTCGGGCTTTTCGGTTACTCGGATATCGCGGCAACCACTGCCGCCTGGACGGTCACGGCGTACGGTGAGAATCTGGCCAATTCGAACGCGAGTACGTTTATCAGCACCGACCAGTTCATCGTTGCGCAGACACCCCTTCGACCGCGGCTACTCGGCGTCTCGTTTGGCTACAAATTTTGAGTCCACATGCCCTTACTTCCGAATGGCGCGCAGGTGGGCTTGGGAACGTTCCCGTGGCGCCGCACCCTGAGCGGTATTCGTGCCGGACGATGATAGAAGAAGCGATGTCATATGGTTTGGCAATGCCGCCATCACGGATAAGATCTCGTTCGCGGATACCGGGCGTGCAAGCAGATATCCCTGCAGCTGAATGGGTGCGAGATCTGCCAGCAACACCAGTTGTTCGGGGCACTCAATGCCTTCAGCCGTCACCTCCAGGCCGATGTCATGGCAGAGCCCGACAAGAGCGCGGGTGATTGCGACTGAGCGTGCACTGGTGTGAATACTTGCAATCAGCGCGCTATCGAGCTTGACGCGCGTCAACGGCAGTTTCTCGAGCGATGCCAGCGAGGAATATCCAATACCAAAATCGTCGAGCGCGATAGCCACCCCTTGGTCTCTTAATTCACGCAATACATCGATGGTAGCCGCGCCGGTCTGCAGCACATTTTCGGTGAGCTCGATCTCGATACAACGCGGCGGCAATCGATGCTCGCGCAGCAGACTCATGATGTGATCAACGAAACGTCCGTCAAGCAATTGGCGTGAGGAGAGATTGATGGCGACTCGGGCCTTCGGCCACGCGCCATAGTGCCAACGCGCCGCCGTTTCGATCGAGGTCCGGAGCACCCAGTCGCTGATTTCCATGATCAGGCCCGATTCCTCGGCAATCGCCAGGAACTCACCGGGCGATGCGCGGCGTCCGTCCGGTAGGCGCCAGCGCAGCAACGCCTCCACGACGCCCGTACTCAGCGTAGTGGCGTCGACTTCCGGCTGAAACACCAGTTCGAATTCACCCCGTTCCAGAGCGTAGCGCAAACCTTGTTCCGTACTGAATTTAGCCGATGCCTCGTCCAAAAGCGCCGGACTAAATACGCTCAGTTGGCTGCGCCCCAGTGCCTTGGCACGGAACAACGCGGCGTCCGCAGCGCGCAACAGCGCCTCGGCGTCGCGGCCATGATCGGGATATACGCTGGCGCCCACGCTGATGCTGATCATCAAGTCGCGACCGTCAACCGCCACCGGTTCTTGAAACGCGTGCACCAACTCCCGACCGATTGTAGTAACGCCTTCCATGTTCACTACATCGTCGAACACGATGGTGAACTCGTCGCCGCCGAGACGCGCTGCAAAGCCGCCGGCACCTGCCCTTGCTCGCAACCGTTCGGCAATCGCACCCAGCACGCGATCACCGAAAGCATGACCGAGGCTGTCGTTGATGTTCTTGAAATTGTCGAGGTCCACGAAAAATACGCCGACGGACGAGAGGTTCGCCTGCGCCCGTGTGATGGCGGCCTTCAGATGCATAAACAACTGACGCCGGTTCGGCAATTGCGTCAACGGGTCGTGCTCGGCCAAATGCCGTAGTTCGCGCGTACGCAGGGTGACGGTCGCCTCCAGCCCCTCCTGGTAGTCGCGTGCCGTCGTCCGTGCATCGGCCAATTGTTCAGCCATCTGATTGAATGAAACAGCAAGATCATCTAATTCTCGGATGCCGCCGCGACTCACCCGTACCGGAGCTTCGCCCTTCGCCAGCCGGAGCGTCGCGGCCCTCATTCGGCGTACAGGCCCGACTACGCTCATGACCGTGCGGATCGAGATCCACAGCAGCAGCAATAAGACACCGACACTCAGCCAGAACATCAGCGTTACATGTGGAGACTGCTCCTCAGAGGTTGAGGACGTCTCAGTTGTGTGTTCACTCGGCGGCTCGGCTCGAGCGCCTGGAGCGACGTTCGTAGCGGCTCCGCCGCGCGCCATCAACGGCGAATCGGAGGCGTTGGTCAGCGCGATCAGGTTCTGTGATTCCTTCGCGAAGTTGCTTTCGAGCGCACGACGCTGCGTGTCGGATCGAATAAGGGATTCCTGCAGCGCGGCGATCTTCACCACATCGGCATGAATCTGCGCAACCCAGCTCTCTCCTTGAGAGCGCCTCAGCGCTACATCGTTTGTCTGCAGGCTGGCCGCAAGCGCCTTCTCGCTTGAAGTGATTCCGTCGAGCGCGCCCTGATCGTAGAGACCCGCGGTCGGCAGGTTCGCGAAGCCACGCCTGATCTCGTCCAGGCCTGAATTCAGATCAACTAGCGATTTGCGCGCAATGACGCGGCCAAAGATCTTCCACGACCGGGCAAGTGCGGCCTTCGTGCGCGCATCCATCGCCTCAAAGCTATCCCAGAATTCGTTGAGCACTTTCTGTCGGCCGTCGGCTGCGCCCACGAGCTCGGCACCGTGCGAGCGGTAGACCTCCAAGTGCTCGCCCAGCTTTTGCCGGTGCCGAGACGCCGCCTTCGCGTAAGGCTGCGAGACATAAGCCTGTATTTCATTTTCAAGTTCGCGGTTTGCACTCGCGAGTTGTGTGTCGCTATCATTATTGTGGACAGCCAGCCGGCTGTGTATTGCAGCCTCGTAGCGGTCGATCGCGGAAATCAGTGATTTAGGACTCCCCTCCCCTGTCTGCCGCGGCGATGTGATGGACAACCGGGAAGCAATTGCCGCGGGTATCCATGAGACAGGCACAGGAATTCTGATCACCCGCGTCCGCGTGATCAAAATCTCATGCTCGATCAGGAGATTTGCCGCAACCGCAAGACCCGCAACCGCCGCAAATGCAATGCCGAGCCGTGCGCCGATGCTCCAGCGCCAAGCCAATGAGAACGAGCGCAATCGAGGCGGATTGATACCTCTCTCCCAGTGAACACCGCTCTCGGACCCACCAGATGGTACTAAAGACACATGCTGTAAAACCGAGATGCAGTCGCCGACATAGTGCGATGAGGTCTCTAGAACTGCGTCGAAATTGCCGCGTTCTGTGCGCTAGCAGACATTATGTAAGCGTGACGCGGTCTCAGATCCCTCACATCGCCTATGGGATGAACGGCGCCATGTATTCGTGGGTTTTCGCAACCTGCCTTTAAGCGGATATTGACGAAAAATCGGCGCCGGGCTCGAAGGCACGACCAAGCCCTGATTCGTTGGACCAGCAGCGATAGGAAGCTCGTTTCACTCCAGATCACCCCCTTGATCAGCAGTCGGTCTGGCGGGAATCATTCCGACGGCTTGTGCTGAGCCAGGAATTTCGCGATCCGCTGGGCCGCATCGGGCGCCAAGCCTTCGTTCTTGAACAGCTCGAGCCCATGAGCATCGTGCAGGCTCAAGCCGTCGATTTCGATCAGCGCGCGCTTGTTGACGTGGTTGGCGTACCAAGAATTGCTCAATATGTCGGCTGACAACGCGGCCAGTTCCGCATCGAACCTGTCGTCAGGGAAACAAAAATTGGCCAGATGCATGCCTTCGGCCTCGGTGCCCGTATAACTTCGGCAGCTGAACATCATTTCGCTCGCCTTGGCCCTGCCTATGCGATGCGGTAATCGCAGGCTCAGCCCCCAGACCGGCGTCAGACCCCAGCGCGCATAGACGTCTGAAAACCGCGCCGACTCGGAGGCCACGATCAGATCGGCCGCCAGCGCAAGTTCCAGTGCTCCGGTCGAGCAATGACCCTGGACGGCGGAGATCACCGGCTGCGGCAAATTCGCGATCTTCTGAATCACCTCCGTGTGAAAGTGGGGCTTGGCATGCGCCTTGACATGCTCCAGCATCTCGCTCATGTCATAGCCCGCCGAAAAATTCTCACCGTCGCCGCGCATTACCACCAGGCCGATGGTCTTGGTCTCGCGTGCCAGCGAGTCGACGTGCACGTTCAACGCCTCGAACACCTCCTTGGTCAGCGCGTTCAACTTCTCCGGGCGGTTCAGCCACAGAGTCGCCACACCGCCATTATTTTCCCGGCGGACTAAATTGCTCATAGATAGGCTCTCCCCGTCGATTCCACCATCCGCCCCCGAGCGACTGGAACAACCCGGCCGTATCGGAGAAGCGATTCGCCTGCGCCTGCACCAGCGCGAGTTCCGCCTGTCGATAGATCTGCTCGGCATTGAGAACTGCCACCCAGCTGATGGTTCCAAGCGCTCGCTGCCGCTCCGCAAGTTCGAACGTAGTCTTGGCCGCGCGTTCGGCATCGACACTCGCCTTCAGCGCGTCGGCGTCCGCCCGCAAGGCCCGCAAAGTATCCGCCACATTCTGGCATGCAAGAATGACAGCTGCGCGATATTGCGCACCCGCCTGATCCAAGGCAGCATCCGCGGCGCGCTTTTTGTGCAGCAGCGCTCCGGCGTCGAAAAGAGTCTGGGTAAGCGAGGCGCCGAGATCCCAGAACCCCGTATAGGGCGTTAAAAGTTGACCGACTTTCAGTGCGCTCGATCCAATATCACCGGTGATGGTGAATTGCGGCAGCATGTCCGCGAGCGCCACGCCCGCCGCGGCCGATGCGGCATGCAGGTTCTCTTCGGCCTGCCGGACATCCGGGCGCTGATCGATCAATTTCGACGGCAGTGTTACCGGAAGCTCGGCGGGCAGCGTCAATTCGTCGAATCGGAAGGTCTCTTCAGGTTCATAGGAGGGTAGCCGGCCGAGCAACGCGGTCAAGGCATCGCGTGCTTGTCCCAATTGCTTTTGCAACGGCGGCAGAGTCTGCGCGGCTTGCGCCTCCGCCGATTGTTGCGAGAGCAGATCCAATTCGCTCGCGTTGCCGAGCGATCGTTGGCTTCGCACGATTTCCGTCAACTGGTGCTGCAATCCAAGCAGGCGCTCGGTGGCCGTGATCTGGCCGCGCAGCGAGGCCTCCTGCACGGCGGTCACCACCAGGTTGCTTGTCAAGGTCAAGTATGTGGCCTCGAGCTGGAAGCGATTGCTTGCCTCCTGTGCTTTGGCGATTTCCACCTGGCGCCGAGTGGCGCCGAAGACATCGGGGAAATAACTGACGCTGAGCTGCGCCGTGTAGAGATTGTAATAAGGGTTGGTTTGCGGAAGGCTGGTTGGATTGGCGATGACACCGAGGGCATTCTTGGCGCGTGTGCCTGTGAAACCTCCCTCGACGGTCGGAAAGAAGCTGGTCCGCTCCGCCAAATACAGCTCATGCGCCTGGCGCAGCGCCGCTTGAGCGGCGCCGACATCCGGGTTGCCTTTCAAAGCCTGTTCCACCAAATGATTCAGCTTGGGCGACCGAAACAAGATCCACCACTGGCTGGGAATATCCATGCCCGCGATGAAATTCTGTGTGCCGCCGCCTGCGACCTGCGCGGTGCTGATTGCCACCCCCCCCGCCGCGGTGGTTCCTGCATCCTCGGCCGTCGCGGTAGAGCCCGGCTCCGACGCTCTACCGAAATCCGTGGCGTTGGGTGCCGCCGGCCGCTTGAAATCGGGTCCGACGGCGCAAGCCGACAGGGTCGCCAACGAGCTTGCGATGAGCGCGCCGATCACAAGACGGGAGCGCTTCAACGGCCCCACCGTGCTTGGCCGTTGCGTTGCTCCGCCCAGTGCTCGATGACGTGATACATCGAGGGCAGAACGAACAGCGTGAGTACCGTGGAGATGGCGAGGCCGCCGACGACCACGGTTGCAATCCCGCGCTGCACGTCGCTGCCGACGCCGGTGTGAATGGCCGCCGGCAGCATTCCCAAGGTCGCGACGGTGGCCGTCATCAACACCGGCCGCAGGCGCTCGGTCGCACCCTTCATGATGGCCTCATGCAATTCAAAGCCGGATTTCCTCATGCGATTGAGGTTCGACACCATGATGATGCCGTTCTGCACCGCCACGCCGAACAGGGCGATGAAGCCGACGCCGCTCGCCACGTTCAGGTTCTGACCCGTCAAGTGCAGCGAAATCAATCCGCCCAAAGTGGCCAACGGCACCACGCCCAGAATCAGCAACGCCTGCCGGAAAGATTTGATGCCGACAGTGAGAAATATCAACATCATTCCCATCACCAGCGCCAATATCACCAGCAGTCGCGCCTCGGCGCGGCGCTGATTTTCGAACTGACCGCCCCACTCAAGCCTGATCTTGTTCTTGTCGAAATGCACCTGGGCGGCGATCTTCGCCTGCGCGTCCGCGAGATAAGTGGTCAGATCGCGGTCGCGATTGTCGATTCGGATGGTCAGATTGCGCTGGCCGTTCTCGCGCGTGACCGTGCTCTCTCCCGATCGAACCCGGATGTCGGCCAGTTGGGACAGCGGCACCTGAGCGCCGCTCGCGGTATGTACGAATAGATTGCCCAGAGTTTCCGGTCCGTTGCGCGAGCCTTCCGTAAAACGCACCGTGAGGGGATAAGTCCTTTCGCCAACGTACACCGTGGAGACCGGGGCCTGACCGACGCCGGTCTGAATCACGTTCTGCACGTCGGTCATGTTCACTCCATAGCGCGCGGCCTTTTCATGATCCAGCTTGATTTCCATTTGCGGGATGGGAGGCTCCTGGAAAATCGACGCGCTGGACGTACCCTCTATACCGTAAAGCACATTCACGATCTGACCGCCGATGTTGCGCAACTCGTTGAGATCGTCGCCGTAAATCTTGATCACCAGAGGGCTGTGCGCGCCGCCGATCAAGTCGTTCACGCCGTCGATGATGGGCTGGCTGATGCCGATGGAATACCCCGGAAGATCCTTGGACAGGCCCGCCGCCAGCTTATTCACGAACTGCTTCTTCGACTCACCCGCCGGCCAGGTATCATAGGGCTTGAGCCCCACCGGCGCCTCGATGTGAGACATGGTCCAAGGGTCCGTGCCATCATCGTTGCGGCCCGTTTGGGTGACCACATAGGACACTTCCGGGTATTTGAGAATGGCCCGCCGCAGGTCGCTGGCCATGTCACTTGCCTTGTTCAACGACAGCCCGGTCGGCATTTGCACCTGTAACCACAGGGCTCCCTCGTCCAGATCCGGCAGAAAATCCCGGCCCACCGTGGCTCCGAGGCCGACGACTGCGAACAGGGCAAAGATCACCACACCGTAGATGATCCTCGGCTGATCCAGACACGCCGCAAGCAATCGGTCGTACTGCACGGTCAGGCGTTCCAGCCAACGATTCTGATACACCCGGCCGGGTTTGCGGAATGCCAGGTACGCAAGTCCCGGCACCAGCGCCAGTGCCGTCAACAGCGCACCGAACAATGCATAGCCCATGGTGTAGGCCATGGGCGTGAACAATTTCGCTTCCGCCCGCTCGAACGAGAACAGCGGCAGATAGGCCGTAATGATGATCAAACTGGCAAAGAATATCGGCCGCGTCACCTGCAGCGTGGCGGCCTTCGCCTCGCTTTCGCTGAGCTCTTCATTGGGCAAAGCCTCGCGTCGACGCAGCACGGCTTCGGTCACGACGATGGCGCCATCGACCAGAATGCCGAAGTCGATCGCACCCAGAGACAGCAGATTGGCCGATACATGCGTCAAATTGAGCAGCGAGAACACAGCCACCAGGGCCATGGGAATGCTCACCACCACGACGAAGGCACTGCGCGGGCTGCCCAAGAAAATGATCAGAATCAAGAATACCAGCGTGATGCCCTCGAGTATGGTCTGGCCCACCTTGTGAATGGTGTTGTTGACCAGATCCTCGCGGTCGATATAGGGCACGATGCGAACACCGGCGCCTGCCAATTTGGCGTTGAGTTCGGCCACCTTGTCGTGTACGCCCCGCAGGGTCTGCGAGGGGTTCTGGTATTTCAGCATCAACACGATGCCCTCGATCGTGTCGGGATTGCTGTCCTTGCCCAGAATGCCCTCACGCTCCTGATGACTCAGCGTGGTGCGCCCCAGATCGCGCACCAACACCGGCGTCCCGCCGACCTGGGTGACCACGATGGAACCGATCTCAGTCAAATCATGGATGAGTCCAACGCCGCGTATCACATAGCTCTGATCACCGCGCGAGACCCGGCCGCCGCCCGCATTGGTATTATTGTTGTTGACGGCATTGATGACATCGGTAATGCCCAGACCATAGTGCTGCAGTTGTTGAGGATCGAGATCGAGCTGGTACTCGGTAGTGAAGCCGCCGAAATTGGTGTCATCGACGACCCCGGGAACCGACTTGAGCGCCGGAATCACGGTCCAGCGCTGTATCTCCGACAGCTCCCGCAGATTCTTGGTATCGGATTCCAGCGTGTAACGGTAGATCTCGCCGCCCGGGCCTGCGACCGGGTCCAGCGACGGTGATGCCCCCGCGGGCAGCGCGGCTTGATTGATACGTTCGGTCAGGCGTTGCCGCACCCAGTAGTCCTCGTAGCCGTCGCGAAACAATACCGTGATCAGCGACAGACCGAAGGTGCTCGAGGAACGCATGAGCAACAAACCGGGGGTGCCGTTGATCTCTCGCTCCAGCGGCACAGTGATCAGCTGCTCGACTTCCTCGGCGGCAAGCCCGGGAATCTGAGTGGTGACCTGCGCCGCCACGTCTCCGAGCTCAGGGTAGGCCTCGACCGACAGGGTTTCCCACGCATAGATGCCGTATCCCGCCAGCAGCACGGCCAGAATAATGACCGCCACCCGTCGGTGCAGGCAAAAGCCGACGAATTGGTCAATCATTGAGCAGGATTCCGCCTTTGACCACCACTTGCTCTCCGGCGGCAACGCCGGAACGGATGGCCACCGACGACCCTTCCTCGAACTGCGGATCGACGTTGCGGCGCTCGAAAGTCCACGGCGCGGTAGCGACAAACACGCTGGTTCTATCGTTATTCATGAGCAGCGCCGAACTCGGCAAAACCACCTGCGAGCGCTGCGGTCCCAGCACTGTGACCGTGGCAAACATATTGGGCTTGAGCGCGTAGTCACTGTTCGCGAATGCGATCCGAACCTTGTTCCTGCGTGAATCGGGGTCGATCACGTCGGACACGAACAAGACTTTCCCGCGCAAGATTCGGTCGGGATAGGCCGACAAACTGACCTCCGCATCTTGATTCTTCGAGACCGCAGCCACGTCGCTTTCCGGGACCAGGGCCGTCACCCACACCGTGCTCAAGTCGGCGATGGTCATCAAGGGCTGAGTCGGGTCGTTGATCATGCTGCCCGGCGACGCGGTGAGAGTGGTGATGCTGCCGGCCGTGGGCGCGCTGACCGTCAACAAATGAGAACTCGGTCTGTCGCCCGAGGATCCGCCGAGCATTTTCAGGCGTGCCTGGGTTCGCGCGTATTCCGCAGCAGCCTGAGTGTGATCGCTGCGTGCCTGATCGAGATCCCGGTCCGAGGCAACACCGAGCTTGTTTTGCGCCTCCTGGCGCGCCAAGTTCTTTTTGGTCAGCTTGGCCGTGTCTGCGGCTTTGGCATCATCGTCGTAGGCCTGCCCCAAATCCGGCGAATCAATCACTGCAAGCACCTGACCCCGGGCAACACGATCACCCAGTGAAACCTTGAGAGCAATCAGCCGGCCGCCCAACGGGGTCATCACCGCCGCGGTTCGAGCCGGATCGGATTCCACGATTCCCGGGAGGACTAATTTGGCGCTGACCGGCTGCTCCGACGCCGCCTGCACGGTCAGTCGATTGCGCAGCGCCGAGCCCTCGGGAACCAGGATCTTATCGCCTTGGCGGAGCATGAGCTGCGGCCCTTCGTCGCACTTACCCGGACCACCCAATATTCCGAAACCCCTCGTGAGAAAGCCGGCCAGAAATAACAGGCCGAGTCCGATGCCGGCCCAAAGAAAAGCTCGACCCCGAAACGTTGGCTCATGGTCGTGTATCGGCATGACGTATCCCCATTGAACTCTTTCGCGGGGCGATCCTATGCCCCTTCCTTTATCCTGTCCAGGGGGATACGATATGAAGCATGGAGACTACATGACACACACCTTCCCTCAGATCGCTGCAAGGCTGAAGCGCGCCCAAGGCCATCTTGCGGCCGTGATCGACATGCTGGAGGCCGGCCGGCCGTGCATGGATCTGGCGCAGCAGCTGCACGCGGTGGAAAAAGCCATAGGCAACGCCAAGAAAGAACTGATCAAGGACCATATTCACCATTGCATGGAAGACACCTCAGAGGCGCTGCCGCGCGAATTCAGGGCCCTGATCAAAGAGTTTCAGGGCGTCACCAAGTATCTTTGACGGGTCAACGTCGGACCGCCCGATGCGTTGACGCCGCGGCGTCGGCCTAGGACGCGCTTCCGAGAATCATCCGGCGCGCCAAGTCGCTGCCGCCCTCCCACATTGAGCGATTACCGGGGACCGTCTTTGTGCGCGCTGCGTTGGCCGTAACGATTGGGCGGCAGTTGGCTGTTGCACCTGCACTGGTCGCGCGCGACGAGGGCCGGCCCAATATCATTTGACGGCCCTGCTCCTGCGCATCGACAGGACTCGATGCCGCGGCCGCGACGGTTCCCGCCGCCGTGCGAGACATCACGCCGGACGCGCTGAAATTCCTGCCGCCGAGCAGCAATCTCGCCTGCTGTTGCGCATCGCCTGACGGATCTGAGGCCGGCCCTGCGTGGGCGCCAGCCATCGAGAACAGGGAAAGGAATAGAAGGGATTTAATGCTGACTGCTATTTTCATGACAATTCTCCATACGTTGATTGAATATGACCGGGAAATTCGCGACAGGACGATCGCTGTCTCATTCCAGTCATATGTATATACATGTTTCTGTCCTGTTTACGCGACCGAAGTTGCACCAACGATACCGGATGCAGGATCCCCGACCGGAACGCGGGAGCGATCATGTGGAGCACTTCGTTTGTCAATTGCATGCATATACATATATCACGGCTATTTAGCGATTGCAAATCAATCCTATCGGCGCTCTCGCTACGTCGACAAGGGCATGCATATACATGTAGTATCGGCGAACCATGAAACTGCAGCCCCTACCCTGCTACTGCGCCACCCTGCGTCAGGCGGCGCGGGCCGTGACCACGCTCTACGACGAGATGCTCGCTGACAGCGGGATTTCCATTGCCCAGTTCACCATGATCCAGGTCCTCAAGACCGCGCCGGGCCTTCAGACGATGCAGGTGGCCAAACTCATCGGAATCGATCAAACGACGGCCACCAGAACCCTTGCCCTGATGAAGAAGACCCGGCTAGTGGCCTCCTCCCTGGGGGTCGATCGGCGTGAGCGCCGGTGGCGTCTCACATCCTTGGGTGAATCTCTATTTCGTGAGATTCAGCCGAAATGGGAATCGGCGCAAAGAATGATGGAGCGGCGGCTGGGGCGGCTCGAGGCAATCGCGCTCAAGAACGATGCATTTCATGCGGCCAGCAAGCTCACGACAGGCTAATGGCCTTCAATCTCGCGATTCTTTCCAGCGCCGGCGGGTGAGAGTCGAAGAACCCTGAATGGATGGGATCAGGCGTCAGAGTGGACGCATTGTCCCGAAACAGCTTCACCAAGGCTGCGGCCAATTTTCCGGCATCGGCGTGTTGAGCCGCAAAATCATCGGCCTGCCGTTCGTGCCGGCGCGACCACCAAGACAGCACCGGCGTCGCAAAAAACGTGAACACAGGCACTGTCAAAACGAACAGCAAGAGTGCCATCTCGGCGGAAGGAACCGGCACGCCCAGCACGGCGTAGAAACCCGGCTGCTTCGCCAGCCAGGCGAGCAGAGCCAACCCCCCGAACGTCAGTATCACCGACGCGAACAGCCGCTGGCGCACATGGTGAAGCCGAAAGTGCCCCAGCTCATGAGCCAGCACCGCCTCGGTTTCCTCCGCCTCGATCCGCGCCAGCAAGGTATCGAAGAACACAATGCGCTTGTTGCGCCCGATGCCGGTGAAGTACGCATTGCCATGAGCCGACCGCAAAGATCCGTTCATCACGAACACCCCGCCCCGCGCCGTGAACCCACAACGTTCAAGGAGCGCCTCGACTCGAGTCTTGAGCGCAAAATCCGTCAGCGGCGAGAATCGGTTGAATAACGGCGCAATGAATTTCGGAGCGGCCCACGTCAGCATCAAAGTCCAAACCAACCAGATCGACCAGGCCCATAACCACCACCCGGTCCCCGCGCGATCCATCAAAGTCAGTACAGCCAGTAGCAGTGGGCCGCCGAGCAGCAGCGCCAGCAGCAGCTGTTTCAAAAAATCGACCACATACAGCCGCGGCGAAATCCGATTGAACCCGAACTTCGCCTCGACTTTGAACGTTTTCCACAACGAGAACGGCAGACCGGCCAGCTGCAGCAGCAATAAAAGCGTAGCCACGACACAAGCGCCCCGCCAGGGTTCACTCAAGCCCGATGCGCGCCACATCGCGTCCACCGCCGCCAGCCCGCCACCCACGGTCAATAGGACTTTGATCAACGCCTCGACCACGGTATCCCACCGCGCCACACGCGCGCGCGCCGTGGTGTAGTGGGCCGCCTTCTGCTGGTCGGCGAGTTCGATTTGCCCGCGAAACAGCTCGGGAACGAGATTGCGATGCGCCTGCACGGCCGCGATCTGCCGCGACCCCAGCCATAGGCGAGTCAATGCCTCCGCCGCCACCGCGATGAGGAAAATCCAAGTCAACCAGTGAATCGTGTCAGTTGCCATCTCTCGTGGGGTGCAGCGTAGACGAATTGCGCGGGCTGCGAAACACCAGCGGCTTCTCCCCGGCCGCCGCGCGTCCTACGCCGTCTGCCCCAGGTTCCGCACCGACGGCGCCTGCAGCGGCAGCGGCAGCGGCACGATCCGCCCTGGCGACTGCCTCGGTCACCAGATGATGATGCGGCGACAAATCGCACACAGGGTCCGCATTCGCCGCATCGCCCGTCAGTAGGAAGGCCTGGCAGCGGCACCCGCCGAAGTCGCGCGTCTTCTCCGGACAGCTGCGGCAGGGCTCCTTCATCCAGGCATCGCCGCGGAAATGATTGAAACTCTCGGCCTCATACCACACCTGCTCGATACTCGCGTTTCTCACATTGGGAAATTCCAGGCCCGGCAACATGCGCGCCGCATGGCAGGGCAGCGCGGTCCCGTCCGGGGTAATGGTCAAGAATATCGAGCCCAATCCGTTCATGCAGGCCTTGGGGCGGCGCTCGAAATAGTCCGGCACCACGAAATAAATCTGCATCTGCCGTCCCACGCGTTCGCGAAACCGCTTCATGGTTCGCTCCGCCCCCTCCACCTGTTCTCGGCTGGGCAGCAATTGCTCGCGGTTGTGCCACGCCCAACCATAGTACTGAGTGTTTGCCAATTCCACATAGTCGGCGCCCAATCGCAGCGCCATATCCAGGATCTCCTCGACATGATCGATATTCAGCCGGTGCAGCACCACATTGAGCACCATGGGATAGTCGTATTGCTTGATGAGAGCGGCGACGGCGGATTTCAGTTCGAAGGTGCGCGTGCTGCTCAGAAAGTCGTTCATCTGCCGGGTGCTGTCCTGGAAGGAAAGCTGAATATGATCCAGCCCGGCCTTCTTGAGCGCGCCCAAGCGTGCCTCGGTCAGTCCCACGCCCGAGGTGATGAGATTCGTGTAGAAGCCGAGTCCGTGCGCCTCCCCCACGATCAATTCCAGATCGTCCCGCGACAGCGGTTCGCCGCCGGACAGGCCCAATTGCACCGCACCGAGAGCACGCGCCTCGCGCAGGACGCGGAACCAGTCCTCCGTGGCGAGCTCCGCCGTGGTGTTCGCGAAGTCAGTCGGGTTGTAGCAGAAGGCACAGTGCAAGGGACACCGGTAGGTCAGTTCCAACAGCAGCCACAGCGGCGGCCCGGGCCGCGCGGGCGCGATCACGGGAGAATCTGTAGCCATTTCTTTTCCACCGCCATGGTGACGAAGTGTATGACGTCGCCGGACAACCCGGATGTCGCGAAGGCGCGTTCGAGATCGGCCGTGATGCCGGCAATCGTGGCCGTGCCGTCACAGCGCTTCAAAATCTCCCCGGCGCTGCCGTTGAGCTGGATCATGCCTTCCGGATACAGCAGCACAAAGGCATTTTGGGCGGCTTCCCATTGCAGCCGGAAGCCGCGCTCAACCGCGGGCCGGGACGCCGCGTCGATGATGATCTGACTCATAGCGGAACCCCATAACGCAGGGCCATGGCGTCACTCATTTGCCACAGTACATCCAGCTTGAACTGGAGAATGTCGAGCGCGCGTTCCTGCAAGGCACGCGTAGTGAAGCGCTCCAGAGTGACGGCCAACCCGAATTCCACATCGCGTCGCGCCAAACTGACGCGGCTCTGAAAATACTGCAGCCCGGCGAGGTCTATCCAGGAATAATGCTGCGGCCAATTCGCCAGACGCTGCTTGTGGATCTCCGGCGCGAACAGCTCGGTCAGCGATGAGCACACCGCTTCCGGCCAGGGCGCACGGCGCGCGAAGTTGACATAGGCATCCACCGCGAATCGGACTCCCGGCGCCACCTCGGTCAGGCTCTCCACCGTCTCGCGGGATAGGCCCACGGCCTCCGCCAGCCTCAACCAAGATTCAATTCCGCCGGGATCATCGCCGTAGCCATCGTGATCGAGTATGCGCTGCACCCACGAACGGCGCACTGCGCGATCCGTGCAGTTGGCGAGAATGGCCGCATCTTTGATCGGGATGTTGATCTGATAATAGAAGCGATTCGCAACCCAGCCACGAATCTGCGCCGCAGTGGCCGCACCGGAATTCAACAGCACATTGAAGGGATGATGAATATGATAGGCGCGCCCCTTGAGTCGCAGTTGCGCTTCGAACTCTTCGGCGCCCCAGGCGGCGGGACTCACAGAGAAATCTCCATGCCGTCCCACGCGACCTCGACGCCGCGGCGCTTGAGCTCGGTCGATTCCGGGGAGCTCTCGTCGAGAATGGGATTGGTGTTGTTGATGTGTATCAATATTTTGCGCGTACCGGCCCGCAGCCGGTCCAGCCACTCCAGCATGCCGCCCGGTCCGGATTGCGGAAGATGTCCGATGTCGCGCGCACGTTTGGTGGACACCCCGAGGCGGATCATTTCATCATCGGTCCAAAACGTGCCGTCCACCATCACAACGGCGGCGGATCGCATGGCACTCCATACGCCATCGTCGATGGCGCTCAAGCCCGGCGCATAGACCGCCGTTTGACCCGAGTTCTCGTCCTCGATGATCAGCGCGAGATTGTCGCCGGGAATGGGCGACTCGCGGTTGGGCGAATAAGGAGCGGGTTTGCTGGCCACCGGCAAGGCACGCCACCGCACCCCCTGCACCCCGTCAACCATGAATGCGGCATCGTCCATGGCAATGCGCCGCCGATCCACGCCGCAAAAGTGCCTCAGCACGCCGAACACGGGATTGCCGTGAGTAAGATCCGCAAACGTGCTGTCGGTACACCAAATGGGCCAG
>Ga0208589_1000660_pt1 | contig 15859 bp, 13 predicted proteins | sample NGESurshal092012_2_FD_184486 | JGI IMG/M metagenome (GOLD analysis project Ga0208589, IMG submission 184486) | Arctic peat soil microbial communities from Barrow, Alaska - NGEE Surface sample F53-2 shallow-092012 (SPAdes) | ecosystem: Environmental > Terrestrial > Soil > Wetlands > Peat ... | reverse complement strand
TGGCAACGCTCGTACAGCGTGTCCAAAGATTCAAAACACTCATCCGGGGAACGACGAAACAATTCACGACTGGCAGCAGTGAGATTCTGCATGGCAGTCTCCTTTCTGTTGTAAAATGAAAACCTTGAAATGCACCACCGGTCTCTCATCGCCGGCGACGGATGCCGCGGCCGATGAAAGGCCGGAAAAGACAACTACCCAGAACTGAAATGGAAATGAGCGGGGTCACTTCACGTTATGGCGGGTGCCGCCTGTGGCGTCGCATAAGCCGTGACGGGGATTAAAGGGGCCGGGCTGGGGGACGCGGTTGGTTGCTTAAGAAATCCCGCTGTGGCAGCTTAATTCACATGACGTTTGATAACCCGCAGCCCGACGATGTGTTCATGCAGGGACTGAGTTTATTTGCCGCAAACCTATTGCGGCCGCGCATTATCGAGCATTTCTTTTACTTCCCAACGTACGACTCCGCCGATGGGACCGCTGGCGAGCTTCAAAAACAAGGGTACAGGACCGAAGCGATTTTCCGGCCGAAAGATTCCAATTGGCTACTCCTAGCCACTGGGCGAATCGTGCCGGGAACGGAAAGGATTTACTTGGTTCGTCTTCGCATGGACGAATTGGCCGCAGCCTTTGGCGGAAAATACGACGGGTGGGGAACCCCATTCACGACATGATTTCTCGCCTGTAAGGTTCGCGGTGGAAGGTTCTGCGGTTATTATGCCAATGCTCCGTCGCCGAATCGGCTGACGGCCACAACCTGAAATGACGCGCGCGCGTCAGACGCTGCTTTGAGGAAAACCGCCAAGTTTTAAGTAAAGAAGCAGTGCCTTGATGCCGCGCCCCGAAAGGGGCGTCGGCCAGGGCACGTTCTTTACACCCCTTGGCGGGGGTTCCTTGAGCGTCCTTGGTTCGACGCTCTCTTTTTTTCGGGAATCCCGCCATGGCCAGCCATCGAAGGGTCTCCAATCCACGGCCTGACTGTGGTCCCACGTCTTTTCCATTAACTCCGGAAGAGTGGCAGCACGTCATTGGCTCGCTGGAATTAGCTCCGCAGCAGGCGCAGGTTGTGCGATTGATCCTTTGCGGACTGCGGGACAAGCAAATCGCGGTAGCGCTTGGCATAAGCCTGCCAACCGTTCGGACACACCTTGGCCGTCTCTTCGCCCGCAGGGGTTTCGCCGACCGGGTAGAGCTGGTCCTGCGGATTTTTGCAATCTGCCGGGCCTTTCCCCCGCACGTCACGGAAATTCATCACTAATGTTGACATCACAAATGATGAATTGCGAGTCATCAGGGAACGTGTATTTTGTCAGAGGATAGATTTTATAAGTCCGTCGAAAGCCGAAATCGGAACAAACAGGAAAAGGGGCAAGTGATGCTCAAGGGAATTACCCGCAGTGGGATGACCGGAATAAAGACATTTGAAATGCGCGCAGCTAAACGGCCTTTAGCTAGCCTTGGTTTGTTGATGGGGACGTTCTGTCTAACGCTGCTCACTGATGGAGTGAGTCATGCGGCAGTGATGTACACCTTCACGAACTTGGGAATACCATCGGGTATCGTCGGGAGTCAGGCTTTCGGGGCTTACATTCAGGCCACCGGAATCAATGACCTTGGCGAGGTAGTTGGTAACGCTGCGGATGATTTCAACCACACCAGTTTCAGTTGGCAAAATGGTCAGTTGATAAGTCTGGGCGGCTTTTCTGCAAATGCCATCAACAATTCTGGTGCAATTGTCGGTAATTCGTCAGGCAATGCTTCAATCTACCAGAACGGTATCCTCAGTTTGCTACCACGTCTTAGCAACAGCGATAACACGGCATATACCACGGCAGGGGCAAGCGGCATAAACAACAATGGAACCGTGGTAGGTGGAGGCGGCATCGGCGACAACTTCAATGGAACAAGCCGAGCGGGAATATTTGCGACCGGCGGCTCCATCGTTCTGCCAAACCTTGGCGGTCTATCGGCTAATGCTAACGGAATAAATGACAGCGGCACGATTGTCGGAGTTGCGGTCAACACAAGTGGTGAGGGACGCGCGTTCCGCTACTCTGGGGGGCCGTCGTTGACTGACCTCGGCACCTTAGGGGGAAGCTCCGCGACAGCAATAGCGATCAATGCTGGCGGCGAAATCGTTGGCAGCGCGGCATTAACTGGGAACACAGCTTCGCACGCATTCATCGACGTGGCGAATCAAATGATTGACCTCGGAACACTGGGCGGGACAAGCAGCACCGCAGATGCAATCAATATATTGGGCCAGGTCGTGGGTAGCTCGAATATCAGCGGAAACTCAGAGAATCACGCTTTCATCTATCAGGGCGGCGTTATGACAGATTTGAATTCACTCATCCAGCCGGGACTTGGAGCGGACCTTCAATCTGCGACCGGAATCAATAGCAGCGGATGGATTGTGGGGACTGGGTTTTTCGGCACCGGGCATTTTCCAAAAGCCTATCTTCTCGTTCCGATTTCAGTTCCTGAGCCCGCAAGTTGCGGCACGCTTCTCATCGGCGGGGCTGCAATGCTTCTTCGCCGACGGCAACGCAGCAGCCGGTCGGCATAAGCTGAGTGCGCGGTATGCCATTATCCTCACCAATACCATCTTATCGATTCGGCTTGCTGGCTGCGGTGTGGAGCTTCACCTCCAGTATCATTCTTCCCAACCCCGTCAGAGTCATTCTACCCAACGTGATTGACTCGAAACGCTGATTGCGCTAAATGCATCCGAACAATATTCCTGTAGGAATATTTTCGCTTGTAACTGCCTGGGATGTGGGGGATTTTATGGCCGCACTTTTGAAGCACGTTGAGAATTTGGAACCGGAGGAAGTTCGGCCATGCGTTGCGTCATTGGCCTGCTGGTGGAAGGAGGTTCAGGAGTTGGAGGAACTGCTCGGCTACGGCCGTTCCTCCGTCCCCGCCCGCGCCGCCTGGGATGAACTCCTGGCTTCGGAAATACTCATCCCACGTCAAGCTCTGTACGTTGAGCTTCGCGCGTGCGTTCGAGTCTGGGAGCGGATTTCTGCTGGCCAGCCGGTCATTTTTCCGTCGCTCTTGGACCGGCTTGTTTGGGTTGCCGTCGCCGAGAGTCTCCCACTGTCGCGATTCGGCGTCCTGGCGGCGTTCCGGTTGCGGCAACGGCTTTGTGGACGGAAAGGGCCCTTCGGCATGAACCTTGGAACGTGGGTTTGACCGTATGTGCTAAGAGCCGAGGCGAAGAGAAATCTTGCATTATTCCCTGCAAAAACTCCCTTGCATTCAGTTGTCAATCGTGTAGCGTACCTCCGAAGCGGCAGGTTTTGTTGCGTTTTACGGCTAGCGACGGTTGCAGCCAGCGATCTGTATGTTCAGCACTTGATAGTTAGCTGATATGTCAGAAGCGACCATTAGTTCGGGGCAAGAAAAGAAGGTCTGCACCAAATGCGGCGCCGATGTTTCCAATCATCGGCGATTCAAAGACGCGCAAGGCAATCGGTTTTGTGTAAATTGTTATTCGCCACCAGATAACACACCAGCCACCACCAGTCGGGAATCCGTAAAACCTGCATATTCTGAATCATTGAGTTTCCGGTCATGTGGTCTCGTTGCTCTTCTAACCTGCCCCCATTGCTGGCACGTCTTCGGACCACAGGATCTCATGTGGGTTGCGGCGCACAACGAATTAATGGGGGATACTGTCCTCGGACCGGAGAAGGCGCGGCGATTTGTCCCAACTCGCTTTACAGTTGCTGGCCAAGCAATTGATGCACGAGGGGCTACCTGCCAACAATTGGCTTGCCCAAGATGTCACCTGATTATGCCGCGGTCTGCTGTTGAGGCCGAACCGCTTTTCATCTCAATTGTGGGCGGTCCCAAGACAGGGAAGTCGTATTTCTTGTCAGCGATGACTTGGGAGTTGCGCAAGTTGCTTCCTTCGGCGTTTGCTCTTGCATTTGCCGACGCCGACACCGTGGGCAATCAGCAAATCAACGAATATGAAGCCACTCTGTTCCTGCCGGAAGATCCAGCGAAACTGGTCGCCCTAGCCAAGACAGAGGAAAGTGGCGACCTATACGACCAAGCGAATCTCAGTGGTCACACGGTATCACTGCCGCGACCGTTTCTTTTCAACCTGCGGCCGACCCAACAGCATATAAACGCCGAACATGGGGACAAAGTTCGCCGGTTGATCTGCTTGTACGACAATGCCGGCGAGAGCTTTCAACCTGGGAAGGATTCGGCCGCGTCGCCTGCAACGCAGCACTTGGCCAAGTCGAAGGTGCTGATGTTTTTGTTTGATCCCACTCAGGATCCACGATTCCGTGATAAGTGCCGCAAGTTCAGTCAAGATCCGCAACTGGCTCCCGGTCGGGGTACACAACGTCAAGAAACGCTGTTGATCGAAGCCGCTCAGCGAGTGCGGCGATATGCCAACTTGCCGTCGGGCAAGAAGCATGACAGCCCACTCTTGGTTCTGGTGCCCAAGAGCGACGTTTGGGGATCAATGCTGAAAGAAGATTTGGTTACTGATCCTATCCTGCCAGCAGCCGTTGCAGGGCGACTGGCCGCGGTCGACATCGAACGGATTGAGCGAGTGTCTCAGAAGCTGCGCACGCTGCTATTAGCCGAGACACCGGAATTGGTTACAGCGGCAGAGGACTTTTGCCAAACCGTCGCTTATATTCCTGTTAGTGCGCTCGGCCGAAGCCCGGAAGAGGCCGATTTGTCACAGGGTGGCAGGGGCTTGTTCATTCGGCCTAATTGCATTGCGCCGCGCTGGGTAACCGTGCCCGTGCTGTATATGTTTGCAAAATGGACAACGGGTCTCATCGCCGGCAACGGATCGGCCGCAGTTAGCAACAAGCCGATGGTGACTGCCGCGACTCTGCGGCAACGATAGATAATGAAGCGTGTGACAAGCAACGGTGCCGTCGAATCGGTGGTCCTTTAACACCGTGTCTATGAGCCTGGAATTAATCTACACATCCGTCCCCAGAGGACTGAAGCCGGGTAGCAAAGGTTTTTGCACCGTCGCTATGACGCTCGGCTTATCCACCGCGTGGGCTGAACGCCTGGAATCACTTAGTGGATATCGCCCGATCTTTGCGCTAGGCGACGCGAATTCTCAACTCAACCCAGTTAACTGGTCATACTGGCGCATTACCCTTGGAGGCGTTCAACGTGGCGTGCTTTCTCGTGTTGCGTTCGCTGGTGCCGACTATTCCCAGCGATCCAACAAGCTGGCCCATCACGTCGTATTGGAGCCATCCGAGCAAGCACCGGGCGGGCCGGCATGGATGATGTTGCAGGCCGGAGCACTGCGAACGAGCTGGAACGGTGAGCCTGAACAGACCACTTCCGGGCCGATCCCGCCGCGGGGCGATCGCCCACCTCGTGTTTGTTCGGCATGGGAAAGGGCGCTGGGCGACGCCGGGTGGGCGGGATTGCTAGTGGAGTCGTTCGTAAACGAGCCGGGCAGGCCCGTCTATCTGATATGCGATCCCGGCACGAACGTATTGGAGCTTTTCGAGGAGTCCCAAGCACTTATGCCGCCGCAGCAACGGTGGGACGTGACATTTAGCACGTTCTTTACCGAATTGCCCCTGAATTTGAGTTGTGCCTGGCGGGCGGTGATTGTTGATACGCCGGCAGCACAAGAAGCGGTTCGCCTCGGGCGGCGCGCGTTGGTGTTGGATCTGACCCGGCCGACCAGCGCCTCACCGCCAAGCAGTATATACACCGACGCGGCACGTTCCGGATCCGGCCCGGCAAAAGCAGTAACCAGTTCTCCGACTCAAACAGTCGATCAAGAAAAAACCGGCGGGGAGCTTGAACAGGAGTTGGATTTACCTTCTGAAACAAAGAGTCGTGGCCGCAATCGTCTGGCGTCCATGGCGACGACACCGCTTGAACTACAAGAGGAACTTCCGACCAGGGAAGAGGTGCGGATCTCATCGGCCGGCATAAAATTCCCGGCACAGGTCATCGTGGTGCGTGGAGTATCGGGCTGGTTCATTCCCATGACGGCGGCGGTATGCCTAGCAATTGGGAGCGGAATCGGCTTCATTGCAGGTCTGCGACACGGCGAAATGGGAACAAACCGAGAATCAATTGCAGAAACCAATGTTTCATCAACCACAACAGCGCCCAGCCATGTCGCCTTCCAAAATGACACACCTGTTGCGGCACCAACAAGGTCTGCAAGCACGGAACCGGTGGCCCTGAACCATCCAAATGCGCCAATGCCGACTCCAACTACCACCGCCGCGCCAATTGTCGGGCTGCCGAGCGATACTAAAATTCCAGTGGGCAGTGGCAGTTTGCCTCTGAGTGATGTACCCCCGCCTGCGATTTCAGTTTCGACCACAGGTGAACTGACGCCAGAGTATTCAGCACCGGAGGCCATCAAGCAATGCACATTTCAATGGAAAAGCGACATTTGCGCGATTCAGCTTCCTCCAGATTGTCCATCTGGCACAGTTGCACAGGTCATTTGGCCCACAAGTTCGCTGGTCTATCAACTTCAGGACGGCCACAACTCGCAATTATCTTTCGACGCCCAACGGAAAGTGATCCAGTTGAGTAGAGACAGCAACGGCGGACTTAGCAATGATCACAAAGTAGATTTGATGGATATAAAGGTCATTAAATCGACCATAGAAATCAGCACGACGGACGACGGGCGGAAAGAGCCCGACAATATTAAGAAAGCTGTTCGATCAATATTGAATTATTCCGCCTTCCTTATTCCCAGCGCCAACGGTCCTGTTAAAATCATGCAGATACCAAGCAGCAAGCCAACGGATGTAACGGTCGAGCCATTCAAATTTCAGCTACTGCAAGGGTGTGATATCGGCACACTCCGACTTGGCAAGAACGAGAATGCATTCAAATGGACTGTAGACTCGGACCATAATCGCTGCATTTTAACAAAATCCTTTGCCGCAAGCGATTTAGATTTTGAAGTAGTTTTAAGCGAGATCGGAGGAACGGAGGGAATTTGGAAGATGTCAGTGGATGAAACGCGACGCCGGGAACTTCCGTTCGAGAATGAATGGACGGAGGCTTGCAAGGATAAGAAACGCTTGAGTAGTCAAATTGACGCTCTGAATGCTACACCCCAGGACAGAATGTCTACGGAAGACCGCAAAGCACTGGATGAGCGCGTGAAAGTATTGAGCCAGCAGATGAAGGATGCCGACGCGAGAATGGAAAAAAAACAAAAGCCATATCATTCTTGGTACGACGAGGGATATGAGAAGTTTCGGGGAAGCCAAATGCAACTATTTTATTCTAATGGAGTTCAGGCAGTTCTGCTTCAGATGCGGTTCGACGACATCGCCCCTTTGAAGGATCCGCCTTGAGGGAACTTGCAATGCCAATGACACAGCATCGGGAAATCATCGACAACATCCGGGGATTTCTGTCTTCGTCGCAACAGGTGCGGACTCCACCACCAGTCGAGTGGGCTAAGGATTACGCAAAGTTATGCGGCGACGCGAATGACCGTCTTCGCAAAGGTGCGGATGCCTTGAAACGGGGATTGCGAGGTGACGCGCTACAAATCGCTGAGGCCGAGCCGGATTTGCTGGACCTGGTGGTGGCATTGGATTTCCCGGACGCGGCAAAGTGGCGGGGAGTATGCGAACGATTCGATCTGCCGCGCCCACCGGTGCTGCTAATTGAATCCGCGGCGGCGTTGAATGCGGCATATGCTACCGAGCAGCCTTTGCAGAGCCTGATGGCGTACCACCGCGTGTTGGCGTTGGCGCGCGCGCCTTTGCGAGAACGGCTAATGGTGATGCAGCGCATCGAAAAGTTAGATCCCACCAACACGTTCTGGGACGACGACATTCGCACCTTCGAGCGGGCACGCTTTGAGGAAATGAGAGCTCAATTACCGGCAGCACTTAAAGCGGGAGATGCCACGGCAGTCAGTCAGTTGAGGGACGAAGCGACGGCCTCCACATGGCGCTCGCCGGTACCTCAAGAGCTTCATCGCTCTTTACAGGATGCCGCCGCGCGCCTTGCTGAAGCCGCTTTGCGCCAATTATCGCCAAAACTTAATGCCGCCTACAGTGCGATGGCGTATGAGGAATGCAAAATTTTATTGGGAAAGTGGCAGGAACTGATAACCGCAACGCGGCTAGCGGTGCCGGTTGATCTACAGGAGCAGGTCGAACCCATCCGAGGATGGGTACACGAAGAAGACCAGCGCCGGGAGCAGCATATCGCCTTTGAAAAAGCGTGCAACTCGCTTCAACAAACACTCGACACGGACCAGCCGACACCCGCGATTGAGCGAGCCTATCACGCGGCAATCAATTTCCATCTGGACTTGCCGGAGGAACTGGAATTACGGCACAGCCGGCGCATGGCGACACGCGCATTGGCACTTCGTAACCGCCGGCGGCTTCTCTATACCGCGATTACTGCGGGATTCACGATTGCGCTAGCAACGATAGCGATCATTGTCTATCAGAGCCTGCTAACTCACGAAATTGACGATGCACAGAAGATTCTCGCTGAGGCTTTGGCTGATGTGCAGCAGGGTCAGGTCGAGAAGGGCCAAGCACTTCGCAAACAATTGGTCGAGCAGCATGCGCGCATAGTGGGCAACCCGCTGATAATTAAGGCACTCATTGACCTCGACAGCTCGGTCGCTGCGGATCGGCAGCGGGCATCTGATTTTCAACAACACATGAAGGCGGCAACGGCGGCGGGCGTCGAACACCCCGATGAGGCCGATCTACAAAGAGCGATCTCGCTCGCAAAAACCCCAGTGGAGACCACGCAGGTTGAACAACTAAAGGGCGACATCCGCGATTTCAACGCGAAGGCCCAGGCAGAAATTGACCAGCAATTTGCAGCAGATGGAGCAGCAATTAGCGCAGAAATCGAAACGCAGCTCACACCGCAACTGATGGCTTCCAATCTGACGGGATTTAGTAATCAGCTTGCGGTCCTTTCGAACAAAGTCGATAGCCTGCGGCAACGCAATCGGGTCAGCGAAGGGTTAAGGCAAGCACAGTTAGCTTCACTGGACGCAGTTCTCGGTCAGCGCGGGCAGAGAATCGAACACGTTCAAGCATTGCAAACAGCATTGCAACACCTACGGGAGTGTGGTTCATCTGCCGAGGCACACATGGGGGGAATCAAGCAGTTTATCGCCGAGTTCCCGGAGGATCCGCATTGCGCCGACTTCCAACGGGCCATCGCTGCGTTTACGGCCGAGCAGGCCATAGAGTCATGGTCAAATCTCGGACGGCATTGGTCGTTCCAGATGCTGCCGACAAGCTACAAGTCCGCGCAAGATCGTGTGGCAGACGTGCAACGCTATCTAAGCCAGTATCCGACGACTCCTTTAGCAGGGCAAATTCAAGCCTACCTTGCCTACTTGAATAAGGGATTGGAAGTTTCGTCCCCAAATGGGGTATTGAAGGAGGGGCTGCGAAAGCTGGTGACAAATCCACTGGTGCATGATCTTCGGTGCGTTGATACTTCTAATGGACTGCGATTCTTCGTTGCCGATCGCACCTTCGTGGACCACAGCGATATCAATGGAAAATCCAGCGGGCAATCTTTTCCGGCAATCACTTCGCCCGACATGACGAAGCCATCGAAGGTCGAACTTACGTTAAAAGATGGCAACCTGCTGAAGGCGACGATCCCGATCGTCAGCCCGCAGGCTGCATTTGCTGCTGCTGTGGAGAATCATCTGGACGCCTTTGATTATTCGGATTGGGAGGCCTTTGGGCTAGATGTGACCCAGGAGCTTCTGAACCGTCAGGACATCGATCCGATATTGCAGGCGATTTTATTGCAGCACATCCTTACGCTTAATCAGGCAGTGGGCGAGTGGAGCGGGCAGGACCAGTTTGGAAAGGTTGTCAGCGCATTAGCAAAACAGAATGTCGATGACATGCAATGGCTTGACCCTCGGATTCCACCGACCACGGATACATTAAAGAAGCTGAGAGCGTCAATCGACACTCTACCACCGCTGCCAAAGACGCGGGCCTTGTTATTACAGCGCCGTGACGCCATTTTGAAGGCGGCTCAAGTCAATTTGGCAGGCGAAGGCATCCTACTCCACAACGACACGGGATATGAAGTCGTAAGCAAGGCACCAGTGACGACCGGACAGATCATCTGGGCGATCGGAGCAGACAGCCAACTCGTTACGGTTGGGGGTGTGAAGGACGGGCGATGGCTGCTGGACCCGGACCAGGCCAGGCTGGTGCCTGATGGCTCATTGGTTTTCATCGTTTCGGCAGCGCAGCCTGTGGCGGCGGCGAAATGATCAGGAGCAACGCAATGGTAGCGAGCGCCTTTTACCTGCGCATCCGCGGAAGAATCAGTGGTCCTTTCGATGTATCGACTTTGCAGAAGCTGGTGCATCGCGGTGAATTATCACGAATTCACGAAATTTCGAGCGACCGTTCAACGTGGAGTACCGCTGGACATTTCGAGGATCTATTCCCCGCCAGCCCCGCATTGATGGTGCCGACTTCGGAAGTGGCAGAAGCCGGGAATGACACGGAATCTGCTAAACGGCAGCCCATAGAGGCTTCCGCTACCGCCTTGTACCATTACACGCAGCGAGGCTTTACGGTGGGACCAGTTTCTTTGACCATTCTGAAAACGCTGGCAGAGAATGGCACTCTCCTTCCCGATGACCTTGTTTGGCGTGAACATTCGGAAACCGGATCCCCGGCCGCTCAGTTCCCGGCACTCGCGCCGCTATTTGCTCGCCCATCTGCCGTAACCCCGCCAAACCAGCCTACTGAGAACCACCAACCTGACGGGAATTCGTCAATAACCACGGTAACTTCCAGAGATGTCCTGGCTCGCAGAACGGGAATTGCGGCAGGCGCCTTGGTGCTGGTTCTTATCAATCTGCCTTGGTTCGTTTGGGGCAGTAAGGCGGTTTGGTGGTGGAATTTATATGCGATACCCAAGGAGACTTCCTGGGCGCTGTGTGTGACCTTTCAGGTGCTGGCTGCGGCCGCGCTCTGTGTCGTTGGACCACTTACCAACGGTGGTGCAAGGGGGGCTGTATACCTGAGCCTTACGTTGGCAGCTTGGATATTTCTGGCTGTCGTAACGCTTACCGGCGGCAGCTCCGCCAATGATGTTGCACGGTTGATCGTCCCGATAGCCCTTTCTCTATTGTTAGGCACCTGCTTTTTCCGCAATACGTCACCTCAGTCCGTCGCTGGGCGCACCTTTGTAGGCATTTTTAGCGGCATCAGTACGTTCGGAAGTCTTGTGGGTATTGTGAATCTGCTTCAAGGTGCTCGGGAGGTTTCCAGTATTCCTGACGGAGTTTTCTTCGGCGGAATATTAGTATTGATAGGAATGTTGGCGGGATTGGCAGCAGGCATTATGGGGTTGGTCGGCTTAAAGCCAATGTTTACGAGGTCACTCAATCAGCTAACTGAAATTGCCGCCATTTCCTCCCTTGTCTTGCCTGGTCTGGGAATATTTGTCGCAGCGGTTTCGGCAGGATCTCTGATTGCAGCCCATCCGACGGGTCGCGTATTGGGTGACTTGGTGGTAGTGGAAACGGCCGCCCGCGTTCTATTGATACTTTACGCATTCTTGGCGGTGGCCGCTGTGGGAATGCGAGAGTTACTTATTGCTACGCGGGGTACCGCCTCGCGAGAATGATCCGTCGAAAGATTACTGCTCAAAAATATGCTGGGAGTGAGTCAAGACAATGGAGTCTACGTCCTGGGGTTCCCAATTGACGGAATATCCCTTACTCCAAGCCCATTGGCGCAGCAAACGGAACGCTTCATAACCATCAGGGTGCAAGGCAACTTCGAGTACCGCATCATCCGGTCGTGCTAATAGCAGGAAAGGAGGAGGGGCGATTTGGCCACGCGCCAAAGCGGAGATCGATGTGCCCGGTTTGCCTTGTACGCGTGTAAATAAGGTAGACGCGTCGCCAATTGGAAGGCTCAGGTAATCGTCCGATCCGATACACCAGAAGCGGTCTCCGGCGACTTCGACCCACCTCGTAACAGAGCGATTGCTTTCTCGTAAGTGTGGGACGTAAAACTGCACATGCCGCGGATCGGCCTGCAATTTCCTTTGTAGCTCAACGGCACGATTTCCTAGATCGGCGGTTTCCTCATCCAGACGACGGAGTTCGTTTTGCACCTCTATCGCTGCGGGGTCTGCATATTTTGCTTCTCCCACTTGCCGCATCGCCTGTTGTAAAGAGTCCCGCTTTGCGGACGAGTTTGCGGTAGCGGATTCAAGATTTATCCTTTGTTCGTTTAACATTCGGATCTGGCCCTTCACCAACTGCACAGTTCCTTGCGGATCACTCAGTTCTTTTGCTTGCTGGGCGAGCAATTGTTCGGTGCGGCGACGCTGCTCCGCCGCCATCTGTGCGCTGGTCTGTGATTGTGCTAACTGGTGTTCTGCGTTGGAGAGTCGGCCATCGGATTGCCGGCTGTTGGAACGTCCGCCACTTACCACGACAATCGTCAGCACGAAAATGAGCAATCCGATGACGCACGCAAGAATATCAAGAAAGGAGAAATTGAAAATGTCTACTTCCCGATGTCGCATGGCTCAACTTCTCATGAATGGGTGCTCAGGTGGTCATGGCGAAACCGTTTCAAAAATCCAATCGGCGTTGGCCGGTTCAAAGCCAAACGGCGTACCACTTGGTAACTGCTCTCGCGCCTTCGTAAAGGTCGTTACACCGTCAGGGCGGACCCAGAACAGTACGAGTGGGTGGTCAAGCTGCGCGTGCGATGCAATCGTATGCTGATAATCGGATTGGACATCGTCCAAATTGTTGGCGGATGTATGTCCGACCTGGGTAATCTTGCGATTGCCGTCCGTTTCTAAGAGGACGACGCCATCCGCGCGACAATCGACGTGCAAGACTTGGAAATCCTCGGCGGGGGAACCCGGACGCCGGTATGGCGACAAAACCACTGGAGTCTCCTTTGAAGCCGCGACCAACCGGGCAAGGTCTGCTTCAGCCTGGGAATGTCGGTCGGCCGCGACTTTTAGGTCGGTCTTGGCTCGTTCCAGAGTAGCAGCAACTGCACGATCTTGTGTAAGGCGCGCGTCATCGAGTTGGGCTTGCGCCGATGCCACCTGGCGTATCGCTTGGTCATAGTTTGCTTGAGCTTCGTCGCGCGCAGATCGAGCGGCATCACGCTGCCGCGTCAAGTCCGGCATTTCTGGCACCCGCACTTGGTCAAATTGTGCCTCTAGGCCACCAGCGATTTGCGTATCACGTTCCGCATCTGTCCGTAGTAGTGATGCTTCGCGGAGTTTCCGCACGACAATGGCGCCGGTGTCGGCAACGGGGCTGCCCGACTGCAAGATAAACACCATCACCATGATGAAAATGAGAAGCCCGATCGTGCAGGCGAGTATATCCAAGAACGAAAAGTTGAATATCTCGACCTGTCTAGGTCGTCTCCGGCGGCTCATAAGTGTTTCTCGTTAAAAATTGCCGAAAAGACTGCTTCAGCGACCACCTCTTTGAGTTACCTCCGTTGCCACGGCGGGACTGCGTGGCGATGCAACCTGCTGGTCTCGCCACTGCTGCACGACTTCTCTTAGGGACTGCACAAGTGCGGATAAATCTTGGATGGAAACGCCGGCATTTGAAGGGACGCTTATTTTGTGAAGAAGATGCTCCAAGCAATAATCATCAATCTCGGCCAGCAGCCGATCTTCCCGTCGTTGCATCCAAGACATAATCAGCATTAGACCCAAGCTCATACACAGCGCAATCATCGTTGTCTCGAAGGCCTGACCTAGGCCATAGGTTACGCCCTTTAATGACTCTCGTAGTCCGTCAAGATCTGATGCGTTTTGAATAAGCGTACTAAACGCTTGTACGCCGTTGCTGATACCAAGAACCGTACCCACAAATCCAAGTACCGGGATGGCCCATATGATAAACTTCGGCGCTGCATAACTCGACTCCATTGCGTTCTGGGTCGCTTCGGCCCGATATCGGAGCAGGTCATCAAGTTTTTCCGCAGTACCGAGTTGTTCGAGTCGCAGCAATGCTTGACGGATACGAACAACCAGTAGAAAAGACCGTTGCTGTCGGGTTAATCGACCAATGCGATCGAGAATGTGCTTGATGTCCCCCAGATCGATACGAGCAGCCATTTCCTCGGGCAAAAGTTGTAGGTCGAAGGCGGACTGCTCTCGCTGAAGCAGCGGCAATTTCAAGAGCAGTGCCCACATTGCACAGAAAAAAAGAACGACACAGACATAAGGAACCCAGCCATGTCCGCAGAACAGATGAGAAACTGGCGTATCCCTTAGCAGAAGAAATGGCCCTAAACCATAAAACCCGATAGAGCATGCCACAGCTAGCCAAGTTGCACGCGACAAGCTGGGGTGCAGTCCATTTGAGCCAAGGGCCAAGGGGCGCGATTCCTCTCGGCTGCAGCGCTGACACAGTTCTGCGTCCCCATCGGCAGGCACAAGCATTGTGCCGCACATCAAGCAGTTAAGTGCCTTCATAAACGCCCTCGTAACTCATTGTATCAGGTTTGAGCCATGAAATAGCGGTGAGACGGTTCAAATTCCTCGAATGCCTTTATCTCGACTTTTGCCGATTTCTGGACCTCATGCGGCGGGACTCAGATAATCCAGTGTGATTCGAAATGACCGGGGGTTCGACACCGGCCGCCGTACCTCTTCGTCCCGCCGGCGTTTTATAGACAATCGAGCAATTGGCGCCGGGTGTTATCTGCACGGTGATGCTGGCGCGGCCTCCAGGTGCTGCTCCTGCGACCGCGACAAACGCGACCGCTGCTGTCGGCTGGGCGGTCTGGCTGCTGGGGGTAGCCGGAGGAGTTGCAACCGGAACTGCTTCCGCCGCCGAATCGACATTCTCCCCGACAACGTACTTCTTGTATGCCGTGATCCAATCGTTGGAAATTTCCTTCTGCGCTTCATCAAGGGCAATCTGGTGGGCTTTGACCATTGAATGCAGCTTACCTTCAAGGCGGTCCTTTACATGCGCATTCCAAGCACCATGATGCGGTTCCGGCCAGAGGTTTTTGATGTCGTTGCTACCACCCAACTCAAGCGATATCAGGTGGTCCACTTCGTACGCGCCGGGATCGTGGTGCGTGATGCCGTATTCGGCGAATACTTTTTGCTTCTCCGATTCGGGCACGTCACGGACGGATTTGGCATAGCCCGGCACTGATACCATCGCGGCGGTTACGTTCGGCAGTCTGTCGCCTGGGGTCAGTTTGGGATCAGGCATCCAGCCATTGGCAATTCCTTCCCGGAGGTTGGACGGCTGGGTGGTTTGGGAGAATGACGGGCTCGTATTGAGAGCCAGAAACATAACCCCGACAAGCGTAAGTAGTCGCATGGTTGGCATGGTATCAATTAATATTTCAGACTTCAGTTCCCGGAATGGTGGCCACACGTTCGGTAAAGAGCCGTACAGCTTCCGTCCGCTCTTCGGGCGTCAACCCTGCGACATCCATCAGGCGATTCCAGTTATTGCGGAGATCGTCAAGACTCTGGATTCCATCGAAACCAATTCCACCGTCCTTACGGACATACACGAGATTTTCCGCTTCGCTGACGCTGAGTTCGGCGATGCCCGGATCGGTAAACGATTCGCCAAGGACATATCCGACAATCGCGGCCATGAATGGCGACATACCCGGAAAGCGGCTGGGGCGAAGCTTTGCCTTGAGCGTGTCCATTCGCACAGCATTTTACTCGGTCGACGGCACCTACTAAAGCCGTAAAGCGGAGCGAAAGACGCCGGGATGGGCGCGGAGCCGGAATTCCTTTTCACCCCATGGCGGAACGCCACTCTCTCCATGCGAAGGCTAGGGGGGCGGTGCAG
>Ga0208589_1000659_pt1 | contig 15871 bp, 11 predicted proteins | sample NGESurshal092012_2_FD_184486 | JGI IMG/M metagenome (GOLD analysis project Ga0208589, IMG submission 184486) | Arctic peat soil microbial communities from Barrow, Alaska - NGEE Surface sample F53-2 shallow-092012 (SPAdes) | ecosystem: Environmental > Terrestrial > Soil > Wetlands > Peat ... | reverse complement strand
TCCCGGCTCCATCTCGCTTCGCTCGATTTCGCCACCCTCTCCCACAAGGGGAGAGGGAAAGAACGCCCGCATCGCCCATGACCGCTTCCCGCATTCACCGCCTCACGTTGACGCATTTCCGCAATTATCGGGTGGCGAGCCTGGAGGCGCGCGAGGATGTGGTGGTGCTGGTGGGGCCGAACGGCGCCGGCAAGACCAATTGCCTGGAGGCGATCTCGTTTCTGTCGCCGGGACGCGGCCTGCGCCGCGCCACGCTGGACGACGTCGCCGACATCCAGGGCGACGGCTCCTGGGCGGTGTCCGCCGAGGTCGAGGGCGCGCTGGGCCTCGCCACCCTCGGCACCGGCATCGACGCGCCGGGAACCGAGGCCGCGAGCACCAGCCGGCGCTGCCGGATCGACCGCGAACCCGTGAGCTCGGCCACCGCGTTCGGCGATCATTTGCGCATGGTATGGCTGACCCCCGCGATGGACGGGCTGTTCACGGGGGCGGCGTCGGAGCGGCGGCGGTTCTTCGACCGGCTGGTGCTGGCGATCGACAGCGAACATTCGGCGCGCGTTTCCGCACTCGACCGGTCGCTGCGCTCGCGCAATCGCCTGTTGGAAGTACGCAATTTCGACGACCATTGGTGCGACGCGATCGAACGCGAGACCGCGGAGCTCGCGGTCGCGGTCGCGGCGATGCGCGGCCAGACGCTGGCAAAACTCGCGGCGATGCTGCGCAGCCGTGGCGCGCAATCGGCGTTTCCCTCCGCCGACATCATGCTCGATGGCTGGATGGAAAACGCGCTGATGAACGAGCCGGCGACAGCGGTGGAAGACCGCTACCGCGAAATCCTGCGCAACGGCCGCGCCCGTGACGCCGCCGCCGGCCGTACCCTCGATGGCCCGCATCTTACCGATCTGCAGGTGATCTACGCGCCGAAAAACATGCCCGCGCGCGACGCCTCGACCGGCGAACAGAAAGCGCTGCTGATCGGGCTGGTGCTCGCGCACGCCAATCTGGTCGCCGAAATGACCGGCATCACGCCGCTGCTGCTGCTCGACGAAGTGGTCGCTCATCTCGATCCCGTCAGGCGCGCATCTCTGTTCGGCGAACTGGCCACGCTCGGCGCCCAGGTCTGGATGACCGGCGCCGATCCTGCGGCGTTTGCCGATGTCGGCGCCTCCGGCGAGATTTTCGACGTCGAGAACGGCCGCATTGGGCGGCGCGCGCGATAGCGCAAACCGGTTCGGTTTTGAACCGGAAGTTCCACCGCCGCGACTAGACAGAGAGCCGAACGGATCAACGTCGCCGCATCCCTGCCGCGCGACGACACCGGCGTCGGCAATTAGCGGAGATCGCAGATGGTTGAAACGACGCGCGGGACGCTGCTCCCGGCAAGAAAATGGCTGTTGGCTGCTCTGTTCGGCTGGATTGTGCTGCAACCGATCGCAGCCAGCGCCGATGACGGCATGGTCGACGTCCGCAACCTGCCGCGGCTCGACGGCGCGGTGGAAGACACCACGCGTACCCGGCCGGGCAAGATCATGTATTCCGTTCCAACAGCATTTCCCGAGACCACCGACGCGATCAAGAAACTGTTCGCTACCAACGGCTGGGTGCTCTACACGCGCCCCGTCGATGAGGCGGGCACCTCGCTGACGTTCAAGAAGGGAGCGCAAGGGGTCTACGTTTCCTTTACGCAACGGCTGCGCACGCCCAACCAATCTTCCGTCTACTACGATGCCAACCGGATCAACGCGAACCTGCCGTTTCCGGATGGGGCCACCGACGTCGTGTTCGACGAGAACCGGCCTTATCTCGGCTGCGTAACGCCTCAGTCTGTCGAGGCGACGCTCGATTTCTTCCGCAAACAACTTGCCGCATCCGGCTGGTCGCCTTTGACCGCGGCGGACGCCGCAGGGCATTGGCCGAACGCCAGCCTCGACAAGTCCGAGAACGGCGCGCGCTCCTATTTCAGCCGTGGCCGCGACGACCGGCAGCCGCCGGTCATGCTGTCGCTGCAGCGCCGCGCCGACGGCAAGACCGCTGTCGACATCCGGGTGGCGCCCTTCGCGCTGCCGCAAAATCTCGCGCTCGCTCACGAGATGGCGGGCTTGCCGGAGCCTGATCACATCAAGACGTTTGGCGGCACCGGAGCTGCGGATTCCAACCAGCGCAAGCTCGAGGGCGCGGTGATCGCCGATATTCCCGCCGTGCTCGCGTTCTATCGCCGCGAACTGGCGGCGCGGAACTGGAAGGAAGAGACCACGGGCGCCATGATCACGGCCGATGCCGTCGCGCTCAATTTTTCCACGCCAGAGGAGACCGCCGTCCTCAAACTGGGGCGTACCTACGACCTGACGACCGTCAGTTTTGTCACGCAGGTCAAGCCCGCCGCGCTCGCGGCGCGGGCGAAGGCCAAGAAGGAGGCCGACGACAAATTCTTCAGCGAAGCCCAGGCGACCGCCCAGACGTTCATCAAGGCCGACGAAGCCCGGCGTGCCGCGCAGGCGAAAAATCTTTCGGATGCGCCGGTACAGGCCCGGGCCGATGCCGCGATGCCGGTGCCGCTGCCTGACGGCGCGGACAACGTACAGTTCGACGGCGCCGAGGGCCGGCTCGAATTCGATTCGACTTCGACCGTGAAGGCGCTGGCGACGTTCTACCGCGATACCCTGAAATCGACGGGCTGGAAGGAAGAGCCTTCGGTCATCAACAATCCCAACATGGCGGTGATGGAATTCGCCAAGGCCGGCAAGACACTCTCGCTCACCGCCATGCAGATGGGTCCCAAGGTCAATGTCAGCGCCAATGGATCGGGCCTGGTGATGGCCAATGCCGCTACAGTGGCCGCCAAGGGCCCATCGCCGGCCGCATCGGCTTCCCCAACGGCGGCGCAAGATCTCGAGGCCGATCCGGATTCCGCGTTGCCGGTGCCGAAGCAGCACAGCATGAGCTCTCTCGCCGCCGGCAAGATCCCCGGCACCGAAACCCCGTTTCGACGGGAGCTCAACGCCAGCATTCCTGCCGATCTCGGCACGGTGCTGGGCTTTTATCGCCGCGAACTCGGCAAGCTCGGCTGGAAGGAAGCCCCCGACCGGGCCGTGATTCAACCGGATCAGGCGCAGCTTGCGTTTGCCTCGCCCGACGGGCCGGCCACGCTCAGACTTGGCCGCGACCATGACGAAACCATCGTCAACCTCGCGCAGAAGATTCCGGCGGCTGCCGCCAAAGCCGATATCGCACCAAAGCCCGGCCAGGCCAGGCTGCTGCTGGGCAATATCGGCGACAGCGAAGCCGCGCTGACCATCAACAAGCAGACCATCAAGATCGCGGCGGGCGCCGGCGGACCGCGCGTCAAGGGTCCGACGCTCGACCTGCCGCCCGGCAAATACCAGTATTCGGTGAAGGTCGCGGGCGGCCCGGCGCGCAGCAACGAAATCCAGCTGACCGCCGACGATTCCTGGGGGCTCATGATTGCGCCCGACGGCGAGGCGATGCCGCTGCATGTCTATTGACGGCTCGCCCGCATCGCGAGCCGCGCGCGACCTTCAAAAATCAGGATTCAGGAGCCCGGCACAGGGCCCCGAATCACGCTTTTTTGGGGTTGCCGAATCGGCTTTGGCGCGGCTTGAAAAACCATCAAATAATCCCATTTATTCAATAGCTTGTTGATAGAGCCTTTGCGCTAGGCGCATGGCCCCTTTCATGGCATAAACTCGGCCCGTCAGCGCCTGATATTGCGCAGCTGATTCGGGACATCCTCGAAGGCCTCACATGACAGAACCTGCCCGGCAGACCACCGCCGACACTGAGCATTCCGTTCCCATCGAATATGGCGCTGAATCGATCCGGGTGTTGAAGGGCCTCGATGCCGTTCGCAAGCGGCCGGGCATGTATATCGGCGACACCGACGACGGCTCCGGCCTGCATCACATGGTCTACGAAGTCGTCGACAACGCCATCGACGAGGCGCTCGCCGGCCACGCCACCGCCGTGGAAGTCGTGCTCAACGCCGACGGCTCGGTCACCGTGCGCGACGACGGCCGCGGCATTCCCGTCGACATCCACAAGGGTGAAGGCATTTCGGCCGCCGAAGTCATCATGACGCAACTGCATGCCGGCGGAAAATTCGACCAGAATTCCTACAAGGTGTCCGGCGGACTGCACGGCGTCGGCGTCTCCGTCGTCAATGCGCTGTCGAGCAAGCTGCAATTGCGGGTATGGCGCGACGGCAAGGAGCATTTCATCGAGTTCGCCCATGGCGATGCGGTGGCGCCGCTGAAAGCGCTCGGCGATGCCAATGGCAAGCGCGGCACCGAGGTGACGTTCCTGGCCTCGACGGAAACCTTCACCAATGTCGAATATGATTTCGCCACGCTCGAGCATCGCCTGCGCGAGCTCGCGTTCCTCAATTCCGGCGTCAATATCCTGCTGTCCGACAAGCGCCACGCGGTCGAGAAGCGCGAGGCGATGCATTACGACGGCGGCGTCGAGGAATTCGTCAAATATCTCGACCGCAACAAGAAGGCGATGGTGCCGAGCCCGATCATGGTCAATGCCGAACTGAACGGCATCGGCGTCGAGGCGGCGCTGTGGTGGAACGACAGCTACCATGAGAACGTGCTGTGCTTCACCAACAACATCCCGCAGCGCGACGGCGGCACGCATCTGGCGGGTTTTCGTGGCGCGCTGACGCGCCAGGTCAACGGCTATGCCGATGCGATCGCCAAGCGCGAAAAGATCGCGCTGACCGGCGACGATTGCCGCGAGGGCCTGACCGCGGTGCTTTCGGTGAAAGTGCCGGACCCGAAATTCTCCTCGCAGACCAAGGACAAGCTGGTCTCCTCGGAAGTCCGCCCCGTGGTCGAGAACGTCATCAACGAGGCGCTGGCGGCGTGGTTCGAGGAACATCCCTCCGAGGCCAAGATCATCGTCGGCAAGGTGGTGGAAGCCGCCGCCGCCCGCGAAGCCGCGCGCAAGGCGCGCGAACTGACCCGGCGCAAGGGCGCGCTCGATTACGCCTCGCTGCCCGGCAAGCTGGCCGACTGCCAGGAGAAAGACCCTGCCAAGTCGGAACTGTTCATCGTCGAGGGTGACTCGGCCGGCGGCAGCGCCAAGATGGGCCGCAACCGCGAATTCCAGGCCGTGCTGCCGTTGCGCGGCAAGATCCTCAATGTCGAGCGCGCGCGCTTCGACAAGATGCTGAGCTCCGAGCAGATCGGTACGCTGATCACGGCGCTCGGCACCGGCATCGGCCGCGACGATTTCGATCTCTCCAAGCTGCGCTATCACAAGATCATTCTGATGACCGACGCCGACGTCGACGGCGCGCATATCCGCACGCTGCTCTTGACGTTCTTCTTCCGCCAGATGCCGTCGCTGATCGACAGCGGCTACCTCTATATCGCGCAGCCGCCGCTCTACAAGGTGACGCGCGGCAAGTCCGAGCAATACCTGAAGGACGAGCGCGCGCTGGAAGATTATCTGATCGAGACCGGTCTCGAGGACAGCGTGTTCAAGACCGCGTCGGGTGACGACCGCAGCGGACGCGATTTGCAGGCGCTGGTCGAGGATGCCCGTGTGATCCGCGCGACGCTGCACAATCTGCACAGCCGCTATAATCGCGGCGTGGTCGAGCAGGCCGCGATCGCGGGCGTGCTGAACCCGAAAATCACCAGCGATGTCGCCACCGCCAATGCCGCCGCGGACTATATCGCGCGCCGGCTCGATGCGCTGGCCGACGAGGTCGAGCGCGGCTGGACCGGACAGTTCATCGAAGGCGAGGGCTTCTCCTTCGAGCGCACCGTGCGCGGCGTCAAGGACGTCGCCATCATCGACGGCGCGCTGCTCGGCTCCGCCGACGCCCGCAAGCTCGACGATTACGCCGCACGGCTGCAGGAGGCCTATCCGAAGCCGGGTATCCTGCGCCGCAAGGATACCGAAACCCCGATCCACGGCCCGGTCAGCCTGTTCGAGGCGGTCACCGACGCCGGCCGCAAGGGCGTCGTGCTGCAGCGCTACAAAGGCCTCGGCGAGATGAACCCGGAGCAGCTCTGGGAAACCACGCTCGACACCAACGAGCGCTCGCTGCTGCAGGTGAGGGTCAAAGAGGTCGACGAGGCCGACGACATCTTCACCAAGCTGATGGGCGACGTGGTCGAGCCACGCCGCGAATTCATCCAGGATAATTCGCTCAGCGCCACCGTCGACGTGTGAGGCACCCACCGCTTGCCGCCCATTCAATACATTGTTGAAGGCGGCCACCGGCTGGCGGGGACCATCGAGCCGTCCGGCAACAAGAATGCGGCGCTGCCGATCATCGCCGCCGCGCTGCTCACCGAACACCCCGTCACGCTGCAGAACGTTCCCAGAATTCGCGACACCGAAACGCTGGTCGAACTGATCCGCTCGGTCGGCGCTACGGCCGAATGGCAGGGCCGCAATACGCTCAAAATCCACGCCAAGGAGATTCGCGCCGCCGACCTCGATCCTGATCTGTGCGCACGGATCCGCGCCTCGATCCTGCTGGCGGGCCCGTTGCTGGCGCGCTGCGGCGAGGTCGCGCTGCCGCCGCCGGGTGGCGACGTGATCGGACGCAGGCGGCTCGATACGCATTTTCTGGCCTTCGAGCAGCTCGGCGCCACCGTCACCGCGACGCATCGGCTGGAATTCCGCGCCACAAAACTGCGCGGCGCCGACGTGTTCCTCGACGAGCCCAGCGTGACCGCGACCGAAAACGCGCTGGTCGCCGCCGTCGCCGCCCACGGCACCAGTCATCTTCGCAACGTCGCCTCCGAGCCGCATGTGCAGGATCTCGCGCATTTCCTGGTCGCGCTCGGCGCCCGCATCGAGGGCATCGGCACCAACACCATGATCGTGCACGGCCCGGCAACGCTCGGCGGCGCCGATTATTCGATCGGTCCCGATCATATCGAGGTCGGCTCGCTGATCGGATTGGCCGCGGTGACGCGCTCGCCACTGCGGATCGCGCGCGCCGGCGTCGAGCATCTGCGCTCGATCCGGATGGGGTTCGAGCGGCTCGGCATCGTCTGCGGCGTCGAGGGCGACGATCTGGTAGTGCCGTCGAACCAGACCATGAAGATCCGCGACGATTTCGGCGGCCATGTACCAAAACTCGAGGACCAGCCGTGGCCGGCATTCCCGGCCGATCTGATGTCGATCGCGATCGTAACCGCCACGCAATGCGACGGCGTCATCCTGATGTTCGAGAAGATGTTCGAATCCCGGATGTTCTTTGTCGACAAGCTGATCTCGATGGGGGCGCGCATCGTGCTGTGCGATCCGCACCGCGCCATCGTCGCCGGCCCGAGCCGAATGCACGGCGCCTCGATGATCTCGCCCGACATCCGCGCCGGCATGGCGATGCTGCTGGCCGCGGTGTGCGCCGAGGGCACCTCCACCATCAACAACGCCGACCAGATCGAGCGCGGCTACGAGCGCATCGACGAACGCCTCAACGCCCTCGGCGCCAAGATCACGCGGGTGCCGGAGCGCAAGGCGAGTGGTTAGCGCTTTGCTCCTCCCTTCTCCCCTTGTGGGCGAAGGAAGTAAGTACGCATCGCTCGTTGCATGTTTCTGATTCAATTTTCAAACAGCCAAACTCGACCGTCATTGCGAGGAGCACCTGCGACGAAGCAATCCAGTCTTTCTTGTTGCACTGGATTGCTTCGCTGCGCTCGCAATGACGATGAGACAAGCTTCCGCATTCTCGCGACAGGCTTTTGTCCGAGGCTTGCAAATAACCTCGCCCAAAAAAGTAAGAGGGCGCAGGGAAGGCCGGGTGCGCGCTGCACCCGCGGTCTCGTGTGCAATGTGCATCAAAAGAAAACGCACACGAGCATACAGGTTCAGCGGAGGCATCCGACCTTCCCTGCGCAATGGTTTTACGCTTATACCGTGCTCTCCCTGGTGACCGGGCTTTCTTGCCACCATCGCCCGTGAGAAGCGTTAGCCTCTCGCGAACTTGACGCCAGCGTCGGGGCGTCAGGACCACACGGCTTCGTCGTACGCAACAACATCACTCGTCTTGTGATGCTATCGCGCCCATCGCTCCCCGCGCCCAACGTTTCGTGACGGTCGACACGCCCCTCTTGCGGGCACGGGATAGGAGGCGAAATGCCGGTGATTTGCCGTCCCGAACAACACCGCGAGGTGCGACATTTTAACACGACGGGCAAATCACCAAATTGGTGTCGAGGAATATTTGCTGGCTCGCTGCATTTCTTCCTTCTCCCCTTGCGGGAGAAGGGAAGGCGCGTCACGCCGACACACATTTCGCATCCGGTGATGCTATTCTGCGCCCATGACTTCTCTCGACAAGATCGATCGCGCACAGGCCGTACCGCAACCGGTAGCTCCCGCTCCCCGACATCCCCTCGTGCTCGAGTTGAGCGAGACGTTGCGGCTCGCCGTGCCGATGGCGCTGACGCAGCTCGGGCAGATCGCGATGATGACGACCGATCTTGGCTTCATCGGACGTCTCGGCAACGAAGCGGTCGCCGCCGCCGCGCTGGCGGGCACGGTGTATTTCATCAGCTTTACCATCGGCATGGGACTGGTATCGGCGGTGGCGCCGCTGGCCGCGCAGGGGTTCGGCGCCCGCGATCCACGCCGGGTACGGCGCGCGATGCGCACCGGCCTGTGGGCGGCGCCGCTGATCACGCTGCCGATCATGCCATTTTCGTTTTACGGCGAAGACATCCTGCTCGCGCTGGGCCAGGCGCCGGCAGCCGCCCATCTCGCGCAGCAATATCTGTTCGGCCTGGTCTGGGGCGTCGCGCCGGCGCTGTGGTTCATGGCGATCCGCGGTTTCATGGGCGCGGTCAACCGGCCGCAACCGGCGCTGTGGATCACGCTGGCCGCGATCCCCGCCAACGCGTTGCTGGCGTATCTTTTGATCTACGGCGAATGGGGCTTTCCGCGGCTCGAATTGTTCGGCGCCGGGCTTGCCACCTCGCTGGTCAACTTTGTCACGCTGCTGGCAGGGCTGTGGTTTGCGATCCGCGTGCGCCCGTTCCGGAAATATCACGTGCTCGGGAAGGTTTGGCGCTTCGACTGGCCGCTGATGCGGCAACTGGTTGCGATCGGCGCACCGATCTCGCTGTCGTTCATGCTGGAATACGGCCTGTTCTCCACGGCCGCGCTGCTGATGGGCCTGATCAGCACCATCGCGTTGGCGGCGCATCAGGTCGCGCTGCAAGTCACCGCGGTGCTGTTCATGGTGCCCTATGGCATCAGCCAGGCGGCGACGGTGCGGGTCGGGCACGCGGTCGGCCGTGCCGATGCGCCAGGCGTGAAGCGCGCGGGCCTGGTGGCGTTGCTGCTCGGCATCGCCCTGGGCGCGGTGTTCACGCTGATGGTGATCGTCAGCCGGTTTGCGATCGGGCGGCTGTTCTTCGGCAGCGCCGGCGACGCCGATGCCGCCGTGATGCTGACGGCGACCCTGCTGCTGATCGGCGCCACCTTCTTCATCGGCGACGGCGTGCAGAGCATCGCACTCGGTTCGCTGCGCGGCATGAACGATACGCGGGTGCCGCTGCTGTTCGCCGTAACCGGCTATTGGCTGATCGGCTTTCCCACCGCCTGCGCGCTCGCCTTCTGGGCCGGGCTCGGCGCGGTCGGCGTCTGGATCGGGCTGTCCTGCGGCACGGCGATCTATGCCACGCTTCTGGTCTTGCGTTTCCGCCTGCTGGCGCGCAGGTTTGGCGCGTCATGAAAAATTACGAGAAAGTTCTGGAGGTCGCTCCCGACACCAATACCGCTGCGCTGCTGGCGGGCGCGCAATTCGCCGATGCGTTTCGCATCGACGTCGATGGCAGGGCGCTCGACGCGCGGCACGCCACCGTGCTGATGACGCGCCGCTCGCGCTGGATCGACGCGCTGATACGCCTGCGCAATTTGCTGGTGGCGCCGCTCGGCCTGAAAACCTCGGGCGAAACCGAGAAGCCGCGCCGCGAGACGATCGGCCTGTTTCCGATCCTGACGGAATCGCCGGAGCGGCTGGTCGCGGGTTTTAATGACAAGCACCTGGATTTTCGCCTTGTGGTCGATGTCGCGGCTTGCGGCGCGAATTCGGCGCCCGCTCAGCAGGTCACCGCGACGACGCTGGTCAAGACGCATAACCGGTTCGGCCGAACGTATCTTGCGATCATCCTGCCGTTTCACCGGTTGATCGTCCCGGCGATGCTGCGCAAGGTGGCATTGGGCTAATTCATCGTCATTGCGAGCGGAGCGAAGCAATCCAGTCTTCCTTCGTGACTCTGGATTGCTTCGCTCCGCTCGCAATGACAGTGTTGACCACCCTGCCCGCCTGACCGGATTTTCTCGATGACCTTGTCCGTCGATCTGTTCTTCTCCTTCCGCAGCCCCTACAGCTATCTGGCGCTGACCCGGACGCGCAAGATGGTGGCCGACTACGATTTGACGGTGAACCTGCGCCCGGTCTATCCGCTGGCGGTGCGGGTGCCCGGCTTCTTCAAGCGCACTGATCCGCAATTCGCGAAATATATCGTGCTGGATTCGATGCGCGTCGCGCAGCACGAGAACATCCCGTTCCGCTTTCCCCGCCCCGATCCGATCGTGCAGGACATGACGACGCTCGACGTCGCCGAGCACCAGCCGCACATCCATCGCCTGACCCGGCTCGGCGCCGCGGCGCAGATCGAAGGTCGCTCGCTTGAGTTCACCGACGCCATTAGCCGGGTGCTGTGGGACGGCACCGTGAAGGGCTGGAACGAAGGCGATCATCTGGCGCGCGCGGTCGAGGCCGCCGGGTTTGATCTGGCCGCGATGGACAAGGCGATCGAGGCCGATCCGGAGCGCTATGAAGAGGTGATCAAGGACAACGAAGCCGCGCATGCCGCGTCCGGCCATTGGGGCGTGCCGACCTTTGCGTTCCAGAACGAGCCGTTCTTCGGGCAGGACCGCATTGAGCTCCTGATCTGGCGCATGGAAAGCAAGGGTCTGACCCGCCGCCGGCGCAGTTGACGCCGCACGCGGCCAGCCGTACCAACCTCGTCATTGCGAGCGCAAGCGAAGCAATCCAGAGCCCCGAAGCAAGACTGGATTGCTTCGTCGCAAGCGCTCCTCGCAATGACGGTAAAAGCTGGGGTAAACGCCATGGCCAACGAAACCGCAACGCTCGCCGCTTATGTCGCCGATCTGAAATTCGCCGACATCCCCTCGAAGGTGCTGGAGCGCGCCAAGGCGTTGACGCTGGATTTCCTCGGCAGCGCGATCCGGGCGCGGCGCGATGCGGAATCCACGCCCTCGCTGCTCAAGATGCTGGAAGCGCTGGCACTCGACGGCAAGGGCGAAGCGACGGTATTTGGCGACAGCAAGACCTGGACCCCGGCGGTGGCAGCATTGCTCAACGGCGCGCTCGGCCATTCGCTGGATTTCGACGACACCCATGCAGACTCGTCGCTGCACGCCAGCGCGCCGGTGGTTCCGGCCGCGTTCGCGGTCGGCGAGATGGTCGGCGCCTCCGGCCGCGACGTGCTGACCGCGATCGTGGCGGGCTACGAAGTGTGCTGCCGGCTCGGCAATGCGCTCGATCCGACCTCGCACTACGCGCGCGGTTTTCATCCGACCGCGACCGCCGGCACCTATGGCGCGGCAGCGGCGGCGGCAAAGCTGTTCGGGCTCTCCAAGGAGCAGATCATCGCCGCGTTCGGCGTCTCCGGCAGCCAGGCCGCGGGCTCGCTGCAATTTCTGGTCAACGGCGCCTGGAACAAGCGCTACCAGGTCGGCGCCGCCGCGATGAACGGCGTGATCGCCGCGACCCTGGCGCGCAACGAATTTGTCGGCGCATCGGAATCGATTGAGGGCAAGCACGGCCTTTTGGTCGGCTACAGCGACAACGCCCACCCCGACAAGGCGGTGGCCGGGCTCGGCAAGATCTACGAGACCATGAACATCGGCGTAAAGCCGTATCCGAGCTGCCGCTATACCCATGCCGCGATCGATGCGCTGATCGCGATGCGGCGCGAGCACAATCTGACGCCGGACCAGATCAAGCGCGTCGAGATCGGCCTGCACCGCAACGGCATCGTGCTGACGGGAGATGCCGCCACCAAGCGGCACCCGACCTCGATCGTCGGCGGCCAGTTCTCGATGTTCTTCACCGGCGCGGTGGCGCTCGACCAGGGCCGTTTCGGCTGGGACGATTACGACCGGCTGGGAGATACCGCGGTCGACACGCTCGCCGACAAGTTCGACGTGGTGCAGGATGATCGCCTCGAGATCGGCCGCACCCATCCGTTCGGCGCCCGCGTCAGCATCACCACCGACGACGGCGTGCATGAGCGGCTGTTCTTCGACCCGTCGGGCGAGCCGGCCTCGTTCCCCGACGCGCAGGCGATGCAGCAGAAGTTTTTGACCCTGGCGCGCCCGGTGCTGAACGGCCGCGCCGATCAGCTCGCAGACGCGATCCTGTCGCTGGAGCGTTTTGACAAGGTCGAGCAGGCGACGCAGCTCGGCCGGCAATAGTTAGTTGCTGGCCGATTTCGCCGCGCCGCCGGTCGCGGCGATGACGTCGCTGATCAGTTGCGACACGCCGTCGACGTCAGGCCAGTTCGGCGACAGGCCGAGCCGGACGATCACCAGCCGCTGCGACGGGATCACGATGACATATTGCCCGATGGTGCCCTTGGCCATGAACGCATCGCGCGGCCAGCCGTGACTGATGCGATAGTTGGCGGCACGACTGTCGCCCTGGTTGGTCCAGAAGCCGGCGCCATAGCCGACCCAGGCGTTTGGCGTCGGTGACGCCGAATATTGTACCCAGCCTTCAGGAAGAATGCGTTTGCCGCCGACGACGCCATCGTCGAGATAGAGCATCCCGAACCGCGCCCAGTCGCGCGCGGTCGCCAGCATGGAGCCCGAGCCCTCCGGATTGCCCGAGGCGTCGAACTGCAGCGTCAAATGATGCATCCCGAGCGGGTCGAACAATTCCCGCCGCGCGAAACGCACCACATCCGCCGCATGGCCGCCGACCGCCTCGCGGATGATCTGCGAGAGGATGACGTAATTGCCGTCATTGTAGTTCCAGGTGCTGCCAGGCGGCGTCGCCAGCGGCATGCTTTCGGCATAGGCGGCCATATCGGACTCACTGAATTTCATCCGGTTGACCGGCTCGAGCGTGGCCGCCAGCGACGCGTTGAGCGAACTGCCGATTGCAAGGCCCGCGGTTTGGCGTAGCAATTGATCGACCGTGATCGCATGCCTGACATCGCCGGCGTCCTGCCAGGCGGCAACCGGCGCGGGCTGCTCGAGCGTGAACTTGCCCTGCCGCACCAGAATGCCGGTCAGGGCCGAGATCACCGACTTGGTTATGGAGAAGCCGAGCACCTGCGTGTCGATGCCGTAGCCTTTTGCGTATCGCTCGGCGACCACATGGCCATCCTTCACCACCACGACCGCCTTGGTGCGGCGGAACGTCGGCGCAGCCGGCTCGGCGAAGGCACGATCGAGCGCGGCACTCAGTTGCGGCGTCGTGGCTTCGACCAATGCGGGTCCGGCGATCTCGGGCAACAGCGCCGGCGTGCGGTCGTCCGGCGGCAGCGATAGCTCGGCGACCGTGCCGTGATCGAGCGTGCAACCATAACCGTCGCGATAGACCGCATGGCTGCGGCTGAAGCCGAGCAAGGTCACCGTGACATCGCGGCGCGCGCGATCGACATCGGCATGGAGCGCCCAGGCGATCCAATTGACGCCGGGCATCGCATCGACGGTCTCGGAGAATGTGCGATCGGGGTCGAGACCGGACACGAAAGTCGATGAACAGAGGATGTCGGCGACAAAGCCGGTCGCAACTTTTGGGACGTCGCGGGCGCGGGCTGCGGTGAACGCCAGCGCGCCGAGCGCGGTGGTGGTGGCGAGGATGAAGATCAGGCGTCGTCGGGTCATTGGTTCTCTCCAGCATGCGCATCAGGCGCTTGCCGGCCATCCAACGGAATCTGCGAGGTGCTGCTCGCCGGATTTGCAAATCCGGCTGGTCGAAACCGCAGGCGGACTCGCCGATTTCGAAAATACCAAGGTTTTACAGTTACATATAAGATCAGATCGCCGGCGCGTTGAGGCGGCGATATTCCGTCGGCGTCACGCCGGTGGTCGCCTTGAAGGCGCGGTTGAACGGCCCGAGCGACTGGAAACCGGCATCCATCGCGATGGTGATGACGGGAACCTCGGCCTGCGTGGGATCGGCGAGCGCGGCCTTGGCCTCCTCGATCCGGTGATTGTTCAGGAAGACATTGAAGTTGCGGTAGCCGAGCCGCTGGTTGATCAGCCGCCGCAACCGGTATTCGGGAATCGCGAGTTTGGTTGCCAGCGTGCCGACGGTGATGTTGTCGTGGCGATAGATCCGCTCAGCCGCCATCAACCGCATCAGCGCATCGACCAGTTTTTGATCCGCGCCGGAATCTGCGGCCGCGGCGGTTGGGCCGGGAATATCCGCGGCAGGCTCGACGGGCGCGGGAAACAAATCCGCGGCGTTGACCTGCATCATCGCATAGCAGATCGCGGCCACGATGCCGGCCAGCACGGCGGCGTTCACGACGTTGACGATCGCGGCCGTATCGTGGCCCCATATCGATATCTGCAACAGCGCGTTGACGCCACCATAGAGCAACGCCACGCTGACGATGAAAACCCGCAAGTTGCGGCGGCGCTCGACCAGGTCGGCCGACCACGAGGTAATGGTTTGGGCGATCGCCAGCACGACAAAGCAGAGCGCGATCAGATTGACCGCGATGATGGCCGGCCTTCCATGGACCACCGGTGCGATCCACAGGCAACTGACAAAACTGTAGGCCGCGACCGCCGCCCAGATCAGCGCGTGCCGCCAGCGCGGTACGAACGCATCGTCGAGCAGCGCGCGCGTGAACAGCCACAACACGACGGCATCGCCGGTCGATAGCGCGATCAACGGCGCATGCCAGATCGAGATCGGCGCGGTCGAGCCGATCTCGGAGGTGACGGCGTGCGCGATCGTCCCCAGCGCCAGCGCGATGGTGAGGCGCCCGGCCACGGCATGGCGGAAGTCGCGCCATAGCGCGGCCGCCAGCACCAGCAGCAACGCTACCGTCGCGGCGCGCAACGCGAGATCGATTGTGACAAGCGACATCGGATCGGCTCACACGGAAATACGTCACGCGTTTTAATCGAGATCGCGCGCCGGTTCAAACCAGGCGGTTGCCGCGATCGGTCACCCACACATCCGCGACATGACCGAACAGATCGATCTCGCGGTCCTTTCGCGCGCCGAGCCGCTGCGCCACGGCCTGCGATGCCGCGTTCTCGCGGTCGATGCAGTGGACGATCCGGTCGATCTCGAACGTCGAAAACGACCAGTCGATCGCCGCCCGCGCCGCTTCCACCGCATAGCCCTTGCCGCGGAAATCGCTGGCGATGCCCCAACCGACCTCGAAGCCGGGCCAGCCCAGCGGCATCCAGGGGCCGACCCGTCCGGCGAACCGGCCGGTCGCGCGTTCCTCGACCACGAACATGCCGATGCCGTACAGCGCCCAGTGCCCGGCCATGATCGCCGCGTTGCGCCACCCGGCGAATGCGTCGGTGACGGGCTTGCCGTCGGCCGTGATGAAACGCCCCGAAAGCGGATCGCCGAGCATCGCCGTATTCGGCGCGATATCCTCGGCTCGCCACGGCCGCAGCAGCAGGTGCCCGGTCTCGATGACGGGATTATTCAGCCTGGGAAGGCTGGCGCCGGGTTTGAGAGGAGGCAGCATGGTGTATCCGTCATCCTGAGGTGCGAGCCCGCTTGCGCGAGCCTCGAAGGATGGCAGAAGACGACGCCTGTAGCCATCCTTCGAAACGCGCGCGCCGGACAGCGCAAGTGCGCGGC
>Ga0208589_1000658_pt1 | contig 15886 bp, 17 predicted proteins | sample NGESurshal092012_2_FD_184486 | JGI IMG/M metagenome (GOLD analysis project Ga0208589, IMG submission 184486) | Arctic peat soil microbial communities from Barrow, Alaska - NGEE Surface sample F53-2 shallow-092012 (SPAdes) | ecosystem: Environmental > Terrestrial > Soil > Wetlands > Peat ... | reverse complement strand
GCCGTCCTCGGTGAAGAGCCCCAGGCCTCGGAAGATCGCTGGTGGCCCGACGGCCTGCCTGGCCCACCCATGCCCCCGGGATCCGCGGGCAGTCGCTAGGACCCGGCTCGTATCGGGGTATCGCCTCGGGCTAGGCATCCTTGGCCGCTAGCGGCCAAGGATGTTTAGGCGGATCTGTGCCGTCCGGCAGTGTGACGCATTATTTGCGCTGCCACGCCGGTAGCAGACCGCGCTTGCCCGGCCCAGGCATGGCCTGCAGAATGCATGACCGGCCACGAATGAACCGGCTCCGAGTTGGCCGGTGCCGCGCCAGTTTCCGCTGACCTTTTACTGACCTGCGATGCACCTGCGCTGGACCTTTCGTGTAGTCCGGGAAGGCTGAGCCGGGCGGCTGCCACCGCGACGGCCCGGCACCCGCGGTATGACGGGCAGGTACGACGAGCCGCGTCAGGTTGACCGCCTGCCGTGACCAGCCGCGCTGCCGCTCCCTGCGGGGGTGTCGCCGTCGTGGATGTCTGGGCTGCCACCCGAGATGGAGTTCATTCGTTCCGTCCGGGCTTACGTGACTCACAAGTCGTTTACGCAGCTACTCCGTGAGGTCTACGCTGAGTATCCGGAATTTGCCACCGCCTCCCAGTTCTCAGGCTGATGCATGACCGTAGCGATCGGGCTCGTGTGTAGCGACGGCGTACTAGTGGCGTCCGACAGCATGGGCCGGTTTACCTGGCCATCGGGATCGACTGCGACGGCGCTAAGCAGGTGCTGGGCCTGTGGGTGGGCCCGACGACCGGGGAGTCGCCGAAGTTCTGGATGTCAGTGCTCAGCGAGCTGCGGTCCCGCGGGGTGGCGGACGTGTGCATCGTGTGCTGCGACGGCCTGACCGGGCTCCCGGATGCGATCAGCATGGTCTGGCCGCAGGCGGTTGTGCAGCTGTGCGTGGTACACCTGATCCGGGCCTCGCTGCGGTATGCCTCCCGCAAGTACTGGGTGCCGCTGGCCAGGGACCTGCGCCCGGTCCATACCGCCGCCGGCAAGGCCTCCGCGGCGGCCGCGCTGGAAGACTTCGCGGCCGCCTGGCAAGAGCGGTACCCGGCGATCGTGAAACTGTGGCGGCGCACTGGGCCGAGTTCACCCCGTTCCTGGCGTTCCCGCCCGAGGTCCGCCGGGTGATCTACACGACGAACCTGATCGAGTCGATGAACGCCCGGCTGCGCAAAGTCACCCGCAACCGCGGCCAGTTCCCCAGCGAGCAGGCCGCCCTGAAAGGGCTCTACCTGGCCGTCCGCAACCTGCAGGACTACCGGAACGCAAACACCGGGATCCGGAGCTCCGGCTGGAAACAGGCGCTCCAGGCGTTCACGATCTACTTCGAAGGACGAATCCCACCCCATGACCGCCACGATCACTTACACAGACGGTCGGACGCTCCCGAACCCCACAGGCTTGAGGAACTTGAGACGGCGTCCCTGGTCTGAGGGAGGTGGCTGTCCGACTTGCTGCGTGGCACCGCCTGCCGGAGGTGACCATCGTCCCTGGTGCGGTGCCGTTGCTGGGAGAAGGCTAGTTCCTGGGGGGATGACCGGGGGGAGGGTTGTGTCATGGGTTTCGCTGATCGCCGGGATGCGGGGCGGCGGCTGGCTGCGAGGCTGCAGCACCTGCGCGGGCAGCGTGTTGTGGTGCTTGGCCTGCCACGCGGTGGCGTCCCGGTAGCCTTCGAGGTCGCCCGGGCACTCGGCGCGCCGCTGGATGTCATCGTGGTCCGCAAGCTCGGGGTGCCGTTCCAGCCTGAGCTGGGCATGGGGGCCATCGGTGAGGGCGGGGTGCGCGTCCTCAACCAGGAGGTCATCCAGCGCGGCGGGATCTCAGGGGATGAGCTGGCCACGGTGGAGGCACGGGAACGAGCCGAGCTGGAGCGCCGCGCGTCTGCCTACCGGCGCGGCCGGCCGCGTCAGCCGCTTGACGGCTGCTCTGTGGTGGTGGTCGATGATGGGATCGCCACCGGGTCGACCGCCCGTGCCGCCTGTCAGGTCGCCCGGGCGCAGGGCGCGGCGCGGGTAGTGCTGGCCGTGCCTGTGGCCCCGCCGGGGTGGCAGGTGCGGCTGGGGGACGTCGCTGACGAGCTGATCTGCGTGGCAACCCCACAATCGTTCTTCGCCATCGGGCAGTTCTACGCTGACTTCGCCCAGACGACCGACGACGAGGTGACAGATTGCCTGGAGCACGCCGCCCTGCCCGTTTCGGCAGCGGACCCCGCTGCCGCGTCGGCGGATGACCCTCCCGCCTGGGATGCAGAGGTCGAGGTCGGTGCGGGGGCGGTCCGCCTGGCTGGGCACCTGACCGTGCCCGGCCAGGCGCCGGGGGTCGTGGTGTTCGCCCACGGCAGCGGCAGCAGCCGGCACAGCCCGCGCAACCGCTACGTGGCTGCCGTGCTGAACCAGGCGGCCCTGGGCACGCTCCTGTTCGACCTGCTCACCCCTGACGAGGAAGCTGACCGGGCCAACGTGTTCGACATTGAACTGCTGGCCCGCCGCCTCACTTGCGTCACCAGGTGGCTGCGCGATCAGCCGGGAGCGGCCGGCCTGCCCGTCGGCTACTTCGGCGCCAGCACCGGTGCTGCCGCCGCGCTGGGGGCCGCCGCCGAACCCGGCGCCGACATTGCAGCCGTGGTGTCCCGCGGCGGTCGCCCCGACCTGGCCAGCCCACGCCTGGGGTCCGTCCGGGCGCCCACCCTGCTCATCGTCGGCGGCCGTGACGATGTCGTGCTCGGCCTCAACCGCCAGGCCCAGGCGCAGTTGCGCTGCGAGAACGAGCTGGCCGTGGTGCCCGGCGCCACCCACTTGTTCGAGGAGCCAGGCACTCTCACCGCCGCCGCGGAGCTGGCGCGTGACTGGTTCGCCGGGCACCTCATACCCCGTACCCATTCGGTCGCCTGACAAGCCGGCCCGGATCCGAGCTTGTGACGGCGCGGGCCGGGTGATGAACCGCCACCAGGCGGCCCGCGCCGTCGTCGGCGCGCAGCTTAGGCGGCAGCTTGAAGGCCGCGGTAGTGGAGCGTCATCGCGTGAGCTCGCCGAGGAGACCTCGGCGGCGTAGAAGGACGTGACCCAGGTGGTGGCGGCCGCGGAGGGTGCCGGGCTGTGGCGCAAGGTGGCCAGGCTGGTGCCGCTCGGCGTCGTCAGGGGCTAGCCGGCGGCGGGCCGGAGGGACAGCTCAGCAGCCCGTGTCCTGCACGTCGATCGTCACGCCGCACGACCACTGGCCTGACGGGTCTGGTGCGCACCGCAGCTCATGCAGCGAAGCTGCCTCCGGCGCCGCGCCGATGATCTCCACTGCGATGACGTCCGCCAGCGACAGGGCAAGATCAACTCCGCCATCGCCGGCCTGCCGTCGCGTCACCGGGACCGGGTTCTCGCCAGTAGATAACTTCATCAACCCACAGCTGCCAGCAGATCGTCTGCGGAGCCGGTGGTCATGTGCCGCTTGGTTGTGCGGTGCGGTGCGGCACCCTGCCGCGTTCGCGAAACTGCTCACCAGGCCGCGTACCGTCTCGGCCAGGCAGCCTTCGCGGGTCGGCGCCCACGCCTCGACCCGCAGATCAGCCGTGTGCGGAACCGTGCGGTGCCCCTGACCAGCCACGCTGTTCATATTCCCCGGCCGCGCATCGTCAGTAGCTGGCCAGGCCGGCAGTAGCCGGGAGGAATATCCAGCCGGCTGCGGTCCTGGCGTGCGCGGACCCGGATTCCATGGTCACCCCAGGTTCCCCGCTGGGCGGCAGTGCATGCAGACACCCAGTAGGCAGAAGGTCCCGGCTGGCCTGGACTGCTGGCCCTGGCGTAGCAGGAAGAATGCCCGCATGGTGGCATGGAAAGGGGACCGCACGCGGAGGGTGCTGGGAAATGACCAGGCCAGGTCACCGGGCAGTGGCGCTGCCATCGCAGGAAGATGCGGCCTGCGCCGTGCTGGAGGGCGCGGAGAGCAGGACGGGCGAGGCTTACGCCGCAGTGGCAGAAACTCATTCGGCTGTGGTCTTCTTCGCTGGCGACCGCGCGTACAAGCTGAAGAAGCCGGTCGCCCTCGGTTTCCTCGACTTCACCAACCCCCGGGTGCGGGCGGCGGCGTGCCGCCGTGAGCTCGAGCTGAACCGGCGGTTCGCGCCCGACGTGTACCTGGGGATCGCTGCCGTTCACGGCCCGGACGGCCGGGTCTGTGACCATCTGGTGGTGATGCGGCGGATGCCGACGGACCGGCGGCTGTCTGCGCTGGTGCGAGCGGGGGCCCCGGTCGAGGGCCCGTTGCGTCAGGTGGCGCGGGTACTGGCGGCCTGGCATGCCAGGGCGCCGCGCAGCGCGCAGATCGCCGCGCAGGGCAGCCCGGAGGCGGTGTGGGCCCGGTGGGAGGCCAGCATCAAGCAGCTGCGCGGGTTCGCGGGCCGCCTGCCTGAGCCGGTTCCTGTTGATGAGGTGGAACGACTGGCGCGGCGGTTCGTTTCCGGGCGGGCGGCGCTGTTCGAGGAACGGGTCCGCGGCGGTTACATCGTGGATGGCCACGGCGACCTGCTCGCTGACGACATTTTCTGCACCGGCGACGGGGTGCGCATCCTGGACTGCCTGGAGTTCGATGACCGGCTGCGCTGGATGGACGGGCTGGATGACGCGGCGTTCCTGGCGATGGACCTGGAACGGCTCGGTGCCGCGGACCTGGCGGAGAAATTCACCGGGTGGTATGCCGGGTACTCAGCTGATCCGGTGCCTGCCGCGCTGCGCCACCATTACCTGGCGTACCGAGCTTTCGTCCGCACCAAGATCGCCTTCCTGCGGGCGGCGCAGGGTGACCCCGCAGGCGGGGCAGAGGCGTGGCAGCTGACCGGGATGACGCTGCGCCACCTGCGGGCCGGGGCCGTCACGCTGGTGCTGGTCGGCGGGCTGCCGGGCACGGGGAAGACCGCGCTCGCCGGGGCGCTGGCCGGCCAACTCGGGTTCACCGTGCTCAGCAGCGACCGGATCCGCAAGGAGCTGGCTGGCGTCCCGGCGGAGCAGCGCTGCGCCGCGCCGTGGCAGACCGGGATCTACGCTCCCCACTGGACCGAGCGCACCTACCAGGAGCTGCTCCGCCGCGCGGGCCGTCTGCTCGCTCGCGGTGAATCAGTGATCGCGGATGCGTCCTGGGAGTCACCAGGCCGCAGAGCCGCCGCTGCGGCGCTGGCCGGCGCCGCGCAGGCAGACCTGGTCGCTCTCCGGTGCATTGCTCCCGCGGACGTTGCGCAGCAGCGGCTAGCGGCCAGGACCGCGGGTATCTCCGATGCCGGTGTGGCGGTGGCCCGGCAGATGGCCGCCATGCAGGCACCGTGGCCAGAGGCCGTGACGATCGACACTGGCGGCCCGGGGCCCGGTGCCGGACAGCCGGGCCCGCCCGGCTCGGCCGACGCCGACGCCGACGCCGACGCGGTACAGCGGGCGATCAAGGCGATCCGGCCACCTGGGCCGCAGCATGCCTGGCGTCCGGTCCGGCCGGTCATGGTCCCCGATTGACGGATGGCAGGGGATGACAGCCGCAACGGGTCCGACCCGCCAGCCAGCAGCCCAGTGCGCTCAAGGCTGTCTCGGCCACGGCTGAGCCGGCGCGTTGCAGGGCCGTGGACCCCGGACGAGTTCGATGCCGGTGCCGTCCGAGCCGGGGAGGTCCCATCCGCCGTCCTGGATGTCGATGGTCAGGTGTGACCTTCCGAGCCGCAGGCCGGTCACCCGGAGCGGCAGCTAGCGTCCGGGGATTTCCGGGGCGCACCACAGGCGCCCGGTGCTGGGCTGTGGGGTGAGCCGCAACAGGGCGTGCAGTAGTTGCAGCGGGGCTGCCCAGCCTTGTGGTGAGCATGAGGTCGGGTAGGGAATGGGAGGGGCGTGCTCCTCGCGCGGGAAGCCGCAAGAGAGTTCAGGCACGCAGTAGCCGAAGCAGATGGCGGCGTCGAAGATGGCCTCGGCGACCCGCTGGGCGTGCCGGGTGAAGCCGTAGTGCATCAGGCCGGCTGCACACAGCGCGTTGTCGTGCGGCCATACCGAGCCGTTGTGGTAGCTCATCGGGTTGTAGGCGGTCATGGATGCGGCCAGAGTGCGGATTCCCCAGCCGCTGAACTTCAGCTGGCCTGGCGGTACTGCCTGTCCGCTGCCGGTGCCCGCCTCACTGACGATTGCTTCCTGCGCGCTCGGTCCGCGGGCCATTGGATCAGCCGCTGGCGGTCAGCCGGCCTGCGATCATCCTCCCGCGCTGCCTCGCGCGGCGAATGTGCGCACGGTGGCTCCCCGGGCAGCCGTTCCTCGATGACGGTTAAGGCGAACAGCAGCAGGCCTGCTACCGGGAAGCAGAAAACCAGCACCAGCGCCTCGCCCAGGTCCACGGGCCTCACGCTCCTGCGGCGCCAGAGATCTCGCCGGGCAGTAAGTGGGCCAGGCGCTGCCGGACGCGCCTGGTTCCATGCAACAGACCTGCGGGGCGATTTCCCTCCGCCGGCATTGCCCGGATCAGGTTATAGGGGTCGCCTTGTGAGCCTCTCAGCCTTCGGTTCCTGCCCGCCGCCGTGGTACCTCCGGCGGGGCTCCGCTTTCCAGCTCCTCCGCTCGTCCCGCAGGTCCGCTTCGTAATCTCCGATGGCGCGGCGAGTTCCCAGGGGACGAAAGTCACCGGTGCGCGAGCAGTTGGTCCCTTGGGCCGGAGGTTCGCGGCGGCGTGGTATCGGAGCTAAGAGCATCCTGTTATGTCGAGCGAGGAGGCCGTCATGGCCAAGCTAGAGCGCAGGCACCCGCACGTCCCGTTCCCCGACCTGTCCGAGTGGTTTGAGGAGCCGTGGGCGCCGCTGCTGCCGTTCATCGCCGCCCGCGCGTTCCGCGTGGAGGTCTATGTCCAGGAGGGCAAGTATGTTCTCCGTGCCGAGCTACCGGGCCTGGACCCGGAGAAGGACGTTGAGGTCAGCGTCGAGGACGGGACACTGACGATCCACGCGGAGCGGCACGAGGAGCAGGAGGAGCCGCACCGCAGCGAATTCCGCTATGGCTCGCTGACCCGGTCGGTCACGCTGCCAAGAGGGGCGGATACCGAGCACGTCTCTGCCAGCTATGACAAGGGCATCCTGCAGGTCACCGTGCCGGTGCCACAGGCCAAGGGCGAGGGCCGCCGTATCGAGATCACTCACGGCTGAGCCTGGCCGGGTTGGCCGGTGCCTGGCGGGCACATGCACCGGCCATCAGGAGCACGCTGTGGCGGTGAGCCGCTGGTCAGGTGCGGGCCAGTAGGCCTGCCAGCGGCTGGTTGTGGTGCAGGCGGCTGATGGCATCGGCCAGCAGCGGCGCAACGGACTCCACCTGAAGCGCGAGCGCGGCGGAACGGCCCTGCGGCAGGGTGTCGGTGGTGACCACGCGCCGTATCGGCAGCCCCCTGAGGCGCCGGGCCGCCCCTCCCACCAGGAGCCCGTGGGTCGCGGCGACGACAATGACGGACGTGCCCCCGTGAGCGAGGACAACCTGGGTGGCGGCCTCGATCGTTGCGCCGGTACTGATCATGTCGTCCACGATGATGGCGGGGCGACCGGCGACGTGGCCGGCTATCTCCTCGGCGCGTACGGTGGCTCCGGTCAGCCTGGTCTTGCGCACTACCGCGACCGGCCGCTGCAGCAATGAGGCGTAGTGTTTGGCGAGCTTGACCGCGCCGAGGTCGGGTGCCACAACCACCGCATCGCCCGGGACGTCCGGGGCGAGCGCCTCTGCCAGGGCGGGCACGGCCGTCAGAATTTCCACGGGGATACCGCACATGGCTTCCAGCGCAGCGCTGTGCGGGTCGACGACGACGAGGCACTGGGCTCCTGACGCCGCAAGCGCGTCGGCGGCCACCCGGGCACCGACGGGCTCACCGGACCGGCCACGGCGGTCCTGCCGGGCATACCCGAAATAGGGCACGACCGCGGTGATCCGGCCCGCGCCATCCCGGCGGCAGGCGTCGAGCAGTAGGAGCAGTTCTATGAGGTGGTCGCTGACCGGCGGTCCCGTGGGCTGGATCACGTAGACGTCGTCGCCGCGCACGGGGTTCACGACTGGGCGCATCTCGCCGTCCGGGAACCGGTCCAGCTTGCACGTCACCGGCTCAGTGTCCAGTGACTTCGCGATCGCCCCTGCGAGCACTGTGTTAGCGGATCCTGGCACGATCCGAAGGCCCATCCCGCCTCCCAGCCTGTGTGCTCAGTCACTGACCTGACGGTCAGGTCAGCAGCACGCAACGGTCCCCGCCTGGGCAGGGGCCCATTCCCCGGTGGTGATGCGCGAGGGTGAGCCTGACCAGTCCGCTTTCGAGGTCCCGGGGATCGGTGTGAGATTCGGCGGCGAGCTGGGCGAGGGGGGAACATCCGGGTCTGGCCCGGGGCCGGGGAGGCCGAGGTGGCACGCGGCGTACTCGGCGCGTGGGTCGAGCGGCGGCTGCGCGCCAGGCCACACTCCGCGCAGTTCTCGCAGGAACAGCTGGATGGTCACCGGCCCCCGGCCGGGGAGCACGTCCAGGGCCGCCCGCAGCGCGGGATAGGTGGCGAAGCGCTGGCCGATCAGCGCGGCCCGCATCAGCCAGCTCCGGCGCGTCGCTGGGCAGGCTGGGCCGGATCAGCACCGTGCGTCCATCACGCAGGACTAGTTCCTGCTGGTACTGCGCCGGGTAGCCTCGCGGCAGGCTCCCGTGCCCGGATGCGGCGTCCACGACTCACCTCCGCGGAGAAACGGCCAGTTCCATGGCGCCACCGGCTGAACCGTCCAGCGGCCGTCAGGTGCCTGGACGGTCAGCATCAGCCTGCGCGCCCGGCCAGTAGCAGCCGGAGCACGTCCGTGGTCAGGAATTCCGTTGCCTTCCACCGCTTCTACGACAGCATGAGGGCACCCCGCGGCAACAGGGGCGAACGGCCCACCGCTGTCGCGGATGGCAGCTTCCGGCGAGCCGATAGTGCAGGCACATGATCGATGTTCCAGGGCCGAAAGCACCGCCATGGCTGAGCGGCTCGGACATCGGCATCGGTCACCCGCGCTGTGCTGCAAGATCAGGTCAACGGTCACCCTAATGATGGATGGCCTGAGCCGGGCGGGGTGAACATCACCAGGCCAGAGTCATCGATGACCGGGACTGCGCCTGCGCGGGCCGCGAGCATCCTGGTCAGGATCACCTTGAATGCCGTGTCCTGGCGGACGGTCACCACCGGAGTGGTCATGAAATCCCTGACGTCCCTGGGTCATCCCGGTCGCCCCCTGTGCCGTCCACGTCAATCCCGTACGGCACCCGCCCGACGGGCCAGGTGCCTAACCTCCTGGACGCGCCCCCATGCGGGCCAGAATCGCGGGCCCAACGTCACCTGGGCCATCCATTCATGGGTCGCCGCCAGGGCGGACTTTCGGCCCTGGTGCGCGGAGGCTGACCGTCCGAGCATGATCGTGTGGCTAGTGGGAGGAGGCAGCGATGCGAGCAGCAGTGGGTGACGAACTGGTGGTCCGGGGACGTCACGTCGATGACCATGATCGCGAAGGCGTGATCATCGAGATCCATGGTGAGAACGGGTCGCCGCCGTATCTGGTGCGCTGGAGGGATGGCCGCGAGAGCGTGTTCTTCCCCTCTGCCGACACCCTGGTAGAGCATCGTCCCGGCGGGCGGCAGGCCAGCTCTGCGGGGACGTGACGGCGAGCTAGCAGGGCTGCGATGACATGGCCCCCCGCACGGCGGGGCAGTCAGGCAGCGGTGGCCCGGCAGCGAAGGAGGCGCCGTGGCGGGCGGGCTGCTGACGGATTTGTATGAGCTGAACATGGCCGCAAGCTATCTGCGCCGCGGGATGAACGGCCTGGCGACGTTAAGCCTGTTCGTCCGGCGCCTCCCGGCAGACCGGGGGCTCCTGGTCGCGGCGGGCCTGGAAGATTGCCTCCAGTTCCTGGAGGGGTTCTCGCTCACTGCGGAAGACCTGGGCTACCTGCGCCATGCGCAGCGCTACGACGAGGACGTCCTGCGGATGCTCGCGGGGCTGCGGTTCACCGGAGACGTGCGGGCGGTGCCTGAGGGACGGGTGGTGTTCGCGGGTGAGCCGCTCCTGGAAGTGACCGCGCCGGTCGCCGAGGCACAGCTAGCCGAGACAGTGCTGCTCAACCATCTGACGTTCCAGACCAGCGTGGCCACGAAGGCGGCCCGGTGCGTGCTCGCGGCGGCTGGCGCAGGTGGTCGATTTCGCGTTCCGGCGTACCCAGGGGATCGAGGCCGGAGTGGCTGTTGCCCGCGCCTCATCGATCGCTGGCTTCGCATCGACCAGCAACACCGAGGCGGCCAGGCGGTATGGCCTGACTGCCGCGGGCACGATGGCGCACTCCTTCATCGAGGCATTCGTCAGTGAGAAGGCGGCCTTCGCCGCATTTGCCCAGGATTTCCCCGGCCAAGCCACGTTCCTCGTGGATACCTATGACACGGAGCAGGGCGTCCGCGCCGCCATCGAGGTGACGCGGCGGCTGCGGCTGCCGGGACCGGTGGGAGTGCGGCTGGATTCCGGGAACCTGGCTGGCCTGGCCAAGCTGGCGCGCCGGATGCTCGATGACGCGGCACTGCCGGATGCCCGGATTTTCGCCAGTGGCGGCTTGGACGAATGGGCGATCGCCGACCTGGTGGCCTGTGGTGCCCCGATCGATACCTATGGGGTGGGCACCAAGATGGGACTTTCGCCCCTGGACTCGGGAATTCCGGCACTTTGGCAGCCGTGCGGAATGTGATCGACTTGAAGTAAAGACGCCTAGGTACGGACGCCACAACGGTTTGTCTGCGCCCGGACGGGATGAAGGAGTTCCTGATGTCTCGCCGCACAGTGCGAGAGGTAATGACGGTGCAGGTCATCACGGTCACCGAAAACGCCCCGTTCAAGGAATTGGCTGTCGTCATGGCCGGGCACGGCATCAGCGCCCTGCCGGTGCTCGACCGCTCAGGCCGGGTGACCGGCCTGGTCTGCGAGGCTGACCTGCTGCCCAAGGAGGAGTTCAAGGACGACCCGACAGCCAGGCGGTTGCCGTGGTGGCGGCGCTGGAGTGAGCACGCCAAGGCCAGTGGGGTAACTGCCGGGGATGTGATGGCTTCCCCTGCCCTCATGATCAGCACGGATGTGTCGGTGGTGGACGCGGCCCGGTACATGGACCGGACGGATGCCGGCTGGCTGGTGGTGACCGGGTCCGGCGGCGAGCTGGCGGGGATCATCAGCCGAGGGGATGTGATGAGTGTCTTCCTCCGGCCGGATGAGGACATCAAGGATGAGATCGTCCGCGAAGTGTTCACCGACTACCTGGGCACCAACACCGCCCTGGTCCAGGTGCGAGTTGCCGATGGGGTGGTGACCCTGGGCGGTGAGGTCGAGAACAGGAGCATGATCCCGGTCGCGATCCGGATGTCACGCTCCGTTGACGGGGTGGTGGCGGTCAACGCCGGGCTCAGCTTCGCCGTGGACGATACCCATCTGCCGAGGACCGCTGACCTGACCGGCTACTGACAGCACCGTTGGCGTCCCGAGCCGGTGAGCTGCACGATGTCTTGGGAGCATTCGAGGCCGACGCTTACTCCGCTCACGCACATGCCAGGCCGGCCGGGTTTTCACGGCCTCGGAGACCTTGCGCCAGGCCTTCCCGTCGTGCTGGCCAGCAGGCTGTCCACCGACGTCACCAACCAGGGCAACCCGTTGTCATCGCAGAGGCGCATGGAGGCCACCTACAGGTACGGGCGGTGCATTGAGACTTAGTTAGGCGTGCCTGCTAACGGTCCAGGGGTGGTGGCTCGTACACCCGCGGGGGTCAGCTTGATCCGCCGCATTGCCCGTCGCAGGTCGGTGACTGTCACGATGCCTGCTACCCGTCCGTTTGCCAGCACGACCGCCACGACCTCGTCACCCAGTGGGCGGCGGGTGAGCAGTGAGGCAGCCGGGTCTTCCGGCGTTGCCCGGTACGGCGGCGGAACGGCCAGGGCGACTTGGTCAAGGCGCAACTGGGTCCGGTCGTTAGGGCGGATCCTGATGAGCTGGTCAACGACCACGAGGCCGGTGAGCCTGCCGGTAAAGTCCACGACAGGAAACGCGTCCTGCCGGGAGTGGATGGTAATCGTGTCGATGAAACCTTGAACGGTGCTCCATCCCGGTGCGAGGTCCGGGTCCGTCGTCATGATGTCGGCTACCCTGACGTCGGCGAGCGCGGAAGCGGCCGTAGCAGCTGCCTGCTCGGTGCTGGCGGCGCTGATGAGGAACCACCCGATCAGCATCAGCCAGAGCCCGCCGAGGCTGCCCCAGGCCAGCAGTTCGAAGACGCCGGCAGCAGCGACCCCGGCGCCCAGGAACTGGCCGGCCCGCGCCGCGGCGGCCTCGGCGCGGCGGCGGTCCCGGAAGTGCCGCCACAGCAGGGCCCGCAGCACCCGGCCGCCGTCCAGCGGCGCGCCCGGCAGCATATTGAAGGCAGCAAGCAGGCCATTCATGACTGCGAGCCACTGCGCTGCCGCGACGGCGACCCCCGCTGCGCCGGCCATGTTCAGCAGTTCAGCCGCGCCAAGGAAGATGCCAGCCGCAGCCAGGCTCGCGGCAGGCCCGGCCAACGCGATCCGAAGGTCGGCGGCGGCGTCGGGAGGCTCACCCTCCAGTTCGGCGACCCCGCCGAGCATCCATAGCGTGATCGACCGTACGTTGACCCGGTTGCGCCGTGCGACCATCGCGTGCGAAAGCTCGTGCGCGAGCAGTGAGGCAAGGAAAAGCACCGCCCCGGCCACTGCGACCATCCAGTACAGCACCACGGGCTGATGCGGGGACGAGCCAGGTAGAACGCTTGCGCCGAGCAGCCAGGCGATCATGACCAGGATGACAGCGACCGACCAGTTCGCGCCCACTGCTATCCCGCCTACGCGGCCAAGCCGTACGTCCTGCTTCAACAGTGCCTCGTCCTTACCTGTTACGTTCTCACTTCCCAAGCTGCGGCAGTGCGGCCGTGGGACCAAGAGGCGACCTTCCCGCTCGCAGGGGACCTTCGACTCGCGGCCAGGAAGCGGATCTGACCAGGATCGAGTAAGTGACCTTGGCCTGCGTTGCCGAAACGACGATGCCACCGGAGCGGACGTTGCCGGTTCTCCTGCGTCCCTTGGCGCCGGCCGAGTTCCCATCTGGCGGGATTCGCTGGGCTGTGCGCGCCGCCGGGCGGATGGTGGGTTAGATCACGCTCCTTCGCGTCTTGCCTGGCCAAGAGGGCGGAATATCCGTACTCGCGGACTATCGGCGCCTGGACGGCAGCCAGTGCTCGCGGATGGCCGCCGGCCGGAGCTGCCGAGGTGTGGCGGGCCTTCTGCCGGGACCTTAGCCCCTGGGGCCGGTGCCAGGCGGCGAGCGGTGATGGAAGGGGTAAGGGGGTTGTCATGTCCTTCACGCCAGTCGCCAGTCTCGAATTCACGATTCCGGCGTTCCCAAGGCTTCTGCCGTGGTCACGGCGGTGCGGCGGCATGTCTCGGCCGGGGCTGTCGACCAGGCGTTCGCGCTGCTGTACGTCGGCCTGCGTGAGCTGCTGCGGTCGGCGACGGCTGAGCCAGTTACCGGGGGCAAGCGATGATCAGCCATGCAGACGTGGAGAAGCTGCTGAGCATCCAGGCTGCGGAGCGATCGGTGCTGTCTATTTACCTGCAGGTTCCGGTGGACCCGCCCGCGCTGCGCGGCCTGCCCGCCCGGGTGGGTGAGCTGCTCGCGCTGGCCAATGACGGCGGGGATGGGCCCGGCGCTGTGCGGGCCCGGGATGAGGACCGGCGGATGGTGCGGCGGCTGCTGGAGATCCACGCCCGCGAGTGGCTGGGCCACACCGTCGCGATCTTCGTGTGCAGCCAGTTGCGCTTGTCGCAGGGGTTCCCGCTGCCGTGCAGGCTCCCGGAGCGGGCGGTGCTCGCGACCCGCCCGCATGTGCGGCCCCTGCTGGTGGCCTTGCAGCGCTGCCCCAGCTACCGCGTCGCGGTCGTGGACCGGCGCCACGCGTGGGTATTCAGCGTGGCGGGAGATCGGGTCAGCATGGTGGCCCAGCAGGCAGCAGTGGGTGTGCGCAGCCCAGCCTTCGGGGGCTGGTATGGCCTGGAGTCCTACCGGGTCCACCAGCGCATCATCGAGCTCACTCGCCATCACCACCGGGACACCGCGGCCATTCTCGGGCAGGCCATGCGTTCCGGCGGGCAGGAGCCGCTGGTCGTCGGCGGCCATGAGGAGACCATCCCGCAGTTCCTCGCGATCCTCCCGGCCGACGTGGCTGGTCACTTCGCCGGGAGCTTCGTCGTCGATCCGCACACCATGACGCCGGCCCGGGTACGGGACCTTTCCGGCGCAGTCATCAGGGACTGGGCGGACCGGCGCGAGCAGCGCCTGCTCGCTCAGCTCGAGCAGGAGCCGCCGGACGGGCTGACTCTCATCGGACTGGATGGCTGCCTTGCGGCGGTCGACCAGCACGCCGTCCAGTTGCTGGTAGTTCCCGTTGGGGGGCTGATCCCCGGGTTCGCCTGCGCCCGGTGCGGGGCGCTCGCCAGCACGCCCGGCCGATGCGCGGACGGGCCGGCCGCTGCGCGCTGGGTCCCGGATCTCATCGAGGAAATGGTCATCAAAACTCTCGGCGATGGCGGGGAGGTAGCGGCAGTGACCGATCCACCTGGTGATATCGCGGCGCGGGCCCGATTCCCGCTGGCCGAGGGGACGCTGCTTTCGCCCTGATCGCCGAACGGTAAGCCTCTACGTAGGAGGTGATTAAGGTGGCCGGCGGGGAGCAGCGGCCTGCAGGGCGGGACCAGACGCCAGGCGCCACCAGCGCATGGCATGCCACACCTCCGGCAGTGGCCCAGGTGGTGAGGACTCGCCCCGAGGCGCGGGTGTCGTGCCAGGGCCCGAGAGGTAACCGCCCACTGCTGCATCGGGCGGGGTCACCGGCGTGCATGCCACGGGATGGGGCCGGGTTCCCAGCGGAATCCCAGCGCGATGACTGCCGCCGCGGCGGCGCTCCAGCCGAGGACTACCAGCAGCCCGGTGGCAGGCATCGGCCAGGCGTGAGTGGCGGGCTTGAACGATGCTTCCATCGCCCGGGCCACCGGCGCGACCGGGAAGGCGGAGGCAAGGTCGTACAGCCAGTGCGGTGCGTGGACCGAGGGAAAGAACACGTCGGAGATGAATGCCAGGGGCAGCATGGTGCCGTAGGCCACCGGGAGCGCGGCATCGGTCTTCGGCACGGCCATGGTGACCGCGACGCCGAGCAGGAAGAAGCACACCATGCCCAGGCCGGCTGAGGCGGCGAAGTAGCCCATCGCCCGCCAGACGATGGTCACGTGAAAGAACGACACGCCGGTCACGATGATGATGGCGACCGAGACGAGCGAGGTCACCAGGGCCGAGCCAGACCGGCCGCCGAGGTAAGTCCAGGCTGGAAGGGGGGTGCCGCGCAGACGCTTGAGGATCCCCTCCTCGCGGGCCAGCACCATGCTGGTCACAGTCGTCACGTAACAGGCGTTGAGCAGGCAGAACGCGCTGACCGCAGGAGTGAGGAACTGCGCGTAGCGCAGCCTGCCCGCCGCGCCGGCGGCGGCGGCGGAGGGGTGGACGACGTTGAGGCTGACGAGCAGCAGCAGCGGGATCACGAGGGTGATGAAGAACCCCAGCGGGCTGCGCAGCAAGAGCAACAGCTGATAGCGGACCTGGCCCAGGGCGAGCAGCGGGCCCGGCCGGGATCTGCGCGCGACATCAGCGGCCACCGTGGCCTCCTGTGCTGGCGTTGTCGGTGATCCGCAGGTAGGCGTCCTCCAGGGAGGGCCGGGCCACAGTGAGTCCCTCCAGTTCCACGCCTTGGCTGACCGCCCACCGGGTCAGCGTGCA
>Ga0208589_1000656_pt1 | contig 15911 bp, 16 predicted proteins | sample NGESurshal092012_2_FD_184486 | JGI IMG/M metagenome (GOLD analysis project Ga0208589, IMG submission 184486) | Arctic peat soil microbial communities from Barrow, Alaska - NGEE Surface sample F53-2 shallow-092012 (SPAdes) | ecosystem: Environmental > Terrestrial > Soil > Wetlands > Peat ... | reverse complement strand
CTTCCATTCCTGGATCCCGAGGTAGAGCGCCAGAGAGACGGCGACCAGCATGGCGAAGCCGTTGACGAAAAACGCCGTCCGCACGACCTTCGTGTCGGGCAGCAGTTCACCTTGCCGACGCCGAACCCGCAGACGTTCCGCCTCGCCGCGCTCTCGACGAACGCCGGCTGGGCGCCGGGCGCAGTCACGATGAACGCCGCCGACTACGCGCGCGCCTGGGGCAGCGCCGACGCGAGCGCCTACGAGGTCGAGCTCGCTCCCGGCGTAAAGCCGGCCGCGGGCCTGCACGTCGTCGTGCATGCGCTTGGGCCCGGCTCGGCCCTCACCGCGCAGACCGCCGCGCAGCACGCCGCTCGGCAGATCGCGCTTAGCCGGCAGGCGCTCGCGCGGCTGACGCAGATCGCGACGCTGATCCTGCTCGCGGCCATGCTCGCGATGAGCGCCGCGATGGGCGCGATGGTCTGGCAGCGCCGACCGCGGCTGGCCAAGCTGAAGCTCGACGGTCTCAGCCGCGGCATGCTCTGGCGCACGATCCTGCTCGAGAGCCTGCTGCTGCTCGGCGTCGGCTGCTCGACCGGCGCCGTATTCGGCCTCTACGGCCAGCAGCTCGCCGACCGCGCGCTCGCCGAGGCGGTCAACTTCCCAATTGTCTACTCGGCCTCCGCCCCGGCCGTCCTGGCCACGCTCGGGCTGATGATCCTCGCGGCGCTCGCGATCCTCGCGATCCCGAGCTATATCGCCGCCCGCGCGCCCGCGACGCTCGCGCTGCAGGACTGAGCAAAGGGACGTGCGTTAGCTTGCTCGACACCATCGACCGTCGCCAGTACAAGCAGGTCGCACGCGAGGAAGCTCAACAGCGCACGCGCGAGGCGCTGCTCGAGGCAGCGGTCGACGAATTCTACGCCGACCGCTGGAGCAAGGTCTCGCTGACCGGGCTCGCCACGCGCGCAGGAGTCACGAAGCAGACGCTGCTGCGCCACTTCGGCTCGAAGGAAGGCCTGCTGATCCAAGCACTCGTACGCAGCGCCGCGCAGGTGCTCGACGAACGCTGGAACGCTCCCATCGGCGACGTCGACGGCGCGATCGAGAACCTGCTCGACCATTACGAGGTCTGGGGCCCGCGCGCACGCCGGATCGGAGCGTGGCAGGACGCTCCGTCGGTGCTCGCCAAGCTCTCACAAGCTGGGCGTCAGGTGCACTACCAGTGGATCGAGTTCGTCTTCGCGCCACAGCTCGCGGGCCTCGACGCGGCTGTATTCGCTCGGCTTCGCGCCGAGCTGATCGTGATCTGCGACGTGCAGACGTGGTGGATCCTCGCTCACGACCTCGCGCTGCCCAGGGACGAGGTCAGGGCGACTCTCAGCGGCATGGTCGAGCGTGCCGTGAGCGGGGCCAGCTGAGATGAAGCTGCTCGCGTACACCTCGCCGGCGCGCGGCCATCTCTTCCCGCTCGTGCCGATCCTCACGGAGCTGACATCGCGCGGGCATCGGGCAGACGTCTGCACGCTGTCGTCCGAGCTCGACCAGCTGACAGCGCTCGGAATCGGCGCTGAGCCGATCGATCCGGCGATCGAAGCGATCGTGATCGAAGACTGGCGCAAGCGCTCGCTGCTCGGCGCGACCAAATCGGTGATGCGCACGTTCACCGCGAGAGCGCGCCTCGAGGGGCACGACCTCGAGCGCGCGATCGAGCGTGATAACCCCGACGCGCTGTTGATCGACGTCAACTGCTGGGGTGCCGCAGCCGTCGCCGAGGCCTCCGGACGGCCGTGGGCGATCTACTCTCCCTACCTGCTGCCGCTCGCCTCGCGCGACGCGCCGCCGTTCGGGCTCGGCCTGCGCCCGCGAAAGGACAAGCTCGGCGCGATCCGCGACTCGCTCATGCGACCGTTCGCAAGCGCCACATTCGATCGGTTGGCAATGCCGTCAATCAACCGCCTTCGCGCGAGAGAGGGGCTGGCGCAGCTCGCAAGCTACAACGAGTTGCTTGCGCGTACGCCGTTGCTCCTTGCGCTGACAGCCGAGGGCTTCGAGTATCCGCGCAGCGACTGGCCCGCCAACGTACGGCTCGTCGGCGCGATCAACTGGGCGCCACCGCAGCCCGTTCCGGCATGGCTGGACGAGCTCGGCGACCCGCTCGTGCTCGTCACGTGCTCGACCGAGCGCCAGCGCGACGAGCAATTGATCCCGGCCGCGCTCGAGGGGCTGCCTGCCGAGGGCATCTCGGTGATCGCGACGAGCGCCGCGCACGATCCGAGCGCGTTTCGCGCGCCGCCGGGCAGCCGCGTCGTGCGCTTTCTCGCACACGACCCAGTGCTGCAACGCGCCGCATGCGTCGTCTGCCACGGTGGCATGGGCATCGTGCAGAAGGCACTCGCCGCCGGAGTGCCGCTCGTCGTCGTGCCGGCCGGCCGCGACCAGCTCGAGACCGCGCGCCGCGTCGAAGTCGCCGGCGCCGGTGTGCGGCTCTCGCCACGCCGCCTCACGCCTCAACGGCTCGCGAGCGCCGTCCGCACCGCGATAGAGCGACGTGCAGGCGCACAGCGCGTGAGCCGCGCTTTCGCGAGTGCTGGCGGCGCCCGTGCGGCAGTCGATGCGATCGAGTCGATCGCTGCGGGCGCGTCGTGAGGGCGAGCGCATCCGAGCGTTAGATAGGGACGCCCGTTCGTGCACGGCCGCTCCTACGGGTAGGCTGGCGCGCGATGCGGGGGCAGACCAGGCGCCGGGGCATGTGATGCGCAAAGCCCTGCGGATCTTGCTGTACGTGATCGCCGCTCTGGCGCTCGTCGTCGTCGTGCTCAACTGGACCTACGGGCGCCTGCCTGGAGAGCCGAAGCCGCACGGCTCGTTCGTCACGGTCGACGGCCTGCGGATCCACTACCTCGAACGCGCCGGAGCGGGCACGCCCGTCGTCCTCTTGCACGGCCTGCCCGGGACTGCCGAAGACTGGAACGAGGTAACGCCGCTGCTCAATGGACACCGCACGATTGCGATCGACCGTCCGGGGTTCGGCTACTCGAGCGGCGGCTACATCAAGTTCGACCGCCAGATCGAAATCATCGACGCGCTGCTGCATCGGCTGCATGTCTCGCGGCCGATCCTCGTCGGTCACTCCTACGGCGGCACGATGGCGCTCGCCTTCGCCGAGCGATACCCCTCCGAGCTACGCGCGCTCGTGCTCGTCGACGCAGCCGCCGGAGGCACGCATGTCGGTAGCTTCGAACAGGCCCAAGCGCACGCGGTCAAGTTCCTACAGATTCCGGTGATCCATCAGATCAGCGACGTCACGTTCGGTCAGCTGCTCGATACGGTCTCGGTCGATATGACCGACGGCAAGGCCTTTCACCCGCAGCCGGTCGCGACCGCGCACCGTCATCGCGTGCTCGCGATCAACATGCAGAGCGGCAACCTCAAGGCATACTCCGGCGAGGAGCTTGAGGCGAACGGGGTCTTCGACCAGATCGACCCGCGGCTCGGCTCGATCCAGATTCCGGCGATCGTGATTCAGGGCGAGGAGGACAAGCTCGTCGAGCCGAAGTACGGGCGCAAGATCGCGGCGACGCTCCCCGACGCGCGGCTGGAGATGGTGCACGGCGGGCACATGGCGCCGTACACGCATCCCTACGCCATCGCTGCGGCGGTGAGCGCTGTAGAAGCGACCGTTGAGCGTGCTCAGGCGGCGACAGCGAGGCCGTAGCGCCGGCGGATCTCGTACAGCGTCGAGCGCTCCGCGGCCGGGCGACCGGCTCGGTGGGCCGCGGCGACGAGCTCGTCGGGGTCGAGCTTCGTGCCGTGGTAGCTGCCGGCAAGGCGGCTGATCGACTCCTCCATCAGCGTCCCGCCGAGGTCATTGACGCCCCAGCGCAGCGACTCCGTCGCGGCGTCGAGCCCCATCTTTACCCACGAGGCCTGCAGGCTCGGAATCGTGCGCCCGAGCGCGAGCCGGAAGACGGCCGTGTGCTTGAGGTTCTCCTCGCGCGAGATCTCCTCCACCCCGTGCGTGCGCCCAAGCAGCGTCTGGAAGGGGATGAACGAGAGCGGCACGAACTCGGTGATCCCGCCAGTGCGCTCCTGCAGCTCGCGCACGACGCGCATGTGCTCGGCGAGCTCCCACGGCTCCTCGATGTGGCCGAACATTACGGTCGAGGTCGAGCGCAGCCCGGCGTGGTGCGACGCTTCGATGATCTCGACCCAGCGCGCGACGGGCAGCTTGTTCGGCGAAATCCGCTCGCGCACGCCGTCGTGCAGCACCTCCGCGGCCGTGCCCGGCGTCGAGCCGAGGCCGGCGTTGCGCAGCTGCGCGAAGACCTCGCTCGGCGGCAGCCCGGAGATGTCGCACATGTGCGCGATCTCCATCGGGCTGTACGCATGCAGGTGCAGCTGCGGCGCGAGCTCCTTCGCGAAGCGCAGCCAGCCGAGGTAGTCCTCGAGCGACCAGTCGGGGTGGATGCCGGACTGGATGCACAGCTCGCTCGCGCCGTAATCGACGGCTTCTTGCACGCGCCTTGAGAACTCGTCGCGGTCATGCTCGTAGGCGTCCGGCGAGCGCTTGCCCTGGCCGAAGCCGCAGAACGCGCAGCCGACGGTGCAGACGTTCGAGACGTTGATGTTGCGGTTGACGACGAACGTGACCGTCTCCCCCGCGAGCTCTGCGCGCAGCTCGTCGGCGGCCTCACGCATCTCCTCGATGACCTCCGGGCGTGTCTCGGCGAACATCGCCGTCAGCTCCTCGGCGCTCAGCGCAAGCCCTTCGCGGCCACGCTCGATCGCATCCGGCACGAGGTCGCGGCGGATCGGTGCCGGCGGATCGGTGCGCCCCGAGCCGCGGCGCGGAATGAAGCTCCAGTACTTAGCCTTGATCGTGTCGAGCACACCAGGCGCGACCCATTCGGGGTCGATGTACTCCGGATAGACGCAGAGGCGCTCCGTCAGCGCGATGCCGTCGCGCTGCAGCTCCTTGCGCACCTGATGCGGCGAGGGGAACGGGTGCTCCGGTGAGATGTGGTCGCCGTTTGCGCTCAAGCCGCCGAGGTCCGTCGCGCCGGCCGCGACGAGCTCCGACCACCAGTCGGCGAGGTTCGGCGGGATCTGGATGCCCACATCCGGCATCAGCCGTTTCGTCTCGGCGATCAAGCGCTTCATGTCCTCGATGCTGACCGGGCACGCCCAGTCGGGCAGCGGCAGGCTCGGGCGCTCGAACGCGGCACCGCCGCTCTCGCTGTCGCTCGCGACTCCCGTCTGCCAGTACGCGCGGGCCGCTGCGTCGGCGATCTCGGCCGGCTCTTCGCCGTAGTAGCGCTGGTGCGGGACGAAGTTCTGCAGGATCACCTCCTGGATGTGGCCGTGCTCGGCGTGCACCTGCGCGATCGCTTCAAGCGAAGCCACACGCTCGTCCTCCGACTCACCGATCCCGACGAGGATCCCGCTCGTGAACGGGATCTTCAGCTCGCCGGCCGCCCGGATCGTCTCCAGACGACGCGCGGGGTGCTTCGTCGGTGAGCCGGCGTGCACCGTCTCCATTAGCCGCTCGGAGACCGACTCGAGCATCAAGCCCTGTGAGGCCGTCACCTCGCGCAGCCGCGCCAGGTCCTCGAGCGAGAGCACGCCGAGGTTCGTGTGCGGCAAGAGGCCCCGCTCGAGCGCGCGCTCGCACGTCCAGACGACGTATGACGTGAAGTCCTCGTGCCCATGCTCGGCCAGCCGCGCGGCGACGACCGCGTTGACCTCCGGCTTCTCGCCGGTCAGCACGAGCAGCTCCTTGACGTTGCGCTTCGCCGCGCCGTCGAGGATCTCGATCACCTCCTCCGGCGTGTACAGGTGCGCCTGGTGCGTCGCGAACGAGCAGTACTTGCAGAAGCAGCGGCACGTGCGCGACAGCGAGAGCGTCAAGTTGCGCGAGAAGGTGACCCTGCGACGCATGGCTGGAGTCTATGACGGGGCGGCTCGCGCGCCGGGGTCCTCGACGTGCAAGCGCGTGCGCGATCGGGTATGACCACGCCATGCCGACGCGCCGCGTAATGCTCGACCACGTCACGATCGGCGTCAGCGATCTACAGCGAAGCCGAGACTTCTACCTGCAAGCGCTCGCGCCGCTCGGCTTCGACGAAACGAGCACGAGCGAGATCCTGCCGAGCGAGATCGAGTTCGGCAGTGCCGAGAAGATGGACTTCGCGATCTCGACCGACTACGACGTCGGCGCGCCAATCCACGTCGCCTTCGCCGCCGACACGATCGAGCAAGTACACGCCTTCCACGCCGCCGCACTGGCAGCCGGCGGGCGCGAACACGGTCCTCCGGGCCCGCGCCCGCACTACGGCGAGGGCTACTACGGGGCGTTCGTGCTCGATCCCGACGGGCACAACATCGAGGCCGTGTTCCACGGCTGAGCGCGCGATCGATACCCTCGTGCTCGGCCACCGTTGAGAAGCAGAAAGGGACACGAAGAGATGACTGAGAGCGTCAGCGAGAGCGAGAACCCGGCAATCCCGAGCCCGACCTCGGAGGTGCCCCACCCGAGGACGAACCACGACTGGTGGCCAAACCAGCTCGACCTCACCGTGCTGCACCGCCACTCGCCGCTGTCGGACCCCATGGGCGAGGGCTTCGACTACGCGAACGAGTTCGCGACGCTCGACCTCGACGCGCTGAAGCGCGACTTGATCGAGCTGATGAGCACCTCGCAGGACTGGTGGCCGTCGGACTACGGCAACTACGGTCCGCTGTTCATCCGGATGAGCTGGCACGCAGCCGGCACCTATCGGATTGCCGACGGACGCGGCGGCGGCGGCCAGGGCGCGCAGCGCTTCGCGCCGCTGAACAGCTGGCCCGACAACGCGAGCCTCGACAAGGCGCGGCGGCTGCTGTGGCCGATCAAGCAGAAGTACGGCCGCAAGATCTCGTGGGCCGACCTGCTCGTCTACACCGGCAACGTCGCGATGGAGTCGATGGGCTTTCAGACGTTTGGCTTCGGCTTCGGCCGCGAGGACATCTGGGAGGCCGAGGAGATCTACTGGGGCAGCGAGGACAGCTGGCTCGGAGACGAGCGCTACAGCGACGGGCGCAAGCTCAAGGGACCGCTCGGCGCCGTGCAGATGGGCCTGATCTACGTAAACCCGGAGGGCCCGAACGGCGACCCCGACCCGCTGGCGTCCGCCAAGGACATTCGCGAGACGTTCGGTCGCATGGCGATGAACGACGAGGAGACCGTCGCGCTGATCGTCGGCGGACACACCTTCGGCAAGACACACGGCGCCGTCGACCCAAGCAACCTCGGGCCGGAGCCCGAGGCCGCGCCGCTCGAGCAGCAGGGTCTCGGCTGGAAGAACAGCGCCGGCAACGGCAACGGCGCACAGACGCTCACGAGCGGGCTCGAGGGCGCCTGGACGAAGCAGCCGGCGAAGTGGGACAACGGCTTCCTCGAGAACCTCTTCGAGTACGACTGGGAGCTGACCGAGAGCCCGGCCGGGGCGAAGCAGTGGACGCCGAAGAACGCCGAGGCGCAGGACACTGTGCCGGACGCACACGACCCGTCCAAGCGCCATGCGCCGATGATGCTGACGACCGACCTTGCGCTGCGCTTCGACCCGATCTACGAGCCGATCTCGCGGCGCTTCTACGAGAACCCCGATCAACTCGCAGACGCTTTCGCGAAGGCTTGGTACAAGCTGCTACACCGCGACATGGGGCCGATCTCGCGTTACATCGGCCCGTGGGTCGCGGAGCCGCAACTGTGGCAAGACCCAGTCCCAGCCGTCGACCACGAGCTTGTCGGCGAGGGCGACGTCGCCGCGCTGAAGCAGCAGATCCTCGGTTCGGGGCTGTCGATTTCGCGACTCGTCTCCACCGCTTGGGCGTCGGCGACATCGTTCCGCGGCACCGACAAGCGCGGCGGCGCGAACGGCGCGCGCGTTCGCCTCGCGCCGCAGAAGGACTGGAAGGCCAACGAACCGGCCGAGCTCGCGAGCGCGCTGCAGACGCTCGAGCAGATCCAGCAGGACTTCAACGGCTCGCAGTCCGCCAGCAAGCAGGTCTCGCTCGCCGACCTGATCGTCCTCGGCGGCTGCGCCGCGGTCGAGCAGGCCGCGAAGGATGCCGGCTTCGACGTCTCGGTTCCGTTCACGCCAGGGCGCAGCGATGCCTCGCAGGAGCAGACGGACACGGAGTCGTTTGCCGTGCTCGAGCCGACTGTCGACGGCTTCCGCAACTATTTACCCGCCGGGGAGCCGCTCGCGCTCGAGCACGGACTGCTCGAGCGCGCGTACATGCTGCGGTTGACCGCCCCCGAGATGACCGTCTTGATCGGCGGTCTGCGCGCGTTGAACGCCAACTTCGCACAGTCGCCGCACGGCGTCTTCACCAACCGGCCGCAGACGCTGAGCAACGACTTCTTCGTCAACCTGCTCGACATGGGCACCGAGTGGAAGCCGGGCTCGGCCGAGAACGTCTACGAGGGCCGCGACCGCAGCAGCGGCGAGCTGAAGTGGACCGCGACATCGGTCGACCTCGTGTTCGGCTCGAACTCGGAGCTTCGCGCGCTCGCCGAGGTGTTCGCGGCCGACGACGCCGGCGAGAAGTTCGCGCAGGACTTCGCTACCGCCTGGGACAAGGTCATGAGCCTCGACCGCTTCGACCGATCCTGACGGGCACCGCCCCCACCGGCGGCACCGCCGCCACCGGCATCTACCTCGCGCGCCACGGCCAGACGGCGTACAACCGCGAGGGTCGCTTCCAGGGTCAGCAGGCAGTCCCGCTCGACGAGACCGGCCGCGTGCAGGCGCTCGAGCTCGCCGAGCGCGCCGTCTCCTACGACTTCGCCGCGCTGTGGTGCAGCCCGCTGCTGCGCGCGCGCGAAACGGCAGATGCCGTCGCCGCGCGGATCGGGCTGCAGCCGCGCGTGGACCCGCGCCTGATGGAGACGGACGCCGGCGACTGGACGAACCGCTTGTTCGCCGACGTGATCGCCGAAGCGCCCGAGCAGTTCGCGAAGTTCGCCCACGCCGAGCCCGACTTCGCGTTTCCCGGCGGCGAGTCGTTCGTCGCTCAGGAGGAGCGCGTCAAGGCAGCGCTCGAGGAGATCGAGCAGGGCACGCTGCCGGCGCTCGTCGTCTGCCACGGCATGGTCATTCGCGCGGCGCTGTCAGTGCGCATCGGGCGCTGGCTGCCGAACGGACAGCGCGTGCCAAACGGGGCGATCGTGCCGCTCGAACCGAGCGAGACCGAACTGGCCGAGATCGGGCGCCGGGAGGCGACGCAGGCGAGCTGACCGAGACGTCTGCAGAAAGGCCGCGAATGATGGGTCGGGCGCTGGAAGAAGCGCGCTACTGCGTGACGGCGGCGTCCCGCGTGCGCGCCAGGTCTTTCCGCATCACCTCGAGGCGCCTGAAAAGAGCTTCGAGCTCGGGTTGCTCTACGTCCAGTTCCTGTTTGACCTGGTCCCGGGCCGACACGTCGCCCGCGTCAGTAGCTAGCGATTCGCGGTAAGCCCGAAGGCGCCTTTCGTAATCCGCGGTGCGCTGCTCGTATTCCTGCAGGAGCTGACGATAGTTCTCTAGCTCAGTCCACTGCATCGATGCCATAACCGCAGTGTACATACCCGGTCCTCGCCTGGCGCAATAGCTCAGCCAACTGTACGACCTCCTACCCCGGCAGGAACATCGGAGGGCTTTTCCGGAGGCTTCCGCAGCGGCACTTTAAGCGCCTTTTCGATTGGATCGAGATCCTCAGCCGCTTCCCGGAAGCGTTTACTCAGATCGATGCGGGTCCAGATGTAGCCGATCAGAAACCCGTCAAGGACGGAGTACACCAAAAGTGCGACTGCGAATGGCTTGGCCCCCGGTCCGCTTCCCAGCCCCGGCGCCAGCGATCCAGCAATGTTGCTTACACCATGCGTGACCTTGCCGAGCTGGACCAGCCCGAGCCCGACCAGGATCTTCGTTAGCCACTCCGAGATCTGATCGAGATTCGTGTTCGTCGTCAAGCGAGCATCGGCGGAAGATCGATCCACGGTCTTCGGCAGGCCAAACAGAAAACCCAGGACGGCCCCGGCCAGCAGTGCCCCAGCGACAGCCGCTACCCCCACGGCAAAGACCGAAAGGAACGTCGACCCCCCTTCGATGTCTCCAGACGCGGCATATCCAATGACTGCGATGATGCCCGCGAGCGGCGACATCCGCATCAAGTCCCCGAGGCCGTGTCTCGTGTGTAGCGGGTTCCCGGAGAAGCCGGCCACGGCGCGGTCGGCAGCCAGTTCCTTTGCCGCACGCCGCAGTTTCAGCGATTGGAACATGCCCACGGAATGACCCTACTCGGTAGGCGATCGATTGTCACGATCCATACGGCATCTCTGACTTCGCACTCGGTCAGATCGCCAGGTCCTTCTAGGTAATACCTTACGCCGCACCGGTCGCGCTGACCCCAACGCGAGTCGAATAGTCAGCCGAAGATCACGCACCCCGTCGACCCGTGCGCGATCAGCTTCTCATCTGACTCAACGAACACGCGTCCCTCGGCCGTCGCCGTGCGCTTGCCGCGGTGCACGACGCGCCCCTCGGCAAGCACGCGCCCGGTCTCCCCGCCCATCGCGCGGATGTAGCGGACTTGCAGGTCGGTCGTCGTGTAGCCGACGCCGGCGGGCAGCGTCGTGTGCACGGCGCAGCCCATGCACGAGTCGAGGATCGTCGCGGCGATGCCGCCGTGGACCATGCCGATCGGGTTGTACATCCACTCGGCCGGCGTCAGCGCGAACACGGCCCTCCCTTCCTCGGCCTCGACGATCTCGAAGCCGTGGAGCTCGGCGATCGGCGGTGGTGGCAGCGCGCCAGTTGTGATCGCGCGGATGTAGTCGAGCCCGGCGAGCTTCAGGCCCTCGGCAGCCGTCGCGGCCGGGTCGTGCCAGCTGAACGTGCGGCTGCGCGTGCTCGACTCCGATTGCTCGGCGCCCACGGGCTGGGCCTCGGCGTCTGCGGGGATGTGCTCGATCGTGCTCACGCTACCTCCTCCATCACGAGTGGCTCGACGATCAACGGGTCGGCAATCGGCTCGGAGATCGTCGGCGTCTCGCCTGCGAGCTCGCCGGCGGCGAGCTTGACGGGCGGCCCGATCGCGGCGAGCAGCAGGCCCGCGGAGGCGCCGCCGATCACGGAGATCAGCCACGCGGAGTGGAAGTCGGCGGCGTTGCGCGTCGCTGTGCCGAGCACCGCGACGAGCACGGCGACGCCGAGCGCGGCGCCGATCTGACGTCCCATCGTCAGCACCGCGGCGCCCGTCGCGAAGCGCTCAGGCGGTAGCGACGATGCGCCGGCGCCGGTCAGCGTCGGGATCATCAGCCCGACGCCGGCGCCGCCGACGGCGATCCCGGGCAGGTACTCGGTGACGTAGTGGGGCGCGTCGCCGGTCTGCGTGATGTACCAGAGCTGCCCAGTGCAGAACAGGATCGCGCCGGCGATGCCCGGCAGGCGATAGCCGAAGCGCGCGCCGAGGCGCGCCGAGGGAATGCTGAACGCGGTCGCCATCGCCGGGCCGGGGAACAGCATCAGCCCGGCCGTCAGCACGTCCTCGTGCCACACGGACGTGAGGAACAGCACGCCGGCGAGAAGCATCGCGCCGAAGCCGGCAAAGAACAGCACGGACGCGCTGACCGCGAGGCCGAAGCTGCGTACGCGCAGCATCGAGGGCTCGACGATCGGCGCTGCGTGGCGTTCGGATCGCCACCAGATCGCCGGCAGCAGCAGCACGGTGACGGCGAGCAGCGCGATCACAGAAGCCGAGCTCCAGCCCCATTCCTGGCCCTTGACGATCGCGACGACGAGCGCGCCGATCGCGACGATCAGCGCGAGCGCGCCGAGCACGTCCGGGCGCGCGGCGTTCCGCTCGCGGCGCTCGGCGAGCGTGCGGATGCCGAAGCCGAGCCCGAGCAGCCCGACGGGGATGTTGACGAGGAAGACGAGGCGCCAGTCGGCCTGCACGAGCAGGCCGCCGAGCGGCGGGCCTGCCGCGGCGGCGATGCCGCCCGTCGCGGCCCATGCGCCAATCGCGACGTGGCGCTCGTGCGCGCCGAACTCGGGCAGCATCAGCCCAAGCGACGTCGGCAACATCAGCGCGCCGCCGGCCGCCTGGACGATCCGCGCGACGACGAGGAAGCCGACGGACGGCGCGAGCGCACACGCGGCGCTCGCCGCGACGAAGATGCCGAGGCCGAGCAGGAACGCGCGCTTGCGCCCGAACGCGTCGGCCCAGCGCCCGGCCGGGACGAGCAGCGCCGCGAAGACGATCGCGTACGCGCTGAGAATCCACGAGAGCGAGCCGAGCGAAGCGCCGCCGAAGTGCTTCGAGATCGATGGGAAGGCGATGTTGACGATGAACAGGTCGAGGCTCGACATGAACACGCCGGTGCAGACGACGAGCGAGACGATCCACTTACGTTGCATGAGGAGACCCCTTCAGTTGCATGACGCAACGGACCCTACCACATAGGTTGCATGATGCAACTCACCACGCTATGCTGACCTGCAGATGCTCGGCAACGACTACAAGACACAGACGTGCTCGATCGCCGGAGCGCTCGAGGTCGTCGGCGAGCGCTGGTCGCTGTTGATCGTGCGCAACGTGTTCCTCGGCCTGCGCCGCTTCGACCAGATCCAGGAGAACCTCGGGATCGCACGCAATGTCCTGCAGGCGCGCCTGAAGCGACTCGGCGAGCAGGGCGTGCTCGAGCGCGTCCGCTATCAGGAGCGCCCTGAGCGCTTCGAGTACCGCCTGACCGAGAAGGGTCTCGACCTATGGCCGACGATCGTCGCGCTGATGCAGTGGGGCGACGACTATGCCGCGCCCGCGGCCGGCCCGGCCGTCGTGCTCGAACACCGCGGCTGCGGCGGGCGCGTCGACAAGCACCGTACGTGCGAGAAGTGCGGAGAGCGGCTGACCGCGCGTCAGTCACGCGCCGTGCCGGGCCCGGGCGCGACGCCGGAGCACCCGCTCGTGCGCCGCGGCGTGCACCCCATCGCCGCTTAGCGCGCGCACAAATCGCCGGCGCGACGCAGCGAGCGTTGTTGCGACCCGTTAGGAGGAGCGCTGTGCGTGCGGTTGCGATTCGTAATTCCGGCTGTTGTGTGCCATCGTATTTACGACGTATATACGGTGGCTATCAACGTCGCCAATACAAGAACCACACCGCATACACCTGCTCGCCCGACCTCACGCCCTGCTCGGGCTGCTCAGGTGTTACCTATGAGCCCCGCGATGAGCACCGCGCCTTCGCGCGCCATCCGCGAGCGCGGCACGACGAGATCGAAACCGGCGTGCACTGCGCGCTCGCGCGCAGCTGCGTCAACGTGCGAGTAGAAGGCGAGCGTGTGCACATCCCCGAGCGAGCCGTCGGCGGCAAGCGCTTCGAGGATCGTCGCGCCGTCGAAGCGATCGTCGGTCAAGTCGACGACGAGCACCGTCGCGCTCTCAGCACCAGACTCTGCGTCCTCCTGCGCTCCGCCGCCGGCCTCAAGCGCGGCTGCGGCTGAGGCCAAGCGCTCGCGCGCATTGGCCTCATCGCCGGCGAGCGCGACGTCATGCCCTGCAGCCCGCAGCGAACCGTGCACCTGCGATCCGAATAGCAAGTCGGGGACGAGCGCGATGACGCGCGCCACGGCTACTGCGCTCGCAGCCTGCGGAACTCCTCGCGTGCCGACTGCGGCCGCCCCCAGCCGTGCGTGATCTCGGCGCGCCCGCTGCGCGTCTCGCGGACCACGATCTCGGCCTCGATCGCGGCGTCGTCGAGCAGCGCGAGCGCGCCATGCACGGTCGGCGCGGAGGCGGCGTGGCCGAAGCGATGCGCGACGAGCAGGCGCCAGTGCCAGTCGTGTTTCGAGTACGGCCGCGCGTTGCACGTCGTGAGGTAAAGCGACGCTTCGACGTATCGCGACTCGTCGGCGAGACGCATGTCGAGCTCGAGGTCGGTCCAGTCGTCAGGCAGCGAATCGACGATCGCCTGGAACGTGTCTGCGAGGGCCATTCGCGCAAGCGTAGCGCGGCTATGCTCGATGCAGTGGCTGCGACAGACACAGACCTCTCCGGCACCGAGCACCGCGCGCTCACCGAGGGCTGCGGGCTGCTCGATCGCTCAGAGCGCGGCAAGCTCGCGCTGAGCGGCTCGGGCGCGGTCGAGTTCCTCAACGGGCAGGTGACGAACGAGCTCGCGGAGTTGCAGCCGGGCGAAGGCCGCTACGCGGCGTTCCTCACGCACAAGGGCAAGATGCTCGGCGACCTGCGGATCCTCGCGGTCGTCGGCTCGGGCGCAGACGCCGAAGGTGCCCTGACAGCGGGCGACGGCGCGCGCGGCGGCGCGGCGCTGGAACTGCTGCTCGACACGGAGCGCGTCGCGCTACAGGAGCTGTTCGACATGATCCGCCGCTTCAAGGTCGGCTACGACGTCGAGCTACACAAGCGAACGATCGAGCGCGGCCTGCTGTCGCTGATCGGGCCCGAGTCGGCGCGCGTCGCAGGCGCCGAGGACCTGCCGGAGGCCGAGCACGCAAATGCACCCCTCGACCTCGACGGCATCGCGGCGCGTGCGATTCGCACGGACGTAGGCATCGACGTGCTCTGCGAGGCCGGCGACACGGAGCGCCTTGCCGCGGCGCTGCGGGCGCGTGGCGCGCAGCCGGTCTCAGAGCAGGCGGCCGAGTGCGTGCGCGTCGAACGCGGCCGTCCGCGCTTCGGGATCGACATCGATCAGACGACGATCCCGCAGGAGGCTGGGCTGAACGAGCGCGCGGTGAGCTTCACGAAGGGTTGCTACGTCGGCCAGGAGACGGTCGCGCGGCTGCATTGGAAGGGCAAGCCGAATCGCCATCTGCGCGGGCTGCACCTGTCGGCACCCGCGAGCACCGGCGACCAGCTGTATCTCGGCGAGCGCGTCGTCGGCCAAGTCGGCAGCTTCGCGCTCTCGCCGCATCACGGCGCGATCGCGCTCGCGCTCGTGCGCCGCGAGGCAGAGCCAGGCGCGACAGTGCTCGTCGGCGACTCGGCCGCGACGGCCGAAGTCGTCGAGCTGCCGTTCTCGACGACCGGCGCTTAGTTCCGCCGCAGTTCCGGGCCAGAGCCGCGTATCGCGACGTCCGCTGTGTGATGCGCATCACAGGTGGAAAGATTATTTATTAATAATATTTTCTCTAATGCAATCAATATCGATGCCTGCTGCGACGGACCGAGATGAGCTCACGCGCGACATGTACGCGCTCGCGAGCTACCTGATGCGCAGCGCGAACGTCGGCATCTTCGAGACGATCGGCGAGCTCGATGTGTCGTTCACGCAGCTGAAGGCACTCAGCGTGCTCGAGTCCGACGGCGAGGAGCGCTCCGTCAAGGGCCTCGCCGAAGCGCTCGGCGTCTCGCTGCCGGCGATGAGCCGCGCCGTCGACGGCCTGTTCGAGCGTGGCTTCGTGCGGCGCGAGGAGGACCCGGCCGACCGGCGGATGAAGCGCATCGGGCTGACCGACGCCGGCCGCGCCGTCCCGCTCGCGCTCGGCCAAGCACGCCTCTCGGCGTTGCAGGAGCTGATCGGCTCGCTGCACGACGACGAGGCCGCCGCGCTCGGCGCTGCGCTCGAGCCGATCCTCATGCGCCGCGAGGAGATTGCCGCCTACCGACCCACAGCAGAAAAGAGCCAAGCATGACCGAGCGAATCAGAGCACTGCAGATGCACGACGGAAACCGCCGCTGGTGGGCGCTCGGCGCGATGTGCTTCGCGCTCTTCATGATCATGCTCGACAACACCGTCGTCAACGTCGCGCTGCCGTCGATCCAGCGCAGCCTCAACGCTTCGACGTCGTCGCTCGAGTGGACCGTCAACGCGTACACGCTCTCGTTCGCCGTGCTGCTCGTCACCGGCGGGCGCCTCGGCGACCTGTTCGGCCGCCGCA
>Ga0208589_1000655_pt1 | contig 15922 bp, 13 predicted proteins | sample NGESurshal092012_2_FD_184486 | JGI IMG/M metagenome (GOLD analysis project Ga0208589, IMG submission 184486) | Arctic peat soil microbial communities from Barrow, Alaska - NGEE Surface sample F53-2 shallow-092012 (SPAdes) | ecosystem: Environmental > Terrestrial > Soil > Wetlands > Peat ... | reverse complement strand
ATTCAGCCATCCGGCGACTTCCGAACGCTGTACGCGGCCGATGAAATCAACCGCACCAGCGGCATTGGCGGCAGCCGATGGCGTCAGCAGCGAAGGGCCGACCATTACAAACCGCAGTTTGTCACTGGCAAGCCGGCGGGCCACCTCAAAGAAATAGGGCGAGCCTTTCCGCAATCCGACGGCGCCGACGAATCCCACCGTGATCTTCCCCGTTCGTCCGCGACGGTCGGCAACGGGATAATGGGCGGCGTCCAGCGGGTAGGGGATCAGCGTGATTTTCTCGTCGCGCACGCCGCATTTCACAAGCCCCTGTCGGACATATTCCGACGCGCAACTGATTCGGTCCAAAGCCGCCCACGTTCGGCGCTCGACATCCACTACAATCCCGAAGTCCGGCGTCATGGCGGTTGGTTCCCAACCGGGATAACGCTGAAGCTGGAGACGGAATTCTTCACCTTCCACGGCGGCGGGCGCGATGATCTGGTCGCCGACCGTCACAATCCCGCGCGCGCGACATTCCTCGCACAGGCCGGGATCAATATTGCGGATAAACCCGAAGATGAGGTTCGCATCGCCAATTCCGCGGCGCAGAACCCACTGCCCGACCTCCGCGGAGGCGAATCGATAAAACGCCTCGTCGGTCGGTTGATACGGCCGGTCGGAACGGACCCGCCACAGCAGTCGGGGGTTGGTGCGGACTTTGTCAGGGGACAACTCGTCGCAACGGCGTTCGATCAGTCCGCGAAATCGCCGGGTGCCAAGGGGGCGAATGATGCGCGAAAGCAATTCAGCTTTCATGCCGCGCTTGAGGAACCATTCACTGAACATCAGATGAAGCACGCCGGCGCGCTGCAGAACCAGCGGCGCCGCGTAATGGAGGCGGGCGCCGTCCTGAACAACGGCAACCTGAAGATTGCGCGAATGGGCGCCGGCCAGCACCCCTGAAGGCGTGGCCGGGATTGGTTCAGGCGGCGATGACGTTCCACGTCGCATTGCTTCAACCACGGCACTGATCTGCCGCGCCTGCAGCGGCAGGAGAAATTGCGTGGCGCGTAGAAATGCGTTGTGCGCCATGTGGCTGAGAAGCACGCGGTCGCGATCGAGCTTAAGGAGGGCTTCGGCCAGGGCGGCAGAGTCGCCGGCCGGAACGATGAACCCATCCCTGCCGTCGGTGACGACCTCGCCGCAACGCGACGTCGCGATGACGGGCAGACCCCGGTTCATGGCCTCCAATTGCGTAATGGCAAATCCATCCGACAGGGTGGGGAGAATGAAGACATCCGCCTCGCGGTAAAATCGCTCGGTCTGGTTGCGCGTGACCCGGCCGACGAACTGCATATTGCGAGGAGCGGTCGCGAGGGCCGCGCTGGAAATGCCGATGGGACCGGCAATGATAAACCGGAAACGAGTGTGTTGAAGGAGCCGTGCCGCGTCCATCAGGTACTGAATTCCCTTGCGAAGTACGACGGCGCCGAGCCAGAGCACGGTCAGCGGGTGATCGTCTGTGCGTGGAAGGGGTAAGGGACCGGCAAATGGCTCGTAGGCGATGGCCAGAACCACAATCTTGGATTGGGGAACCCCTTGCTGAACCAAAGCGTCGCGAGTCCAGTTGGAATTGACCATGATGCGATCGGCGGCCTGCCATTCTTCGGCCATGTGGTCCCAGTAGACCTGGGGAACGCGTCCGGGGAGCTTCTGCCAGCCGGGCCATTTCTGTGACTCGGCGATGACGAGATCTTCCTCGACTTTTCCAGGGTCGATCTGGTCGAGGACGGTTGAAACACCCCGTTCATGGCACATTCTGATGGTCCGCAGGGACGTGGTGTTGAATCCGAAGAATGCGTCGGTTGCGGGATTGAGGTCGCCGCTTTTCTGTATGTGATTCGCAACGAACCCGTCGAAGGCGTCGCCGACGCGAAGGTACTCCAGATGCACCTGCTCGATAGTAAGTTCGCCATGCCAGGAGTGGCGGAAGGCGTTTAACATGGCGCGCAGGTTGGTTGAGATGACCTTGTTGCGTGCCAGCTCGCCGTTAAAGCGTGCGGCAAAGGCGCGCAGGGGGGCATTGCCGTGGGCGAGCAACGGTCGGAGTGGAGCGGGACACCAGAGGTCGGTGTAGAATCGCTTAAGCCATCCGACGTTCTCAAATCCGCGTGGGACGGCATAATGCTGTCTGGCGCCGACTTGTGAAACAATCCATTGAACCATTGGGAAATGCTACACGATCGCCTGCGGCGCGTCCGACGACGGAGCCGCTCCGAAGAATCTGACGATGGGATAAATCACCAACGCCGCCATGAGGACCGGATCAAAGATATGGGGATTCAGGTCGCGATAGCACCGGAACAAAGCAGTGGCGAACGCGAGGGCAAACATCAGCGCGAGCGGTTTGCCATTTGCGCGGCGCAGAGCGCGTTGTGAAACGCCCAGGAACCAGCCGAAGACCATGGCGCCTTCGACAATTCCGACCGGTCCGAAGCGAAAGTACCACGCGCCAACGGCGCCGCCGGCGATGGTGGTGCCGTTGGCTCCGCTTCCCTTCTCGCCGGTTACAAAGGAATTGTTCCAGGAAACGAAGGGATCAATGGGCTTACTAGTCCAGAGCGCGCGAGGAATCGGGTCCGTCGCGAACCAAAAAAGGATGTCGGGAATTGGCCGGAGAAACACTTCGCCCGGAAAAGTGTCGAAGAAATAATGGCCGCCGTATTTGTCCGGGAAGTATTCCCAGCCCTTCATATCCTCGGAGAACATGGTGTCGCCGCGAGCTTTGAAGAGTTGGAGGGTGTCATTGTCACGGGCCGCGCCTTCGTATTGGACGGCGATAAAAAGGGCCATGGAAAATGATCCGACGATAACCGCGGTTTTCCAATTGAGGCCGCCGAGATTCAGCCTCTGGACATAAATCCTGGCCAGCACCTGATACTTGTAATAGAGGAGCCCGACCGCGGGGAGAACCATCAGCGCCATTTCGCCCCGGCGCATCCCAGGGAACGCGTAAGCCACCCAGAAGAACCAAACCAGCCAGCCAAATGCCTTGCCTACGCCGTTCCTGGCGATCATCAGCGCATAGAGCACGCCGAAAATTCCCGCAGCCTGGCCGACGTCAAATATCTGAGCCACGTAGCCGCCCCAATCATAATTGACGTTCATGGCGTGGCCGATGAAGGTGCGATGGACGGTCCATTGAACCATGTCCCCCCTGAACGTGAACGTAAGATAGAGAGCTTCCCAAAAAGGTTGGACTGCAAACAGAAAAAACGGGCTGATCCCAACGGCGAGGGCGGCTAACAGAATAATCAGGTACATGGAGTTATTCGCCGGTTCCGGGACAATGACCACCAATTTGTCTGCCCATCGAGCAAATGGAATGTCCATGACCTGAATTGCAATCTCAATAAACAGCATGTGATAAAACGCAGCCTTGGCGACAATCGTCGCCGAGAACGGACTGCTGGTGAAATCACGCCCGAGCCAGTTGTAAAGGTAGTCGTGGCAAAACCAGACTAAAACGCCCCCGTAAAGCAGCACCGCGCCAATCCCCTGCTGCCGGGGAAAGAGCTTCAGTTCGCGGATAAGGAAGATCAGGCAAAACAGGGTGAGAATGATGAAGCTGATATCGGTGACCGGAGGGATGCCACCGGCAATATACGATATGCCGCTGACGATGACTGGTATCAAAAACAGGGCCTTGGCGATGAACGGCTGGCCCCCCGTGATGGAAGACGATTGTGGCGATTCACCAGGCATCGCGTAGGCGAGTTCTTCGGTGGCGTAAGTCATCAATTCTCCAGGTCCCGATTATATCACATCGGAATCGGCTAAGTCACACGTTAGAGGATATCGCATCAAACTGTTTCGTTTGCGTGAATTTCATCGCTTTGGTTTTCAAAATCGGCGAGGATGTATATCCCAGAAGGCTCTATTCCAAGTTGCCGATATTCCACAGCCGCCCGTCGAAGACCGTTTGGTTATTATTATGCGGACGCTCTATTATCCTGATGTCAGGTGGAGGTTCCGGGGTTATCGGCTTTTGAACGGCTTTTATGGGAGATTACATGGGACCGAAGGATGAGATTGCCGTTGGCGGCCATTTTCCCGTACTCGATGGCATACGCGGCATTGCGGTTCTGAGAGTGACGTTCTTGCATTTCCTTCGGCGCGAAGATTTATCTGACAGTAGAGTCAGGACGGTATTATACAGCATCTCGCGCTCCTGCGAAACCGGCGTGCATCTGTTTTTTGTCATTTCGCGATTTCTCATCACGGGAATCTTATTGGACTCAAAAAGATCCGCCTGCTTCCTTCGCAAATTCCAGGTCCGGCGGATTTTCCGCATCTTCCCGCTTCACTGTGCGGCCCGGGTATGTCTTCCCCAGCGCGTGCTGTCCTTGGAGTTTTTCCGAGCCATCGGAAGTCATGTATGGGAATCCATTGCAACCGGCCAAGGGTCGGTTCCCGATGCAGAGTTGCAAATGGAACACTCTGGGAATTCCCAAGAGTTTGTAGGGGCGCAGGCAAGATAACAAGGCGAAGAATTAAGTACCTGAAAGGCGTGACCTCCATCCTTGCCCGTTATATCGGCCAAAATACGGTCGGTTGACGATGTGCATACCTGAACATTGCATGCCTGCGCACGGGCAAATTGCTAGGAATCCCACCATCCCATCCGTATCGGCAACTGACACTTCCGCGAACGCCGTCCCTGCGTATCCGATCGCGCTTCCGCACCCACTGCTGCGGGCGATATTCATAAGGCATTTTCCTGGGACGAATTGGCCGGCGAGGCTGCCGCGGTGGTTCAGAGGGAATTGCCCTGAACGGTATGACGGGGAGCCGTACGAAGGCGATTTTGCAGGGAATCGACATCGCGAACGTAGAGGGTGTTGCCAGCGGGGTTATTCTGCGCGGAACCTGCCGTAAGCTTGCGTTGCAGTGGATCGTACCGGGCGGTCGTGAATCCCCAGCGGAGCATTCGCTGATGCAGTTGAATTTCGTCGTGGCCGTATCGGAGTCCGCTGCCGTTAAGTTCCATGACGACGGCCAGGAGCGAATCGCGTTGCATGGCGTCGGACGCGCCGTTGAGAACTTCCGTTTCGAATCCCTCGACGTCAATTTTCATGACGGTGACGGGAGATCCCGCCAGAACGGAATCCAGTGGCTCAACCGGCACGCGAATCGTGGTGCCGACGGCCTCGCCATCGGCAACGACGTGATTCACGGTATGCAGGCCGGTGGTAAATGCGAGCGAGGCGGATGCCGCGCCAATGGCGATGTTTCTGGGGGTCGCCTTCGACTCAATGTTGTTGAGCCGGATATTGTCGAGAAGGTTGACGAAAGTAGAAGGGACGGGCTCAAACGCCAGGCAATTGGCTCCCGCGCCGCCGGCGGCCAAAACGGTGTAGCTGCCGACATTTGCGCCGACGTCGACAAAAAGATCGCCGGGTCGCAGGGATTGGAGGATAAATGCCATATCTTCGAAATCCTGAAGGCCGCAATAGATGTTTCCGGTGGCGCCCTTCATTCCAGGCTGCACGAGGAGACGTGTGGAATCGACAAACGGGACGGCGACGGCTCCCGGCACGAGGCGGCTGCCGAGTTGCCAACGCACGAAGTGGCTCAGCGCCGCGGCCTTCCGATGCTGGTTGAGGGGGTGCCGCAGAATGAAGGAAAGGGTTTTCAGTAGGTAACGCATCACCAAGAAGCTATCCCAATTGAGCTTCCGCCGGTAGAGGAAAATATTTCGCTGGAACTCCTAGGCGAGCCGCAGGAAACTGCGGCGAGTCGATTTGAAGTGATGGAAGCTATCGGCACGTTCCATTCGGACGCGTCCGCTGTGTCCCCCTGGGTACATTGGCAGGGGAAAAAAGGGTGGATTTTATCCCACCTGCGATTACCCTGGCGTTAGATCCCTTCAATCTTATTCTCCCTGTATTTTTCGAGATCGTCGGTCATAATGGCTCTGTTATGCGCTCCATCGGCGCTCGCCAAGGCCCCAGTGCAAAGGATCGCGTCGGCTTTGGCTGGCTGGATGAACTCGCCGTTCAATAGCATACGTTGCGAATCGGCTTGATCACCGAGGCGAAAGGCGGAATTCCTGTGTCATGGCAGCACAACGACCCTGTCGATTTCGCGTTGTGACGATCCGTCTTCATTGGGGTGCGAATGTCGCTGCCTTCCACAAATGACAATTCCGAAAGTCCGGTGAACGCTTCGGATCAGGCAGAACCGAAGGGCGTCTCCATCGAGCGATTGCCGATGCTCGACATTGGCCGATTCGTTGCGATCGCGGCCATTGTGTGGCTGCATACTTGGATGGACTATCGTCCGCGAGTGGCGGATGCCGCGCGATTCGCCGTTCCATTTTTTACCGCGGCGGCCATGTTTCTATTGATGCGGAGCCTTCGTCGAAAGCCGCAAATACCGTTCGGCGATTTTGCCGCCAGACGTTTCCGCCGCCTCTACCTGCCGTTTCTTGGGTGGGATGTCGTCTATCTGATTTCTTCCGATTTGAAACGACGCTTCGTGAGTCATCTTCCGATGTCGCCGTTGGATGCGGGATTGTTATGGTCAGGATCCTCCCTGCAGCTCTGGTATCTGCCGTTCCTGTTGATCGCGTCGCTTGCCGTTTTCCTGCCATGCCAATGGATTGCCCGGCGGCGTTCGACGATGCCGCCGGTCGAAGTACGGAGTATTGCGGCGGCATTGACGCTGATCGGACTGGTTGTCGCGGTCTGCCCGGTTCCATGGGCATGGACAACGCCTCCCAATACGACGCTCAATTCAATCCGCGTTCTCGTCGTCTTGTCGTGGCAGACATTGCCGGCATTGTTCTGGGGCCTGGCGTTGGCAATCGTTGACCTCCCGACTGGAAATGCCCGTTCGCTCATGGCGGCAGTGGGATTGATCCTATTGTTTGCGACGGAGGCGAGTATCGTTAACGGACGAAACACGCTCCTGGAAAATCTGGCCGGAATCGGCGCGATGGGAATTGCCCTGTTACCGTGGGACTCGGCTGCAATTCGCCGCGCGGCCACGGCAGGGGGGATCGCTTATGGGATATACTTGGCGCACGTTTTGTTCATCGAGGCGATGTTTGCGTTGGCGCCGCGAGCGCATATTTCGAACTCTGTGCCGCTCAAAATCATTGAGTTTTTTGCCGCGATCGTTCTCTCGGTTGCGTTGGTCTGGAGCTTGAATCGCTCGAAATGGACGCGATGGATGACTGGGGGTTAAACGAATTGAATATGACGCAAGAATTATTCCGTGCCGCGATCGGTTATCAATGGAATCGCGGGTTTGCGTCTAATCGTCTGGTAGTCAAACCACGGTCGGAGCTGTCCGCGAACTTTCGCCAGCGCCCGTTGTCCGGCTTTCAGCCACCCCTCCCCTTGCGTATGATTCCCCCCTCATGACCGATTCCCTGGGCGGATTTTGTCTCGTTTTGCACGGCCATCTGCCCTATGTGGCGCGGCACGGCGAGAAGCCCCACGGAATGGCCTGGCTGTATGAGGCCATGGCCGAAACCTATCTCCCCCTCCTCGAACTCATCGGCGAGATCACCGCCGCCGGCGTGAATCCCGCCATCACCATCGGCCTGACTCCCATCCTGCTCGAGCAACTGGCCGACGAGGAAATTCACGCGGGCTTCCTCGAATATCTCAATCAGCGCATCGAAGTCGCGCGCGAGGACAAAGCCCATTATCTTCGCCAGGGCGATCCGCAAATGGTCGAGCTGGCCCACCATTGGGAGCGATGGTACTCAGCCCGACTCGAACATTTCAATCGCATCGGCGGCGATATTCCCCGGCAATTCAAACTCCTCCGCGAAGCGGGACAAATCCAACTGCTCGCCGGCGCCGCGACCCATGCTTACCTGCCGCTGCTCCTCACCGACCAGTCCATTCGCGCTCAGCTCGCCGCCGGCGCCGCGGTTTCGCGTAAACATCTGGGGGGCGATTTACACGGCATCTGGCTGCCGGAGTGCGGGTACCGGCCGGGCACCGATAGCTGGAAGCCGCCGGTGCTCGAAGGCACAGGCCGCTATCGAGCGGGCATCGAGGCGTTTCTGCCGGACCTGGGAATCACCCATACGTTTCTGGATACGCATTTGATCGCCGGCGGCCAACCGCTGGGCGTGACGGTGGATGGGCGATTTTTCGCATCCAGCAGTTCGCAGGCCCATCAAGACCGCCGCGGCGGCTGGCGTGAATCGCTTGAGCCGGTCGGCATCGCCAGCCAGCCAGGCCGGGCTGAAGTTTTCGCGCTGGTGCGTCATCCGCGCCTGGCCCAGCAGGTCTGGAGCAGCAAGGTCGGCTATCCCGGCGACGGCGCTTACCTGGAATTTCACAAAAAACACTGGCCGGGCGGACTGCGCTATTGGCGCGTCACCGATGTCACGGCGGATTTGTCGGCCAAGGAACCCTACGATCCAAACGCCGTCCCCGCGAGAATCTTCGCAAACGCCCAGCATTTCTGTTCCCTGGTGCGCGAGGTATTGCGCGAATATCAAACCCGAACCGGAAGGCGTGGCGTGTGCGTGGCGGCGTTTGATGCCGAGCTATTCGGCCACTGGTGGTTTGAAGGCCCGAAGTTTCTACGCGATGTCATCCTGACGCTCTCGGCCGACACAACCATCCAGCTTCAAACCGCCGAACAGGCACTCGCTTCGATGGACGCCGACAAGGTCATGCGGCCGATGGAAGGGTCCTGGGGCCGCGGCGGCGATCATGGCGTCTGGCTTAACGACGAAACGCGCTGGATGTGGGAGGTCGAACACCGGGCCGAGCGCGAAATGGTGCTTCAGGTGCAACATCTGCCATGGCAGACACGGCCCCAGATCGCCGAGGCCTTAAGCTGGGCCGGCCGCGAGCTATTGCTCTTGCAGGCCAGCGACTGGCCGTTCGTGGTGGAAAACGGATCAGCCCTGGACTACGGCATCAAGCGATTTTCCGGCCACGCCACCAATTTCGACCGTGCGATTGAGATCGCCCTTCACCTCTCCAAAGGCAAGCCACTCACCGCGTTGCAACAGACCGAACTCGCCGGCATGAAAGCCCACGACCGCGTTTTCGCGGAAATTGACCTGAATTGGTGGAAGTGAAGAATTGGTTCATTCGTGGAGAAGGACGTCGCTTTTTGTTCGTTGATCTTTGTTTTCGAGGACACGGTTTTTTTAGTATCTCAAGAAAGACGCCATGACCCCCAGTGTTTGGAATGATTCGCTTCTGGCCAATCCGCACGCGGTCGCTGACAAGCGGCGGCGGGTGCGGCAGATGTTTGCCGCGATCGCGCCGAGCTATGACCTGAACAACCGGCTGCATAGCCTGTGGATGGATCAGGCGTGGCGAAGGAAGGCCGTGCGGCTGGCGGAGGTGAAGCCGATGGATCGGGTGCTGGATGTTGCTTGCGGCACGGGGGATTTGACGTTGCGGTTTGCGCGGTCGCTTGCGAGCGATTCGCCGCGGGCACTGGGGGTCGATTTTACTTACGAGATGCTTCCCATCGCGCGGCGGAAGGCGGGCTCGGCGAATGTCGCGTTTGTAAACGGGGACGCACTTAGTTTGCCGCTGACGGATGCGTCGGTGGATATTGTTTCGATTGCGTTCGGGATTCGGAATGTAGCCGATCCGGCGGCGGCGTGCCGGGAATTTCGGCGCGTGCTGCGGCCGGGAGGACGGCTGATTATTCTGGAATTTTCGCTGCCGTCGAATGCGGTGTTGCGGGGTTTTTACAATTTTTATTTTCGGAAGATTCTGCCGCGCACGGCGACCTGGATCAGCGGTGACCGGACGGGGGCGTACAAGTATTTGCCGGAGTCGGTGAATACGTTTATTGAACGAAGCGCGATGATGAAGATGATGAGCGAGGCGGGGTTTTCGGGGGTGACGCAGTGTGCGATGACGTTTGGGATTTGTGTGTGTTATAGGGGATTGGTTGCTGTTTGATTTCGTGATTGAGGGTGTTGATTGTTGATTGTTGATTGAAGAAGTGATTTTTCGGTTGCCCTTCTTCTTCAATCAACAATCAACAATCACCAATCGTGATTTGCCATGTCACGGAACTTCGAAACTTGTGCTAATATTAGGCCTATGGACATTATCGTCGCCATTACGGGAGCCAGCGGGGCGCTGTATGCGCAGCGGTTTATTCAGGGGTTGAATTCCGCGGGCGTGAATGTGCATCTGATTGTCTCGCCGCTGGGGCGGCGGTTGCTGCACGATGAGATCGGCATGGAAACCGTCGATCTCGTTGCGCTGTCGGGCAGTGAATCGCATTCGGTCACGCTCTACAACTACAATGATGTCGGCAGCAAACTGGCCAGCGGGAGCTTTTTGCATCAGGGGATGGTGGTTGTGCCCTGTTCCAGCAACACGCTGGGCGAAGTCGCCTGCGGTCTTGGCGGCAACCTGATTTCGCGCGCGGCGGCGGTGGCGCTGAAAGAGCGGCGGAAACTGATTTTGGTACACAGGGAAATGCCGCTGTCGCCGATTGATGTGAACAATTATAAAACACTGACCGACGCCGGGGCGATTATCGCGCCGGCGAATCCGGGGTTGTATTTGAATCCGACGACGATTGTGGAACTCGGCGATTTCGTGGCGGGGAAACTGCTCGATCTGCTGGGTGTGAATCATCAGTTGGATACGCGATGGGATCCCAAGACGCGATGACGGCAGGCGCGACGCCAACTTCATTTTTATCCCGGCTGATGGTTTTTGCCGGGGACATCAAGATCAGCCATACGGTCTTTGCGCTGCCGTGGGCTTTGCTCAGTATGGTGTTGGCGGGGAAAACTTCGGCGCATGGGCTGACGGTGCTGGATGTGGGATTGATTTTGCTTTGCATGGTGACGGCGCGAACAGCCGCGATGAGCGCGAATCGAATCCTCGACGCGCGGCTCGACGCGGCCAACCCGCGCACGAAGTGGCGGGCGATTCCGGGGGGCGTGCTGCCGGCGCGATTCTTTTTCGCGGCGTGGGTGTTGTGCGCGGCGGGGTTTGTCGCGGCGTGCGGCGGGTTTTGGTGGGCGAATGGAAATCGCTGGCCGGTGATTTTGTCGCCGCTCGTATTGGCATTTGTGTCGGCGTATCCGTTGCTGAAGCGATTTACGCGGCTGTGTCATTATTATCTGGGTGCGGCGCTGGGGCTGGCGCCGGTTTGCGCGTGGGTGGCAATTCGCGGCGATATCGCGCCGCCGCCGCTGCTGATGGGCGGGGCGGTGCTGCTCTGGACGGCGGGATTTGACATTATTTACGCTTGCCAGGATTTTCAGAGCGATCGGGAACTGGGCGTATTCTCAGTGCCGGCGAAGCTGGGAATCGCGCGGGCGTTGTGGTTGAGCCGGCTGACTCACGCGGCTTGTTTGGGGCTTTTGGTTTTGCTGGGGCTGAGCGTGCCGCAATTGGGGGTGTTGTTCTGGATTGCGGTCGCCATGGCGGCGGCACTGTTGGTTGTGGAGCATAATCTGGTGAAGCCGGATGATTTGTCGAAGGTGGGATTGGCGTTTTTTACGGTGAATGGGGTGATTAGTTTGATGATCGGGGCACTGGGGATTTTGGATGTGCTGCGGCGGTAGGGGAGTTTTGAGGTATAATTGAAGTTGTTATGATGCGACATCGGACGAAGAAAACGCGATGAGATGCAAGGCGACGCGCTCGCTCGCGACGCGACGCAATGGATCGCGCGGACATTGCATTGGCGCGGAATCGGCTTGCCGATCCGAATGAGTGGCGCATTCCTTACGAGCAGATTCGGCGCGAATTGGGGCTAATGTGATCGCGGCGATTGGAATGCGGGACATGATCAAAATGAAGAAAAGAGGGACCGTTCTTTTGCCCGGGTCATGCCGATAACCTTCCCTTGCAAGCCGCGCAGATCAACCACAGCGCCATGGGGAAGGAAAACTTCTTGAAAGCGGTGGATTTGTTCACCCCAGTAGACCATAGCGCAGGACATTGGAGCGCCCTTGCCCTCATCTTTACCGTCCACGAGGAACCTCAGGCGTGTGTCGTAGAGGAAGCACACCGCGTCGGCAACGCCGAATACGTAGTCCTTCCAATGTTTCGTGTTCGTGGCGACGGGAACCAAGGCGAGCACCTCAGACCCATGCTCCTCCCTCGCGCGAGCGCATCGGCGTAACCAGTCTTTAATGGTGGTACCGCGCAGTCGATCGGCTCCGTAAGGTGGGTTGACGTAAATGGTCGGAAAATTCCATGAAGTGCGAAGTCCATCGTGCTCCGGAAGTCTATACTCGTTCTCGGCGTGGACAACCGAATGAATATTAGAGCACGGATCGAGCGCAATAGGCCCGCCAAAAACTTCGCGTACGGCCACCACGTACTTTGGGGGCGTGCACCAACTTTGGCTGATTGACACGATGCTGCGTCCGGCACTCATGGTTTACGAATTCCTTTCCAATCCTTTCGCATCAGCTTAACCAAATCCTCACGCAGTTTCTTTAGAGTTCCCCCATGCGGGGCTATAACATTAAACCAGCTTTCAACCTCAAGCTCATGCAACTTGAAGTATCGCTTTAGGGCTGTATCTGCGTCAACATGGACTCTGACTTTCGTGAACGAATTGCCTGATGATTCAGAATTATAACTGGAGAGAAAAGCATCGCGTGCCGGTTTGAGCTCGGCGACGGGCCGAATCAGCAATTTGTCGATGAACTGGCAAAGCCCCGCATCAGTTAGGAATAGCAGCCAATCATACGAATGGGCAAGGACGCGCATCTCCTTGTTGTGGTCGTTGGCAGTGAACCAATTGCCGTGGTTGCTCACAACGCCGACGGTCAAGATAAAGTGGCGAAGCAACTCAGGCGCCGCACTGTCAATGACTTCGCGCAGCATCGTCGAGTAGGGGCCGGTGCGTAGGCGGCCGCCGCCTTGATCTATAACGCCTTGTAGGTTGCCGTCCGCAAGCCGAAATTTTTGTAGCGATGATACCGACCGTGCCACATACGCGCCTTGCTTGGCTTTCTCGATTGTCTGTGGTCCTTTGCGCATCCCCTCTTCAACACCCACGCGTTTGCACTCGAAGATGGCAAATGGCTTCTCGAATAATTCGGTCAGGGCCACTGCGCAGCCGTTCGCGTCCAATTCAATCACGTGGGCAGTTAGAAAACCTTCTTCGCGCTGGGCAACAATTGCGGAATTCCGCATGACGCGGTGTGTCGTGACCAACGTTTCCTGTCGGGCCTCAAAGTCCGACGGCAATGGGGCTGCCGCCCGAAGCACTTTGGACGAAGTTATGGGCAAATGAAGCGGCTTCAACGTCACGGACTGTCTCGAAGCGATGGGATGGAGTGAGAACTCAACATTGTGAGTAATTTCTGCGTGGGCAAACTCGGGTACCGACCGCTCGATAGCGATGTGGTCCCGGAGTTCCCATGCGCACAGTGTGTAGAAGGTCACAATCTCGACAAGCGTTCCCAAGGCTCGACCGGAGGCTTTTTTCTTATCCTTCGCATAGCTGAAAACCTCGTTGGCGAGCATGTTTTGGAGCTTGTCGACGGACGCGTAGGACAACACAGCCTCCTCAGAATTCACTCAGGCCCTTTTTCGGATCGGTACGAGGTGCGAAACCCCATTGATTGGCCAATTCTCCATTGGCAAGAGAATATGTGTTTGAGCCCGATTGATCAACGCGCCACATGGGCGTCGATGACAGAAGGACGTCGCGACATTGGTCGGAAGACATTCCTGACCGTATAATCTCGCTTGATGAACCCCGATTCGCTTGTCACCGATCCGGCCCTGACGCTCGTCGCGCACAAGGTGCTCGATGGCATCGAGCTTTCCGCCGCCGACGGCGAAGCGCTCTTTGCCAGCCGCGATGTGCATGGCATCGGCGCGCTGGCCGATCATGTGCGGCGGTCGCTTCACGGCGATCAAGCCTTTTACAATCGCAACCGGCATATCAATTACACCAACGTCTGCGCCCTCTCCTGCAAGTTCTGCTCGTTTTATCGCAAGCGCGGCGAAGACGGCGCTTACGAAATGCCCGTCGAGCAGGTGGTGGCGACGGCTCAGAAAGCCGCCGAATCCGGCGCGACGGAGGTACATATCGTCGGCGGCCTTCATCCCTGGCTGAAGTTTGATTATTACCTGCAAATGCTCAGCGGGATTCGCGAGCATTGTCCGCAACTGCATATCAAGGCGTTTACCGCCATCGAGATTATCCATTTTAGTCGCGTGGCGCGGCTCAGCATCGCAGAAGTATTGACGGCGTTGCGCGAGGCGGGCCTCGGCAGCCTGCCTGGCGGCGGGGCGGAAATTTTCGACGACCGGGTTCATGACGAAGTGTTCAAAGGAAAAGTGCGGGCGGATTCGTGGTTTCTGGTTCATCGCACGGCTCACGAACTCGGCATTCCCAGCAACGCGACCATGCTCTACGGGCATGTCGAAACGCCGGCCGAGCGCGTGAAACATTTATTGCGATTGCGCGAGCATCAAGCTGAATCGCTGAGCCGGCCGGCAAAGTTTAATTGCGTGATTCCGCTTAGTTTCATTCCTGAGGGAAGCGAGCTTGGCGAGCTTCCCGGGCCGACGGGGCTGACCGATCTCAAGACATTGGCGATTACTCGCCTGCTGGTGCAAAACATCGCCCACATTAAAGCGTTCTGGATCATGCAGGGCGTGGGCTTAAGCCAACTGGCGCTGAGCCATGGTTGCGATGACTTGGACGGCACGGTCGTCTGGTACGACATCACCAAGCGTCAGGGGGACGGCGTGCATCAGGAATTGCATGTGCGCGATATTCGCCGGCTGATCCGCGAGGCGGGATTTACGCCGGTCGAGCGCGACACGTTGTATCGGCCCATCCAGCGCGATGATAATATTTCCACCCCATGCAGGCTGACATCGACCGCATCCTGATCCCGCGAAAAACCATCGCCCATCGCGTGGGCGAACTCGCGCACCAAATCACCGCGGATTTTTCCGCCGGCGGTAAAGGCGACGCGGATATCACCATCGTTGCCGTGATGACCGGAGCGCTGGTCTTCTGCGGCGATCTGATCCGGCAGATTCCCATTCCCATGAAGATCGGCCTGATTATGGTGAGCAGCTATCCCGGCACATCCACCAGCGCTAAGGAGGTTCAAGTGATGGGCCACCGCCTGGGTGATGTTCACGGCCGCGACGTGCTGGTGGTGGACGATATCCTCGACAGCGGCGGGACCATTTCCCGCGTCGGGCCGATCATGTTGCAAATGGGGGCGAAGTCGGTGAAGTCGTGCGTGCTGCTGCGGAAGGATCGGCCGACGGCTCGCGCGATTGCGGCGGAATACGTGGGGTTTGAAATCCCCGATGAGTTTGTTGTTGGATACGGACTGGATTTCGGGGACCGGTATCGCAACCTGCCGGATATCGTGACCCTGAAGCAGAGCATCCTGAATACCGGAGAACGCGCGTGAGCGGTGAAATCACCCAAGCCGACACGTTCGACGCAGGCCAATCGCATTCAACGCGAAATCCACCTTCTTATCCCCTCCCCTTGTACTCAGGGGGAGGGTTAGGGTGGGGGTTGAGCACCAGGCGACGTCCCAATGCGATTGCCCAGACGATCGACGTTCTTCCCACCGAGGACGCGGCAGCGCATCCGCCGACGCCGATAGGGATGGCGGCGCTGATCATGGGGCGCATCCTGCGCGATGGCGAGGTGGTGATTTTGATTCTGAAGCCGTCGCTGTGGTTCATGATTTTGGAATCGCTGCCGTTTGCAATGCTGACGGCGCTCTTTGCGGTGGGGGCGGCGTTGGCCGATGGGCGTCTACGATATCGCGATCGCGTCTATTTCGAGGTGGCGATTTTGATCGTGCTGGTGCGGCTGATGTGGGCGGGGCTGCAATGGATGGGGCGGCTGTATGTGCTGACCGATCAGCGGATTCTTCGCATCGCGGGCGTGGTGAATACGGATA
>Ga0208589_1000653_pt1 | contig 15979 bp, 13 predicted proteins | sample NGESurshal092012_2_FD_184486 | JGI IMG/M metagenome (GOLD analysis project Ga0208589, IMG submission 184486) | Arctic peat soil microbial communities from Barrow, Alaska - NGEE Surface sample F53-2 shallow-092012 (SPAdes) | ecosystem: Environmental > Terrestrial > Soil > Wetlands > Peat ... | reverse complement strand
GGTATGGCAATCGCAGTTGTCGAGCTTGTCGTAAGCCGGTTCCTTCGACAGCTCCAGGGCCATGAGCGGGCTTTCGCCGAGGTGTGTCTGGGCGTTGGCCGCGATGTTGTGCATCGCCTGCAGCGAGCCGCCCCATTTCGGCTGGGCCAGCCACATCAGCGCGTTGTAGATCGACAGGTTCGCCGGCTCAACCGCCAATCCGCGCCGGCCGGCATCCATCGCGTAGGCATCGCCGAGCGACAGGCCACCGACGCTGATCATCGCGGTGTAGACCGGTGTGATTTGGGGATTCAGGGCAATCGCCTGGCGCAGGTCGGCATTGGCCTGCTGCAGCAGGCGATCCATGGATTCCACATTGCTGTACGGCGTGTCCTGCATGTAGCCGCTGCCACGCGCCTTGAAGGCCATCCTTTCGTAGGCAAACCCGCTTGCGGCATAAGCAAACGCACTCTTCGGCGAGGCACGTTTCCAGGCATCCAGCACCTCCCGCACATCGAAAGAGCCATCGAAATCCTGATCGAACGTGCGATCCAGCAGGCCACGGGCATCCGGCTGCGTCGACTGCGCATCGAGCATCTGCGCGAAGCGCCGATCCGCTTCGGCCGCCTGCCCGTTCTGGATCAACGCCTGCAACTCGGCAAACGGCATCAATTGCTGTGTGCGGTAATGGCAATACGCATTCACCGCTGCGGGCGTCCAGTGGCTGCCGGGAGGATCGGGATAGGCAAGACAGCGCTGCAGCGGATCCTTGATCGTCTCGGCATGCTTCGCCGCCGCAAGGAATGCATAGACCTCCGCGTTGGTGAACAGATGGCCCTTGCCAGTGAATGCCGAAACGGATGTCGATGCCGCGTTCTGGCGTGCCACCTGGGCGGCCTGTGCGATCCGCACTGCCTGCAACGCCGCGGCAGTATTCGCAACGCTGCTTCGCACCTGCCATGTGACTGCGCACATGCCCAGCAGAACGATTGCCACGATCAGCCATCCGCGTTGCATCGACGTCATGACATGCCTCCCCCGGGCAATATGACAGGACGATATCACCGCTCAGCTGATCACGGAATTTTCGTCGTGGCGAGACATTCTGAATCCGGTATCACGGACGGTGAAGACGCGCACTGAATCGGCATGCGGAAAACGAAACGCGTGGACACCTCGGTGGAAGACACCTGCAGCGTGCCGTGATGCGCCTTGGCGATTTCCGCCGCGATATACAAGCCCAGACCCAGCCCAGACTGCGACGCATCGTCGGCAGCGTGCGAAAACGGCTGGAACAGGCGCGCGATCCTGCCGGCCGGAATGGCGTGGCCGACATTCGTCACGGACAGCTCAAAGGCCTCGTCATCGCTGTGCGCGCTTATCTGCACCGGCTGGCCGACGGCGCCATGGATCACGGCGTTCGTGAGCAGGTTCTCCAGCAGTTGTGCGATGCGGCCGGAGTCGCAGGCCACCTGACGCTCTATCGCAATGACGGCATCGATGGCGCGATCCGGATGCACTTCCTGCACTTCGTCAATGACGTTCTGCAGCTCGTTTGCGAGGTCGTCTTCCTGCCGCAGCACCACCGGAATGCCGCCACCGAGCTTGCCGCGGGCGAAATCCAGGATGTTCTTGATCAACTCGGCCATGCGCCGGGAACTGCGCTGGATGTGACCGATGGTGCGCCGCGAACTGGCTTCCTGTGTCGTTATCTCCAGCAGATCCGCACCGACCTTGATCGCCATCAGCGGATTGCGCAAATCGTGTCCGAGCACCGCAATGAATTGATCACGCAACTTCGCCGTGTCCTGTTCATCGAGCAGCGCGCTGGCACTTTGCTCCAGTCGTTCCACGACATCCAGCTCGGCGGCGATCAGCTTCGCGAACAGCTGCAGCGTCTTGACGACGTTAGGGTCGTCCAGCTTCGCCGGCAGCGGATCGAGCGCGCACAGCGTGCCGAAGAATTCGCCATTCAGTCGGAAGATCGGTATCGATATGTAGCTCTCGAAGCCGTACAACTTCGGCGTCGGATGCTGCGCGAATTGCGGGTGCGTACTGGCCTGACCGAATACTACCGGCTCGTGGTGCTGGCGGATCTCGTTGCAGATCGTGGATTCCAGCACCAGCTCGCCGCCGGGTTTCAGACCGAAGTCGACGAGGTCGTACACCGCACAAGCGGTCCAGTTCGTATCGGTGACGCGGGCGATCGCCGCAAAACGCAAGCCGGTCGTATGCGCGACCACTTGCAGGATCATGGGCACCGAACCGATGCTGGCGATCGCTTGCACGTCGTCCTCAATCGATCGATTGATCGATATTCCGTCGTTGCGATCTGTGTGCATTCCGTGAAGTTTAGCCTGAGCACGGAAATATTGCCGATGTTCAAGCGGGTACGGGGGCGCCTTGCCAGCGCCCTTCATTGATGTCCGAAAACGGCGAGTCAGCCTTGCAAGGCAGTGCTAGCCTGCAAGCATGACCGAAGCGCACACCACCACCCTGCCCGGCCATGACACCTGCGAACGGGCGCGCCTCAGCCGTGACGCACGCTTCGACGGACTGTTCTTCACGGCTGTCATGAGTACGCATATCTATTGCCGGCCGGTGTGCCCGGCACCGGCGGCGAAACCGAAGAACGTGCGCTATTACTCCAGCGCCGCGGCGGCCGAGGCAGCGGGTTTTCGTCCTTGTCTGCGTTGCCGACCGGAACTCGCGCCGGGCAACAACGTGTGGCAGCGCAGCGACGACGTCGTTGCGCGTGCGTTGAAACTGATCGACAGCGGGATATTGGAAGATCAATCGCTGGAGCAGCTTGCGGCGCGTGTCGGTGTCGGCGCGCGCCAGTTGCGCCGGCTGTTTGTCGATCGCGTCGGCGCACCGCCGATCAGCGTGCACACGACGCGCCGGCTGCTGTTCGCGAAACAGTTGCTGACGGAGACCGCGCTGCCGGTGACGGAAGTCGCGCTCGCGTCCGGCTTCCGCAGCCTGCGTCGGTTCAATGCGGCCTTCCTGCAGGCGAACCGCATCCCGCCGCGCGAATTGCGGCGGCAGCCGCGCGCAGCGCCTGGCGCGGCGCTGGTGCTGCGGCTCGGTTATCGGCCGCCTTACGATTTCCATGCGTTGCTCGCGTTCCTGCGCAGCCGCGCGTTGCCAGGCGTGGAGCTGGTCGATGAGCACAGTTATGCGCGCGTGTTCGGCCCGGCCGATGCGCCGGGCTGGCTGCGCCTGAGTGCGTGGCCGAACGATGAACATGCATTGCGCCTGCACCTGCATTGCCCGCAGCCGGCGCAGCTGCTCGGCGTGGTGACGAAGCTGCGGCGGATGTTCGATCTCGACGCGAATCCGCAGGCGATCGCAGATACGTTTCATGATGACCCAATCCTCGGCCGATTGATCGCGCGTCGCCCCGGCCTGCGCCTGCCCGGCGGCTGGGACGGATTCGAGATCGCGGTGCGCGCGATCCTTGGCCAGCAGATCAGCGTGGCGGCGGCACGCACGCTGGCGACGCGCATCGTGCAACGCTGGGGCGAAGCGTTGCCGGCTTCTCCAATGCCGGGACTGGATCGGCTGTTTCCCACACCGGCGGCGCTCGCACAGGCGGACCTGCGCGAGATCGGCCTGACCACGACGCGCGCCGCGACCGTGCGCGGCATGGTGCAGGCGCTCCTGGATGGCCGCGTGGATTTTCTCGCCGAGCAGACGCTGGACGAATTTGTCGCGCGCTGGATCGCATTGCCCGGCATCGGCGAATGGACGGCGCATTACATGGCGATGCGCGCATTGAGCGATCCGGATGCGTTTCCGGCGGCGGATCTGATCCTGCGCCGCGAAGCGGGCATTGATGGCGTGCCGCTCAGCACAAAGGCGCTGACTGTGCGCGCGGATGCATGGCGACCGTGGCGCGCGTATGCGGTAATCCATCTGTGGCGTGGCACCGCGGACGCCATGCCACCGCCGCGCACTCAACGCAGCAGGAAACCGAAGGCCGTCGCATGACGACGCATCCCGATACGATCCATTACGACGACATGCCCTCGCCGGTCGGCACGTTGCGCCTGGCCGCCGATGCACTGGGCCTGCGCGAGGTATGGTTTGAAACCAGCCGGCACCCGAAGGCGACCTCACCGACATGGGTGCATTCGCCCAAGGCGCTCGCGTTCGCGCGTGTGCAGCTGGAGGAGTATTTCGCCGGTGCGCGGCAAGTGTTCAATTTGCCGCTGCATCCGCTCGGTACGCCGTTTCAACTCACCGTCTGGCAGGAGCTGGCGCGGATTCCCTATGGCGTCACGATCAGCTACGGCGAACTGGCCCGGCGCATCGAGCAGCCGCGGGCTGTGCGGGCCGTCGGTGCCGCGAACGGGCGTAACCCGTTGCCGATCATCCTGCCGTGCCATCGGGTGATCGGCAGTGACGGCAGCCTCACCGGCTTCGGCGGCGGCCTGCCGACGAAGCGCTTCCTGCTGGCGATGGAAGATCGCATCGCGCGCGGGGACCTGTTCGGTAGGTAGCGTTGAAGGCTGGCACAGGACGGTTGCTGTAGGAGCGCACCCTGTGCGCGATGCTCTTTAATTCTCCAGCCACGAGCAGAAGCATCGCGCACAGGGTGCGCTCCTACAGCTGTTGCCTGGCTGCACCATTGATGTATACACTGTATACATGAAGAAGCTGACTACGCCGGAGAAGATCCTGCGCGCCGCACATAAAGTGTTCGATCGTGAAGGCCCCGACGCCGTCACGATGCGCCGCGTCGCGGACGCGGTCGGCATCACGCCGATGGCGATCTACCGGCATTTCGCGAATCGCGAGGCGCTGCTCAAGCGCCTCTCGGACGACAGCTTCAACGCGACCGCCAAGCAGTGGAAGACGATTGCCCGGCATCCGGATGTGGAGCAGCGGCTGCTCTCCCTGCTCGAACCGTATCTCGACTACGCGCTGGAACATCCGCACCTGTTCGACCACGCGTTTCTTGCGCCGCGCGACGATGCGCGTCGCTTTCCCGAAGACTTCAAGGCGCGCCGCTCGCCGACCATGAATGTCGCGGTCGACATCATCGACGAAGCGATGCAGCAAGGCGTGCTCCGGCAGGACGATCCCTGGGGCGTGTCGATGACGGCATCGGCGCTTCAGCTCGGACTGATCGCGCTCTATCGTGCCGGCCGTTTCAGCTATGACGAGGCGGGATTCCGCCAGTTCTATTTCGATTCCATGCGGAGATTGATCGATGGCATCAAGACTTGAGCGTTTCGCGCTGCCGGCATGGCTGGCGGCGACTGCACTGACCGCGCTGGGCTGGTGGTTCGGCAGCGGCTTGCAACCCCTGTGGTGGCTGACCTGGCTGACACCGTTGCCGGTGCTATGGCTTGCGCTGCGGGTTCGTGCCCGTTGGGCGGCGCTGGCGGCCTTCGCCGCGTATGCGATCGGTGGACTCAATCAATGGGACTATCTGCACGAGTATATCGGTCTGCCCATGGCGACGATCGTGTATGCCATCGGCGCGCCTGGCCTGATGTTCGCGTTGTGCGTGCTGCTGTTCCGGCGACTGCTGCTGCGCGGCCACACGTTCGCGGCGGCGCTGGCGCTGCCGGTAGTGTGGGTCGCCGTCGAATACATCAACAACCTGATCTCACCGCACGGCACGTTCGGCAGCATCGGCTACACACAGATGGATGCACTGCCGGTCATCCAGGTCGCCGCGATCGCCGGCATCTGGGGTATCGGTTTTCTCGTGCTGCTGTTGCCGGCCGCGATCGCCGTGCAGATCACGCCGCAGGCGTCGAAGCATGGCCGCATGTCGGCCGCGGCAACTGCCGTGCTGTTGATCGTGGCCGCGATCGGCTACGGCAGCTGGCGGCTGCAGGCGCCAGCCACGGCGTCGCTGCGCATCGGCCTGGTGTCGCTGGAGAAACCGATCCGCCCCGCGCTGCACGATGCCGATGGCCAGGCGCTGGAAGCTCGTTATGTGGACGCGATCAATCGCCTCGCGGGTGAAGGTGCAAAGGTCGTGCTGATTCCGGAAACCTCGTTCGCCACGCCCGATGCCACCGTGCCGGCGTTCGCGCAGCTGGCGCAGCAACACGATCTGATCGTGGACGCCGGCATCGACTTCAAGGGTGACCCGCGCGCCGAACGCAACATGGTGATGGTGTTCCAGCCGGGCAGCGCCATGCCGGCCACCTACAGCAAGCATCACCTGATCCCCGGCTTCGAAAGGCAGTACACCCCGGGCGACAGCTACACCCTGCTCGACGGCACACCGCGGATCGGGCTGGCGATCTGCAAGGACATGGATTTCCACGACATCGGCCACGCTTACGCCGCGCGCCATGCGCAACTGCTGCTGGTGCCGGCGTGGGATTTCAGTATCGACGGCTGGCTGCACAGCCGCATGGCGATCCTGCGTGGAGTGGAAAGCGGCTTCGCCATCGCGCGTGCCGCCCGTTCCGGCCGCCTCACGCTGAGCGACGACCGCGGCCGCGTGCTGGCCGAAGCCTCCAGCGAGCAGCACGATGCGGAGCTGGTGGGCAACCTGCCGCTGCGAGAATCGCACACGCTGTATGCGCAATGGGGCGACTGGTTCGCCTGGCTGGACCTTGTCGCGCTGGCGACAGTGCTGGTGCTGGCTTTCCGGCCCCACCGCGCCGGATCGTAATTTGCGGCGTTGGCATCCAGAACATGCTCAAGCCGACAGCGCGCTGAACTCTCTGCTCCCTCTCCCCAACCCTCTCCCCCAACGATAAAACCGTTGGAGGAGAGGGGCCGGTGGCTACGGCATCGCTCCCTTGCTCATCGGGGTGGGCGGCGTCGTTACATTCACCAGCGGTGGCAGACGGATCAGGCGCAGCGCAATCAGCAAGCCGGTCAGCACCAGCGTACCGACGAACAGCGCCACACCGTTCCAGCCATGTGCCGCATAGAACAGGCCGCCGCTGGCGCCGGCGATGCTGGAGCCCATGTAGTAGGCAAACAGGTACATCGACGAAGCCTGTGCCTTCGCTGAGCCGGCACGCCGGCCCACCCAGCTGCTGACGATGGAATGGCCGCCGAAGAAGCCGAACGTGATCGCCACGACGCCCAGCATGATCAGCAGCAGCGGTTTCGTCATCGTCAGCCCCACACCGAACAGCATCAGCGCGAACGCCGTCCACAACACCTTGCGCCGCCCCAGTTGACCGGCCAGATGACCCATCCATGCCGAGCTGAACGTGCCCACCAGGTAGATGCCGAAGATCAGCCCGACCACGGCCTGGCTTAGGCTGTACGGCGGCGCCAGCAAGCGGTAACCAAGGTAGTTGTAGACGGTGACGAACGCGCCCAGCAGCAGGAAGCCCTCGGCGAACAGCCACGGCAAGCCGGGGTCATGGAACATGCTGACGAAACGCTCCAGCAGGCTGCGCCAGCGCAGTGGCTGCGGCACGAAATGCCGCGACGATGGCAATGCGCGCCAGAAGATCAGGCCGGCCAGCACACCGATCACGCCAACCACGGCCACGCCGATGCGCCAGCCCACGAAGTCGGTCAGCACACCGGTAATCAGACGCCCGCCCATGCCGCCGACCGCACTGCCGCTGATATACAGGCCCATGCCCAGGCCGATCGACTCGACGTGCATTTCCTCGCCGAGGTACGTCATCGCGACCGCCGGCAAGCCGCTCAAGGTCAGCCCGAGCAAGGTGCGCACGAGCAGCAGCGCCGGCCAGTTCGGCATCAGCGCTGTCACCAGCACCAGCAGCGCGGACGACAGCAGCGATGCGACCATCACCGACTTGCGTCCCCATGCATCCGACAGTGCGCCGGCAAACAGCAGCGCGAACGCCAGCACGCCGGTGGTCAGCGACAATGACAGCGCGCTGGTCGCCGCACTCACGCCGTAGTCGCGACTGAACTCCGGCATCAGCGGCTGCACGCAATACAACAGGCCGAACGTGGCGAAGCCGGCCGCGAACAACGCGAGGTTGGTATGCCGGAATGCCGGCGTGCCATGGCGGATGAAATCTGCCGACGCGTCGTCAAACGGTTGCCGCGCAGCGTCAGACGTCCAATCGTCCTTCATTATTCCTACCCTGCTCATGGGTGTGCCGATGGCTGCAAGGATAGAGCGATCCGGCGGGACGATCGATGACAAGAGTGTCTCGGCAGTCGCCGGGAAGTTGTATCGGGTTCTTTCCGCAGCAGCATTTTTGCCGATGCAGGATCGCCCCTGCGGTACCGCATCATCCGTTTGGTTGATGCCGTGTAACCCGTATGGTTGATGCGGAACACGATGCGCCGCTGATAGCTTATTACCGCATGCTGGCACTGGATCATTCCACGCAGCCAGCGCAGCAGAGTCGTCCCGACCGACCGGATCAAACCATTCCGGAAGCAGGCTCCTGAGCAATCCTGATAGCGACTTCGCCAGGCGCTCAAGGCACGCGAAAGTCGTCAGCGCATTTGAAGACCGCACTGAGGTGCAGCATGAACAGCCAGTCGAAGTTGATCACCACGCAGCAGCTAGCCAGCGAGGCAGCGGCCATTGCGGCGCTGGCCACGAATCATGGTGCATTCGACGCCGCGCTGGATGCCTATCTCAGGGCTGACTCGGATGGTTTCCAGTATGTTCTCGGCCAGCAGAAGCTGCTCGACCGATGCGAGCTGATCTGCCACTGGATTCGCACCAAGTGGTGCGTCGTCAGGTGCATGAAGCTTTGCGGGCCGCCAAGGGCAGAATTGCTGGCCACCACAAGCAACCGCAGGTTCGCCGAAGTCATCGCGAAGATCGCCGGCGACGAAGCGATTTTGCGCAGGGTCATCGAAGGTGTCGAGCAGGAGGATGCGGACGACTTCGCTGCCGTCATGCAGCAACTCCAGTTCGAGGATATCTGCCATTACGTGTGCAGCTGGTTCTGCACCGTCCTTTCCGAACGCGTCTGCCGGATCGTCTGCCTGCCACCGGGGCCTGTCAAAGTGCCGACGCAGGTCGAAACGGTCCGCGCCGCCGCCGACGTCATTGCCAGACTGGCTGCCAACGGCAGCGCTCTGGAGGCTGCGACCGAGGCGGCGCGCGCGCTCGATTGCGACGGGTTGCGCAAGATCATCACCAGCGCGCAAATCGGCAACGGCTGTCACATCGTATGCGAGTGGTATTGCACGTGGCGCTGCGTATTCGCCTGTCTCACGCTCTGCCGCGCCATTCCGCTGCCGAAGCCCATCGACGTCCGCGAGGAGGTGTATGCCTTCGCCCAGGCGATCGGAACGCTGGGGCCGCAAGCCGCAAGCCTCGATACCCTTGCCGACGCCGTACGCACGTTGAACGCGGAACAATTCGCCGCCGAGGTGAAACGACTGGGCTACGAGCACTACTGCATCCAGCTGTGCAAGTGGATCTGCTCCTGGGTTTGCGAGGAGTTCTGCATTTGCGTATGCCCGCCCACGTCGACCGCGATCTTCACGAAGATCGGCGGTTACTACTACGCGTTCCAGGTTGCGAGCGCGCTGGGCGGCAACGGACTGACGAACGACAACCGCGCGTTCTTCGACACGATGCGTCTGAATGGCGGCTACGTGCTCGTCGACGGCGCGCCGCAGATGCAGTATCGATTCGAGACGGTGAGCACCGACGCGAGCGGCAATACCACGGGATCGTGGACGCCTGTACTTTCCACGCAGATCGCGGCCACGAATATCGGCACCATCGTGCTCCCGTCGCCGCCATTCTTCCTGGAGGTATGGGTGAACGGGACAGCAGGGCCGGATGTGCTGAACATCTCACCGGATTCCAGCGGCTGGATCACGGTCCCGCTGCTGTACCCGCCGACCGGCGGAGAGTTCGTGCCCGGATCGGATCTCGTCAATCTCGTTTCGCAGACGCTGCAGGCGTGGCCCGGCGACGACGAGACCGGCGTCAAAGCTGGAGCCAGTGCCAGCACGCCACTGGCCCAGGACCAGTACTACGGCATCCGCATGCGCCTGCGCAACGTCGGCGACACCACCGACGGCAGCGACGCGGGTACCTGCGTCCATGTCGCGATCGACGACACCTTGTACAACAATGTTTCGCACCATCAGTATTGGGACGGATACCTTGGTGCAAACGAACTCGCGGTGTGCTCGGTCGGCATCCAGGAACTCGTCTCGGCCGGCTGCTCGCAGATCACGGACAGCCTCACGGTGCTCTTCACCGCAGCGCATCCGAACCTCGATCCGAACGGCGTATCCATATCGCTCATCGGCCCGAGAGGTCCGTATGCATTCAAGCTCAATCCCGCGGCGCCCGGCACACCGGGCAACTGGTTCGGCACCGCGGTACCCAAAGGCTGGGCGCTGGCCGACCTGATGGACTGCGCCTACTACGTCGATCTCAGCGTCAACGTGTTGCTTACCACCGGCGATGCCGATCCAAATCCGCTGAATGACCTGTTCGCGTTCTGCAAACACAGCAAACACGCCTAGGGCTGCGCTGATCCATTCAGCACAGGCATCACCGGACCTCTAGTCTGGCTGCCGACAAAGGCACGCTGAAGCACTCTCCAGGTGAGTCCATGGATGGACTCGTTTTTTTGGGAGCCAGGGAAGGCAGACTGGCCGCCTGCCGGGGAGACGGACCACGGAGATGCGTCCAGACGGAACCGGACCCACATCGTGAAATCGGACGCGACCGCCCATCAGGCGCTGCGGTCGCCACGCAACGCGCGCACCGATGCATCGTTGCCGGCAGCACTGCGCCCGCTGATCCAGCCGAACAGCGCGATACCGACGATGATCGCCAGCGCACCAAACAACGAGTAACCGCGCGGCCATGCCTCGCCGAGGAACAGCACGCCAAGCAAGGTGGCAAACAACAGCTCCGCCGCCTGCATTGCCTCGACTGCCGCCAGCGCAGTTGGTTCGCGCCGCACCATGTCGGTGGCGCGGAAGAACATGACGGTGGCGATCGTGCCCGACGACAGCGCCACGCCGCCGGCGAGCAACGCCTCGCGCCAGCTCGGCGGCCCAATCGTGAACCATGCCATCAGCGCAAACAGCAGCCATAACGGCCAGCTGCACAGCGTCATGCCGAACACGCGCTGCACCGCATTCAGGCGCGCCTCGTCATGCTCCAGATGCAGCAGCAACATCCGGTTGCCGAGCGGATAGGCAAAGGCCGACAACACCACCGCGCCGATCGCCAGCCAGTCGCTCACATGCAACCGACCCTGTGCGTGTCCCCATTGCAACGCGAACACGCCAGCGACGATCAGCACGCCGATCGCCACGCTGGGCCAGGCCAACCGCCGCCGTTCATCGCGATAGATCAGCGGCGCCAGCAACGGCCCGGCCAGCACGGTGACCTGAAAACTGCCGGCGATCAGCCACGACGGACCGCTGCTCGCGGCCCAGGTCAGCGGAATGCCGAACAGTACAAACCCCACGCTGCTCCACAGCAGCCATGTGCGCGGATGCCGGCGCAATTCACGCGGCAGCCCACCCAAGCCACCCTGCACAGGCAGCACCAGCGCCAGCAGCGGCAAGGTGATCAGATAACGCAGGATCACCGCCCACTGCCAATGACCGCCGCCGGTGACCAGGCTGCGGTTGAGCACATAGGTGAGCGTGAAGAACAACGCCGCGCACAGCGCCAGTCCCACGGCGGCGAGAGCATTCGAGCGCATCGGCAACCCGTCGGCAAAATCCGAGTGTGTCAAATCACGCGGGATTTGCGTAGCACGACGATAGTCAAGCCCAATGCATAACCACTCGCGTCACGCGAGGAGCAAGACCCGATCCCGTTCATCACGCCATCGTGGCTGGCGGGGCCAAAGGCAACCGAAGATGCACCTCCAGGCCGCCGCCTTCGGCATTTTGCGCGTGGATGTCGCCTCCATGGATCTGCACCACGCGCTGCACGATCGCCAGGCCCATGCCATGACCGTCGGCGCGCGCTGCGTTGCTGCCGCGAAAGAACGGCCGGAACAGGAATTCCAGTTCGGCGTCGGGTACGCCGGGGCCGCGATCACGGATGGATAGTTCGGCGGCACCGTGCACTTCATCCACAAAGAGCTCCACGCTGCCGCCCACGGGACTGAACTTGATCGCGTTCGCGATCAGGTTGTCCAGTGCGCGCTCAAGCAGCAGCGCGCTGCCGAACACGGTGACTGGTTTGCTGGAGGTCAATTGCAGCCGGACATCGCGCGCACCCGCTTCCAGTTCGGCCTGCGCCATGCATCCTTGCGCCAGCTCGACGAGTTCCAGATGCTCGCGGTTCATGCCGGGAATGCCGCCCTCAAGACGTGACAACGCCAGCATTTCCGCCGTCATGCGATCGAGTCTGCCGATCTCCTGCTCGGCCTGGCGGAAATACGGCTCCGCTTCTGCTGCGTCAGTGCTGCGCCGGGCAAAGTCGAGAATAAGATGCAGCCGCGCCAGCGGCGAACGCAGTTCGTGCGACAGATCCTGCAGCACGCTGCGATCGTGCGCCACCAGCGCCTCGATGCGTTCGGCCATGGCATCGAAGTCGTAAGCAAGTTGAGCGAGTTCATCATGCGCCATGCCGCCTTGGCGACCGACCCGGGTCGAAAGTTCGCCGGCGGCCATGCGCCGGGTCGCATCGCGCAACGCCTGCACCGGTTTGGCTACACTGCGCGCCAGCCACCAGCCCACCAGTCCGATGAACAGCAGAGACAGTCCCCACTGGATGGCCAGGAAGATTTTCTCCCGCGTTTGCGGCCGTAGTCGTGTATGTGTCCTGCTGAACGCCACCAGTTGCCGGAGCTGACCATCGTTGCCGACGATCGGTTGCACGGCAACATAGAGCCCCGGCCACGGTTGCAGGACGATGTCGCGGTTGGCAGCGAGCCAGGTTGGCAGCGAGCTCTGCACGGTTGAATGCAGGTGGATCGGATACAACGCCTGTCCTTTTTCATAGAGGGTCGCCACGATGCCTTCGTGGCGCTGCTGCGCAGACCAATCGGCCAGGGCTGCCGCTCCGCCGCTTTCGTAGGCGTGGTCGGCGCCTTGTGCCAGCGCGGCCCAGTTGATTTCCCTGGCCGTGGTGTACTCGATGAAGCCACGCGTCAATACACCACCAAGGAAAAGCACCAGCAGATTGGCCACGCAGAACCAGATCAGCAGGCGCCAGTACAGCGATGTCCTGAATGGATTCACGGCGCACCCGCGACCAGAATGTAGCCCGCACCACGTACCGACTCGATACGCGGAGACTGGGCCGAAGCCTCCATCAGCTTGTGCCGCAACCGGCTCACGTGCACATCGACGCTGCGATCGAAACGTTCCAGTTCGCGACCCAGCGCGATGCGCGTCAGCGCTGTCTTGTCCACCAGTTCGCCGGCATGCTGCGCGAGCGCCAGCAACAGCTGGAACTCCGCACCGGTCAGCGAAAGTTCGGTCTCCGCGGCATACGCGCGACGCTCACCGGGTTGCAGGCGCAGGACGCCCACTTGAAGCGTTCCGGAAACGGCGGGTGTATTGCGCCGCAGTTGCGCGCGCACACGCGCCAGCAATTCGCGCGGCAGGCAGGGCTTGGCCAGGTAATCGTCCGCGCCCAGTTCCAGCCCGATCACCCGATCCACCGGTTCGCCACGCGCGGAAAGCATGATGACCGGCAGGCGGTATTGCAGCCGCAGCTCACGTAAGGTATCCAGGCCGTCACGGCCCGGCATCATCACGTCGAGTATCAGCAGATCGGGCCGCTGCGCCGGGTTGCGCAGTTGCGCCAGCGCCGTCTCACTGTCGTGCGCGACATCCACGACAAAACCTTCGCGCAGCAGGTATTCGGCCAGGAGGCTGCATAGCGCACGGTCGTCATCGACAATCAGGATACGGGACATGGTGGCCGGATGGTTTTTACTCATTGATACCGTACGACAGCGCGAACTCCACGGTCTTTACCCATCTTTACCTCTCGGCAAAGAACATACACGCCGCGTTGCCGTCAAATGGACGTAACAGACTCCTCCACCCACCACGACAAAGGTACTACCTATGCGCAAGAGCATCTCTCTCGGCCTGGTTCTGTCCTCGGCCATGGCCCTCACCACGCTCACAGTTGCTGCTGCACCTTCAGGCGGTCCCGGCGGTTGGCATTCGCACGGACATGGCCAGTTCATGGCCCTGAGCAAGCTGAATCTGACCGACGCCCAGCGCGCCAGCGTCAAGCAGATCATGCAGACCAGTTTTGCCGGGAACAAGACGCAGCGGCAGGCACTCGAGCAGCAGCGCAGCGCCTTTGATGCAATGACCCCGGACCAGGTGGGCTATCAGGCGGCTGCCGCCAGTCTGGCCCAGGCCGCGGGTAGTGCTGCCCAGGCACGCGTGCAGCAACGGGCCACCATACGCGCACAGATCTATGCCGTTTTGAGTACGTCGCAGAAGGCGCAACTGGCCACCATGCAGGCACAGCAGCAGACGCGCAAGCAGCAATGGCAGCAATTCAAGGCATCGCACCCGACGTCTTCTACCTCGCAGTGAACCCGTAAACAGCAAGCAGCAACAGCTGCGCCAGCGATGATGCTGGCGCAGCTGTTCGTCGTGATGCTCGGGTGATCAGCGATAGCGCCAGTGGCCACCCACCCAGACATGTGCCGGCCCCCAGTAACCCGGCACCCAGACGTGAACGGGGCGCGGCGGGACCACGATGCAGCCGGTCATTGAGAGCGAGCCGCCCAGCAACGCGGCAGAGATCAGCAAGACAGACATGAGACGACGCATGGAGACACTCCTTCGTGTGGGATGTGTCGCCTAGAACGCGGTCATCGGAGTTGTCGATGACACGGGCAGTTGTGCCGGATGGCTGGCGTTCATTTTGAAAGCATTCACTCGATGCCGCGATGCATCAATGCAATGCGAGCCTCGCCACGGTGCTGCGATAACGCGCAGCAATGCGTTCCTCGTCGCGATGATGAAAATCGCGCACCACCCATTCGCCGCCACACATCACGTCGCGCACCAGCGGTATATTGCCGGCGAACAGGAAGCTGTCCAGCACTGAACGACTATCGCGCGCGGCCAGCAATGGCGCGGTTTCGTCCAGCACGATCATGTCGGCGCGAGCGCCGTTGCGCAGCTCGCCGATCGGCAGACCGGAAGCCTGCGCTCCGCCCTGCAATGCCGCACGCCACAGCGTTTCGCCCACGCTGGCACCCTGCTCGCGCGCCGCGACATTGCGATGGCCGCTGCTCAATCGCTGGCCGTATTCCAGCCAGCGCAGCTCTTCCACCGGCGAGATCGAGATGTGCGAATCCGAACCGATGCCGAGCGTGCCATGCGCATCCAGGTAAGCAGCCAGCGGGAACAGGCCGTCGCCGAGATTCGCTTCGGTGGTGGGACATAACCCTGCCACCGCACCGCTGCGTGCGAGACGCGCGGTTTCAGCTTCGGTCAGATGGGTCGCATGCACCAGGCACCAGTGCGCATCGACGTCGGCGTGATCGAACAGCCACTCCACCGGCCGCGCACCACGCGTGGCGAGGCAGTCCTGCACTTCGCCGATCTGCTCGGCGATATGGATGTGGATCGGGCAGCCCTTCGCCGTATCGCTGGCCAGTACATCGCGCATGGCCTGTTCCGGTACCGCGCGCAATGAATGCAGTGCGATGCCGACCCGCACGTCCTCGTTCTCAAGCCGGCGCAACGATTCCAGCAGGCGCAGGTAGCCGCCCACCTCGTGTCCGAAACGGCGCTGTCGCGATGTCAGCGCGCGGCCATCGAAGCCGCCGCTCATGTACAACACCGGCAGCAGGGTCAGCGCGATGCCGGCTTCGCGCGCCGCCTCGATCAATGCCAGCGACATCGCCTCGGGCTGCGCATACGGCATGCCGTCCGGCTGGTGATGCAGATAATGGAACTCGCAGACCTGGGTGTAGCCGGCCTTGAGCATCTCGACGTAGAGCTGGGCGGCGATCGCCTTGAGTTCGTCCGGACCGAGCGCCGCGGCGAACGCATACATCGTCTCGCGCCAGCTCCAGAAGCTGTCTTGTTGAAAAGTGCGGTCATGCATGGCCGCTTTTCGATCTTCGCGCTCAGGGATGAG
>Ga0208589_1000652_pt1 | contig 15988 bp, 9 predicted proteins | sample NGESurshal092012_2_FD_184486 | JGI IMG/M metagenome (GOLD analysis project Ga0208589, IMG submission 184486) | Arctic peat soil microbial communities from Barrow, Alaska - NGEE Surface sample F53-2 shallow-092012 (SPAdes) | ecosystem: Environmental > Terrestrial > Soil > Wetlands > Peat ... | reverse complement strand
CCAGTGCTGACGAGGCCAGTGCCGACGAGGCCAGTGCTGACGAGGCCAGTGCCGAGGAAGCCAGTGCCGAGGAAGCCAGTGCCGAGGAAGCCAGGGCCGACGAGGCCAGTGCTGGGGAGGCCAGTGCCGACTCAGACGATGCGGCCGAGGCTGAGGACGAGGAGGCCGAGGAGGCCGACCCGGTCGCCGAGTTCAAGGCCGAGCTGCGGATGCTGCCCGGCGACTGGTACGTCGTGCACTCCTACGCCGGCTACGAGAACCGCGTCCGGACCAACCTCGAGAGCCGCACTCAGTCCCTCAACATGGAGGACTACATCTTCCAGATCGAGGTCCCCACGCACGAGGTGATCGAGATCAAGGGCGGCAAGCGCCAGCAGGTCCAGGAGAAGGTGCTGCCGGGCTACATCCTCGTCCGGATGGACCTGACCGACGAGTCCTGGGCGGCCGTGCGCAACACGCCCGGAGTGACCGGCTTTGTCGGACTGTCCAGCAAGCCGTCCCCGCTCAGCCTGGAGGAGGTGGCCAACCTTCTCGCGCCGGTGCCCGAGGAGAAGGCGGCCAAGAAGGCCGAGACGATGCGGGCCGCGGCGGTGGACTTCGAGATCGGCCAGTCCGTTACCGTTATGGACGGCCCGTTCGCCACGCTGCCGGCCACGGTGAACGAGATCAATCCCGACACTCAGAAGCTCAAGGTGCTGGTCTCGATCTTCGGCCGGGAGACTCCTGTGGAGCTCTCGTTCGATCAGGTCAGCAAGATCTGACGCGGGGCATCCGCGCCCGGCGGCATAACCACAGCTCGGCATAACCAGACAGGTAAGTGAGGACCAGGTTCGATGGCTCCGAGGAAGAAGAAGGTCGCTGCAGTCGTCAAGGTGCAGCTCAACGCGGGCGCGGCCACGCCGGCTCCGCCCGTCGGCACGGCGCTGGGCCCGCACGGCGTCAACATCATGGATTTCGTCAAGCAGTACAACGCCGCCACCGACACCCAGCGCGGCAGCGTGATCCCGGTCGAGATCACGATCTACGAGGACCGGTCGTTCACGTTCATCACCAAGACCCCGCCTGCCCCAGAGCTGATCAAGAAGGCCGCCGGCGTGCAGAAGGGCAGCGGCGAGCCGCACCGCACCAAGGTCGGCTCGATGACCCAGGCCCAGGTCCGGGAAATCGCGCAGGTCAAGATGCCGGACCTGAACGCCACCAGCATCGAGGCCGCTGAGAAGATCATCGCTGGCACGGCACGCTCGATGGGCATTACCGTCCGGGGCTGATTGTTGCACCCAGGAACGCCGCGCCGCCGATCGGCGCGGCCCAGTGGCAGGGCCACGCGCTGGCCCGATGACCACGTCCTCCACGCACTAAGGAGAGCACGCATGAAGCGCAGCAAGGCATACCGGAAGGCCGAGGAGCTCATCGCGGAGGACCGGCTGTATACGCCGGTCGAGGCGGTCGAGCTGACCCGGAAGACTTCCACCACCAAGTTCGACCCCACCGTTGAGGTGGCGCTCCGGCTGGGCGTGGACCCGCGCAAGGCCGACCAGATGGTCCGCGGCACGGTCAACCTGCCGCACGGGACCGGCAAGACGGCCCGCGTCCTGGTCTTCGCGGCCGGCGAGCGGGCCGAGCAGGCCAAGGCCGCCGGCGCCGACTACGTCGGGACCGACGATCTCATCGAGCGGATTCAGGGCGGCTTCCTCGACTTCGACGCCGTCGTGGCCACGCCGGACATGATGGGAAAGGTCGGGCGGCTGGGCCGGGTGCTGGGCCCGCGCGGCCTGATGCCCAACCCCAAGACCGGCACCGTCACCGTTGACGTGGCCCGGGCCGTGACCGAGATCAAGGGCGGCAAGATCGAGTTCCGCGTCGACCGGCACGGGAACCTGCATTTCATCATCGGCAAGGCGTCATTCGCCGACCGCGACCTGGTCGAGAACTACGCCGCCGCCCTGGATGAGGTGATCAGGCTCAAGCCGGCCGCCGCCAAGGGCCGCTACCTGCGGAAGATCACCATGACCACCACGATGGGCCCCGGCATCCAGGTGGACCCGGCGATCACCCGCGGGCTGACCGCCGAGCTGGAAGACGCCGCGGCGAGCTAGCCGCAGCGCCCGCACCCCATCCGCAGTACCAGATGACGCGCACGCGCCGTCGGCTGCTCGCCGAGCGGACTCCGCAACGAGTTCGCTAAGCAGGCCGCCGGCGCGTACGATCAGGGGTTGCCAGAGACCGTCGGCTGTCGCCGCGCACCGAGCGCGGCGACTGAAGGCCCGTAGTGCGGGCGGCCCACGCAGGTGACCGAGCTAGATCGCGACCCGGCAGGAAACTGCCCGCGCCGATCGACGTCCCGTGCGCCTGCACCGGGACGTTTTGCATGTGAGCTGCCCTTCACCGGCGCCGGTTATATCCGGGACGGCCCGCTCGCGCGGGGCCCGGAACGAAGGGAGGCCCATGGCGAGGGCGGAAAAGGTCGCCGCAGTCGCTGAGCTGACGCAAGCGTTCCAGACTTCTTCGGGCGCGGTGCTCACCGAGTACCGCGGCCTGACGGTGGCTCAGCTCAAGGAGCTCCGTCAGTCACTCGGGGACAACGCCACGTTCTCGGTGGTCAAGAACACGCTCACCAAGATCGCCGCCAGCGAGGCCGGCGTGTCGGCGGAGCTCACCGAGCTGCTGACTGGTCCCTCGGCGATCGCGTTCGTGTCGGGTGACGTGGTCGAGGCGGCCAAGGGCCTGCGCGACTTCTCCCGGACGAACCCGCTGCTGGTGATCAAGGGCGGCGTGCTCGACGGCAAGGCGCTCAGCCCGGCGGAGATCGTCCAGCTGGCCGATCTGGAGTCCCGCGAGGTGCTGCTGGCCAAGCTGGCCGGCGCGATGAAGGCGTCGATGGCCGGAGCCGCGGCGACGTTCGCGGCGCTGCCCCAGCAGATGGCGCGGCTGGCGGCTGCCCTGGAGGCCAAGCGTGCGGCAGAGGCCCCCGAGGCCTCAGCCACCGAGGCCCCCGAGACGTCAGCCACCGAGGCAACGGACGCGGCGGCCACCGAGGCAACGGAAGCAGCCACCGAGGCAGCGACCCCGGAAGCAGCGACCCCGGAAGCAGCGACCCCGGACGCAGCGACCCCCGAGGCCAGCTCGGAAGCAGACGGCAGCTCCTGAGGGATCCCGGCCATCATGGGCGTGCGGTTGCTGACGCTGTATCCGCAGCAGATGCACGTTCATGACGTCGGGCAGGCGCACCTAGAGCAGACGTAGGACCCGGAAGCGCCCGCTGGCCGGCCGATACGGCCGGGCGGGGCGGCCCGAGGATCGGAATTAGGAAACACGGAGGAAGCACCACCATGGCGAAGATGAGCACGGACGACCTGCTGGACGCGTTCAAGGAGATGACGCTGATCGAGCTCTCTGAGTTCGTGAAGCAGTTCGAGGAGACCTTCGACGTCAAGGCGGCAGCCCCGGTCGCGGCCGCGGCCGCGGCTCCCGCGGGCGGCGGCGCCGGCGCTGAGGAAGTCGAGGAGAAGGACGAGTTCGACGTCATCCTCGAGGCCGCCGGAGACAAGAAGATCCAGGTCATCAAGGAGGTCCGGACTCTGACGAGCCTGGGGCTCAAGGAGGCGAAGGACCTGGTGGACGGCGCGCCCAAGCCCGTCCTGGAGCGCGCCAACAAGGAGACCGCGGAGAAGGCCAAGGCTGCCCTCGAGGCCGCCGGGGCCACCGTCACGGTCAAGTAGTCACCGGCATAGCTGGTATTGCGCGGTACTGCCCGCCACGGCCCGGCCGTGGCGGGCAGAATCGTGCCCGGGCCAGGTTCGATGCCGGTCAGGCAACCTCGCGTTGCCAGTAAGAGCCTCTCGCGGTCCTCGTCAGGCACCGTCGCGTTGCTGGTCAGAGGCCCTCGCAGGGCTGGTCGCGCCGCCCTGATGCCGACCCGCCGCCCGCCGCGTTCCGGGGCGCCGCTACCGCCTCGGGAACAGAACGCGGGAACTCCTTGTTATCCCCCTCCGACGGGATACAATAAACACTGGTCTGACTGTGATTCTCGTCACATGCGATCAGGTTGCGACACCAGGCGTCCTGGGCTTGACGTTTCGCCGCGCAGGAGCGATGCTGCCTAGCAATCGTGAAGATAACAGTGGCGTACAGTTGACCAGTGGTGTGTCCTTGGACTACACTACCAATTTGCGCTGCACTCTCTCGTCCTCGGCGATCTAAAGACCCCCACTGCGGCCATAGCCGCAGGGCGTCACGCGTGCGCGCAGTCAGTCGGCTTCAAGCTCGGAAGGACCCCTGTTGGCAGCCTCGCGCAGCGCCTCAGCTAAAGTTCCAGGTCCACCTCGTGTCTCCTTCGCCCGCATCAAGGAACCACTGGAGGTTCCAGGGCTCCTCGCTCTCCAGACAGACTCCTTTGACTGGCTGCTCGGAAACGAGCGCTGGCGCTCGCGGATCGAGGACGCGAAGGCACACGGCCACAAGGACGTCCCTGAGCAGTCGGGCCTCGAGGAGATCTTCGAGGAGATCAGCCCGATCGAGGACTTCACCGGGACCATGTCACTCTCGTTCCGGGACCACCGGTTCGAGCCTCCCAAGTACTCCTCCGAGGAGTGCAAGGAGAAGGACATGACCTTCTCCGCTCCGATGTTCGTGACCGCGGAGTTCATCAACAACAGCACGGGCGAGATCAAGAGCCAGACCGTGTTCATGGGCGACTTCCCGCTGATGTCCCCCAAGGGCACGTTCATCATCAACGGCACCGAGCGTGTCGTCGTCTCCCAGCTTGTCCGCTCGCCCGGGGTGTACTTCGACCGGCAGGTCGACAAGACCTCGGACAAGGACATCTTCAGCTGCAAGGTCATCCCGTCGCGCGGCGCCTGGCTCGAGTTCGAGATCGACAAGCGCGACAGCGTCGGGGTCCGCATCGACCGCAAGCGCAAGCAGAGCGTTACCGTCCTGCTCAAGGCGCTGGGCTGGGACGAGGCGAAGATCCTCGAGCGGTTCGGCGGCTTCGAGTCGATGCGCGCCACCCTGGAGAAGGACCACACCACCGGCCAGGACGACGCCCTGCTGGACATCTACCGCAAGCTGCGGCCGGGTGAGCCGCCGACCAGGGAGTCCGCGCAGGCTCTGCTGGAGAACCTGTACTTCAACCCCAAGCGCTACGACCTGGCTAAGGTCGGCCGCTACAAGGTCAACAAGAAGCTGGGCCTGGCCCAGCCGATCACGCAGGGCACGCTGACCGAAGAGGACATCGTCGCGACCATCGAGTATCTGGTCCGGCTGCACACCGGCGAGGACGAGATGAAGTCCGGCGACGCCGTCATCCCGGTCGAGACCGATGACATCGACCACTTCGGCAACCGCCGCCTGCGGACGGTCGGCGAGCTCATCCAGAACCAGGTCCGGCTGGGCCTGGCCCGGATGGAGCGCGTGGTCCGGGAGCGGATGACCACTCAGGACGTCGAGGCGATCACGCCGCAGACCCTGATCAACATCCGGCCGGTCGTGGCGTCGATCAAGGAGTTCTTCGGCACCAGCCAGCTGTCCCAGTTCATGGACCAGACCAACCCGCTGGCCGGCCTCACCCACAAGCGCCGCCTGTCGGCGCTGGGCCCGGGTGGCCTGTCGCGCGAGCGGGCCGGCATGGAGGTCCGGGACGTGCACCCGAGCCACTACGGCCGGATGTGCCCGATCGAGACGCCAGAAGGCCCGAACATCGGCCTGATCGGCTCGCTGTCGTCCTACGGCCGGGTGAATGCCTTCGGCTTCGTCGAGACGCCGTACCGCAAGGTGAAGAACGGCAAGGTCACCGACCAGATCGACTACCTGACCGCGGACGAGGAAGACCGGCACGTCGTGGCCCAGGCCAACGCGCCGCTCAAGGACGACGACACGTTCGCCGAGAACCGCGTCCTGGTGCGCCGGAAGGGCGGCGAGATCGACTACATCCGCCCGGACGAGGTCGACTACATGGACGTGTCACCGCGGCAGATGGTCTCCGTGGCCACCGCGATGATCCCGTTCCTGGAGCATGACGACGCCAACCGCGCGCTGATGGGCTCGAACATGCAGCGCCAGTCCGTCCCGCTGCTGCGCAGCGAGGCGCCGCTGGTCGGCACCGGCATGGAGTACCGCGCCGCGGTCGACGCCGGCGACGTGATCGTGGCCGAGAAGGCCGGCGTGGTGGAGCAGGTCAGCGCCGACTACATCACCGTGGCCAACGACGACGCCACCCGGACCGACTACCTGGTGGCCAAGTTCCGCCGGTCCAACCAGGGCACCTGCTTCAACCAGAAGCCGGTGGCCACCGAGGGCCAGCGGGTCGAGGTCGGCCAGGTCATCGCGGACGGCCCGTGCACCGACAACGGCGAGATGGCGCTCGGCCGCAACCTGCTGGTCGCCTTCATGCCGTGGGAGGGCCACAACTACGAGGACGCGATCATCCTGTCCCAGCGGCTTGTGCAGGACGACGTGCTCTCCTCGATTCACATCGAGGAGCACGAGGTCGACGCGCGGGACACCAAGCTGGGCCCCGAGGAGATCACCCGGGACATCCCGAATGTCTCCGATGAGGTCCTCGCTGACCTCGACGACCGCGGCATTATCCGCATCGGCGCCGAGGTGGTCACCGGTGACATCCTGGTCGGCAAGGTCACGCCCAAGGGCGAGACCGAGCTGACCCCGGAGGAGCGGCTGCTGCGCGCGATCTTCGGCGAGAAGGCGCGCGAGGTGCGCGACACCTCGCTGAAGGTGCCGCACGGCGAGTCCGGCAAGGTGATCGGCGTCCGCGTGTTCACCAGGGAGGACGGCGACGAGCTGCCGCCCGGCGTGAACGAGCTGGTCCGGGTCTACGTCGCCGCCAAGAGGAAGATCACCGACGGCGACAAGCTCGCCGGACGGCACGGCAACAAGGGCGTCATCGCGAAGATCAACCCGGTGGAGGACATGCCGTTCCTCGAGGACGGCACCCCGGTCGACATCGTGCTCAACCCGCTCGGCGTGCCGGGCCGGATGAACGTCGGCCAGGTCCTGGAGACGCACCTGGGCTGGGTCGCCGCTACCGGCTGGCAGGTGGATGGCGAGGACGAGGACTGGAAGAAGCGCCTCAGGGGCATCAGCGCCGACGCCGCGCCCAAGGGGACTCCGGTGGCGACGCCGGTGTTCGACGGCGCTCGCGAGGAGGAGATCACCGGCCTGCTCGGCAGCACGCTGCCCAACCGGGATGGCGTGCAGCTGGTGGGGTCCACCGGCAAGGCGAGGCTGTTCGACGGCCGGACCGGCGAGCCGTTCAAGGACCCGATCTCGGTCGGCTACATCTACATCCTCAAGCTGCTGCACCTGGTGGACGACAAGATCCACGCCAGGTCCACCGGCCCGTACTCGATGATCACCCAGCAGCCGCTCGGTGGTAAGGCGCAGTTCGGCGGCCAGCGATTCGGCGAGATGGAGGTCTGGGCACTGGAAGCCTACGGCGCGGCCTACGCGCTGCAGGAACTGCTCACGATCAAGTCCGACGACATCCTCGGCCGGGTCAAGGTCTACGAGGCCATCGTCAAGGGCGAGAACATCCCCGAGCCCGGCATCCCGGAGTCATTCAAGGTGCTGATCAAGGAGATGCAGTCGCTCTGCCTGAACGTGGAGGTGCTCTCCAGTGACGGCGCGGCCATCGAGATGCGCGATACCGACGAGGACGTCTTCCGTGCAGCGGAGGAACTCGGCATTGACCTGTCCCGGCGCGAGCCGAGCAGCGTTGAAGAGGTCTGATCCGATCTACCCCAGGGGACAAAAAACGTGCTAGACGTCAACTTCTTTGACGACCTGCGGATTGGCCTGGCCACGGCCGACGACATCAGGCTCTGGTCGCATGGCGAGGTCAAGAAGCCGGAAACCATCAACTACCGAACCCTGAAGCCGGAGAAGGACGGGCTCTTCTGCGAGAAGATCTTCGGTCCGACCCGGGACTGGGAGTGCTACTGCGGTAAGTACAAGCGGGTCCGCTTCAAGGGCATCATCTGCGAGCGCTGCGGCGTCGAGGTCACCAGGGCCAAGGTCCGGCGCGAGCGGATGGGTCACATCGAGCTGGCCGCTCCGGTCACGCACATCTGGTACTTCAAGGGCGTGCCCAGCCGGCTCGGCTACCTGCTCGACCTGGCGCCGAAGGACCTGGAGAAGGTCATCTACTTCGCCGCGTACATGATCACGTACGTGGACGAGGAGGCCCGCGCCCGTGACCTGCCCTCGCTCGAGGCGAAGATCACGGTCGAGAAGAGCCAGCTGGAGCAGCGCCGCGATGCCGACATCGAGGCGCGGCAGACCAAGCTGGAGAAGGACCTGGCCGAGCTGGAGGCCGCGGGCGCGAAGGGCGATGCCCGTCGCAAGGTCCGCGAGAGCTCCGACCGCGAGTGCAAGCAGATCCGTGACCGGGCCCAGCGCGAGATCGACCGGATCGAGGAGGTCTGGAGCCGGTTCCGCAGCCTGAAGGTCCAGGACCTGGAGGGCGACGAGCTGCTCTACCGCGAGATGCGGGACCGGTTCGGCCGGTACTTCCGCGGCGGCATGGGCGCCCAGGCCATCCAGGAGCGGGTCGGCAGCTTCGACCTGGAGTCCGAGGCGGCCAACCTCCGGGAGATCATCCGGACCGGCAAGGGGCAGCGCAAGGCGCGTGCCCTCAAGCGGCTCAAGGTCGTCTCGGCGTTCCTGAACACCAGCAACAGCCCGCTGGGCATGGTGCTGGACTGCATTCCGGTGATCCCGCCGGACCTGCGGCCGATGGTCCAGCTCGACGGTGGCCGGTTCGCCACCTCGGACCTGAACGACCTGTACCGCAGGGTCATCAACCGGAACAACCGCCTCAAGCGGCTGCTCGACCTCGGCGCGCCCGAGATCATCGTCAACAACGAGAAGCGGATGCTGCAGGAGGCCGTCGACTCGCTGTTCGACAACGGCCGCCGCGGCCGCCCGGTCACCGGGCCGGGCAACCGGCCGCTCAAGTCGCTGTCGGACATGCTCAAGGGCAAGCAGGGCCGGTTCCGGCAGAACCTGCTGGGCAAGCGCGTCGACTACTCCGGCCGCTCGGTCATCGTCGTCGGCCCGCAGCTCAAGCTGCACCAGTGCGGCCTGCCCAAGGAGATGGCGGTCGAGCTGTTCAAGCCGTTCGTGATGAAGCGCCTGGTGGACCTGAACCACGCGCAGAACATCAAGTCGGCCAAGCGGATGGTGGAGCGGGCCAAGCCGGTGGTCTGGGATGTCCTGGAAGAGGTCATCACCGAGCACCCGGTGCTGCTCAACCGTGCGCCGACCCTGCACCGGCTGGGCATCCAGGCCTTCGAGCCGCAGCTCGTCGAGGGCAAGGCCATCCAGATTCACCCGCTCGTGTGCACCGCGTTCAACGCGGACTTCGACGGCGACCAGATGGCCGTGCACGTGCCGCTGTCGGCGGAGGCGCAGGCCGAGGCCCGGATCCTGATGCTGTCCACCAACAACATCCTCAAGCCGGCCGACGGCAAGCCCGTCACCATGCCGACCCAGGACATGGTGATCGGGATCTACAGCCTGACCAGGCAGACGCCCGACGTGCCCGGCACGGGCCGGGTGTTCGGTGGCCTGTCGGAGGCCATGATGGCCTACGACCGGCACGAGCTGGACCTGCAGGCGGAGATCCAGATCCGGCTGCGCGATGTCGCGCCGCCGACCGGGTACATCCCGCCCGAGAACTGGCTGCCCGGCCAGCCGCTGCGGCTGACCACCACGCTCGGCCGCACCCTGTTCAACGAGGCGCTGCCGGCGGACTATCCCTTCGTGAACTACGAGGTCAGCAAGAAGCAGCTGTCGGTGATCGTCAACGAGCTGGCCGAGACCTATCCCAAGGTCGAGGTGGCCGCGGCGCTCGACGCGCTCAAGGACGTCGGCTTTTACTGGGCGACCAGGTCCGGGGTCACGATCGCGATCGAGGACGTCATCGCGCCGCCGAACAAGGCGCAGATCCTGGAGAACTACGAGCGTCGCGCGGAGAAGGTCCAGCTCGACTACGAGCGCGGCCTGATCACCGACGACGAGCGCCGTCAGGACCTGATCGAGATCTGGACCCACGCCACGACCGACGTGGCGCAGGACATGGAGGCCGCCTTCCCCGAGACCAACCCGGTCTGGATGATGGTGAACTCCGGCGCCCGAGGGAACAACGCGCAGGTCCGGCAGATCGCCGGCATGCGAGGCCTGGTGTCCAACCCGAAAGGCGAGACCATCCCGCGGCCGATCACCTCCAGCTTCCGCGAGGGGCTGACCGTGGTCGAGTACTTCATCTCGACGCACGGTGCCCGCAAGGGACTGGCCGACACCGCGCTGCGCACGGCGGACTCCGGGTACCTCACCCGGCGCCTGGTGGACGTGGCCCAGGACGTCATCGTCCGGGAGGAGGACTGCGGCACCGACCGGTCGCTGGCCATGCGGATCGGCGAGAAGGACTCGGCGGGCGTCGTCCGCAAGCTCCCGAACATCGAGAGCACCGGAACCGGGCGGACCCTGGCAGAGGACGTCGAGATACCGGACGGCACGGTAGTGGCGCCCGCTGGCGCGGACATGACCGAGGCCATGATCGACGCTGCGGTCGCGGCGGGCGTGGAGTCAGTGCGCACCTACAGCGTGCTGGTCTGCCAGGCCAAGGTCGGCGTCTGCGCCAAGTGCTACGGACGGTCGCTGGCCACGGGCAAGCGGGTGGACGCCGGCGAGGCGGTGGGCATCATCGCGGCGCAGTCCATCGGTGAGCCGGGCACCCAGCTGACCATGCGGACGTTCCACACCGGTGGCGTGGCGGGCCTGGACATCACCCACGGCCTGCCGCGCATCCAGGAGCTGTTCGAGGCCAGGATCCCGAAGGGCATGGCGCCGATCAGCGAGGTCGAGGGCCGGGTCAAGCTCGAGGAGCCGGAGAAGTCGCGCAAGATCGTGATCGTGCCCGACGACGGCTCGGAGGAGGTGGCCTACCAGGTCTCGATGCGGGCCCGCCTGCTCGTCGCGGACGGGGATCACGTCAAGGTCGGCCAGCAGCTGATCGCCGGCGCGATCAACCCGCACGAGGTCCTGCGCATCCTCGGCTCCCGCGAGGTGCAGCTGCACCTGGTGCACGAGGTCCAGGAGGTCTACCGGTCTCAGGGCGTGTCGATCCACGACAAGCACATCGAGATCATCATCCGGCAGATGCTCAAGCGGGTGAACGTGCTGGAGTCGGGTGACACCGACCTGCTGCCGGGCGAGCTCGTGGAACGGCCCAAGTTCGAGGAGGTCAACCGGGCAGTCGTCGAGGCTGGCGGTACCTCCGCGTCGGGTCGCCCGGTGCTGATGGGGATCACGAAGGCCTCGCTGGCGACCGAGTCCTGGCTGTCGGCGGCGTCCTTCCAGGAGACGACGCGAGTGCTCACCGACGCGGCGATCCACGCCAGGTCGGACTCGCTGGTCGGCCTCAAGGAGAACGTCATCATCGGCAAGCTGATCCCGGCCGGTACCGGCATGCAGCGGTACCGGAGCCTGCGGGTGGAGCCGACGGAGGACGCGAGGTCCACGGTGTACCCGCCGGCCGCGTACGACACCCCGGTCGATTACTCCTTCGGGCAGGCCCCGGGGGAGGCCATCCCGCTGGAGGAGTACGACTTCGGCGCCTACAACAGGTAACCGGCCCGCGCCGTCAGGGCGCAGGCTGGAGAACTAACGGCAGCGGGCGCGGCGGCCCCGGGTTGCTCCCGGGCCGCCGCGCCCTTGACCGTAGAGGGGCAGGCCCGCGGTCAAGTGCGCGGCGGCCGGCCGCCTCGCCGGCGGTCAGGCGAAGATGCGTGAGGGACTGCCGGCATCGGATAAACTGGGGGACGTTGAGGACCGGGAATACCGTTCACTTTGCCAGCGCTTAGCGAATTGGGTAACCTAGTCCTCCGTGCCCGTGCCTACGGGTGCGTGCACGCCCGTGTTTCCGTTCCTCTGGTCACAGCGCCCAAGGCTGCGATGTCAGAGAGGGGCATGGGCCGGGCGGGCAGAGACTTCCCTCTCCGTTGTTTCGGACTCGGTTGCGGGTCCGGACGCGCTCTGGGCCGCGGGTGACACGCCCGAGCGCGGGGTGCGGACGAGGAGAGAAACCAGCAGGTCAGGTACGTAGGGAATGACGGCCGCGCCGCTAGGCGCGGATAAAAGCGAGGAAGACGGAGACGCGGTGCCCACGATCCAGCAGCTGGTCCGCAAAGGCCGGCAGGACAAGGTAGCCAAGAACAGGACCCCTGCGCTCAAGGGCAGCCCCCAGCGCCGTGGGGTGTGCACGCGCGTCTACACCACTACGCCCAAGAAGCCGAACTCGGCGCTCCGGAAGGTGGCCAGGGTCAGGCTGACCAGCCAGATCGAGGTCACCGCCTACATCCCCGGTGTGGGTCACAACCTCCAGGAGCACTCGATCGTGCTGGTCCGCGGCGGACGGGTGCGAGACCTCCCCGGCGTGCGCTACAAGGTCATCCGCGGCTCCCTGGACACTCAGGGCGTCCGCAACCGCAAGCAGGCGCGCAGCCGCTACGGCGCGAAGAAGGAGAAGAGCTGACATGCCGCGCAAGGGCCCCGCGACCAGGCGCCAGCTGGTCACCGATCCGGTGTACGGCTCCCCCCTGGTCACCGCGCTGGTGAACAAGGTGCTGGTGAGCGGCAAGCGCTCGCTGGCCGAGCGCATCGTGTACGGCGCGCTTGAGGGCTGCCGTGACAAGAGCGGCAACGACCCGGTGGTGACGCTGAAGCGCGCCCTGGACAACGTCAAGCCGACCCTGGAGGTCCGCAGCCGCCGCGTCGGCGGTGCCACCTACCAGGTGCCGGTCGAGGTCCGCGCGTCACGCAGCACCCAACTGGCGCTGCGCTGGCTGATCACCTACTCCCGCCAGCGCCGCGAGAAGACCATGACCGAGCGGCTGATGAACGAGCTGCTCGACGCCAGCAACGGCCTCGGGGCCAGCGTGAAGCGCCGCGAGGACACCCACAAGATGGCCGAGTCCAACAAGGCCTTCGCGCACTACCGCTGGTAGCCATTAACACGAGCACAACCACGAGGGATCGAGGATCTAAGCAAGTGGCCGCTACACAGACCGCTACCGAACTCGCCAACGTCCGGAACATCGGCGTCATGGCGCATATCGACGCGGGCAAGACCACGACCACCGAGCGGATCCTGTTCTACACCGGCATCAACTACAAGATCGGTGAAGTCCACGAAGGCGCCGCCACGATGGACTGGATGGAGCAGGAGCAGGAGCGCGGCATCACGATCACGTCGGCGGCCACCACCTGCATCTGGCGCGATCACACCATCAACCTGATCGACACCCCGGGCCACGTCGACTTCACCGTCGAGGTGGAGCGGTCACTGCGCGTGCTGGACGGCGCGGTGGCGGTGTTTGACGGTGTCGCCGGCGTGGAGCCGCAGTCGGAGACCGTGTGGCGCCAGGCGGATCGCTACGGCGTCCCGCGGATCTGCTTCGTCAACAAGATGGACCGGGTCGGCGCCGAGTTCCACCGCTGCGTGGAGATGATTACCGACCGGCTCGGCGCCACGCCGCTGGTCGTCCAGCTGCCGTGGGGCGTCGAGTCGGACTTCCGCGGCGTCATCGACCTGATCCGCATGCATGCCCTGCTGTGGCAGACCGAGGGCAAGGGCGACAAGTACGACGTCGTCGACATCCCGGCCGACCACGCCGAGGCCGCCCGCGAGTGGCGCGACAAGCTGGTGGAGGCCATCTCCGAGAACGACGAGGAGATGATGGAGCTCTACCTCGAGGGCACCGAGCCCGACGAGAAGCAGCTGGTCGCCGCCATCCGCCGGGCCACCATCGCCGGGAGCATTACCCCGGTCATGTGCGGCAGCGCGTTCAAGAACAAGGGCGTGCAGCCGATGCTGGACGCCGTCGTGGACTTCCTGCCGAGCCCGCTCGACGTGCCGGCGATCAAGGGTCACGCCGTGAACGACGAGGCGACGGTGATCGAGCGGCACGCCGACCCGGCCGAGCCGTTCGCCGCGCTGGCCTTCAAGATCATGTCGGACCAGCACCTCGGCAAGCTGACCTACATCCGGATCTATTCCGGCACCCTGGAGGCCGGCACGCAGGTGCTGAACTCCACCAAGGGCCGCCGGGAGCGGATCGGCAAGATCTACCAGATGCACGCCAACAAGCGCGAGGAGCGCCCGTCGGCCGTAGCCGGGCACATCGTCGCGGTGATGGGCCTGAAGGACACCTCGACCGGTGACACGCTGTCCGACCCGGGCAAGCAGGTCATCCTGGAATCCATGACCTTCCCCGCGCCGGTCATCAACGTCGCGATCGAGCCCAGGACCAAGGGCGACCAGGACAAGCTCGGCATCGCGATCCAGCGGCTCGCCGAGGAGGACCCGACCTTCCAGGTCAGGTCCGACGAGGAAACCGGGCAGACGATCATCTCGGGGATGGGAGAGCTGCACCTCGAGGTACTGGTCGAGCGGATGCGCCGGGAATTCAAGGTCGAGGCCAACATCGGCCGGCCGCAGGTCGCCTACCGGGAGACTGTCCGCAAGCTGGCCGAGAAGGTCGAGTACACCCACAAGAAGCAGACCGGCGGCGCCGGCCAGTACGCGCGGGTGATCATCAACCTGGAGCCCACCGGCGGTGACGGCGGCGGCTACGAGTTCGAGAACAAGATCCGTTCCGGCCGCGTCCCGCGGGAGTACATTCCCTCGGTGGACGCGGGGTGCCAGGAAGCAGCCGAGTTCGGCGTTCTGGCGGGTTACCCGATGGTCGACATCAAGGTCACGCTGACCGATGGTGCTTACCACGAGGTGGACTCCTCCGAGCTCGCCTTCAAGATCGCCGGATCGATGGCCTTCAAGAAGGCGGCCAACCTGGCCAGCCCGGTTCTGCTGGAGCCGGTCATGGCGGTCGAGGTCAGGACCCCCGACGACTACATGGGCGAGGTCATCGGCGACCTGAACAGCCGCCGCGGCCAGATCCAGGCCATGGAGGAGCTGTCCGGGGCGCGAGTGGTCAAGGCTCACGTCCCGCTGTCAGAAATGTTCGGCTACGTGGGGGATCTGCGCAGCCGTACGCAGGGCCGGGCGGACTACACCATGCAGTTCGACTCATATGCCGAAGTACCGCCGAGCATCGCCAAGGAGATCATCGCCAAGGCGCGCGGCGAGTAGCCCGAAGTTAGGACGACGAGAACCAAGCAGTGCGCGCGAGCGCCTGGCCCCACCGCGGTGGGGAAACGATCGTAACGAGGAGATTTCAGTGGCGAAGGCCAAGTTCCAGCGGACCAAGCCGCACGTCAACATCGGCACCATCGGTCACATCGACCATGGCAAGACGACACTGACCGCGGCGATCACCAGGGTGCTGCACGACAAGTACCCGGACGTGAACCCCTTCACCCCCTTCGACCAGATCGACAACGCGAAGGAAGAGAAGGAGCGCGGGATCACCATCGCGATCTCGCACGTCGAGTACCAGACCGACAAGCGCCACTACGCGCACGTCGACTGCCCTGGTCACGCTGACTACATCAAGAACATGATCACCGGTGCCGCCCAGATGGACGGGGCGATCCTGGTCGTGGCGGCCACCGACGGCCCGATGCCGCAGACCCGCGAGCACGTGCTGCTGGCCCGCCAGGTCGGCGTCCCCTACATCGTCGTCGCGCTGAACAAGGCCGACATGGTGGACGACGAGGAGATCCTCGAGCTCGTCGAGCTCGAGGTCCGGGAGTTGCTCAGCTCGTATGAGTTCCCCGGCGACGACCTACCGGTGATCCGCGTCTCGGCGCTCAAGGCGCTCGAGGGCGACGCTGAGTGGGGCGAGAAGGTCGTCGAGCTCATGGGAGCCTGCGACGACAACATCCCCGAGCCCGTCCGCGACGTCGAGCGGCCGTTCCTGATGCCGGTCGAGGACGTGTTCTCGATCACCGGCCGCGGCACCGTGGTGACCGGCCGGATCGAGCGCGGCAAGGTGCACACCGGTGAGGA
>Ga0208589_1000650_pt1 | contig 16022 bp, 11 predicted proteins | sample NGESurshal092012_2_FD_184486 | JGI IMG/M metagenome (GOLD analysis project Ga0208589, IMG submission 184486) | Arctic peat soil microbial communities from Barrow, Alaska - NGEE Surface sample F53-2 shallow-092012 (SPAdes) | ecosystem: Environmental > Terrestrial > Soil > Wetlands > Peat ... | reverse complement strand
AAAAAGAAGCGCCGGCAACACCGTCCTTATCCTCAGCCGCTCAGGTCGTTTGTGGACGCCATCGTGATCATCCGTTGAACGGTATTGCGGCTAAACGGCCTGAACTTTTGAATGATGCGCTTGATTGGCTCGCCGCTACTTCGCCACGCTCACCGCGCCCGGCGCCGTCGATTCCGACGGGACGATCAGCCGCTCGTGCGAGCGATCGTGGTAGGTATGGCACTCCGTGCAATTTGAAGCCGCTCCAGGACCGTCGGAGTTATCCGGGTGGTGGCATTCCATGCACGAGCGCGTGGCGCCATTCGTGTCCTTCCACTCTATATCGGGCGAGAGTACATCGCTGGTTTTTTCGCTGGTGAGAGCCGACGAGTGGCATTCCACGCAGCTCATTCGGCGGTGCGCATCGTGATTAAACGTGCTGTTGACGAACCACCGCCGCGGGCCGGCGGGAATCCCGGTCGGCACAGAGCGGAATAAAGTCTGCGGCGTAGCCAGCACCACGGGACTGGCGTCTTTTGCCTTCGGATCGGCGGCTAATCCGCCTCGGGCGAGATCCGCCCATTCCGGCGGTACGGCCTTGAGATCGCCCTCCATGTCGTGGCACTTCACGCAGCTTACGCCCTGCGCGTTGTTGTACGCGACGTACACTTCGAGCCACCGCGGATCGGGCGTGTCCTGGTTGTAGCGCGACAAAGCCGCGTCGACTTTCGCTGCCACGTTTGCCTTCTCGTCGCCGGTCAGGCCCTTGGTGGCTTCGTCGCGCAAGCGCGCGAGCAACAGTGCCCGCAGATGCTGCGATGGCTGAGTGGTGGCGGAAACCGCCGCCGCTACTTTAGTCCGGTCAACCGCCGCCACGATATTCGTCGGCAGTTTTATTGCCGCGGCCGCGAGTTTGTCCGCGGTCGCCGCGTCGAGTTTGGCGTTTGGATCGTTCAATAACGCCGCGACAGAAAGCGGATGCGCCTTCACCGCCGCTGTTAGAGCGTCCATGTCTTTTGAAAGCTTGTCGTCCACGCCGTCGGTGACTTTTGCGCCGACGCGATCGTTGACCGGCTTCTCCTTCGCCCCTGGCGTATCAGAATAATCCTTGAACTTCTGCCAGGGGATCGAATCGTCGGCAACCCACGACAGAATCACCTTCCGCACCTCGTTCATATCGCCGTGCGGGATGGCCATGTCGGTGCCGGGCAGGGTGCCGAGGTCGTGGCAGACCTTGCAGTCCTTGACGTAGTTCACCTGCGTCATTGAGCGATGCTCGCCCGATCCGTCGATCAGGGTTTCGGGCGATTTGCCGGGTTCGGAGCCGGGAATCTCGAACGCGGATTTGCCAGTCTCCCAGGTCATTGACGCCGCCGCCGCGGGGCTGGGGTCGTGGCAGAATGTGCAATTGCGCATGTCGGCGTGTTTGTCATCGATGGCCGGGGCCGTCTTGGAAGCCGGGTCGCCGGTGATGTGCTTTTTGTGATTGAATCTTACAACCGTGGGATCAACCGCCTTGCCGCCGACCATCAGCGACCGGCCGAAGTGCGGATGATCGTCGATGTTGAATGCGGTGGCTTTCAGCGGCACTTCCGCCGCCGGCGTCTTGAAGGTGCGATTGCCTTCTCCGAGATTCACATGGCACTGCACGCACAGCAAGTCGCTGGTGGAGACCAGGGCCGCCTGGCCGCGATGCTCCATGTGGCACGATGCGCAATTGGAAGACCGCGCTACCGGCGGGTTGCGCGTTTTATCCATGGTAATCATCGTTGCGCTGTTGGGATGATGGATTCCCGCGTCATGACATTTCAAACACGCCGAATCGCTGACGGCCTTGGAAAACTTACCGGTCGGCTTGCCGGTTTCATCGCAGCCGTCATGACACTTGGCACAATCGTTCTGGAAAGTGGCGTGAACGGAAGCCAGCCGGCCGGGGTTATGGATCAATTCCCCCTTGCCGCCGACCGCGGTGAGCACGACGAACAGGATGGCCGCCGCCGTCGCCAACAGCACCATCGACAGCCGAAAGCGTCGCCAGCGGTGCGGCCGCTGGAAGTAGGTCCGGTCAATCCGAGCCGCTATGTTTTTCTGGGTGCGTTGGCGCATAGTCGAGGACCGGAAATATGAGATTTGAAATTTCAAATTTGAAATTTCAAATCAACCTAAAACCTTCACTAGAAACCGAACACCAGACCGGGTTACGAAAGCCTGGACTGCAAAATCGCCGCTGCCGCCGCGTCGCGAGCCTTGTTCAGCTTGCCGAGCGCGCCGTAAGCGGCGTACTTATATACGTCGCCGAGCGTCGGATAGTTAAAGACCGTGTGAATAAAGAAGTCGATGTCGCCCTCAAACGAAAGACACGCCAGCCCGATGTGAACCAACTCGCTGGCGATTTCGCCGATGACATGGACGCCCAGCAGCTTGCCGCTGGGAACTTCAAACACCAGCTTCACCATGCCTTCGGTGTCGCCGATGATCTGGCCGCGACCGTGATTGCCGTAGATGTCTTTGCCGACCACATAGGGAATCTTTTCGCGGATGCAGTCTTCCTCGGTCTTGCCGACCTGAGAGATTTCCGGAATGGTGTAAATTCCGGCCGGCAGGATCGGGTTGAGTTTGGTCTTGTAATGAAGCCCGAACGCATGGCACATCGCCAGACGCCCCTGCTCCATGCTGGTGCTGGCCAGGGCCGGAGCGCCGACCACGTCGCCGGCGACGTAGATACTCGGAATCTTGGTCTGATAGGTGATGGGATCAAACCCATCGGGGCTTTCGCGCTTGGGATCGAGGCCCTTCTTAATGACCAGGCCGTAGGCATTGATCGGGATGCCGAGTTCCTTCATGCCGATATCGCGGGTATTGCCGTCGCGCCCGAGCGCGTAGAGAACGGCGTCGGTCGTGAGGGTCTTGCCGCTCTTGAGCTTGACGATCGCCTTGCCGCCTTCGACATAGATGGCTTTTGGCTCTTCCTTGGCGTCGGGCATCGATTCATTCATGAGCAGTTCGATGCCGTCGCGCTTGATGCGGTTGACGAAAATCTCGCCGATCTCCGCGTCCAGCAATGAATCCAGGGGGCGGCCCTTCGGATGCACCAGCGACGTCTTCACGCCGAGCGCATTGAACAGGCAGGCGTATTCCGATCCGATGACGCCGCCGCCGATGACAACCATCGACTTGGGCAGAGTCTTCATCTCCAGAACCGTTGTCGCATCAAACACGTGCTCGTCATCGAATTGCACATTTTTCGGCCGGGCCGGCGTTGAGCCGGTGGCGACGAGAATGATCTTGCCGGTGACTTTCTTTTCGCTGCCGTCCGGCAACGTCACGGTTACGGTATGCGGATCGGTGATGCGCCCTTTTCCGGTCAGGCGGGCGATGCCGTGCCATGGGGCGGCCATGTTGCGGGTGGCCCGCTCCTGCTCGCGTTTTTGCACGAGGTTTTTGCGGTGCATAAAGCTGGCCAGCGAGATGTCGGCCTTGAACTCGACGTTCATGCCCTCGCCAAGCTGGCGGGTGCGGAAGCCGGAGAGAAACAGCGAGCTTTCGCGCAGAGTTTTGCTCGCCAGCGTTCCCCAGTTGATGCACGCGCCGCCCATTTCTTTGTAGGCTTCGATGAGGATTGTCTTGTGTCCGAAGTAAGCGGCCTGGGCTGCGCCTTTTTCGCCCGCGGGACCGCCACCGATGACGACCAACTCGTAATCAAATTCAGCCATGCTGCGCCCTTTCCCAATTCGACCGTGGTTGTTTGACCTTGGTTATTAAACCGCCGTCCATATTAACCGGCTATTACTTTTCCGTCACGAGGTAAATCCGTTGCGGAGTTTGCCGCTGCCGCGGATTTCACTAAATTCGCGCTGAGCCTTGAGCGATGCACGATCCACGCGATAAGAACATAGGTCCATTGGATCAGAACAAAGGTATAAACGTAGCCCTGGCCGCCGGTGTTAAATCCATAGGAATGCAATCCCGCGCCCAGGACGAAATTCACGCCGTACCAACTCATCAATACCGCGGTAAAGCAGAACACCGCTCCGGCGGCCATGCCAAACTGCTTGATCCAGCCGGCATATCGTCCGTGCAAAAGCGCCAGATAGGTTAAAAGCACGATGAGCGCCCAGACTTCTTTTGGATCCCAGCCCCAGAACCGGCCCCACGAAACGTCGGCCCAAAGGCCGCCCAGAATCGTTCCCGCCGCCACCAGCAACACACCGATCTGCACGGCGCGGTAGGTAAAGAGCAGGTTGGTATTGATGCTTTCGCGTTTTGCCTTACCGTAGATGTACTGGCCCAGGACAATGTTGCCCAGCACCAGCGCCAGTGCGAAGGCCGCATAGCTGCTGACGATGGTGAGTACATGGATCGTCAGCCAGTAATTGCTCCGCAGCACCGGCGTGAGATTGCGGATGGAATTGCCCCATTCGGCGGGCATGTTGTCAGCGACAATTGCCGCGAGCATGGCCACCGTGGCCCCACCGATGGCGATCACCCGCCGCCGGTAAACCAATTCCAGGATGTAGCTGAAGATCGCCGACATCATGGCGACCCAGATGACCGTCTCATACATATTGGTAACGGGGGCCCAGCCCGTGATCGAGCATCGCATGGCGAAAGCCGTACCGTGGAACCCGATCGCCAGGGCAAACAAACCCATCGCCAGCCAGTACGCCGCCCGCTTGGTGGTCATCAGCGCAGCCACCAGGGCGATCAGCGTCACGAAGTAAAAAATCCACGCCCATCGGAACGGCTTAAACTGGTTGTATAAAACCTCGCGATTGATGCGGCTTACATTCACATAATCATCGCCCGCCAGATTGCGGAACGAATCCATGAACTGGCCGGCCGCGGTCGAAAACGCCGCCGTGTTGTCGGCTTTGTAGGCCTCCAGCATTCCAGTCCAGGCCGTCTTGATCGGCTGGGCCTTTTCCGCGTCGGCGGGGTCGGTGAGGCTCAGCAGCAGCGGCAGGGCCAGCCAATTCTGGCTTTTACGCCCGTCCGGGAGCACCGAGTAAATCGACAAATCCGCCGCCGCTTCAAACATCCTCAGCCGGCCGGCCAGTTCCACCGAAGCGTCGTCCAGCCGTTTTTGCTTCTGGTCGGTGTAAAAAATCGTCTCCTGATTTTGCTCCGCCGTCATCCGAGCCTGTTCAAGCTTCCGTTCCGAGGCGGTAAATTTGGTGTCATCCATCAACTGCCGCGGCGAAATCCACTTTTCGGATTCCTTCATGTGCAGCTTGGCCCGCAGGTCCAGCAGCGGCACATAAAGCAAAGGACGCTTCTGCCACACATTCGGGTTCGCCGCCCAGTCCATCATCAGCGCGACAGGGTCCATCGGTTGAGTGATGGCCTGCTCGCCGTCCTCGTTCTCCGTGACCACGCCGAACTTGCGATAGCCCGTGACATAACTCGACGTCTCCTGAGCCAGCGTATCAAAGGGCTTGACGCGGCCCTTGTCGAGCACCGGCAGCGGGCGCAGTGAAGAGACATCGATCGCCATCGCCGGCGCTGCGATCAGCAGAATCAGAATTGATAGATATCGCATGGACCAGCACTCCTGTTTCATCGACCCTATTTTGCGGCACAACGGAAGAACCCCCACCCCAGCCCTCCCCCTGGGTAGATGGGGAGGGGGTACAAGTGGGCGGTTTGCCGCGAAATAGGCTCGCATCTGTTTCATCGGCTCAACTGCCCCGCCATTTTCCCACGCACCGCCGCCGCGCCCTTTGGAACGGCAGCGGGAGTTTTCTGGAAATATGCCTTCATGTAGAACATCGTGAAGATGCCGCCGACAATGCCGGCGCAGCCGAGATACTTGATAACCCAGCCTGGGTCTCTTCGCACGCTGAGCGTGGAAATCGGCGTATCCTCGTCGGCAAAGCCGGCCTGATAGAAGGTCAGTCCGCTCACGGTCATCGGCTGGTTCATCGTGATCACATGCGAACCATCCATTTTGCCTGAATCCGCGACCGTCACTTCGCTGGTGTAAGTCGCCGCCTGCGCGGTGCCGGGATCGTTGGTCTGCTCGGCGTGGTCCAGCCCGACCGTAAAGCCGAGCGGATATTCGCGGAAATTGTAATCGACCTGCACCGGCCCGCGCGAGGTGGCGAGCTGCGCCCCCTGCGAATCGCCGAGTTCCAGCCAGGCCGGCGCCGATCGCTTGCCTTCCACTTCCATCGCCACCTGAATCGCACGCGGATGCTCATCCATTTGCCGCGCTTCCACATGCGCCGGCCGGAATTCATCGCCGAGCGTGCCGCTCATGGAATACTGCGCCACCGACAACGAAATCATCACCCATTTGCGCTCGAATTCCTTGCCGACCTGCACCTCGAACGGCGCGTTCGGCTGCTGATCTGCCGAATCGAGCAACTCATACTGATGGGCGTACAACTTTCCATCCGGCGCCGCCAGCAACTGTAATCGCCCCATCACGCGGCCGCCGCGGACGGTGAAATAGGTCTTGGGATGCCAGTAATAGATGAGCGGCTCCGCCTCGACACTCGCCGCCGCCGGCGCGGCCGCCGCGTCCGGCCCGGGCGTGTCTTCCATCCGCATCAATAACTCTGGATCCCACGCCTTCACAAGATATTTGCGTGTCCCCTTCGGACCGGTGATATCGACCTCCACCTGCGGGTCGATTGCCTCCGGCGTCATGCTGACCTGCCCGTGACCTTCCGGCAATTTCGGCGGCGGAGCGCTCATCGTATAGGCGCTCACGGCGCCTTTGTATCCGCTGTTGCCGAACACCTGCTCCTTGTTCAGCCCGTCGTTACTTACATCGATCGTGTAGCGTTCCGCTCCCATCAGCACCACGACGCGCCCCATCTCCGGCAGTTCCTTGATCGCCGGGGGAGCGAGAAATTCAGCGACTTCCGCGGGCGAACGCGCTTTCCAGAGGTCAATCGCAACCGGCATTCCGCCGTTGCGATTGCTCATGCCGTGGCCTTCGTCGTCGGCCATGAGGGGAATGTCTTGATTTAGCGACATGCCGTTGGGCATCGACCCGCCCAGATGCACAATCGCCGTTGGAACCCCGCCTTCAACCGGCTTAACCACTGTGCTGCCGACCGCCGCCGGTAGCCAATCCATCACCACCAGTTTGGCGCCGCCGCCGACCGGGTAAGACAGCGTTTGGCCCTGCGGCCATCGCGCTTCGGGCGGCAGATCAACCAATCCTGCCATGCCGGCAATATACTTGGCCATCCCCGGATACCCCGCTTCGTGCCACAACTCGATCGGCACGGAATATTCCCGCTGGCGGCCCTGGGCATCGGGCATGGTCACATCCACCTGCTCGTCGAGCAGATTGATTGCGTCGGTCTTTAACCCCGGGGTCATGCTCACTTTACCATCAACGCTGTACCTGAAGCTGATCAGACAGCCGAGGAGCAAAGTCTCAATTCCGATATGGGTGATGATGAAGCCGGTTTGCTTGCGTTTCCATGGATATCGGACCAGTACGGCTCCCATGACATTGATGGCCAGCAGAGCCATGATCAGCAGGAACGGCCGGCTGGAATAGATGCAGTCCTGAACGGCCCTTGTGCCGTAGCGGGCTTCGTAGAGGGTGGCGGCGGCGAGGTAAAAGGCGAGAGAGAGAATCAGCGTGATCGCCAATTTAAGCGACGAGAAAAAGTCCATCAACTTTTCCAGGAGCACAACCATAGTTAGTCGGGCATAGATTACCGGGCAAAGATTGTCAGACTAGCTGTCCGACCATGCGCAACCCTAAGCGGGAGGGGCCGGGAGGTCAACGGCGAGGGGATTAAAAGAAGGCGGAAAACTTGTCGCAGGTCTTAACGCCGTACGTCCATTTTTCGGGATCAGCCCAGACCGGGATGCGCGCGAGCGCCGTGAGCTTCCATCAATGAAGGCGTCACCTGTCCTCATACAAATGCTCGCGCCGAAGAGATTCCGTGGGAATGTCCGATCGCGCAGCCGCTCAAATGCGGCGTCAGCGTCGCACTTTTGCAGCGGGCCTTCCGGTTCCAGCGCGATTTAGACGGTGAGGGGTTGGTTCACGGGAATATCGGTCGGTTCATCGGGAACAATAACGCGACCATCAAAATGTGCTCGCAATCGGGCAGTCATAGAACTCATTTTACCCTGAGGCACAAGAACCGGCGAATCAGTGAGGGGAGGGGTCAGGGCAATCGCTTATGGGCGACACATGGTGCTCAACCCCCACCCTAACCCTCCCCCTGGGTACAGGGAGAGGGGGATAGGAGGAGTAGCTTGCCACAAATTATGGGCACGCGCCCCGACATCGCAAATGCAATTTCATTTCATAATTCGTAATTCATCATTCATAATCAGCAACCATGCCCTTCGCCTCGCGCGCCGGCCAGAAACTTGACCACGCCCTTTTGGCGTTCGATCTCGACGTCGGCGGCGGAGTTTGCGCCGATCTGGGCTGCTCCACCGGCGGATTCGTGGATTGCCTGCTCCAGCGCGGCGCGGCGAAGGTCTACGCCATCGACACGGGCTACGGCGTGCTCGACTACAAACTCCGCAAGGATCCTCGCGTCATCGTCATGGAACGGACCAACGCCATGCACGCAATTCTTCCTGAATCGGTGAATTTTGTCACCATCGACGCCAGTTGGACGCGGCAGAAAAACATTCTTCCCGCCGTCCGGCGAATGCTCGCTTCCGGCGGGCAGGTCGTGTCGCTGGTTAAGCCGCACTATGAAGCGGACAAATCGCTTCTGCGCCGCGGCGTGCTGCCGCCGGATCAGGTGCGGCCTGTCTTCGAGCTGGTTTGTCAGGACATTCTGCGCGCGGGGTTTGAGATTTTGGCGGCGGCGCAAAGCCCGATTCTGGGGTCGGGCGGAAATATTGAAATGCTTACCTGGCTGCGTCCTGTGTGATGTCGCCCATTTCCTCGGCCCGCAAGTTACGCCGCAGGCCGCGAATATCTTGCAGCAGTTCCTTTCGCAGCACATAGCGCGCGATGGTCGCGGCGGCGAACGGATAGACAAATCCCTCCCAGCCGTGCTCATGGGCCAGACGGTTCGCCGCCCAGGCCGCCGTGGCGATGCACACGCTCCACTCGGCCAGGGAAATCAGAACAAAATCCATCCACGGGCGGCGCCTGGTAATGAACGGCCTCTGAGTGCGGATGTACCGGGTGTGAAACAGCGTCGTCACGGCCAGCGCCGCGAGGTAGCCCAGCGCCGCACCCACGGTGTGCCCCGCGCCAAGATGATGGCGCACGATCTCGTAGACGGCAAACCCCGCGAGCCAGCTTGCGGCGGTGGCGATCAGGAATTTGATCGCGGGACTGGCGCGCGGGAAGGTAAAATCGTAGAGCCGGCTCAAATGTTCCAGATACCGAAATTGTTGCTTGAGATTCAGTTTCGATGCTCCGCGCGCCCGCAGGCCGAACAAAATCGGAATCTCCCGCACCCGCCGCACCCGGCACTTGCACATTAATTCCAGAGCGATTTTATACCCCAGCGGCTGAAGCTGCCGGGCGGCGGCATAGGTCTCGCGTCGGAGCGCGAAAAATCCGCTCATCGGGTCGGTGACTTTCCCCGCGAACGGACGGGCCAGCAGGGTGGCAATGCCGGAATTGATGCGCCGGTAGACCGTCCAGCCGTCGGCGGTCCCGCCGCCGGCGATATTCCGCGACCCCAAGACAAAATCCGCCTCATCGTTATCCAGGGGTTCAACCAGTGCGGCCAGACGATCGGGCGGGTGTTGCAGGTCCGCGTCCATGACCGCGAGAATCGCCCCGCGCGCCTGCGACATGCCCAACAGCACCGCCCCGCCCAACCCATCCACGGGATTGCGGCGGCCGATCAGTTTCAACGGGTATTTGTGGGCGAGTTCAGTGCAAATCGCCGGTGTCGCGTCGGTGCTGTCGTCATCGACGATCAGCACTTCATAGGCGCGGCCCTGCAGGGCGGCGGCAATCGCCGGCAGCAATAGCGGGATGTTTTCCGCCTCGTTAATCGTCGGGACGATGACAGAGACTTCGATTTCTGACGCCACGCGGTTAGGATACCGAAGAACATGGGGCGCGGCGACTCATTTGACAATGTACCGCGTAAAAACCTACTATTCTCTCGTCGCCATATAAGAAAAGGGAGCTTTGACAATGTCCAGCGAAAACGTGCAAGAGTTCACCGACGCCAATTTCGACGAGCAGGTGCTCAAGTCCGACAGCCCGGTGTTGGTGGATTTCTGGGCAGAGTGGTGCCAGCCCTGCCGCATGTTGACGCCGACGATTGAAAAAATCGCCACCGACTACAACACGCGCATTAAAGTCGGCAAAGTGGACACCGACGCCAACCACGGGGTCGCCGCCAAGTACGGCATCAATTCGATCCCGACCGTCATTGTCTTCAAGGGCGGGCAGATCGTGAAGAAGCTGGTCGGGCTGCGCAAAGAGCAGGAATTCAAGGCTGCGCTGGATGAAGCGCTGGCTTAAGCGGTTTAAGCCCCTTTGGCGACGACCCGTAGCGGATGATGATCGCGCGGGAGACGCGCCGGTCGGGGCTTGACCACGATTTCCACATCCTGATCCAACGCATTGAGAAACCGGATCAATCGATCGGTGGAGAAATCCTTCAGCCTGCCATGGAGCAGCGCGGAGATTTTGGGTTGATCAATGCCGAGGCGAGCGGCCGCTTGCGCCTGGGTCAGTTTGTTCTCTTCCACGAGTCGGCCGATTCGGTGCGCAAGGTCAGCCTTCACGAGCATTTCGTCAGCGTCGGGCAAGCCCAGGTCCGCGAACACATTCCCGCTTCCAACCCAGACGGCGTCCATCGAAGAGTCGAAACCGCGATCTTTTCTCGATCGGCTGATTTTCTTGCGTGTCATGGCTTGGTCCTCTGCCGGTGAAGTTCTTCTGCAATCTTCAACCGACGTTCAATAAGTTCGATCTCGTGCCTGGGAGTTTTGATTCCCGACTTCGACTTTTTCTGAAATACATGCAACACATAAACAGCGGTGGAAAACCTGACGGTATACACCGCGCGATAAGCATCTCCCGCGAAATCCTCCACCACTTCCAATACCCCTGCGCCGCCAAATCCTTTCAGCAGCTTGGCTGCGACATGCTTGGCTCCAAGCTGCGCCTGGTATAGCGCGAAGCCAAACACACGGCGCACGTCTTCCGGCATCGACCGCATCAGGTCGAGGGACGGGCCAACACCGATAAGCGGTCGTAGCTCCGCTCGGATTATTATGCCAATATTAGTATATTTGGTCACCGGGGTCAAACGAAAAATCCAGTTTTCGAATCTTCGCAACCCTACAGCAACGAAACCGGATCGACATCCACCGCCACTTTTTCCGCCTGGGTGAGATGCGCGCTCTGGCGTGCCATCGCCAGCACGCGCTGGATGGCCAGGGCGGTTCCGCTGCTCAGCACGATCTGGTCCCGCCAGTATCCCGCGATGCGGTTGATCGCACACGGCATCGGGCCTTTCATTTTCACCTGCTCCGGGGCGGCATGGTCGATCGCCGTCGCGATCTCGCCGGCAACCTTCTCGGCGTAAAGGTGCAGCGCCTCGGGGTCCTGATCGCGCAGGATGATCCGCGCCATCCGCGCAAAGGGGGGCAAGCTCACTTCCTTCCGCCGCGCGAGTTCGGCCGATGCGAATGCGGCGTAGTCCTGACGCAAGGCGCATTGAATCGCCGAGTCGTCGGGCAGGAAGGTTTGCAGCACCACGCGCCCGGCGTTGTCGCCGCGACCGGCGCGCCCGGCGACCTGGGTGATGAGCTGAAAGGTGCGTTCGCCGGCGCGGAAATCGGGAAGCGCCAGCGCGGTGTCGCCGCTGATGACGCCGACGAGCGTGACGTTGGGATAATCCAGGCCCTTGGCGATCATCTGCGTGCCGAGCATGACCTGAATCTCGCCGCGCGCGAATCGGCCCAGCAGCGCCTCGTAATCCTTGCCGCCGCGCATGGTGTCGCTGTCCACCCGCGCAAATCGCAGGCCGGGAAATTTCATTGCCAGTTCTTCCTCGACTCGCTGCGTGCCCAGCCCGAACAAACTGAGCTTCTTTCCACACCCGGGACATTTATCCGGCAGCGGATTCACCGCCAGACAATAATGGCAATGCAGCGAGCCGGTATGAACGCTCTTTTCGAGTTTTGCCGAGCCGACATGCTCGCCGCCCCAGCGGTGATAGGTCATGGTGGCGTCGCAATATTTGCACTTGATCACTTCATTGCAGCTTGCGCAATAGACGAAGTTCGAATATCCGCGGCGGTTGAGGAGTAGAATCGCCTGATGGTTTGCGGCCAGGGTTTGCGTCAGCAGATTTTCCAGTCTTTTTCCGATCAGATGCAGGCCGCGCCGGAGCTTGCGCTCCTCGCGCAGGTCGATCAATTCCACTGTCGGCATGGAAAGGCCGCGCACGCGATGGGGAAGGGAAAGGTAGTGCCAGGAGGAAGGCGGGTGCTGGGGACTGAGGACGGGCGGGGGAAAGGACTGAGGACTGAGGACTGAGGACTGAGAGGGAAGAAAAGACAACGATTCAGGGTACGTCTTGCCGTCCGCGGGTATTTTCTCTTCGTGCCTTTCTTGTCCCTCTTTCCTCTCGGTCCTCAGTCCTGAGTCCTCAGTCCTATTCGCCAGCGACGCTCGCCAATAGGATTCCAGCGATGGAGTCGCGCTGCCCATGATCACCGGCACCGATTCAATCTGGCCGCGTTTGATGGCGACATCGCGGCCGTGATAGCGGGGAGCGGAATCCTGTTTGTAGCTGGAGTCATGCTCTTCATCGACGACGATGATGCCGAGCCGGTCGAGCGGGGCGAAAATCGCGGAGCGGGCGCCGACGACCACGTCCGCTTCGCCGGCGGAAATCCGCTGCCAGTAACTGTGGCGCACGCTCGCGCCCAGGCCGCTGTGGAGGATGGCCACGCGCTTGAAGCGGGCCTCGAATCGGCGCACGGTTTGTGGCGTGAGGGAAATTTCCGGAACCAGGACCAAGGCGCGTCGGCCGCTTTCGATCACGCGCCGGATGGACTGCAAATACACTTCCGTCTTGCCGCTGCCGGTGACTCCGTGGAGGAGATTCACGCTGAAACCGCCGGCGAGTCTGGGAAGAAGCTGGTCGAAAACGTTCCGCTGCTCTTCATTGAGCGGGATATCCGGCTCATCGCCTGCCGAATCCGTCAATCGCGATGTCAGGCCGGGCAAATCCGGCTCGTCGTGAATGGCGATCACCTTTAGCTTCGCCAGCTTCCGAATGGTGGCCGCGGTGGCGCCGGCCTCGGAGGCCAGTTTGGTGAGTTCGATGGTTTCATTTTCGTTGAGGACGAGCAGCCGCGCCAGGATCGCCCGCCGCTTGGCGGATTTGGTCTTCTCCAGAAGTTCCTGCACTTCCTGGCGCGGGAGAATCAGACTGACGATTTTCGACTGGCTGAGGCCGGTTTTCTTTTTGACGGCCGACGGAATCATGTTCTGCAAGACCATGCCCAGCGGCGTCACATAATAGCGGCTCATCCAGCGGGCGAGTTCGAGCATTCGGCCGGATAGCAGCGTGCGCGAATCTTCGATGGCTGAGATTTCCTTCAGGCGCGGATAGGTAGAGGTTTCGGAAATGGAAACGACATAGCCGCGAGTGGCGCTGTTGCCGCGGCCGAGGGGGACGCGCACGCGCTGGCCGACTCTGAGTGAGTCGGCGAGTTTGGCGCCGACGCGATAATCGAGTACGCGGTCGATGCCGCGCTCGAGGGCGACCTGCGCGAAGGGGCCTGCTGGGCCGGGTTCAGCGGGCGCGGGTGATTCTTCGTTTTCTTCGAATAGGTTCGCGTTCATCGGATGGCGGACGGTTCGACATTTGTGATCGAACGATCCGCCGATGGCATCATAGCCGCGGTCGCGGGCTGTGCGCAAGTCACTGTGTTCCCGTCGCCAGTGGACAGTCAGGGAAATCGCTTATCGCCGTTTTCGCTCTGGTCCCCTCTCCCGGTACTCTGGGAGAGGGATAGGGTGAGGGTCTTTTTCCTACAATCAACTGGATTTGATATTGGGAAGAACCCTCACCTCTGCCCTTTCCCAGAGTACCGGGAGAGGGGGTAAGAGGGGTTCTGGTTGAATTGCGCTGTTGGTTTGCAAAAGCGCCGCCCAAGGGCGGCCGCTAACCGGGGAGCTTCAATTGGAATCGTTATAAGGGGGCAAATGTATTCCGATAATCAATTGCGCTGCTGCATGCGCCGGGTTCCCCGCGCCAATGACCACGCCCCGGTGTCCACGCCCCGGTGTCCACGCCCCGGTGTCCACGCCCCCGGCTGTCCTTCAATGCGGTGCGGCATTACCATCGCGGGGTCTAATCTTACGCCATGCTTTCTGACTTCGCAGGGAACGCTCCGCAATCTGAGTTGACGCTATCTTCGGCGCGGCCGGAACGGCGCGCGTGTCTGGTCTCGTGGCCGGTTTGGCGCGGTCTTATTTTGATGGCGACGTTCGCCGTGACGTATCTGTTTATTCTGACGGCGGGATTTTCACGGCATTCGATGCCGCTTTCGTGGCCGGGGTATTCGCAGTTTTATTCCAAGCTCGCCGATGGATTTCTGCATCATCAATTGAGCCTCCTCGATCAGCCTAACCCTAAAATGCTGGCGTTGGCCGACCCGTACGAACCCGGGCAGAATCACCTGTATCGCTATCATGATGCCGTTCTTTACAACGGCAAATACTACGTTTATTGGGGGCCGGCACCGGCGCTGCTGGCGGCGGCGATCTGCAAAGTGTTTCGTGTGCGCAAGCCCACGTTCGGCGATCAGTACCTGGTCTTCGCGTTTTTGATGGGGACCATGGCGCTGGCGGGGCTGCTGATTCATCGCATTCGCGCCACGTTCTTTGGGCGCGTTAGTCCCCGCACGGAGGTGGTGGCGCTGCTCTCGCTGGCGTTGGGGCCGCCGGTGCTGTTCACGCTGGCGCGGTCGGCGGTTTATGAGGCGGCGATCGTGGCCGGGCAATTCTTCCTGCTCGCGGCGGTTCATCTGATCTGGACTGCATTGCGGGGAGGCAAGGCGCAATGGGTCGTTATGCTTGCCGCGGGGTTTTGCCTGACTCTCAGCTTCGCGTCGCGATTGAGCCTCGCGCCGACTTGCGCGGCGGTGGCGCTGCTGGCCTGCTGGCAAGTGCGGCGGCGGCTTTTTTCGGCGGGGGTGATGGTGGCGCCGATGATCTGCGGCGTGGCGCTTCTGGGCTGGTACAACCAGGCGCGATTTGGATCGGTGGCAGAATTCGGGCTGCACTACCAACTCGCCGGGCATAACCAGCATTCGCCCACCGGCGAAAAGCTGAGTTCTCTTTACTATGTTCCCGTCAATCTTTACCGGTATCTTCTAGCCGCTCCGCAGCGAGCGCCGGCCTTTCCGTTCATCGCGGCGCGCAATGTGAAGCCGTGGGTGTCGAAGTATTTCAGGCTGCCGCGAAAATTTGTTTACGATCCTGTGCTGGGGCTGGTGTGGGGGCAGCCGTTTTTGATCTTCTCGGCGGCGGGGTTGGCGTGGCCGCTGGTTCGGCGCTTTCGGCGGGTTGCGCGGGAAGGCGCGGGGCGTGATGTTGGCGAGCAGGATGTTCCCGATCGTCGCTTTTTCAATTGGCTGATGCTCACGCTGATTCCTGTCGCGTTTTTTGGAATCGTTCCGGCGGTGACGCTGCAAGGATCATCCATGCGTTATTTTCTGGATGCGCTGCCGGGCTGCACGCTGTTGGCGGCGATTGGGTTGTGGGTGGTGCTGAGCCGCGTGGCTTCGCCTCGCGCCGCGGTTTGGATTGAACGCGCGGCAATGTTTGTTGTCGCGGGTGAGATTCTGCTGGCGATACCGCTGGGATTGGTGGGGTATTATGGGCATTTTGCGAAATTCAATGCGCCGTTGAATGATTATCTGGCGGGGTTGTTTAGACATTTGTGAAGGTTTTTGGGGGGGGTTAGTGGAGGGGGACGGGGGGAAGCGCCGCCCAAGGGCGGCGGCTAACCCGAATTATTCCCCCGCCCCCGCGCGCGACGGGCCTCCTTGTGGTTTAATGTCTTTTATTAGGAAGAGTTAAACCAAGCAGGGAGGCCGCGCAT
>Ga0208589_1000649_pt1 | contig 16036 bp, 18 predicted proteins | sample NGESurshal092012_2_FD_184486 | JGI IMG/M metagenome (GOLD analysis project Ga0208589, IMG submission 184486) | Arctic peat soil microbial communities from Barrow, Alaska - NGEE Surface sample F53-2 shallow-092012 (SPAdes) | ecosystem: Environmental > Terrestrial > Soil > Wetlands > Peat ... | reverse complement strand
AAATAGGAGACAAAGAGCGCGTAATTGACAAATCTGGGTTCGCTGACCTTGCGTTGATAGGCATCAACCAGAAATGCGATCTGCGTAAACGTGAAAAACGAAATGCCGAGCGGCAGTTCGATATGCAATAGCCCGATGTCGGCAAGGTTCAGCCGATCGATCGTATCGATGAAGAGATCGAGATATTTGAACGTGAAAAGACAGGCCAGATTGGCCGCGATCCCGAACGTGACGATGGCAAAACGGCCGTTGTCGCCAAGCCTCTCGCCTGACAGCGCGCTTCCAACCAGATAATTCGCGATAATGGACGGAACCAGGATCAGAAGATATCGGCTGTCGGTCTGGGCATAGAAAATCAGCGAAGCGACGGTCAGGCAACACAAGGCAGCCACGCGCGATGCTTTGGCGACAAGGAAGAAAATCAACAGGGTGGCCGGCAGAAATACGAAGATAAAAGCGACTGAATTAAAAAGCATCCGCTATCCATCAATGATCTGCTCCGCCAACACGCGCGCAGGCGAATCGATTAAAGCGCAACTCGATAGCCATATCAATTGCACCGCAACCTCCGGCTGGCCGCTCGATCGAAGCAATCGAGCGATGCGTCTGCTTGCGGCCGGACGATCCGGTCGCCTGGCGGCAGACATTCCCTGAGCTGCACCGCCAACCCTTCAAGTTCCCTCGGAACCTAGCTGCGCGGCTGGCGTTGGCTTGGCACTTAACCCAGGAGGACAACATGAAATATTTGATCGTCGCCGTGGCGCTCATCGCGACCCCGGCATTGGCGGATGACGTTGGCGTGCGGGTTGGCCCGGTCGGGGCCGGCGTAACGGTCGGTCAGTCCCCGGAGTATCGGGATCATGATCGTGACCGCACCACGGTGATCAAGGAGCGGCCTCGCGACGAAGATCGCACCACCGTGATCAAGAAGGACCACGGTGACGGCGTCGAAAGCAAGACCATCATTCACCACGACGACTGAACGGTCGCCGCTTTTCGCCCGAACAAACGTGGGCGATGACGGACGGCTGTTGATCGATGAACAGAGAGTGGACGTCGGCCGCCGACGTTCACTCTCTGTCGTTGAGTGTAATGCTGAGAGGAAAGCGTCATGGCCACCCAGGAGAAGAAGCAAGAGCTGCGCAATCCCAGAGACAAATACCCGACACCGCCCTACAAAAAGCAATCGCAGCCTTGGCCGGGGCTTGCCAGCAAGATGGACCCTCTTCCCGATCACGGTGAGCAGAGCTATCGCGGGTCGGGCCGGTTGCGGGGACGAAAAGCGCTGATCACTGGCGGCGATTCCGGCATGGGCCGCGCGGCCGCGATCGCCTTTGCGCGCGAGGGCGCCGACGTCGCCATCAATTATTTTCCGACCGAGGAGCCGGACGCCGAGCAAGTCATCGCGCTGATCAAGGCAGAGGGGCGGCTTGCGTTGGCGATCCCCGGCGACCTCAGGGACGAGAAATTCTGCGGGGAATTGGTCCGGCGTGCGGTCGATGGCCTGGGCGGCCTCGACATCGTCGTCAACAATGCCGGCCGCCAGCAGTCCCGCGCCTCCATTCTCGACGTTTCATCGGAAGATTTTGACGCCACGATGAAAACCAACATCTATGCGCCGTTCTGGATCATCAAGGCCGCGTTGCCGCATCTCAAGCCGGGCTCCGTCATCATCGGGACGACGTCCGAGCAAGCCTACGACCCCTCGCCGGAACTGTACGACTACGCGCAGACCAAGGCCGCAACGATGAACTATGTGAAGTCGCTCGCCAAGCAGTTGGGACCGAGGGGCATCCGGGTCAACGGCGTGGCGCCGGGGCCCATTTGGACTCCGTTGCAGGTGTCGGGCGGGGCCACGATGGAAAAGCTGGAGCAGTTCGGCAGCCAGACCCCGCTCGGCCGCGCCGGCCAACCCGCCGAACTCGGATCGATCTACGTGCAGCTCGCCGCCGAGGACGGAAGCTTTGCCACGGGCCAGGTCTACGGCTCCGCTGGCGGCTCGGGCCAGCCGTAGGCAACGCGCTCGAACTCCTCCCGCGCGACCTTGACGGCCGGCATTGCCTTGCGGACGTCGATTTCCGTCATTCAGCGCCACTCCGAGGGGCACGACGCAACAGCAATCTCACTTCCGGTTCTTGTTCATCCCTTCGGCCATATCGAGGTGATGCTGCAGCGTCGGCACGGTCTTTCCGGCCCAGTCCTTCAGCTTGGCGTTGTCGCCCGATTTCGCGTAACGCTGGAACAGCGAAACCGCATCCTTGTGCGCACTGACCTGCATCGGATCGTAATCTCCGGCAAAATCGTCTGCCTTGGCGTCCTTTAGCTGATCGAGTTTCTTCTGCGAGGCACTGTCGAGCGTCGCTGGGATATCCGCCTTGAGGGCTCCGCTGCTGACCATACCCTTGAGATCGGAGCTGGTTTTGGTGTGATCGGTGACCATCTGCGCGGCGAACTTTTTCTCGTCGGCATTGCCCTTGGTCTCGGCGATTTTGCCGGCCTGGATCTCCAGCATGTCGCTCATCGCGGCTTCCTTGACGAAATCCGCCGTGGTCGGACTGATATCGAGCGCCGAATTGACGCCCGTCTTTTCGCCAACCGATTGGGCGAGCACCGGTGCCCCGATCAGAAGGGCGACCGCTGCGACCGAAATTGCGAATTTTCTCATATGAGCCTCCGGAATGGGTTTTTGCTCGTTTCTAATTCCGGGGTGGTGGCTTCGTTCCTACGCACGTTCGCAGGCAAATTCGGTTCATTTCGCCGATATCGGAATTTCTTCGGCTTCGACGTATTCAAGCGGTGCGTCCTTGGAAATCCGCACCGGGATTGACTTCGCAGCCGGCACCTTGCTGCCTTCCGCGACATGCCACAGCGGGATCAGACCGTTGCACTCCGGATAATATCCGGCGATGCTCCCGCGCGGGATATCGTAGGGGACGACCTGAAGCTCGCTGAGGGTGCGCTCGATACCGTCGCCGGCTTCGGTCGAAAGCGTGATGAGGTCGCCCTGGCTCAGATCAAGCTCGGCCATGTCATCCGGGTTGATGAACACGACGTAGCGGCCGCCCTGGATGCCGCGAAAGCGGTCGTCCTCGTTGTAGATCGTCGTATTGAACTGACCGTCGGCGCGCATGGTCATCAGCTCGTAAACACCGTCCGTCTCGACCGGCGGGTCGAAGGCGGCTTTGGGAACCGTGAAATTCGCCTTGCCGTTCGGCGTTTTCCATTTTCGCTCGCGCGCCGCCAGCGGCCGCGGAAATCCGCCGGGCTCGAACATGCGTCGGTTGAAATCCTTGAACTGGTCGGGATAAGTCCGCTCGATGGCGTCGCGAACCCGGGAGTAATCCGCCACCCAGGCGTTCCAGTCGAGTTTTGGATTGGGTTTTAAGGTGGCCTTGGCCAGTTCGGCGATGATCTTTGGCTCCGATAACAAATTGTCTCCGACCGGTTCACGTACCGCGCGCGACCCGTGAATACAGGCCGTGGAGTCTTCCATCGAAACCACCTGCGGTCCGCTCGCCTGGGTGTCGATCTCGATCCGGCCGAGGCACGGCAAGAGATAGCTGACCTCGCCGGGCACGATATGGCTGCGGTTGAGCTTGGTCGCGATCTGGACCGACAGCCGCAACCTGCTCCAGGCCGGCTCCATCAACGAGCGTTCTGGCACGGCGCGCAGGAAATTGCCGCCCAGGCTGACAAACCCGCGCACTTCGCCCTTGATCATTCCCTGGCAGGCATCGACGGTGGTGAGGCCGTCCCAACGCGGCGGCTCGAAGCCATAGAACTCGGCGAGCTTGTCGAGCGGAACCAGTTTGGTCTTTTCGGAGATTCCGACGGTGCGCTGCCCCTGCACATTGGAATGCCCCCGGATCGGCGCGATACCGGCGCCGGGCTTGCCGATGTTACCGCGCAGCAGCAGCAAATTGACGATCGTCTTCACCGTTTCGACGCCGTGCTTGTGCTGGGTGATTCCCATACCGTAGCAGGCGATCACGGCATTCGACCTCATATAGACATCGGCCGCATCGGCCATGGCCGCGTGAGTGAGGCCGGAGGCGCGTTCCAGCCCCTCCCATTGCTGCTGCCGGCAGAACTCGGCGAATTCCTCGAAGCCGGACGTGTGTTGCTCGATGAAAGCGGTATCGACGATTCGCGGTCGTCCCGCCGCCTTTGCGATATCGTCGGCATCGATGATGAACTTGCACATTCCGATCATCGCGGCCGCGTCGCCGCCGAGCCGGACCTGGTGATATTGGGTGCTGATCGGGGTTCCGCCCGTCACCATCTGGATCGGATTTTGCGGGTTGGTGAAAACCTCCAGCCCGCGCTCGCGCAACGGATTGAAGCTGATGATCGGCGCCCCGCGCTGGGCGGCCTCCTGCAGCGGATGCAGCATCCGCGGCGCATTGGTCGTGACATTGTGGCCCAAAAACAGGATGCAGTCGGTGTGATCGAAATCCGGCAGCAGCACCGTTCCGACGGGCACTCCGATCACCGCCGGCAACGCGACCGACGTCGACTCGTGACACATGTTGGAGCTGTCGGGAAAATTGCTCGTGCCGTACATCCGGCCGAACAGCTGGTACATGTAACTCGCTTCAAGCGACGCGCGGCCGGACGTGTACATGATGACGGAACGCGGATCGAGCTTGTTTAGCTCAGTGCCGATATCCCGGAAGGCGTCGGCCCACTCAACTGGGACATATTTGTCGGATGACGCATCGTAGCGCATCGGATCGGTCAGACGCCCCTGCTCTTCCAGCGCGTGGTCCGACCAGGTCCGCAATTCGGCAAGCGTGTGTTCCGCAAAGAATGCCGGCGTGACTTTCTTGTCGGTGATTTCCCATGCGGTGGCCTTGGCGCCGTTTTCGCAAAATTCAAACGGATGCGGTTTGGCCGGCTTGGCCCAGGAGCAACTGACGCACATATACCCGCCGGGCTTGTTCTGCTTGAGCAGGATTTCACTGCCGAGAACGGCAACCTCTTCCTGGGTCAGGATGGCGGCGACGGCTTTCAGCGATCCCCACCCGCCCGCCGGTGCGTTGTATGGCTTGACCTTCGCCTTCTGTCTCACGGGCCTGTCCTTCGCTGCTGGAGCACGAAGGAAAAACCGATGGTGCGACAAGAAGTTCCGGCATCGATGCGACCTTGTTGCGATTGAAGCCTCGGCACATCGTCGTTCAACCGAAGCGGGTCCGCAACTTGTGCCGGCGCGATGCCGCACGGCGTTGCACCGCTGGAACCCGCGGAAGGTTGCCAGCGTTGACAGCGCATGGCCCCGGTCACCGTCCGCCCGACAGCAGCCGACGTTGCGATTGCAAATGCGATCGCGGCGCATACCGATCCTCCGGCGGAGCAAGTTGCCGGAGTGGCGACGTGGGGAGCCGACGAACACATCTTGAGCGCGCTCGCAGCCGGTTGGTGGCTCTATACGCGCGGCCAGAGCGGGCCCCAACGCCGCGCCGCCAATCACGTCCTGCTGACGACCCTTGTCGCGTCAGCGCTACCGCACCTCCTCAAGAGCGTCTTCGACCAGCAACGTCCCGATCGCCGAACGCTGCGCGCCCACTGGCGCGGGGTGCCAATATCCGGAAAAGAATACGATGCGTTTCCCTCCGGCCATGCCGTCCACGTTGGCGCGCTGGCTTCCGCCGCATCCAGATTGCCGGCACGGCAACGCAACATCGTATGGCTGGTCGGTGCCGGGCTGGTCGCAAGCCGGATCGTGCTGCTCGCCCATTGGACCAGCGATGTCGTCGCCGGCCTTGCAATCGGGGCTGCGACCGAACGATTGCTGCGAGGGTTCACCGGTTACGGCCGGGATATCGACAAACCCTGATCGTCATTCCCGTTGTTAGGACGGCTTGACCGTCAGGACCACTTTCCCGACCGAATGCCCGTTCTCGACCGCAGCGAGCGCTTCGGCGGCGGCGCGGAGTGGAAACGTCTTCTGGACATGTGGTTTGACTTTTCCTGAAGCCACCAGTGTGCCGATCTCCGCCAGTTCCTCGCCATTGGCCTCGACGGTGTAGCGCATGGCGCGAACGCCGGACTCCCTGGCTTTGTCCGGCGATGGTTCGGTCAACGTCGAAATCAGCACCCCGCCTTTCCTGAGCAGCTTCCAGGAACGTTCGCGGGTCTCGCCGTCGATCAGGTCGAACACGAAATCGAGGTCGGAGGCCACGTCCTCGAAGCGTTGTTTCTTGTAGTCGATGACGACATCGGCGCCGAGCGAACGCGCGAACTCGACGTTCTCGGTTGAGACCGTGGTCAGCACGCGGGCGCCTTTGGCCTTGGCGAACTGCACCGCAAAGTGACCGACGCCGCCCGAGCCGCCGTGGATCAGCACCGATTGCCCGGCCTTGAGGCCGCCATGCCCGAACAGTCCCTGCCAAGCCGTCTGTCCTGCCAGCGGAATGGCGGCGGCATGGACGTGATCCAGTCCGGAAGGCTTGGCCGCGATCGCGTGCTGCTCCAGCACCACATGCTCCGCATAGCCACCGCCGTAGATGCCGACCATGCCGAACACTTCATCACCAACCTTGAACCGCGTTGCCTGCGCACCGCACTTTTCGACGACACCGGAAACGTCGCGCCCGAGGGTGTACGGCAGGCGATCATCCCGGACGGACGGATATTTGCCGGACCGGATCTTGAAATCGACCGGATTGACGCTGGCGGCGTACACGGCGACAAGAACCTGTCCGGCGTCCGGCGCCGACGGCTCGATCGTATCGAGCTGGAGAACGTCCGGTCCGCCGAAGCGGTGAATGCGGATCTGAGCGCTCTGGGTCATCGCAACCTCCTGGGCACGGGATCGCAGCGCGATCATCGCCGCGACCTGTCAAACGATCACTTTCTTTTCCATGACGCGCGCCTCACCAACCGTAACGCCGGGCGAATTCAATGCCGCCTGAACGGTGCTGCGCACTCCCACGGCCGTTCGCAGCGGAAACCCTTTGCGCCACGGGCCTTTTCGCCAGCCCGTCGCGTCACCGTCAACGCAACCTGTCGGCTTAGGTTGCAATTGGGACAGCAGGACGGGCTGGGGCTTTTGGGTGAGCCAGACGCGGCTACGGTCAAGCCGCGCGGGGATTGACCACGGTATAGCCCCGCAGCGAGCGCGCGTGGATTCGCGTTGCGCGTCCACCGGAGTTGCCATCATACGCCAACCACACATCGCCTTCGACGTGCTGCTCCAGGACGAACACGTGCCCGCGTCGCGCGGCGACCATTCCCGGCGCCGGAGAGGTTCGCGGGAAGCGCAGCCAATTGGCCGCAAGATTTAGTTCGGGCACGATATGGCCGAACAAATGGATGGAAGCGGCGCAGCCGCAGAAAGCGCTCGGGCACCCTGCCGGGCGACCACCAACCACCTGGCCCTCATCGCCGCTTACGGCAGCCATCGCGTCGCGGGAGCGATAGGATATCGCACGCCGCCCGAAGCCGTATTGTTCTTGAGGGTATGATGCCGCCTGGCCGCCACGCATGACGGGGCCGGAAAAATCACAGGGCATCGTCACATTGCATTCGGGCGCAACCGTGGAATGTCGTGAAGGTCGTGCCTCCGAGGCACCAGATGAAATTACAGTCAGCAAAGACGCAACAAGCAACAGATCACTTCGCATTGACAGGACTCCGATTGTGGGCCTGCCCCAATGCACAGACGGATAGATGTTTGGCGAAAATGGGATCGTTCTTGAATAAAGGGCTGAAAGGGAGACGCGAAATAGCGACTCCCTAACATAGGTTAACTAATGCGCCCGAATTTGGAGATTCTGCTTCGCGCTTGCCAGCCAGAACGCCCTTTCGAAAACCCGTCTTTGCCTATGCGGTGTGGCCCTGATCGACGTCTGGTGGCGTATTCTTCTCTCGCTGCGGTGTCATCTTCGCCGGACTTTCCCTGCCAGGCACGCCACGAGGTCCGAGTTGCTCCCGCTGGGCGTCGTCTTCCGAGAAATCGGGCTCTCGGCCATTGATGGCATCTTTGGACATGCACTCACCTCCGATAACGGTAGCAATCATATGGGCGAGCCGCCGTCGCGAAACGAAACAGCTTCCGCCCCGCTTGCGGACTAATCGGCGATGCCGGCGTCGGGCGGATCGACTCCAAGTGCGGTCGCCAGCGCGATCAGATGGTCCTGTTCTTCAACCAGGATGCCGCGAAGACTTTCCGCAATCGCGAATTCATTCAAGGCATCGGCCTGCTTGACCCGGCGGCGGTACTGACGAATCGTCTCTTTTTCATTCTCCAGGTCGAAGCGCAGCATGTCCTCGGCTTTTTCGGAGGTCTTGACCGGCTTCGGCGTCACCGACGGCATGCCGCCGAGATAATCGATGTGATTGGCGACCTTGAGCGCATGCGCCAGTTCTTCCCCGGCATGAACGGCGAGTTCGTCCGCTATGTTCATGTAGGCGGCGCCTTTGAGCACCTGGGAATAATTCACGTAAGCAATGATCGCCTGATATTCGCGCGACAGGTCCTCGTTGAGGCCTTCGATGAGGTTCTTGCGCGTCAGTTTTGTCTCGTCGGTTTTTGACATGTTTTCTCCCGGTCAGTCAGGCAAGCGAGCGCAAAAGCGATCGGAGCATCAAATGAAGATGCGGGTTAAACCTCGCTCGGAGGATTTGGTTCCACAAACGGAACAGCAGGCCACTCCATACTACGTGCTGCTGGGCGGCGGCGTCTTTCGGCAGTTTTCGGCCCCATCGGCGGCTTCAACCGACCGCCCGGTCGGCCGCTTGCCGGGCCTTCTCACCGGCCCGCTCGACGCTCGCCTCGCCGGCTCGCTCCGCCTTGGCGCGCAACTCGCATTTGGTGCGGATGTCTTCCAGTTCCTCGTCGGTGAGATGCTCGATGCCGACAAAGGAATTATGCGCGGAGCTGACCCGGATGAGTTCATCGAGTTTAACCTGAATGGCGGCGCTGTCGCGGTTCTGCGAATTCTGAATCAGGAAGACCATCAGGAAGGTAACGATCGTGGTGCCGGTGTTGATGACCAGTTGCCAGGTGTCGGAATAGCCGAACACCGGTCCGGTGACGGCCCAGATGATCACGACGAGCGAGGCCACCACGAAGGTGGACGCGCGTCCGGCGGCCTGCGAGGTACGACTGGCGATTTTCCCGAACAGATGGTTGGCCGCTTTCAAGCGCGCCTCGCCGGATGCGGGATGCTTGGCCGCGCCCGCCGTCAGTTGCGCACGATCTGGCATGATTTCCTTTGGATTTCCCTGCCAAATCCCATCTCAGCCTCCCGCTGATGTCCGGGTTCAACGGAGCAGCGGAACTTTTGTTCCACGCTTACGCGACACGGAATTTCGGTGAAACGCGATCAGGAACAAATCCTTGCACGACCTGTTGCAGTCTCTGACAACCATGGAGGACTGCAATGGTTACAGAAACAAGAGAGACCGGGAACCTGATTGGCAGCGACAAGGTGGAAGGCACCGCGGTGTTTGGCGCGGACCAGACCAAGATCGGCTCGATCGAGCGGGTCATGATCGACAAGCAAACCGGCAAGGTCTCCTACGCGGTTTTGAGCTTTGGGGGATTTCTCGGCATCGGCGACGATCACTATCCGCTGCCGTGGCAGTCGCTCAAATACGACACCAATCTCGGCGGCTACATTGCCGGCATCACCGAGACCCAGCTCAAGGGAGCGCCGAAATATACCAATGACAACACCTGGAACTGGAGTGATCCGACGCGGGCCCGCGCCGTGAACGATTACTACGGCGTCGCCCTGCCCTGATCGTTACAGGCGGCCAACACCTGATCCGAAACGGCCCCGGAGCGATCCGGGGTTTTTTCTTCGCGATTTCGTGTCCCGGCTATTTCGCAAACACCTGCCGCAGAAAGCAGAGCCCGTTGTAGGTCAGCCGCGTTTCGCTGGTTTCTCCGTCGGCCACCTGGCCTTCGAGAAACGTCTCGAGTTCAGGAAGAGCGCGATCGAATCTTCCGACCACGCCCATCATGTCGCAGGTTTCCCTGATCCGTGCGATCGGCTTTTCAAGAACGTCGATTGTTGCTGTGGCCATGATTCACAATTCGAACATCCACCAGCCGTTCCCCCGCCGCTTCCGGAAAAAGCAGCGACTTTCGGTCGCTGCTGTCAGCTTCCGCCCGCCGCCGAGACGCGCCAGACGGTGTTGCCGACGTCGTCGGCGATCAACAGCGCGCCGGATTTGTCGATCGCAAGACCGACAGGGCGTCCGCGCGCCTGATTGTCGCCGTTCAAAAAGCCGGTCACGACATCCTGCGGCATGCCGTTCGGCTGCCCGTTGTTGAAGGGAACGAATATGACCTTGTAGCCATTCAGGGGCTCGCGGTTCCAACTGCCGTGTTCGCCGACAAAGGCGCCGCCGCGATAGACCTGCGGCAGCGTATTGCCGGTGTAGAACGTGAGGCCCAAGGGAGCGACGTGCGAACTCAGCGCATAGTCCGGCGCGATCGCCTTGGCCACGAGGTCCGGCCGTTGCGGCTCGACCCGCGGATCGACGTGCTGGCCATAATAGCTGTAGGGCCATCCATAGAACGCGCCGTCCTTTACTGACGTCATGTAATCCGGCACCAGATCCGGCCCCAGTTCGTCGCGCTCGTTCACCACCACCCACAGCGCGCCACTATGCGGCTCGAAGCTCAGGCCGTTCGGATTGCGCAGGCCGCTGGCGAAAATGCGATGCCGGCCGGTCGCGCGGTCGATCTGCCAGACCGAGGCGCGGTCACGTTCGGCTTCGATGCCGTTTTCGGTGATATTGCTGTTGGAGCCGACGCCGGCATACAGCGTCGAGCCATCGGGACTTGCGACCAGGCTCTTGGTCCAATGATGATCGATCGGTGGACCCGGCAATTCCGTGAGCGTGGTGCCCGGCGCGGTGATCTTGGTGTCGCCGGTCTTGTAGGGATATTTGACGATCCCGTCGGTATTGGCGACGTAAAGGTCGTCGCCGACCAGCGCCACGCCGAACGGCGAATGCAAATGATCCAGAAACACGCTTTGGCTTTTTGGCACGCCATCGCCCTTGGCGTCATGCAACAACGTGATCCTGTTGCTCGGCCCGGTATCGCCGCCCGAGGTTGCCCATGATTCCACCCACGCCATCACGATATCCTTGGGGCGGGTGACCGGCTGGGTGCCCGGCGATTTCGACTCGACGACCAGGACATCTCCATTGGGCAACACGTACAGGGATCGCGGGTGCTGCAATCCCGTGGCCAACGCCTCGATCTTCAATCCCGGCGCTACCGTCGGCGTCTCGCCTTGCTTCCAGCCGACCACCTTGGCGATATGCATCGGCGGCAGCAAATACTGGGTTTGTTCGGGCAGATTGGGATGCGGACCGATCTGCGCTTTGGGATCGCCTCCCTTGTCGTTGCATCCGGCCAGGCAGAGCGCCAGGGCGCTCGGCAGAATCAAGGTCGAAAGGCGCGCGCGCCGCCATACTTTAGAATGAGAACTTTGCGGGATCGAGGTCATCATTTGCTCGCTCCCACGCCGTGGCGATAAACCAATTCTCCTCCGAGCCACCCCGTTACGAGCAGGATCAGCACAACGAGCACGGAAAGAATCAAACCTACCGGAACGACCGAGGTCCAGGCATCGCGGGTGTGAACGAAGGCATTGAGCAACGCCAGCAGCATCGCGACGATGTTGCCCACCATGTGCGGCCATGCCGGCGCTTGCGCGCGTATCAGCCGGTTGCTGAGGAAATCGATCAGGCCGGCGATCGCGGCAAGCCCGCCCATGATCAGGCCGATCACCAGCAACCACGCGGAAAAATCCGCCCACATCATCTGGGCGGTGCGCCAATAGGCAATGTCGGTCACCAGTGCGCCGATAAAGCAGACGATGGGAAACGGCACCAGCATCGGATGGATCGGATGCCCGGCGATTTGCGCGGTCGAGCGCAAATTCGGATTGTCGCTCAAGGGAGGCCTCTTTGGGGAATGGCGGTTGCAGGTAATTTCGTCTGGACAACCAGCGGCCAACGTCGCGGTTCCTAATTAATTGGGATGAACCCGACCGTGGCGTCCTCCCGGATCGGGACGACGTTTCCTTGTTGCTTCGAGGCGCGATATTTAATGATCGCCATATTGGCCAGAAACATCCGGTTGCGCTGGCCGCTGCGGATCATCGCCACAATCGTGTCGCTCAGATATCGGGCTGCATCGTTCTCCAGTTCGCCGGTTTGCTGCAGATAGACCCAGGCAATCTCGACCGACTCTTCCACCAATTGGGACAACGATACGTCCACGCAAAACACTCCTAAACGAAGTCCTAACCACCGAAATCCAACGCGGCGGCCTTTAGGATCGAAGCCCGGGGCTTCGACAAGCAAACCTGCGAACCGCAAAACTGTTCCGGTCTGCCCACCGAACAGTCAGCCTGCACCGAACAAAACACAGCGCCGTGATCAACGAACGGTAGATCGCCGGCCTCGCAACTTTCCCGCCCCGAGGACGTTTTGGAATCCGCAGCATTTCCAGGGAGAGCCATCGATGCCGGATACGTCGCAAATCAGGGAACACATGGACGTCATCTCGTCGGACAGAAAGACGGTCGGCAAAGTCGATCACCTCGAAGGTTCCGATCAGATCAAGCTCACCAAGCAGAGTTCGCCGGACGGTCAGCACCATCATTTCATCCCGGTGTCATGGGTCGATCATGTCGACCAGCACGTTCACCTCAACAAATCGGGCGCCGACGTGACCTCGCATTGGCAGCACGGACAACGCTGACCCGACGGTGGCGGCGCTCCGGATATCGTCCGGGACGCCGCAGTAACGTCTCTTTTTCGGGCTGCACAGGCGTGTGCGGCCCGCAGCAACGGCGGAGGCCGTCATGAATGAACGAAAACCTAGCCGACCGGGGCTTAACCGGCGGGGGTTCATCAGCGCCGCGGCTGCAACGACAGCCGTGCCCATGGTGGCAAGAGCCGCCGGGACAGCCGGCACGCCCGTTGCCGCGGCGGATCCGTCGCGGCCGGTCGACCTCAGCCTTACCATCAATGACACGAGCAAGTCGCTCCGCATCGATGCGCGTACCACCCTGCTCGATGCGCTGCGCGAACATATCGGCCTGACCGGCAGCAAGAAGGGTTGCGATCACGGCCAGTGCGGCGCCTGCACCGTCATGATCGACGGCCGCCGGGTGCTGTCGTGCCTGACGCTCGCGCTCGCCGCCCAGGGCCAGCAGATCACCACGATCGAAGGCCTGGCCAAGGACGGCAAACTGCATCCGATGCAGCAGGCCTTCGTCGACCAGGATGCTTTCCAGTGCGGCTACTGCACGCCCGGGCAAATCATCTCGGGCATCGCCTGCGTCAAAGAAGGTCACGCCGGCAGCGACGACGACATCCGCGAATATATGAGCGGCAATATCTGCCGTTGCGCTGCCTACCCCAACATCGTCGCTGCCGTAAAACAGGCCGCTCCCGCCATGTCCGACGAGCAGAAGGGCTGAATCCGATGCGACCATTTACATATCAAAGGGCGACCGATGCCTCGTCAGCGATCCAGGCGCTCGCGGCTGCGGCGTCCGCCAACAACGCGCTGACCGAAGCATCGAGCCAGCCACTCGCCGGCGGCACCACGCTGATCGATCTGATGAAGCTCGACGTGATGCGGCCGACGACCGTGGTCGATATCAACCCGCTCGCAGCTTCCTGGTCGAACGTCAGTGTCGACAACGGCAATCTGCGGTTAGGCGCGCTGGCGCGGATGTCCGATGTCGCCGCCAAGCCTGAAATCCAGCAGCATTATCCCGTGATCGCTGATGCGCTCAAACTCGCCGCCAGTCCGCAGTTGAGAAACATGGCCTCGCTCGGCGGCAATGTACTGCAGCGTACCCGCTGTACTTATTTTCGCGACGTCAGCTATGCCAATTGCAACAAGCGAAACCCGGGATCGGGTTGTGCTGCGCTGCAAGGTTTTAACCGTACCCATGCGGTGCTGGGCACCAGCGAACAATGCATCGCGACCTATCCCGGGGATTTTGCCCAGGCGCTGATCGCCCTCGATGCAACAATCGAGATCACCGGCATATCCGGTGTCCGCAACCTGCCGTTCTCCGAGTTGCACAAGCGCCCGGGCAACACCCCCGAGATCGAGACCGTTCTGAGTCCGGGCGAACTGATCTCGGCGTTCTCGATCCCCGGCCGCTGGCCGCGCTCGGTCTACCTGAAAGCGCGCGACCGCCAATCCTACGAATTCGCATTGGCCTCGGCCGCGATCGCCCTCGATATGCAGGACGATGTCATCAACGACGCCCGCGTGGCGCTGGGTGGTGTTGCCACGATTCCGTGGCGCGCACGCGAGGTCGAAGCGCTGCTAAAGGGCCAGAAGCTCGACGACGCCCTCACCGGCCGCGCGGCGGAGGCGGCTTTTGCCGACGCCAAAGCCGGCAAGCACAACGGGTTCAAGATTGCGCTCGGCAAGCGCGTGGTTTCGCGCGCTTTGCACCAGGCCGCAACGATGGAGATTTGAGATGTCGACCGCCGCACCCGAGCCAAAGGCCAATATGGGCCAGCCGATTCCGCGCTACGACGCCGTCGTCAAAGTGACGGGCAAGGCCGAATATGCTTCCGACGTCGCCCTGGTAAACCCGGCCTATGCCTATCTCGTCACCAGTTCGATCGCCAAGGGGCGGGTCGACGGCTTTGATCTTGCCGCCGCCAAACAGGTGCGTGGCGTGATCGACATCGTCACCCACGAGAATGCGGAAAAGCTCAAGGAAGCAAAACTATTCAGCAACGGCGGTTATGCCGCGACCACGATACAACCGCTGAAATCGGCCGAGATTGCCCAGGCCGGACAGATCGTGGCAGTCGTGATTGCCGAAACGTTTGAGGCCGCCCGTCAGGCCGCGCATGCGGTGAAGGTGAATTACACCGCGGCGATGCCATCAGCGACATTCGACTCGCCGGGCACGACCTCCGCCCCCGCCAAGGGGCAGCTTGCCCAGTTCAAGGAAGACCCGAAGGTCGGCGACTTCGCCAAGGCGTTCGGGGAAGCCGAGGTCAAGGTGAGCGCCGCCTATCAGACGCCGCCGCAGCATCACAATCCCATGGAATTGTTTGCGACGAGCTGCGTCTGGCATGGCGACAACCTGACGCTCTACGAGCCGAGCCAATATGTTTACGGCCTCAAGAACGGCGTTGCCGAACAGCTCGACATCGATGCGGACAAGGTCAGGGTCATCAACGCGTATGTCGGGGGCGCCTTCGGCTCGAAGGGCTCGCTGACCCCGCGGACCGCCATCATTGCAAGCATCGCCAAACGGTTGGGACGCCCGGTAAAACTGGTCGCCAGCCGTGCCCAGGGGTTTACCATCGCGACCTTTCGCGCCGAAACCCGGCACGAGATTCAGATCGGCGCCAGTCGTAACGGCAAGCTGACCGCCCTGCGGCACGAAGGCTGGGAGATTTCGTCCCGCCCCGATCCCTATGCCGTCGGCGGCACCAAGACGACGACGCGGCTCTACGATTGCCCGAACGTCGAGAGCAAAGTCTCGATCGTGCGCGCCGACCGCAACACGCCGGGCTTCATGCGCTCACCGCCGGAAGTGCCTTACATGTTCGCGCTCGAGAGCGCGATGGACGAGCTTGCGGTCGCGCTCAACATGGATCCGGTCGAACTGCGCCGCATCAATGACACCACCAAAGAACCGATCGGCGGCAAGCCCTATACGTCACGCTCGCTGATGGCGTGTTACGACGCGGCCGCCAAGGCATTTGGATGGGACAAGCGCACCCCGCAACCGAAATCGATGACCGAAGGCGATTGGCTGGTCGGCTATGGCTGCGCCACCACCTGTTATCCCACGCAGATGGCGCCCGCCGCCGCGCGGGTGCGGCTGCAACGCGACGGCCACGTCCGCGTCGAGATCGCCGGCCACGAGATCGGCAATGGCGCCTATACCGTGATCGGCCAGGCGGCCGCGGAAAAACTCGGCGTTCCCGTGGAAAAAGTCTCGGTCTTTATCGGCGACAGCGATTTGCCGCCAGCGCCCGTGGCGGGCGGATCAAATTCCACCGCCAG
>Ga0208589_1000648_pt1 | contig 16102 bp, 17 predicted proteins | sample NGESurshal092012_2_FD_184486 | JGI IMG/M metagenome (GOLD analysis project Ga0208589, IMG submission 184486) | Arctic peat soil microbial communities from Barrow, Alaska - NGEE Surface sample F53-2 shallow-092012 (SPAdes) | ecosystem: Environmental > Terrestrial > Soil > Wetlands > Peat ... | reverse complement strand
CGCGAAGCGGCGGGCCCGCGGCGCCGTCCACGTGCTCGACCGGCGGAGAAAATCGCTTGCGCCGAAAACCGCCAAATGCGGAGAAGAAATCAGCTCACACCACGATGCTGAGCCGCTTCGCGGCGCGGGTGATGCCGGTGTAGAGCCAGCGGGCGCGGCTGTCCTGGAACGCAAAACTCTCGTCGAACAGCACGACGTCGTCCCATTGCGAGCCCTGCGACTTGTGCACGGTCAGCACATAGCCGTAGTCGAACTCGTCGTAGGGCTTGCGCTGCTCCCACGGCAGCGCCTCGACGCCGCCCTCGAAGCAGTCCTGGCGCACCGAGACCTTGGTCACCTTGTGGCCGAGATCCTCGTCGGGCGACAGCCGCATGGTGATGATCTGCGACTTTGACGCCGCGCGCGACTTCACCCGCCATAGCCCGCCGTTGAACAGGCCCTTCTTGCGGTTGTTGCGCAGGCAGACCAGCTTGTCGCCGGCGACCGGCAACGGATCCTCGATGTTTTGCTTCTGCCGCACCCGCATGTTGTAGGCGCGCCGCGTGTTGTTGCGCCCGACCAGCACCTGATCGGCCTGCATCACCCGGTTCGGATCGAGCTCGGCGCGCGATACCACTTCGCTTTCGCCGTAGCGGCCGATGTCGAGGTCGCGGCCCTCGCGCACGTCCATCGACATCCGCACGATCGGATCGTCCTGGGCCTGGCGATGCACCTCGGTCAGCATCGCGTCGGGCTCGCAATCGGTGAAGAAGCCGCCGCCCTGGATCGGCGGCAATTGCGCGGGATCGCCGAGCACCAGAAGCGGGCAGTCGAACGACATCAAATCGCGGCCGAGCTCGGCATCGACCATCGAACACTCATCGATTACGATCAGTTTTGCCTTGGAGGCCGGCGCGTCGTCCCACAGTTCAAAACTCGGCTGCTCGACACCGGATTCGCGCGCGCGGTAGATCAGGGAATGAATGGTGGAGGCGTTGTCGCAGCCCTTGTTGCGCATCACCAGGGCCGCCTTGCCGGTGAAGGCCGCGAACTTGACATCGCCATCGACCCCGTCGGCGATGTGGCGGGCCAGCGTGGTCTTGCCGGTTCCGGCATAGCCGAACAGCCGGAATACCGGCGGCGTGCCGTTCTTGCCGGGTTTTGCCTTGAGCCAGTCGGCAACGGCTTTAAGCGCGGAATCCTGATGCGGCGTGAAGGTGGTCATGCGGTCTCGGCGGAGGGGCGAGGCGGGCGCAAAGCTCGCGACTCGGACGGGGCACAAGCTAACCATTCGCGCTCGCCTTGCAAGCCGGTCTTCCGCGCGGCGGAATTGGCGGGCTTTGCCCGCGCTGGACTTGAGACCGGCGCGGGATACACTGCCTCTCAAAAATGAGCCGGAGTGACGCGCCATGAAATTCGGCATTTTCTATGAGCTGCAACTGCCGCGTCCGTGGGTGGCCGGCGACGAGCTCAGGCTGTACCAGAATGCCCTGACGCAACTGGAGACCGCGGACCGCTGCGGCTACGACCATGCCTGGGTGGTGGAGCATCATTTCCTCGAGGAATATTCGCATTCGCCGTCGCCGGAATCGTTTCTGGCCGCCGCCAGCCAGCGCACCAAGCAGATCCGGCTCGGCCACGGCATCATTCAGCTCACGACCAACCATCCCGCCCGCGTCGCCGAGCGCATCGCGGTGCTCGATCTGCTCAGTAACGGCCGCTGCGAATTCGGCATGGGCGAAAGCGCGTCGATCACCGAATTGACGCCGTTCGGCCGCGACATGGAAACCAAGCGCGAGGTGTTCGAGGAAGCGGTCCAGGCGATCTTTCCGATGTTCACCAAAGTCGGCACCGAGCATCACGGCAAATATTTCGATATTCCGTTGCGCAACGTGGTGCCAAAACCGGCGCAGAAGCCGCATCCGCCGCTGTGGATGGCGTGCTCGCAATTGCAGACCATCGAACGCGCCGGCCAGAACGGCTTTGGCGCGCTCGGCTTTCAGTTCGTCAGCGCCGACGCAGCGCATGCCTGGGTGCACGCCTACTACAACGCGATCACCAAGCGGTTGAAGAAGCTCGCCGACTACCAGATCAATCCGAACATGGCGCTGGTGTCGTTCTTCATGTGCGCCAAGACCGACGAGGAGGCCCGCGCGCGTGCCGACGGCGCCACCTTCTTCCAGTTCGCGCTGCGTTTTTACGGCGCGTCGCAGAACCGCCAACGCCCCGATCCCGGCACCGTCAACATGTGGGACGAATACAACAAGTGGAAGCGCGAGAATCCCGAGGCGCAGGAAGCCGCCTTGCGCGGCGGCCTGATCGGCTCACCCGAAACCATCCGCAAGAAGCTGCGGCGGTTCAGGAGCTCGCATATCGACCAGGTGATCCTGCTGAATCAAGCTGGCAAGAACAGCCACGAACATATCTGCGAGTCGCTCGAGCTGTTTTCCAAAGAGGTGATGCCGGAATTCCAGAACGATCCCGAGCACGAGGCCTGGAAGGCCGGCGTGATGAGCGGCGCGATCCAGCTCGAGGAGATCGAAACCGAAGCCTTCAAGGATCGCTACGGCAAGCTCGCGGTCAACGTCGCCAAACCCGCCGTCGCGGCGGCGGGGTAGCCACGAGAAGGAGCGCGCCATCGTGGCTTCACGCGCCACGACCGGGCAGGTGCGCGACAAAGAAATGTTCCGCCGGTTCGGCGAATTCCTCGGCGAAATCATAAAACGCCGACGCCTCTTCGGCCGTCGCGGAGCGTGGACGCGCATTTGAATCCATCAAGGGCCGGTCCTGATAAAGCCGGTCGACCGCCCGCCCGAACCATGCCGAGCGAACAATCTCGTTAGCGATCGAAATTTCCGTGGCTTCGAACGCAAGCGTCGGCAGGCCGCTCAGCTCGAGGACAAACACGCGCCGTTCGATGATTTCGGGCGCTATACCCGGATTCGTAGTCGCAGCGGGCATGAGGTTATTTCGTTGTGCGTCTCGTCAGGGCGTTATTGGCTTCCAACCAATAATGCCCTGATCGAATCAGCCCGCACCGCGTCGGTCAAGAACATGAAATTTTGTAGTTTGCGACGAGGCATGCTGTTTCGTCCAGCAATCGCGTCGCCTCGGGTTGAACCGTCTTCCGATACCAAAGGCGCGCAATGTTTCGTTCTAGGTCGTGTTGCGATTTTCGAACTCGCGCGGTCGTATACGAGATCGTTTTGTTTCTTTTTCAGGTCGTGCGGAGAACAGCAAAAATGCGGCGTCGTAAAAATTGGATACTCATTTCATTGACCGAATGATGCGATCGTCGGATATTCGACGCCGCAGATTTCACTCGTCCGCTTTATTTTCTGGGTTCCGCATGAGGCCAAATCCGCCGGCAGCCGTGGGCGGCATGCGCAAGCGCATGACCCGCCGCTGCGTCTCCGCGGCCACCGGCGCCTGTCGCTGATCCCGGCGTAACCCCCGCAATATTCATACGTCCTGCGATACGCGCCGCGATTTCGGCAAACGAGGCCCCATGTCCAAAGCCTACATCATCGAAGTTCATCACCGCACCGCCGGTATCGTCGCGAGCGACCAAGCGAGCGAACAAGGCGGATTCAGGTTCTTTTCCTCGGACCGCAAGTTCGATCGGCTGGAAGGCCGCATGTTCCGCTCGGCGCGGGATGCCGAGCGCGCAGCCCACGCGTTGCTCGGCGTCGATCGTCATCGACCTGCGCAAGAAAACGTCCGCGGCGCTATCGCCGTCTGAATCGGCAGGACAAACCCAGCCTTCGCCAAGGGGGCGGTCGATGGAAATGGGCGCCGAGTTCCTGACGCCGGCGACGGCAGAAAATTCGTGCGACCCGCAAGCCCGGCATGGAAAATTTGCGTTCCTGCCGGGCGTTTGCGCAATGGCGTTGTTGCTTTTTCGGCCGCCTCCTTGTCCGGGCCCGCGCGAGGGGCAAAATCAACATAACGGCTGACATGCGGCGGGCGGCAATGGCGCGCCAGGCCATCATGCTCCGGCACCGCTCGCTCTATTGGAGATCACAATGGGCCTTCACCAGACCAACATCGAAACCCTTCCGTTCGTAACCGCCGAGCTCAATTATCTTGCCCCGACGGACGGAAAGCCGCGGACCTATGCACTCGACCCGCCGCCGGGACAGCCGAAGTCGACCGCACTGCCGGAACCGCACCATGTTCCGATCTTCGACGGACGCTCCATCGCCGACAGCATCTCGCTCGACCGCGAAGGGTTTGCGCTCGTTCGACACCCCACTTCAGTCAGGAATTTCTACGACGATAACGAGGTCAAAAAGATCTATTACCCCGCGGTCGAAGCCTTCTTGCGCGCCACTTTGAAAGCCGATCGCGTCTTCATTTTCGATCACACCGTCCGCAAGCGGGTGGAGGGTTCAGCCGATGTGCGCGGCGCCGGTCCCCGGCAACCGGCGACCCGCGTTCATGTCGATCAGACCGATTTGTCGGGCCGCAACCGTGTTCGCGAACATTTGCCGGATGAAGCGGACGATCTGCTGAAAGGGCGCGTGCAAGTCATCAATCTGTGGCGTCCGATCCGCGGGCCGTTGCTGGATGCGCCGTTGGCGATGGCTGATGCCCAGAGCGTAGCCCCCGGCGATCTGATCGCGTCGGACCTGATCTATCCCGGCCGCAACGGCGAAACCTACTCGGTCAAGTTCAGCCCGGCGCATCGCTGGTTCTATTTTTCGAAGATGACGGCGGACGAAGCGTTGCTGCTGAAGTGCTACGATTCCAAAACCGACGGTAACGCGCGGTTTGCGCCGCATACCGCCTTTGTCGATCCGACCACGCCGGTGGATGCGCCGCCTCGCGAAAGCATCGAACTGCGCACGCTGGTGTTTCATTCGCGATAGGCGCATCCTGGCGGCGGCTCAGTTGGTATGGCCCGGGCCGGCCGCGTTTTCGTCCTTGGCGGTCTGGCGCTCGGTTGGCGTCACGCATACCACGTCGCCGCCAAAAGCCTCCCGCCAGACATATCCTTGCCGACAGGTATTCGGGCCGTAGGGGCCGCCGCCGGCCTGCAGATTGTTCGGGCCATTGGCATTCTGCAGTTTTGCGTCGGTGCGCTGCTGCGGCGTCACGCAGACATCGTCGTTCGGCTTGGCTTCACGCCAGACATAGCCGGTCTTGCAGTCGGCGAGCGCCGTTGCCGTGGTGACCGCAAACACAAGCGGAAGCGCGATAGCAAATAGAGAGCCTTTCAGCATCGATTTGTTCGACATGGTTACCTCCTGTTGCCGGGATTGAACCCCGCCCTTGTTTCCCCGGGCGCTCCCACGCGCGATCCTACAGGCGGAGACAACCTGTAAGTGTGAATGGCTTCACATTCCCTTTGAATAGTGCCGATCCGGATCCGGATCGGGGGCGGCCGGAGCGCGCTATTCGGCGCAAGCGCGCATTCCTTCTCTTCGGGCGTTTTCCGGGAGAAGGCTGTTGCCCGAACCCAGCCAACAAAAGAATTCTGTGAGATTGCCGCCGCCGCGATTTCGCCGCCATATTGAACGGATTGGCGCGCAGGTTTTCTTTTTCGATCATCGCAACTGAAATTCCGGCGCAACCGTTTCGCAGCCTTGCAGTAATTTTGGGGAATGCCGCATGTCGGATATCGCAGTGAAGGTGTCGGAGCCGATCGCGCTGAAAGCGCGGTTCAACGAGGACTGGCTTGCATTCGCGATCGGCCTTCTGGTGTTCGCGCTGGCGTTGTTCAGCATCAGCGGGACTGATCTCTTGGGCTGGGCCGTCAATACCTTGGTCTATGTGGACGTCACCAGCGCGCTCGCTCCGGTCGCGAAGGCCTTTGCCTGGCTCGGCGGCGTCGGTGCGTTGCTCGCGACCTATGCCGCGTTGCTCGTGGTGCTGAGCGCTGGCGTCGCAACGCTCGGCGCCGACGTGAAGAAATTTGCCATTGCTTTCACCGCCGTCTTCGCCATCGCCTATGCGAGCTGGATTCTCGGCAGCTATGCCCATATCGCCGCGGTGACGCCGGCCGAGCAGCAGAAATTCGGCATCGGCTGGTCGCTGAAACTCACCAATGAAGGCGGCTATATCGTCGCGCTGCTTTCGGGGTTGATCATCGCCAATTTCCTGCCCGGCTTCGCCGACTGGCTGAAGGAAGCGATCCGCCCCGAGCTCTACATCAAGATCGCGATCGTGATCCTCGGTGCGACGGTGGCTGTCACCGCCGCCGGCCGGCTGAACCTCGCATCGTCATTGTTGCTGCGCGGCGCCGCCGCGATCGTCGAGGCCTATCTGATCTACTGGGCGGTGATCTATTACGTTGCGCGCAAATGGTTCGGCTTCAGCCGCGAATGGTCGGTGCCGCTGGCCTCGGGCATTTCGATCTGCGGCGTGGCCGCCGCAATCGCCACCGGCGGCGCGATCCGGGCGCGGCCCGCGGTGCCGGTGCTGGTGTCGTCGCTGGTGGTGGTATTCGCGGTCGTCGAAGTCCTGATCCTGCCGTTCCTGGCCCAGACCTTCCTGTGGCACGAGCCGCTGGTGGCCGGGGCCTGGATTGGGCTGGCGATCAAGACCGACGGCGCGGCGGTTGCCGGCGGCGGCATCACGGAATCGCTGATCATGGCGAAAGCGGCGGCGGAAGGTATCCGCTATCAACCGGGATGGATCCTCGCGACCACGACCACGGTAAAAATCTTCATCGACATCTTCATCGGCGTCTGGGCGTTCATCCTCGGCTATATCTGGACCAACTACATCGACAAGGGCCCGGACAAGGCAAAGCTGATCGAGATCTGGCAGCGTTTCCCGAAATTCATCCTCGGCTTCATCGTGGTGTTCGCGGTGTCGCTGTGGCTGGCGCTGGGATCGACGCCCGAGATCGCCAAGGCGCTGCCGGCGGCGGCCAGCGAGGCCAATGTGTTCCGGGTGATCTTCTTCATCCTGACCTTCTTCTCGATCGGCGTGCTCTCGGACTTCCGCAAGCTATGGCAACAGGGCTTTGGCAAACTCGCGGCAGTCTACTTTGTCAGCCTGTTCGGCTTTGTCATCTGGGTCGGGCTGTTGATCTCCTGGCTGTTCTTCAGCGGTTTTAAACCGCCGCTGGCGAGTTAGAGCCATTATGAAGCTCAGCGATCACCGCAACGGAAGCGCGCTCCCTCTCCCGTGGGGAGAGGGCTGGGGTGAGGGGGTACGGACTATCGTTCTGCCAAACCCCTCACCCGGCACTACGTGCCGACCTCTCCCTATGGGAGAGGTGAGCCGATGCGCCGTGCTCGAACGAATTAGGAAGGACATCTCATGTCGCAAACGAACCTTAGGGACGAACTCGACGCACCGGTCGAGCCGCTGCTGCCGATCGAGAAAAAGCTGATCGGCTGGAGCCTCGGCATCGGGATCGCGCTCTTGGTCGTGCTGATCGCCCTCAATCACTTCATGCCGATCAAGCTGTGACCGCGCCGTCATCCTGAGGTGCGCGCTGTTGCGCGCCTCGAAGGATGGCCACGCGTGCGGTCCATCCTTCGAGGCCCGCCGAAGTCGGCGGGCACCTCAGGATGACGACGGTCGCTTGGCTTCGCCTAGTTTTGCAGTGCCGCGAGCAACTCGTCGGGCCGCTCCGTCATCATCATGTGGCCGGCGCCGGGCAGCACGACGGTGCGCGCGTTCGGCAATGCGGCGGCGAGGACCTTGCCCGCTCTGGCGGGCGTCATCATGTCGCGTTCACCGAGGATCAGCGTCACCGGCACCGCGACCTTTGCGGCTGCGGCAAGCGCGCCCTGATAGGCGTTGCAGGCGTTGAGATCATTGAACAGCACGCCGGGGCGGCATTGCTCCAGCACGCGCTGCGCGCCCGAATGCATCCATAGTCCCGGCGCGAGGCTGCCGCCGAGCTCGGCCTGGAAACCGAGCCCCCAGATCGAGACCATGTCGATCGCTGCATGGTCGTTGGCCTCGGCGGCCTTCAGGAGATCGGGTCCGACCGTCATGGTCGCCGCCGTTCCGATCAGGCTCAGGCCGGAGACCTTTTCCGGATGCCGCGCGACGGTCTCCAGCGCAATCAGCGATCCCATGGAATGGCCGATGAGTTTTGCCTTCGCCGCGCCTGCCGCTTTGAGCAGCGCGGCTACCCAGTCGGCCATCTCGGCAATGGTCGCAAGTGGCTTGCCGCCCGAGCGTCCATGTCCCGGCAGATCGGGCGCCAACAGGCCAAAACCGTGATGGGCAAACCAGCGGCTGTGCAGCGCCCAGGTGGTGTGATCAAAGCCCGCGCCATGCAGCAGCACGACGGTCGGCAGCGCGGGGTCGAATTCCCGGCCGCCGGTCGCGACGAACACTTCGGCGCCGTTGACGGATAGCTGCATGGCTCAAACCCTCTGCGAAGTACGGAGCGCCTGGCCGAGATCATCGATGATATCGGCGGACGCCTCGATGCCGACCGACAGCCGCACCAGTTCCTCGCCGATCCCGGAGGCCTTGAGTTGCGCGGCATCCATCTGCTGATGGGTGGTGCTCGCCGGGTGGATCACCAGCGTCTTGGCGTCGCCGACATTGGCGAGATGGCTGATCATCCGTAAGGACTCGATGAATTTCTTGCCGGCCGGCCGGCCGCCCTTGATGCCAAAACTGATGATCGAGCCGGCGCCGCGCGGCAGCAGGCGCTTGGCCAGCGCGTAATCGGGATGGCTTTCCAATGAGGGATGCAGCACCCATTCCACCGCCTTGTTGGCGGAGAGCGCCTCAAGTACCGCATGGGTGTTGGCGACGTGGCGCTCCATGCGCACGCCGAGTGTCTCGACGCCTTGCAGCAACTGGAACGCGTTGGTTGGCGACAGGCAGGCGCCGAAATCGCGCAGGCCTTCGGTGCGCGCCCGCATGATGAAGGCGGCCTGGCCGAATTGTTCGTCGAAGACGATGCCGTGATAACCGGCATAAGGCTCTGTCAACTGTGAAAATTTTCCGGACGCCCGCCAGTCGAACCGGCCGCCGTCGACCACCACGCCGCCGATCGCGATGCCGTGGCCTCCGATCCATTTGGTCGCCGAATTCATCACGATGTCGGCGCCGAGTTCGATCGGCCGGCTGAGATAGGGCGTGGCAAACGTGTTGTCGATCAAGAGCGGGATCCTGGCGTCATGCGCGATGTTGGCGACCTCGGGAATATCCAGCACTTCGAGGCCGGGATTGCCGATGGTCTCGCCGATCACAAGTCGCGTGTTGGGCCGGATCGCGGCGCGGAATTCGTCGAGCGCGCGCGGCTTGACGAAGCTCGTGGTAATGCCGAACCGCGGCAGCGTGTGGGCGAGAAGGTTGATGGTGCCGCCATAGAGCGAGGCGGAGGCCACGATATGGTCGCCGGCATTCAACAGCGTCACGATCGCCAGATGCAGCGCCGCCATGCCGCTGGCGGTGCAGATCGCGCCGACGCCGCCTTCCAGCGCCGCCAGCCGCTCTTCGAGCACGGCGGTCGTCGGATTCGAAATCCGCGTATAGATGTGGCCGGCGCGTTCGAGGTTGAACAGGGCGGCGGCATGTTCGGAATCCTGGAACACGTAGGAGGTGGTCTGGTAGATCGGGACCGCCCGCGAGCCGGTCACGGGATCGGGATGCTGGCCGGCATGAAGGCTCAGGGTTTCGAAGGCGGGCGGCTTGGGTGCGGGCATGACGAACTCGATGAAGGCTGGCGGAAAGCCGGGATGCGGCTGCATCCGCGACTTTGTCATAAATCGTTTTTGATTGTTAGCCTTCCGGCGGACCTGTTTGTCGCGTTTTTGCAGCCCGCATCCGTCCCAGAAGGAACGATCGCCTGTCGCGATCGGTTTCGCAGCAACAAACTTCCGGGCAATGCCAACCGTCGATGACAATCTTCCTGTGTCGTGTGACGTCGTTGTTCGATCGTGCGCGATCGCGCATCGCACCAGGACGTTTATCCGTTCTGAATCCAGATGCCCAAGTTTTGATTAACCAATTCGCGCGTGCGGAGCCCAAGAAAAATGCATCGCGGATGATTGCGATCCCGCAATAAAGCCATCGCCGCCGCGCTGTCGCGCAGTGCGCTCATTGCTATTTTTGCAGAGCACTCGACACGCATCAACGACGACACCATCATCCTGACAACGAATGCAACCGTTTGTATCGCAGCGTTTGCGCCAGGAGACCGTGATGAGACGCCGTGAATTGTTGAAATGGCTGACCGCGGCTGCATCGCTGTTTGCGGTTGCGTGGCAGGCCGACGCGCAAGCGCCGCTGAAGGAAATTCGTATCGGCTATCAGAAGACCGGCGTTCTCGTCATCGCGCGGCAACAGGCGATTTTGGAAAAACATTTCGCGGCGCAGGGCGTCGCGGTGAAGTGGATCGAGTTCACCTCGGGGCCGCCGATGATGGAGGCCATGAGCACCGGCAGCGTCGATCTCGGCTCGGTCGGCGATACCCCGCCGATCTTCGCCCAGGCGGCGAACGCCAACATCGTTTATGTCGCGGGCTCGCCGATCACCAACGGCCAGGGCATCCTGGTGCAGTCCGATTCCGACATTCATACCCTCGGCGACCTCAGGGGCAAACGGGTCGGCGTCGCCAAGGGCACCAGCGCACACAACGTCCTGATCGCGACGCTTGAAAAAGCGGGGCTCAACTACGAAGACATCACCCCGGTCTATCTGTCGCCGCCGGATGCGGGACCGGCATTCGCCAACCGCAGCATCGACGCCTGGGCGATCTGGGATCCGTATTTCGCGATCGGCGAGAAAAAACAAAACGGCCGGATTCTCGTCAATGCCCGGGAAGTGGCAAAAACCAATTCGTTCTATATCGCCAACCGCGACTTCGCCAACGCCCACCCCCATGCGACCCGCGAGATCATCGAGGGCCTGACCGAGGCCGCGCGTTGGGCCGAGGCGCACCGCGATGCGGTGGCGGCAGCGCTTGCCGCGGTCACCGGCGTGCCGCTCGAGATCCAGACGGTCGCCGCCAACCGCGCTTCCTTCACCATCGGTCCGGTCACCGACGACATCGTCGTCACGCAACAGGCGGTGGCCGATCGCTTTCACATGCTTGGGCTAATCCCGAAGCCGATCGTCATTCGCGACATCGTCTGGCGCGCCGCGCAGACCTGATCCCATTCAAACAAGGAGAACGAACCATGCGCTGGTACCAGCGGGTCATCGCCATCGCCGTATTGTCCATGAGCACGGTCGCCGCCGGCGTCGGCGCCAGTTACGGTCAGGACAAGACGGTGCGCATCGGCTACCAGAAATACGGCAAGCTGGTGCTGCTCAAGGGCAAGGGTTCGCTCGAGGAGAAACTCAAGCCGCTCGGCTACAAGGTGTCATGGACGGAATTCCCGTCCGGGCCGCCGCTGCTGGAAGCGCTCAATGTCGGCGCCATCGATTTCGGCATTGCCGGCGAAACGCCGCCGATCTTCGCGCAGGCCGCTGGCGCGCCGCTGGTCTATCTCGCCTACGATCCGCCGGCGCCGCAGGGCGAGGCGATCCTGGTGCCCAAGGACAGCGCGCTGAAGTCGGTTGCCGATCTCAAAGGCAAGAAGGTCGCGCTCAACAAGGGCTCCAATGTTCATTATCTGCTGGTGCGGGCGCTGGAGAAGGCCGGGCTGAAATATACCGATATCCAGCCGGTATTTCTGGCGCCGTCGGATGCGCTGGCCGCCTTCAGCCGCGGCTCGGTCGATGCCTGGGTGATCTGGGATCCCTATGAGGCCGCCGCCGAAGCCTCGACCGGCGCGCGCATTCTCGCCGACGGCACCGGCATCGTCTCCAACTACCAGTTCTATTTCAGCTCGAAGGATTTTCTGGCGCACGACGCCAAGGCGGTCGATGTCGTGCTCGAAGCGCTCAACGAGGCCGACGACTGGACCAGGAACAACATCGATGCGGTCGCGGAGCAGCTCAGTCCCTCGGTCGGCCTGCCGGCCGCGGTGCTTGCGGTGTCGCTCAAGCGCGAGTCTTACGGAATTCTGCCCATCAGCGACGACGTGATCGCGAGCCAGCAGCGCATTGCCGACACCTTCTTCGGCCTCGGCCTGCTGCCCAAGACCATCACGGTGTCGGACGTTCAACGCAAACCGGGGTCCTGATCATGACCATCCACACGCCCAAGCCCGCCCAATCGGGCGCCAACATCCTCTGGTTCCTGCCGACCCATGGCGACGGCCACTATCTCGGCACCACCAATGGCGGCCGCGACGTCAACTTCAACTATCTGCGCCAGATCGCGCAGGCTGCCGACCAGCTCGGCTATTTCGGCGTGCTGTTGCCCACGGGTCGAAGCTGCGAGGACTCCTGGGTCGTCGCATCGGCGGTTGCGCCATGGACCGAGCGGCTGCGCTATCTGGTTGCGGTGCGGCCCGGTCTGCAATCGCCCAGCGTCGCGGCGCGGATGACGGCGACGCTCGACCGGGTGACCAACGGCCGGTTGCTGGTCAATGTCGTCACCGGCGGCGATCCCGTCGAGAACAAGGGCGACGGCATCTTCCTCGATCACAACGAGCGCTATGCCGTGACGCGCGAGTTCCTCAACGTCTACAGCGACCTCCTGGCGGGCAAGACCGTCAATGTCGAGGGCAAGCACATCCATATCGAGGACGGACGGCTGTTGTTCAAGCCGGTGCAATCGCCGCGTCCGCCGCTTTATTTCGGCGGATCGTCGGATGCCGGCATCGATGTCGCCGTCGATACCGTCGACAAATATCTGACCTGGGGCGAACCGCCGGCGCAGGTGGCCGAGAAGGTCAACCGGGTCAAGGCGGTCGCCGAAGCGCGGGGACGCAAACTGTCGTTCGGCATCCGCCTGCATGTGATCGTGCGCGAAACCAATGAAGAGGCCTGGAAGGCCGCCGATAGCCTGATCAAGCACGTCACCGACGACACCATTGCGGCGGCGCAGAAAATCTTTTCGCGGATGGATTCGGTCGGCCAGCAGCGGATGCTGCAACTGCATGGCGGCCGTCGCGACAAGCTCGAGATCAGTCCCAATCTCTGGGCCGGCGTCGGTCTCGTGCGCGGCGGCGCCGGGACGGCGCTGGTCGGCGATGCCGCCACCGTGGCGGAGCGTATCCGGGAGTATCAGGACGTCGGCATCGATACGTTTATTCTCTCCGGCTATCCGCATCTCGAGGAAGCCTATCGCTTCGCCGAGCTGGTGTTCCCGCTGCTCAACCGCAACGACAATGTGACGCCGCTGCGCGTCAGCACCGGGCCGTTCGGCGAGACCATCGCCAACGAACATCGCCCGCTGATCAAGGCATCGCAATCATGAGTCTGGTCGAAATCCTTCCCCGCGTGCGAAAATGGCGGCTGCCGCGCGCCGACGGCTTTATTCCGTGGATCGTGCCGCTGGCCATCATCCTGATCTGGCAGGTGGCGTGCGTCAGCGGCTTCGTGCCGCCGCGGGTATTGCCGGCGCCGTCGGACGTGGCACTGGCGGGATGGAAGCTCGCGCGGTCGGGTGAACTCGAACGCAACATCTGGGTCAGCTTTTGGCGTGCGAGTATTGGTTTTATCATTGGCGGCGGAATCGGGTTCGCCTTCGGGCTTGCAAATGGCTTGTCGCAACTCTCCAGCAAATTGACTGACACGACGTTGCAAATGGTGCGTAATATCCCGCACCTGGCCCTGATTCCGCTCGTCATCCTCTGGTTCGGCATCGATGAATCCGCCAAGCTGTTTTTGGTGGCGCTCGGCGTGTTCTTCCCGATCTATCTCAACACGCTGCACGGCATCCGCACCGTCGATCCGCAACTGATCGAGATGGGGCGGATCTACGGCATGAGCGACGGCGAACTGTTTCGCCGGGTGATCTTTCCGGGCGCGCTGCCGTCGATCTTCGTCGGCATTCGCTTCGCGCTCGGCATCATGTGGCTGACACTGATCGTGGCGGAAACCATCGCGGCGTCGTCCGGCCTCGGCTACATGGCGATGCAGGCGCGTGAATTCATGCTGATCGACGTCGTCGTGCTCTCCATCCTGATCTATGCCTTGCTCGGAAAGCTCGCCGACAGCGCCTCGCGCGCGCTGGAGCGATTGACGCTGTCCTGGCATCCGGCCTTCCAGAAATAAGTGCAAGAAACAAGTACAAGAACAGGTGAACGCGCTCATGCAAGAAGCCCTTCGTTTTCTCACCCCCGGCGCCGAGCCGGTCGAGAGTCCTGATTTTCTCGAACAGGCGCGCCTGGCGCGCGGCGCACCGGAAGCCGCATCGCGTGGCTTGCCGCTGACGATTCGCGGCTTGCGCAAATCATTCGGCGATAACGAGGTGTTGCGCGGGATCGACCTGCATATTCCGGCGGGGCAGTTCGTGGCGATCGTCGGGCGCAGCGGCTGCGGCAAGAGCACGCTGTTGCGGCTGGTCGCGGGCCTCGAGGCCATCGACGCCGGCAGCCTCGGGTTCGGCGAGGCGGCGCGCCCTGAGGACGTGCGGGTGATGTTCCAGGAGCCGCGGCTGTTGCCGTGGGCGCGGGTAAAGTCCAACGTCGAGGTCGGCCTCGGCCGCGCGCGAAAACTGCCCGACGCCCAATTGCGCGCCGAAAGCGCGTTGGCCGAAGTCGGCCTTGCCGACAAGCGGGACCAGTGGCCCGCGGTACTCTCCGGCGGACAGAAGCAGCGCGTGGCGCTGGCGCGCGCGCTGGTCAGCCGTCCGCGCCTGCTGGCGTTCGACGAGCCGCTCGGCGCGCTCGACGCGTTGACGCGAATTTCGATGCAGCGGCTGCTGGAGCAGGTCTGGCGCGACCAGGGTTTTACCGCGATCCTGGTGACGCACGACGTGTCGGAAGCCGTCGCACTGGCCGACCGCGTGCTGGTGATCGAGGACGGCCGCATCGCGCATGACATCCACGTCGATATCGCGCGCCCGCGCCGTCGCGGCTCGGCGGATTTGGCGGCGCTGGAAGGCTCGATCCTGCGCGAACTGCTGCAATCGGCCGGAGAGCCTTTGGAAGTGTGAGGTTTGGGAAGTGTGAGGTTTCAAGATGAATTCCGCCGTCAGACATTTTTCGGTTGCGCCCGGCATTGCGCCGGATGATTTCCGCGGCGCCATGCGTCATCTGACCGGCGGCGTCAGCGTGATCACGGCCGGGCGGGGCAGCGAGATCACCGGCATGACGGTGACGTCGGTGGCCTCGCTGTCGGTCGAGCCGGCGACGCTGATCGTCAGTATCAACCGCGAAGCCTCGTCATGGCCGCTGGTGCAGCGGCTGGGTTTTTTCGGGGTCAATATTCTGGCGGCCGGTCAGATCGAGGTCGCCGAGCGCTTCACCGGCAAGGGCGGCCTGAAAGGTGCGGATCGTTTTGCCGGCGCGCAATGGATTACGCGCGTCTCCGGCGTGCCGCTGTTGGCTGGCGCCTTGGCGGCGATCGATTGCGCGGTCGAGGAGATCGTCGAGCGGCATTCCCATGCCATCGTGATCGGGCGCGTGCTGGATATCGTAAGCTCCGGGCATACCGCCGCGTTGGCCTACTGGCAGGGCCGCTATGTCGCCGTCGACCAGGACGAAGATGTCGCAAGGCTGGCGGAAGTCGGCCTTCCGCTGGCCCACGCCCGGCGCTAGCCGCGCGCCATCCGGCGTCAGGAGTAAGTCGCCGAGAGCGTTGCCGGGCTGTCGATGATAACGGTGCTGCCGCGCACGCTCTGCCACATCGCCACGATGGTCTGCTGGGCATTGATCAGGGGCACCCCAACGATGAGGGTCGTCGGTATCCGCCCGAAGCTCGTCGGCGCCGCTTCATTGTAGGTGAAACCGGCCACCACCGGCGACATCGTGCCATTGATGGAGATGCCGAACGTTCCGCCGGGATTGCTGTTGCCGGTGGCATAGGGCATCGGCACGTTGAGAAAAACCAGCGCCATCGTGCCGACGCCTTCCGGAAGCGTGATGCTCAAGCCGGGGATTGCCACGAATGAGCCGGCGTTTGTCGACTGGTTGCCGCTCGTTTGCGCATACATGGGCTGAGACATGATGATCACTCTCCAGTTGTTTGTAGAACAATAACAACAAATAATTGAATGAGGCAATTGGTTTGGCGCCGGGCGGCGTGAAAATTCCATAACGCGGCCGGCGGCGCCCGGGTCCTGACGCGGTGGCGTTCGGCGCTTCCAGGGATTAGAAGCTCCCGGATTGGAAGGAAACCGCCAAGCCCTTCAACG